>Ga0247820_10000474_pt1 | contig 21381 bp, 21 predicted proteins | sample 13C_Glucose_Day1_2_FD_192480 | JGI IMG/M metagenome (GOLD analysis project Ga0247820, IMG submission 192480) | Soil microbial communities from agricultural site in Penn Yan, New York, United States - 13C_Glucose_Day14 | ecosystem: Environmental > Terrestrial > Soil > Agricultural land | place...
GGGGCATGTCGCATCGGCGCACCGCCGCTCCCACGAGCCTGAGCGAGGCTGGTGGGAGCGGCGGTGCGCCGATGCGACTTGCCCCGCGATTGTGGTTTAGCGCGAAGCCAGCAGGGCCTTGCCGCGAACCACTGCCGCGCGCACCTGGGCCGGCGCGGTGCCGCCGATGTGGTTGCGGGCGTTGACCGAACCTTCCAGGGTCAGCACGGCGAACACGTCCTGCTCGATCTGGTCGCTGAACTGGCGCAGCTCGTCCAGGCTCATCTCGGCCAGGTCCTTGCCGGTATCGACGCCGTACTTCACGGCGTGGCCGACGATCTCGTGGCAGTCACGGAACGGCAGGCCGCGGCGCACCAGGTAGTCGGCCAGGTCCGTGGCGGTGGAGAAACCGCGCAGGGCCGCTTCGCGCATGATCGCGTGCTTGGGCTTGATCGCCGGGATCATGTCGGCGAAGGCGCGCAGCGAGTCGCGCAGGGTGTCGGCGGCGTCGAACAACGGCTCCTTATCTTCCTGGTTGTCCTTGTTGTAGGCCAGCGGCTGGCCTTTCATCAGGGTCAGCAGGCCGGTCAGGGCGCCGAACACTCGGCCGCTCTTGCCGCGCACCAGCTCCGGCACGTCCGGGTTCTTCTTCTGCGGCATGATCGAGCTGCCGGTGCAGAAGCGATCGGGCAGGTCGATGAACTGGAACTGGGCGCTGGTCCACAGCACCAGCTCTTCGGAGAAGCGCGACAGGTGCATCATCGCGATGCTCGCCGCCGAGCAGAATTCGATGGCGAAGTCGCGGTCCGAGACGCTGTCCAGCGAGTTGCCGCCCACGGCTTCGAAGCCCAGCAGCTTGCAGGTCAGTTCGCGGTCGATCGGGTAGGTGGTGCCGGCCAGCGCGGCGCTGCCCAGGGGCATGCGGTTGGCCCGCTTGCGGCAATCCACCAGGCGCTCGTAGTCGCGGCTGAGCATCTCGAACCAGGCCAGCAGGTGGTGGCCGAAAGTCACCGGCTGCGCGGTCTGCAGGTGGGTGAAGCCGGGCATGATGGTCTCGGCCTCGCGTTCGGCCTGCTCCAGCAGGCCCTGCTGCAGGCGGGTGATCTCGGCCAGGATCAGGTCGATCTCGTCGCGCAGCCACAGGCGGATGTCGGTGGCCACCTGGTCGTTGCGGCTGCGGCCGGTGTGCAGCTTCTTGCCGGTGATGCCGATGCGGTCGGTCAGGCGCGCTTCGATGTTCATGTGCACGTCTTCGAGGTCGACGCGCCAGTCGAAGGTGCCGGCCTCGATTTCGCCCTGGATGGTCTTCAGGCCATCGATGATGGTGTCGCGCTCGGCATCGCTGAGGACGCCGACCTGCGCCAGCATGGTGGCGTGGGCGATCGAACCCATGATGTCGTGGCGGTACAGGCGCTTGTCGAAATCGACCGAGGCGGTGAAGCGGGCGACGAAGGCGTCGACGGGCTCACTGAAGCGGCCGCCCCAGGACTGATTGGTCTTGTCGGTGCTCATGGATTCACTCGTTGAAGGCGTGAACGGAAAAAGTGTCGCGATCATAACAGGGTTGCGCGCGCCGCCGCAGGGCGCTGGTCGCGAGAATCGTTCGGTTACAAGGGGGTGCGGCATATTCAACGATTGAACGGCAGTGTTCCACGGAGCGTCTACAGTTGGACAAAGGACTGGCGGTGAATCTGCCAGACCAGTGAATCTTTGGCCTTCGCACCGGTCTGTAGCGTGACCGCGTTTCGGTCGCCCCACACTTGTCTACGCTATACCCGTGCGAGACTCACTCAGGAATCCAGCGCAATTATGAATGTCCTGATCGTTGATGATGAACCCCTGGGCCGCGAGCGCCTGAGCCGGCTGCTTGGCGAGCTGGAGGGTTACACCGTGATGGAGCCCAGCGCCACCAACGGCGAGGAGGCCCTGACCCTGATCGAAAGCCTCAAGCCCGATGTGGTGCTGCTGGATATCGGCATGCCGGGCCTCGATGGCCTTCAGGTCGCCGCCCGGCTGTGCGAGCGCGAGTCGCCGCCGGCGGTGGTGTTCTGCACCGGCGACGATGAATACGGCAGCGAAGCCTTCAGGGACAGCACCCTGAGCCATGTCGAGAAGCCCATCCAGCCCCAGGCCCTGCGCGACGCCCTGCGCCGGGCGGAAAAACCCAATCGTGCCCAGCTGGCGGCGCTGACCCGCCCAGCCGGCGACGCCGGTGGCGGCCCGCGCAGCCATATCAGTGCCCGTACCCGCAAAGGCATCGAGTTGATCCCCATTCCCCAGGTCATCTACTTCATCGCCGACCACAAGTACGTCACCCTGCGCCATGAGGCGGGCGAGGTACTGCTCGATGAACCGCTCAAGGCCCTGGAGGACGAGTTTGGCGAGCGTTTCGTGCGCATCCACCGCAACGCGCTGGTCGCCCGTGAGCGCATCGAGCGCCTGCAGCGCACGCCGCTGGGGCATTTCCAGCTCTATCTCAAGGGCCTGGAAGGCGACGCCCTGACCGTCAGCCGCCGCCATGTGGCGGGGGTGCGCAAGATGATGCAGAGCCTGCACTGAAAGGCCTCAGGGAACGTGGGAGCGGGCTTGCCCCGCGATAGCAGTGCAAGATCCGCCATCGCAATCGCGGGCCAAGCCCGCTCCCACGCAAATCGCGACCAGTATCGACTGTGCAGGGAGCGTGATTGCTGATCTGAATCTGCGGGCACAACCGGAGGAGCTGTTATCATCGGCGGTATTTCTCTGGATCGGTGCGTTTCATGTCCACTCGCGAAATCCGCATTGCCACCCGTAAAAGTGCCTTGGCCCTGTGGCAGGCCGAATACGTCAAAGCCCGCCTGGAACAGGCGCATCCCGGCCTTCTGGTGACCCTGGTGCCAATGGTCAGCCGCGGCGACAAGCTGCTCGACGCGCCGCTGGCGAAGATCGGCGGCAAGGGCCTGTTCGTCAAGGAGCTGGAAACTGCCCTGCTCGACAACGAGGCCGATATCGCCGTGCACTCGATGAAGGATGTCCCCATGGACTTCCCCGAGGGCCTGGGCCTGTACTGCATCTGCGAGCGTGAAGACCCGCGCGACGCCTTCGTTTCCAACAACTTCGCCAGTCTTGAGGCCTTGCCGGCCGGCAGCATCGTCGGCACTTCCAGCCTGCGCCGCCAAGCCCAGTTGCTGGCGCGCCGGCCCGACCTCGAAATCCGCTTCCTGCGCGGCAACGTCAACACCCGCCTGGCCAAGCTCGATGCCGGCGAGTACGACGCCATCATCCTCGCCGCCGCCGGCCTGATCCGCCTCGGCTTCGAGGACCGCATCACTGCCTCCATCAGCGTCGATGACAGCCTGCCGGCGGGCGGCCAGGGCGCGGTGGGCATCGAATGCCGCAGCGCCGACGCCGAGATTCATGCCTTGCTGGCGCCGTTGCACCATGCCGACACCGCCGACCGGGTGGTGGCCGAGCGTGCCCTGAACAAGCGCCTCAATGGCGGCTGCCAGGTGCCGATCGCCTGCTACGCGGTGCTCGAAGGCGAGCAGCTGTGGCTGCGCGGCCTGGTCGGGCAGCCCTCCGGCGGCATCTTGCTGGTGGCCGAGGCCCGGGCGCCGCGTGCCGATGCCGAGCGCCTGGGCGTGCAGGTCGCCGAAGACCTGCTCGGGCAGGGCGCCGAGGCGATCCTCAAGGAAGTCTACGGCGAGGCCGGCCACCCGTGAGCCCCTGGCGCCTGCTGCTGACCCGGCCTGAAGAGGACTGTGCGGCGCTGGCGCAGACCCTGGCCGACGCGGGCATCGCCAGCGCCAGCCTGCCGTTGCTGGTGATCGAGGCGATTGCTCCAGGCCCTGAGCAGGTGCAGCGCCTGCGGGCGATCGGCGAGGCCCGGGCCATCATCGTGGTCAGCAAGCCGGCGGCCCGCCTGCTGTTGGAGCAGCTCGCCGAGGCAGGGGTGACGCCGCCGTCCGCCGGTTGGTTCACGGTGGGCGAGGCGACGGCGCGGATCCTTCAGGAGCACCGGTTGCAGGTGGCCTTTCCGGCGGCCGGCGATGACAGCGAAGCCTTGCTCGCACTGCCCGCCCTGCGCGAGGCTATGGCCGTGCCGGCACCCCGCGTCCTTATCGTTCGCGGTGTCGGAGGTCGTGAACTGCTGGCCGAGCGTCTTGCCGAGCAAGGTGCTAGTGTCGATTATCTGGAATTGTATCGCCGCTGCCTGCCGCACTACCCCGCCACGACCCTCGCCCAGCGCATCGATGGGGAACGCCTCAATGGCCTGGTGGTCAGCAGTGGGCAGGGTCTGGAACACTTGCATCGACTGGCAGGTGCGGATTGGCCGCGGTTTTCCCGCTTGCCGCTGTTCGTGCCCAGCCCCCGGGTGGCCGAGCAGGCCCGTGCACTCGGGGCGAAAGACATTGTGGATTGCCGTGGCGCCAGCGCCGCGGCCTTGCTGGCAGCCGTGCAGCGAAGCGCTGCGCCTGCCTCTTAAGGCGCTAAGCTAGAGAGCGATGCGCCACCATGCAAAGGATGGATACGTGAGCGAAACTGTCTTGTCCAACACCGAACAGCCCTCGGCGCCAGAAGCGTCGCAATCCGTCACCGCCAAGCCCGCCCGACGCTCCGGCAACGGCTTGGCGCTACTGGCCCTGCTGCTGGGCGCCGCCGGCGTCGCGGTTGGCGGCTGGGGCGCCTGGCAGGTCCGCCAGCTGCAAGGCAGCGAGCATGACCAGGGCGAACACCTGCAAGCGCTCAATCAGCGTGCCGACGCGCTGCAGCAGCGTGAGCAGCAGCTCAGTGCGCAGCTGGGCAGCCTGCCGGCGGCCAGTGAGCTGGAAGACCGCCGGCGCCTGGTGGCGCAACTGCAGGGCGACCAGCAACGCCTGAGCCAGCGCCTGGAGACCGTGCTCGGGGAGAGCCGCAAGGAGTGGCGCCTGGCCGAGGCCGAGCACCTGCTGCGCCTGGCCACCCTGCGCCTGTCGGCGTTGCAGGACATCACCAGCGCCAAGGCGCTGGTCGAAGGTGCCGATGAGATCCTTCGCGAGCAGAGCGATCCCGGCGCCTTCGCCGCCCGCGAACAGTTGGCCCGCAGCCTGGCGACGCTATCCGGCACCGAGCAGCCGGATCGCACCGGGCTGTTCCTCAAGCTCGCCGCGCAACGCGAGCTGGTGCAGCAGCTCAGTGCCCAGTCGCCGGAATTCGACAGCAAGGCTGACGCCATGGGCGCGCTGACCGCCGATGGCGATGGCGCCAGCCGCTGGTCGCAGTGGTGGGCCGAGATCTCCAAGTACTTCCAGATCGAGTTCAATGCCGACGACAACGTGCGCCCGTTGCTGTCCGGGCAGTCGCTCAACCAGCTGCGCCTGGCCCTGAGCCTGACCATCGAGCAGGCGCAGTGGGCGGCGCTCAACGGCGAGGCCAAGGTCTATGCCCAGGCCCTGGACGATGCGCGCAGCGTGTTGCTGGCCAACTTCAACCCGGACAACCCGCAAAGCAAGGCGATGCTCGACAACCTCAACCAGCTGGCCGAACAGCCGGTGTCGGTGGTCACGCCTGACCTGAGCGAGAGCCTGGCCGCAGTGCAGGCCTATATCCAGCGTCGCCACCTGCCGGCTGCCGCCGAAGGGGCCAAGCCATGAAGCGTGTCTACCTGCTGGCGGTATTGGCGATTGTCGTCGCCGCGGCGCTGGGCATCGCGATCGCCAAGCACAGTGGCTACGTACTGATCGCCTACGGCAGCTTCCGCTACCAGTCGGGACTGTGGGCGGCGCTCGGCGCGTTGGTCGGTATCATCCTGCTGCTGTTGCTGGTGCGTTACCTGGTCGGGCTGGTGCTGACTTCGTCCGGGGTGGTCAACCCGTGGTCGCGACGCAATCGCAGCCGCCGCACCCGTATCGCTGTCGAGCAAGGCCAGCTGGACCTGGCCGAGGGGCGCTGGGCGAGTGCCCAGCGGCACTTGCAGCGTGCTGCCGAGTCCGACCGCCAGCCGCTGCTCTACTACCTCGGCGCCGCGCGTGCCGCCAACGAACAGGGACGGGTCGAGGAACGCGACAATCTGCTCGAACGCGCCCTGGAACGCCAGCCCCAGGCCGAGCTCGCCGTCGCCCTGACCCATGCCCAATTGCAGATGGACCGGGGCGAGAGCGAGGGTGCCCTGGAGGCCCTGCAGGCGATGCAGGAGCGTCATCCGCACAACGCCCAGGTGCTGCGCCTGTTGCAGCGCCTGCACCTGGAGAGGGGCGACTGGCCGGCGTTGATCCGCCTGCTGCCGGACCTGCGCAAGCACAAGGTGTTGCCTGCGGCGGAACTGGCTGACCTGGAGCAGCGCGCCTGGGGCCAGAACCTGGGCCTCGCTGCGGCCCGTGGCGAGGATCCGCAGACGGCACGCCAGGCGCTCGAGCGCGCCTGGCAGCAGCTGACCAATGCCCAGCGCCAGGAACCGCAACTGGTGTCGGCCTATGCCGAGCAACTGCGTCAGGTCGGTGCCCAGGGCGAGGCCGAACAGGTGCTTCGCGGCGCGCTCAAGCGCGGCTACGAAAGCCATCTGGCGCGCCTTTACGGGCTGGTGCGCGGCGACGATCCGGCGCGCCAGCTGCAGACGGCCGAAGGCTGGCTGAAGGAGCATCCGCAGGATCCTAGCCTGCTGCTCACCCTCGGCCGGCTGAGCCTGCAGAACCGCTTGTGGGGCAAGGCGCGGGACTATCTGGAAAGCAGTCTGCGCCTGGAGCGTAATCCGGAAACCTGCGCCGAGTTGGCACGCTTGCTGGCCGGTCTCGGCGAGACCGAGCGCAGCAATCAGCTGTTCCAGGAGGGCCTGGGGCTGCTGGATGAGCGCCTGCTGGCGTTGCCGCTGCCGGAGGGGGTTCGGGCCTGAGACCCAACCCTTTCAAGGTGTTGAGAAGGGGCGTTCGACTTGGACTCGCCGGGGTCGCTTTGCGACCCTTTCGCGGCACAAGGCCGCTCCTACAGGTGATCGCGCAATCCTGTAGGAGCGGCCTTGTGCCGCGAATGGGCTGCAAAGCAGCCCCGGCAATATTGAATTGAAGCGGCCATATCCGAAAAAGCGCAAAGACCTTGAAAGGGATGGACCTGTCGCGCATCGCGGGCATACCTGCTTGTGCCGGTGCGATGTTTTGCCAGCGGCGCGTTGCATTATCTGATGAGCGATGACTCAAGACGCCCTCTGCGTAGAGGGCGTCGAATCGTCCTTCGTCCGCGTCGGAATATTCCCACGTTCCGCGAAAATGATTCCCTAGCCATTCAGCGACTTGTCTGCACTGTAGCGCCTTGATACAAAGCGCCCCTTTCCTCTACCGTTTCACACCACTTCCTTCATTTTCGGATCACTTCTGCCCATGTCGCTGGCCTGCTTGCGCAGCTCGTTCCTTCCCGCCTTCCTGGCCGCCGTGGCGGTGCTGGTCGCATCGTTTCGTCTCGAAAACGTGGTCGGCCTGGACCCCTGCGCGTTGTGTTTCAGCCAGCGCCTGATGCTGGGCTGTTTTGCGCTGGCCTGCCTGGTTGCCATGTTCCACGCTGGCGGCCGCCGCTGGCCTGCCTGGCTGGCGCTGCTGTTCGCGTTGGCTGGCGCCTTGCTGGCCGGGCGGCATGTCTGGCTGCAGGCCGAGCCGCTGCCCGCCAGTGGTTGCCACCTGCCCCTGGCGCATGTGGTCGAACGCCCGTGGAGCGAGATCCTGCAGGCGTTCCTGCTGGGCAGCCCGGACTGCGTGTCGGTCAACTGGAGCTTCCTCGACCTGACCCTGCCGGAATGGAGCCTGCTGGCGTTCCTGTTGCTGGCGGCGGTGCCGTTGTCGTGGCTGGTGCTGTATCGATTGCGCCAGGACGCGGCGGGTTGATCCACGGCAATGCACCTGGGATTGCGCGACCAGCGGTGGCCGACGGCGGGATTAAACGCTTGTATGAACTTAGTCTGCTGCGTACCTTGAAGGGCAGGTCGCACGGGAATAATCTCCCAGCACGCTTACCGAAAATACAACTGCTCGATGCCGTTTGCTGACGTCACCTTTGTGCCACGGTGTTGTGTCGCGAGGTGCAGCGGCATCTACCCAGAAGGGAAGAGATCGCCATGCTCGATAGTTGCCAGAACGCCCAGGAACGCTGGGGCGGTGTTCACAAGCTGATCGATCGTTGGCTGGAGGAGCGCCAGGAGTTGGTGCATGCCTTCCGCGCCTTGCGCGATGCCAAGCCGGCCTTTGCCGACAAGGACAAGAACCGCGATTTTTGCGCGCTCCTGGTCGACTATGTCTCGGCCTGGCACTTCGAAGTCAGCGAGCAGCTGGTCAGCGAAGCCAAGGCCTTTGGCGATACCAAGGCCCTGGAGCTTGCCACACAGATCAACCCGCGTATCGATGACAGCACCCAGATCGCGCTGGCTTTCAATGACCATTGCGAGAAGGGCGAGTGCACCGACCCCGAGCGCTTCGCGGACAAGCTGGGCAAGCTGGGCGGCCTGTTGCGAGAACGCTTCGAGCTGGAGGACTGCCTCATCGAAGTGCTGCATACCGCGCACAAGGAAGAGGACGCGCTGCAGGCCTGATTCAGTTGGCCACGTCCAGCAGTTCGATCTCGAACACCAGTGGGGTATAGGGTGCGATCAGGTCACCCGCACCGTCGGCGCCATAAGCTTGCGCCGACGGGATCACCAGGCGCCATTTCGCCCCCGCCTTCATCCGTGGCAGTGCCACCTGCCAGCCCTCGATCACCGAGTCCAGCTTGAACCATTGCGGTTGCAGGTTCTGGTCGAACACCGTGCCATCCGGCAGTTTCCCCACATAGCGCACCTGCACGCGACCGCTGGCCTTGGGTTGCGCGCCGCTGCCGCTGGCCAGTTCGCTGTAGAGGATGCCCTCGGGCAGCTCGCGTACCCCGGCCTTGGCCCGCTCGCCGGCAATGAAGCGTTTCTCCGCTTCCACCAGCTTGTCCACCTGGGCCTGTTCGGCGGCGGCGTTGGCTTGCGTCTCGTGCTGCTCGAGGATGGCCTGCATGCGGGACTTGGCAATCCGTGGCGGCTCGCCCTGGTAGGCCTGACGCAGGCCTTCGACCAGGGCGTCGAGCTGCAGGCCGGGGACTTCCTGGCGCAGGCGCTCGCCCAGGCTGGCACCAAGGCTGTAGGCCAGGTCGCTGTCGTTGGCGGGGGCGGTTTCGGCGTTGGCCAGGGAGAGCGGCATCACCAGGCACAGGCCCAGAATCAGATAACGAGGCATGGACGGTTCCTGCGGTAAAGAGCGCAAAGTATGCCAGCGTTGTTGGGCGAAGATGTGTAAATATCGGCAGTGCACTAATGGGCAACTACACTTGTTTCCAGCTGCAAGACAACAACTTTGCCCAGGCATGCAACGCGGCGCTACTGAGACTGTCAACATGCCCTAGCGGCGGTAGCAGCAGAAGCATAGTATGAGCCGCACTCTCGTCAGCCAGGAGGTAAACCATGTCGGCCAAGAAGAAAGCAGTCAGTACGCCGTTGCACCTGCTCCAGCAACTTTCGGGTAGCTTGCTCGAACATTTGGAAGATGCCTGCTCCCAAGCGCTGGCGGATGCCGAGAAACTGTTGGCCAAGTTGGAAAAACAACGTGGCAAGGCCCAGGAGAAACTGCATAACGCTCGCCTGAAGTTGCAGGACGCCGCCAAGGCCGGTAAAGCCAAGGCTCAGGGCAAGGCGCAAAAAGCCGCGGGTGAACTTGAACACTTGCTCGATTCGCTCAAGGATCGCCAGGCCCAGACCCGAACTTACATCCAGCAACTCAAGCGTGATGCCCAGGAAAGCCTGAAACTGGCCCAGGGTGTTGGCAAAGTGCGTGAGGCGGCCGCCAAGGCCCTGGACTCGCGTACTGCGGCACCGAAAGCGGCCGCGAAACCTGCCGCCAAGCCAGCGGCCAAGCCTGCTGCTGCCAAGGCACCGGCGAAGACCGCCGCCGCGAAACCTGCGGCCAAGCCAGCGGCCAAGCCTGCTGCCGCCAAGGCACCGGCGAAGACCGCCGCCGCGAAACCTGCCGCCAAGCCAGCGGCCAAGCCTGCTACTGCCAAGGCCCCGGCGAAGACCGCCGCCGCGAAACCTGCTGCCAAGCCAGCGGCCAAACCAGCTGCTGCCAAGGCACCGGCAAAGACCGCTGCAGCGAAACCAGCAGCCAAACCAGCGGCCAAGCCTGCTGCCGCCAAGGCCCCGGCCAAGCCAGTAGCGGCCAAGCCTGCCGCCAAACCTGCAGCCAAGCCAGCAGCCAAACCGGCCGCTGCCAAAGCTCCGGCCAAGTCTGTAGCCAGCAAGCCAGCCGAAAGCAAGCCAGCCACACCGACCGCCAGCGCCACCCCGACGCCTGCGACCAGCGCGGCCACGCCTGCGGCAACCGCCACACCGGCTCAGTCGCCGACTTCGGCGTCCTGAAGCTCACGGGCCGCGGCGCGCAGCTGATGCAGTGCGTCGTGGTCCCGGGTCTGGTCCGGCGCCAGCCGGGTCAGCCAGTCCTGCGCGGCGCCCGCTTGCGCAGGCCACTCGTGCGCCAACGCCTCCAGACGCTCCAGCAAGGTGCGTTCAGCCTGCAACTCCAGCGCCTTCACCTGCTCACGCATCACGCTCAGTTGCGGGTCGGCCAGCGCCTGCTCGCGCCATTGCCGGCGTAGCGCGCGCAGCGGCGTCACCACATCGCGTTGCCAGGGGCCGGCCAGGGCCTGCAGGGCGGCGATCCGCTGTTCATCGGCGGCCACGCCGCGGGCCTGCAGCCAGGTGCCGCAGAGCAGCAGGCAGACATCGCCGCCCAGTTCCTGGAGGGCCAGGCTGGCAGCCTCGACGCCTGGCCGGGCATACAAGGCCAGGGCGTGATTCCACAGGTCGGTGTGCATGGTTTCACTCGCGCCAGTGATCGGCGAAGCTGGTAGACTCCGCGACCATCATGATCAGACTATCGAACCTCACTTTACAGCGTGGTCCCCAGCGCCTGCTAGAAGGCGCCGAGATGACCCTGCACACCGGTCACAAGGCCGGCCTGATCGGCGCCAACGGCGCCGGCAAATCCAGCCTGTTCGCCCTGCTGCGCGGTGAGCTGTCGCCCGATGCCGGCGATTGCCTGCTGCCCGGCGACTGGCGCATTGCCCACATGCGCCAGGAGGTCGACACCCTCGACCGCATCGCCGTGGACTATGTGCTCGACGGTGATGCCCGCCTGCGCAAGGTCCAGGCGGATCTCGCGGCCGCCGAGCAGGCCCACGACGGCACCGCCCTGGCGCGCCTGCACAGTGAGCTGGACAGCGCCGACGGCTACACCGCCGATGCCCGTGCGCGCAAGCTGCTGGCCGGCCTGGGCTTCAGCAACGAGCAGATGGACCGCCGCGTCGGCGACTTCTCCGGTGGCTGGCGGATGCGCCTGAACCTGGCCCAGGCACTGATGTGCCCGTCCGACCTGCTGCTGCTCGACGAGCCCACCAACCACCTGGACCTCGATGCCATCCTCTGGCTGGAGGAGTGGCTCAAGGGCTACCCGGGCACGCTGCTGCTGATCTCCCACGACCGCGACTTCCTCGATGCCGTGGTCGACCATGTGCTGCATGTCGAACAGCGCAAGCTCAATCTCTACAAGGGCGGCTACAGCGCCTTCGAGCGCACCCGCGCCGAACGCCTGGCGCAACAGCAGCAGGCCTACGAGAAGCAGCAGGCGCAGCGCGCGCACATGGAAAAGTACATCGCCCGTTTCAAGGCCCAGGCCACCAAGGCCCGCCAGGCGCAGAGCCGGATCAAGGCCCTGGAGCGCATGGAGGAGTTGTCGGCGGCCCATGTCGATTCGCCGTTCGACTTCGTGTTCCGCGAGTCGGAGAAGATCTCCAGCCCCTTGCTCGACCTGTCCGAAGGCCGCCTGGGCTATGGCGACAAGGCCATCCTCGAGAAGGTCAAGCTGCAACTGGCGCCGGGTGCGCGCATCGGTCTGCTTGGCCCCAACGGCGCGGGCAAGTCGACCCTGATCAAGAACCTCGCCGGCGAGCTGCAGCCGTTGTCCGGGCGCCTGGTGCGCGGCGAGAACCTCGCCGTCGGTTACTTCGCCCAGCACCAGCTCGACTCGCTGGACGACAAGGCCAGCCCGCTGCTGCACCTGCAGCGCATCGCCCCGGGTGAGCGCGAGCAGACCCTGCGCGACTTCCTCGGCGGCTTCGACTTCCACGGCAACCGTGTCGATGAGCCTGTGGTGAATTTCTCCGGTGGCGAAAAGGCCCGCCTGGCCCTGGCGCTGATCGCCTGGGAGCGGCCGAACCTGCTGCTGCTCGACGAACCGACCAACCACCTCGACCTTGAGATGCGCCTGGCGCTGACCATGGCCCTGCAGGAGTTCGCCGGTGCCGTGGTGGTGGTGTCCCACGACCGTCACCTGCTCAAGAGCACCACCAACGACTTCCTGCTGGTGGCCGACGGCAAGGTCGACACCTTCGACGGTGACCTGGACGACTACAGCCGCTGGCTGGTCGAGTACCGCCAGCGCAACGCGCCGGTGAGCAGCACGCCCGCGAACCCGGACAAGACCGACAAGAAGGCCCAGCGCCAGGCCGCCGCGGCCTTGCGCCAGCAGTTGGCGCCGCACAAGAAGGCGGCTGACAAGCTGGAGACCGAACTCAACCAGGTGCACCAGCAACTGGCCGAGATCGAAGCCGCGTTGGGCGACAGCGGTCTGTACGAGGCCTCGCGCAAGGACGAGCTGCGCGATCTGTTGGCCCGCCAGACCAAGCTCAAGCAACGCGAAGGCGAGCTTGAGGAAGCCTGGATGGAAGCCCTGGAAACGCTCGAAAGCATGCAGGCCGAGCTCGAGGCGCTGTCCTGATGGAGGAGCTGCGTTCGCTGCTGCCCGGGCAGTGGATGGACACGTTCTGGCTGGGGCTGCAGATCCTGCTGATCCTGATCGCCGCGTTCATCCTGCAGCGCATGGTCGCCCGCGGCCTGCGCAGCCTGGGCGAACGCTACCCGTTGCCGCACGAGCTGATGGTGCCGGTGCGCGGTGCCCTGCGCTGGCTGATCATGGGCAGCGCGCTGCTGTTCGTGCTGGAGCGCATGGGGGTGTCCGCCACGGTGCTGTGGACGGCGTTATCGGGCTTTGTCGCGGTGGCAGCGGTGGCGTTTTTCGCCATCTGGAGCGTGCTCTCCAACCTGCTGTGCGCGGTGCTGATCTTCACCGTCGGGCCGTTTCGCATCGGCGATGTGGTCGAGCTGGTCGATACCCTCGACAAGCCGGGGGTGAAAGGCCGGGTGATCGCCATCAACCTGCTGTACACCACGCTAATGGAAACGCCGGAGGCGGGTGGGGCGCTGGTACAGGTGCCGAACAGCCAGTTCTTCCAGAAGGCCGTGCGCCGTTGGCGGGGGGCTGAAGTACCTGCTCCAGCCATAGACCCGGCCATCGAGGCCGATTAAGTCTGGCTCATTCGTCTGTAGGAGCGGCCTTGTGCCGCGAATGGGCTGCAAAGCGGCCCCGGCAACGTTGCCAGTACTGAAATCTTGGGGCTGCTTCGCAGCCCATTCGCGGCACAAGGCCGCTCCTACAGGGAACGCGCAGGTCGGCGTGGTCAGCGGTTTACCCGCGAAGAGGCCTGCTGAGACACTGCAAAAACCACTGGTTATTTTTTCGCCAACACCTTAGTTTAGCGGTTTGCAAAAGCTGTTCGAGCGAGGTGTGCGATGTCGATGGAAACGTGGTTGGCCTTCTTTGCCGCGTGCTGGGTGATCAGCCTGTCGCCGGGCGCCGGGGCCATTGCCTCGATGTCCAGCGGGCTGCAGTACGGTTTCTGGCGTGGTTACTGGAACGCCCTGGGCCTGCAACTGGGCCTGATCGTGCAGATCGCCATCATCGCCGCCGGCGTCGGCGCCATCCTCGCCGCGTCGGCCACTGCCTTCCAGGTCATCAAGTGGTTCGGCGTCGCCTACCTGGTCTACCTCGCCTACAAGCAATGGCGCGCCCTGCCGATGGACATGAGCGACGAGTCCGGTGTGCGGCCGATCGGCAAGCCGTTGAGCCTGGTGTTCCGCGGCTTCCTGGTCAACGTCAGCAACCCCAAGGCGCTGGTGTTCATGCTGGCGGTGCTGCCGCAGTTCATCAACCCGCACGAGGCGTTGCTGCCGCAGTATGTGGCGATCACCGTGACCATGATCAGTGTCGACCTGCTGGTGATGGCGGGCTACACCGGGCTGGCTTCGCGGGTGCTGCGCCTGTTGCGCACACCGAAGCAGCAGAAGCGTCTGAACCGCACCTTTGCCGGGCTGTTCATCGGTGCGGCGACGTTCCTCGCCACTCTGCGCCGGGCGCCGATCTGATCAATCGCATGAAGCCATTCGCGGGTAAACCCGCTCCCACAGGTACGCCACTGTCCTGGAGAGGAGTGGTATACCCGCGAATGCCGCGCCGCTATTTCTGCTTGTCCACCAGCCCCTTGAGCAGATCCATCGGCATCGGAAACACGATGGTCGAGCTCTTGTCCCCGGCGATCGACCCCAGCGTCTGCATGTAGCGCAACTGCATCGCCCCCGGCTCCTTGCCCAGCATCTGCGCCGCCTGCATCAGTTTCTCCGACGCCTGCAGCTCGCCTTCGGCATGGATTACCTTGGCCCGTCGTTCGCGCTCGGCCTCGGCCTGGCGGGCGATGGCGCGGACCATCGACTCGTTGAGGTCGACGTGCTTGATCTCGACGTTGGCCACCTTGATGCCCCAGGCGTCGGTCTGCGCGTCCAGCACCTCGCGGATGTCCGAGTTCAGCTGCTCGCGCTCGGCCAGCAGTTCGTCCAGCTCATGCTTGCCGAGCACGGCGCGCAGGGTGGTCTGGGCCAGCTGGCTGGTGGCGGTGAGGAAGTCCTCGACCTGGATGATCGCCTTCTGCGGGTCGAGCACGCGAAAGTACAGCACGGCGTTGACCTTGACCGAGACGTTGTCGCGGGTGATCACATCCTGGGGCGGCACGTCAAGGACCACGGTGCGCAGGTCCACGCGGACCATCTGCTGGATACCGGGAATCAGGATGATCAACCCTGGGCCCTTGACCTGCCAGAAGCGCCCGAGCTGGAACACCACGCCGCGCTCGTACTCGCGCAGGATGCGCAGGGCCGACAGCAGCAGTATGCCCAGCAGCACCAGCACGGCGCTGAATCCGAATTGCATGAACATCGTCTACTCTCCTTGCGCCGTGGGCGCAGTGGCGCTGACCTCCAGCGTCACGCCATGACGGGCCGTTACCCGCACGTGCTGGCCCGGCTGCAGCGGTGTCGCGCACTGCGCCTGCCACTGTTCGCCCTGGGCCTGTACCGAGCCGCAGAACGGGTTGTCCGCGCGCACCTGGGTCACTGTCACCAGGCTGCCGACCAGCCCGGCATCGCCGCTGACCAGGGCGCGCTTGCGCGCCTTCAGCGCCATGCCCAGCACGCCACCGAGCAACAGCGCCGAGAGCACCGCCAGGCTGATGATCAGCGTCAGCGGAATGCCAAAGCCAGGGGCGTCGGTGTCCATCAGGATCACCGCGCCGACCACGAAGGCGACGATGCCGCCGAAGCCGATCACCCCGAAACTGGGCAGGAACGCCTCGGCGACCATGAACGCCACCCCGAGCAGGATCAACGCCACCCCGGCGTGGCTCACCGGCAGCAATTGCAGGGCGTACAGCGCCAGCAGCAGGCAGATGCCGCCGACCACCCCGCCGACCCCGGAACCTGGGTTCATGAATTCGAACAACAGGCCGTACACGCCGATCATGATCAGGATCAGCGCCACGCTGGGGTTGGTGATTACCGCCAGCAGACGGGTGCGCCAGTCCGGCAGGTGCTCCACCACATTGGCGCCAGCGGTCTGCAGGGGCAGGGCCTGGCCGGCGACGGTCAGCGTCCGGCCATCGAGCTGGCGCAGCAGGTCGGGCAGGTCAGCGGCGACCAGGTCGATCACCTTCAGCCGCTGGGCTTCGCTGGCCGACAGGCTGACCGCCTCGCGCACGGCCTTTTCCGCCCAGTCGGCGTTGCGCCCGCGCAATTGCGCCAGGCCGCGGATGTAGGCCGCGGCATCGTTGACCTGTTTGCGGGCGAGGGTGTCCTGCTCGCTGTTCGCGGCGGGCTTTTCCTCCGTGCCGGGGACACCGATCTGTACCGGCGTCGCCGCGCCCAGGTTGGTCCCTGGGGCCATGGCCGCCACGTGGCTGGCGTAGAGAATGTAGGTGCCGGCGCTGGCCGCCCTGGCACCGCCCGGGGCGACGTAGGTGGCCACCGGCACCGTGCTTGCGAGGATGGCCTTGATGATCTGGCGCATGGCGCTGTCGAGCCCGCCGGGGGTGTCGAGGCGGATCACCACCAGTTGCGCGCCTTGCGCCTGCGCCTGGTCCAGCCCGCGCAACAGGTAGTCGGCACTGGCCGGGCCGATGGCGTCGTCGACGCTCAGCAGCCACACGTTGGCGCCGGGCGCGGCCAAGCCGCCCGGAGCGAAGCCCAGGATCAGCAACAACAGCAGCATGCGCCAGCGCCGGGCGATCACCTGTCGTCACCTCATGCGGACCTGTCCTTGAAGTTTAGCCGTGGCTGCTGGACCACGGCCTAAACTTGAGGGTGGGGGCAAAACCGGAGGTGCATCATGCGTATGGCCAAGACCCTTCAGCAGCGCCTGGACCAGGCCAACTGCGACTACGACATCATTCCCCATCCCCATTCGGCCACCAGCCTGGAGTCGGCGCGAACGGCCGGCGTACCCGCCGAGCGGGTCGCCAAGTCGGTGATGCTCGATGACCGCCATGGTAACTACATCATGGCCGTGCTGCCGGCCAACCGGCACCTGGACATGACCGAGGTACGCATGACCGGCGCCTGGCAGCTGACCCGCGAAAGCAACCTGCCGAGCCTGTTCGGCGACTGCGAACGCGGCGCCATCCCGGCCCTGGGCGACGCCTACAACATTCCCATGCTGCTCGACCGGACCCTTACCCGCCAGGGTGATGTCTATCTCGAGGCAGGTGACCACGATCACCTTATCCACATGAGCATGGAGCAATACTTGAAACTGGTGCCGCACGCCGAAGTGCGCGAACTGAGCTGATGCTCGCAACCCACGCCGAGCTGGCGTCGTGGACGACCGGCCCGGCCATAGGAGTGAATCATGGAAGCGCCGATCCACAAGTTTTCCGAACTGTTCAAGCAACTGGGCCTGCCGGACGATGCGCTGGGCATCGACCAGTTCATCACCAGTCATTCGCCGCTCAAGGGGGATGTGAAGCTGGTGGATGCGCCGTTCTGGAACGAGTCCCAGCGCTCGTTCCTCAGGGACAGCATCCTTGAGGATGCCGATTGGGCAGAGTTGTTCGACCAACTCAACGAAGCGCTGCGCCGTCCCCGCAAATAAAGCGCCGAGCGGCACCTGATGGGTGATCGGGCCGTTGCTATGCTCAGGGAAAACAAGAGGGGATGGCGCAATGAAAGATCCCTACGCACCCGGTTTCTGGTGCACCGTGACGATCCTGGGCACCCTGACCGCCGGCTACTTCTACGGTATCCGGCACACCCACACGATGAACCAGGCCGTGCAGTTTCTCTATGCCGCCGCCGCCGTGACCGCGGCGGTGGCGTTGTGCGGCCTGGCGTGGATCGCCTGGCAGCAGCTGCACCTGAACAGGCGCGAAGTCGCCCAGGGGCGAACGTTGCTGACCATCTGGAACACCAAGGTCGCCCTGCGCCGGGTCGAGACGGTGTTCGACCGTTATTTCTGGGGCAGCTACTGGCATTCCGGGCGCACCTTCGAGGAGGTGATGGGCGAGCTCAAGGGCACGCCGCTGGAGCAGAGCCTGGACGCCCTCAAGCGTCAGTGCCGGGAACTCGACCGGGAAGTGCACGACCATCACCATCACTGGCTGGCCAACGCCCGCGACCTGTCCAGCGTGGCCACGGCCATGGCCCGCGAGCGCTATCAGCTGGACCTGTGCGATGCGCCGGCCCGTGACGGCGGCAACACCGCTGTGCTCAACAGGGATCTGGAAGTGCTGGTGTACACCTGGTCGGCGCGCCTGCGCAGCTTCGACCATCAGCTGGACGAGCTGGAGCGCGCCTATCACTGAGCAGGGTCATTCACCGCGGATGTATTGCTCTAACTGGACAATCTGGTTTGCCTGCTCAGCGATGATCTCTTTAACCAAGTCACCGATCGAAAGCAGGCCGATGAGCTTGCCGTTTTCAACCACGGGCAGGTGACGCAGGTGGCGGTTGGTCATCAGGTTCATGCAGTACTCAAGGTTCTGCTTGGGTTCCACGGTGATCACAGGGGCGCTCATGATCTCGTGTACCTTGGTGAATGGAGATGAGCGCCCCTTGAGTACAAGTTTACGGGCGTAGTCGCGTTCGCTGACGATCCCTACCACCTGGTCATTGTTCACCACCGGCAAGGCGCCGACATTTTTCTCCGCCAGCAGCTTCAAGGCATCCAGCACCGAGTCATCAGGGCCGATGGTGTAGGCGGTCTGGTGCTGGGACTTGGCTTTGAGGATTTGTTCGACGTTCTTCATACGGGCCTCTGTGGGTGGAAACGCGACGTGTCGGAGTAAATAAAGCATCCGGCACGGCGCTCTGCACGGCAATGCAGGAAACGGCATCGAGGTGATTGAAAAACGTCATCGCGTCCACCAGGGCGCGCTGCAGCCCTTTCGCGGCACAAGGCCGCTCCTACCAGGGCGCGGTCGCCTGTAGGAGCGGCCTTGTGCCGCGACTGGGGCGCAAAGCGACCCCGGCAATCTTGAATCGGAGCGGCCATATCCCAAAAATCGCAAAAACCTTGAAAGGGACGGACCTAAGGCGACGAGAACCTCAGAGCTTCGGCATCTGCCCGATCCGCGCCACCATCTCGCTGACGATCTGCAGGTCGAGCATGAACTGCTCCACGGTCTTGAACTCGTTGTCGTTGTGCCCGGTGTACTTCACGTCCGGCATGGCCAGGCCGAACTGCACGCCATTGGGCAGGTCATGCACCGAGGTGGCGCCGGCGGAGGTGCCGTACTCGTGCTTCATGCCCAGGTTCTCGCTGGCCACGGCCAGCAGGGCCTTGACCCATTCGCCCTCGGGGTTGCGGTACATCGGCTCGTCGAGGGTGTAGTCGAAGGCCACCGGGGTCTTGCTCTTGGCCTTCCACGCATCGAGCTTGCCGGCGATCTCGCCCTTCAGGGTGTCGAGCGACTTGCCCTTTGGAATGCGCAGGTTCACGGCCAGCTTCAGCGCCTGGTCATCCAGGCCGACGAAGGTCAGCGAGGTGGTCAGCGGGCCCATGAAGTCGTCCTTGAAGCCGACGCCGAGCTTGTTGCCCAGGTAGTCCAGGCCCCAGTTGTCGGCGGCGTAGCGGGCGGCGTCGGTGATGTGGTTGTGCTTGAGCGGTACGTCCTTGCTCAGGCCGTTGAGGAAGTCGAGCATGCGCGCCACCGGGTTGACCCCGGACTCGGGCTCGGAGGAGTGCGCCGACACGCCGGTCACGGTGAGCAGCACCTGTTTGCCGTCGACCTTGGCGTCGATGCTGAAGTCGCCACCATGGCGTTTGACGTAGGCCGCGCCGGCCTTGTTCAGCGCCTTGGCCAGGTCGGCCGGCTTGTCGCCGGTCAATGTCGCCACCGAGCTGCCGGGGATCTGGTTGGTGGCCAGGCCACCGGTGAGGTTGATCACTTCGGCGCCTTTGCCGTCACCGGCACGCTTGGCGAAGGTGGCCATGACGGTGCCATAGCCCTTCTCGGCGATCACCACCGGGTAGCCGCCATCCAGCGCCAGGTTGTAGTCGGGGGTGGCGTTGCGTTCGAAGTAGTAGGGGATGGCGTCGCCGGTGGTTTCCTCGGTGGTGTCCACCAACAGCTTGAACTGGCGCGCCAGCGGCAGCTTCTCGTCCTTGGCCACCTTCAGCGCGTACAGCGCGACGACGATGCCGTTCTTGTCGTCCTCGGTGCCGCGGCCATACATGCGGTCGCCCACCAGGGTGACCTTGAACGGGTCGAGCTTGGTGCCGTCCTTGAGCTTCCAGTTTTCCGGAGTGACCGGTACCACGTCGGCGTGGGCGTGGATGCCGATCACTTCCTTGCCTTCACCGAGGGTGATCTCGTAGACGCGGTTGTCGATGTTGCGGAACGTCAGGCCGAAGCCCTCGGCCAGGGCCTTGATCTTGTCGGCGATCTTGATGAACTCAGGGTTCTCGTGCTGCGGCACACCCTCTTTGCGAACGGTCGGGATTTCCACCAGCTCGCGCAGGGTTTCTTTGGCGGCCTTGCCGTACTTGATGCGGGTGTAAAGGCCCAGCAGGCGGTTGATCTCGTCCTGCTGCTCGGCGCTCAGCGGCTTGCCGGCCAGGTACAGCTTGAGGGTGTCGTCCAGCTTGGCGGCCTTGGCCAGGTCGCTGCCGGCCAGCTTGCCGAGGAACTGCTTGAAGTCGGCCGGGTCGCTGCCGTCGTAGGCCTTGATGATGGCGGCGGACTGCTGCTGGGAGAGGTTGGCCTGGGCCGGGATCGAGAACATGGCCACGCTGGCCAGCAGGAGCGATACGGCGGATAGCTTGGTGAAGGGCATGGGTGTGGGCATTCCTTTGCAAGGGGTGGAGGGTGACCGTTTACGCAAACGGAAGATGCTCAAGCTATCACCAATGACCACCGGCACGGGAGAGGTGGCAATGTGCTTTTCTGCACAAACGTGCAAGCTTTCATCTACGGCGCGGCCCGCAGGTTTATGACAAAAATGCGTATCATTAGCGCTTTTTGTAATAAGCATCGTGTCACCAGAGAAGCCCCCTCGAGACCATTGTTCCGGAACTTGCAAGGCCAGATCATCGTGCAGTGCTGAGGCCCGGAAACGAAAAAGCCCCGCCAGAGCGATCTGAGCGGGGCTTTTGCTGATGTCATGGCGCACTCGGCGGGATTCGAACCCACGACCCCTGCCTTCGGAGGGCAGTACTCTATCCAGCTGAGCTACGAGTGCAACGGGCCGCATGATACCCATCTGTGTCGGTGGCGTCCATGGCCTTGATCTGTGGAGTTTTTTCCCGGGGGGGACAGCGGGTGCCGGTCACAGCGCGATCAGCTCCGGCCGCAGCCCCTCCACCCGCTGTCCCGCAGGCTTGAGATACCCGCCATCCCCGGTGATCTGGTGCAGGACCTTTTCGCGCAAGCCATGCAATGCCACGCCGGTGCGCTGGCGCGGGTGCGGCAGGTCGATTTCCACCACCGCCTTGATCCGTCCGGGCCTCGGCTCCAGCACCACCACCCGGTCGGCCAGGTAGGTCGCCTCCTCGGCATCGTGGGTGACCAGCAGGATGGTGATCCCCGAGCGTCCGCGAATCGCCAGCAGTTCATCCTGCAGCTGTTGGCGGGTCAGCGCGTCGAGGGCGCCGAAGGGTTCGTCCAGCAGCAGGATCCGTGGGCTGGCCACCAGGCCGCGGGCGATGGCCACGCGCTGGGCCATGCCGCCGGACAGCT
>Ga0247820_10000475_pt1 | contig 21307 bp, 16 predicted proteins | sample 13C_Glucose_Day1_2_FD_192480 | JGI IMG/M metagenome (GOLD analysis project Ga0247820, IMG submission 192480) | Soil microbial communities from agricultural site in Penn Yan, New York, United States - 13C_Glucose_Day14 | ecosystem: Environmental > Terrestrial > Soil > Agricultural land | place...
GTTCGGCGGAGGGGGCGCCGGAACCCCCGCCGCCCCCTCCGCCGAACTGCGCGGCACCGCCGTGGCCGCCGCACGCGCCGCCGCGGAGGGCATCGACTTCGGCGCCTGCCCCCCGGAGCAGGAACTCCCGCCCACCGTGCGGTGCGGCACCGTCGCCGTCCCGCTCGACTACGCCCGCCCGGACGGCGAACGGATCCTGCTCACCGTCAGCCGCGCACGCGCCACCGGGAAGGACCCCGACAACAGCAAGCGCAAGGTGCCCCGGCAGGGCTCCCTGGTCCACAACCCGGGCGGGCCGGGCGCGAGCGGCATGTACTTCCCGATGACGGGCGCGCTCCCCGAGTGGAAGCGCGTCGCGGCGGCGTACGACCTCGTCGGCTACTCCCCGCGCGGGGTGGGCCGCTCCGCGCCGCTGTCCTGCACGGACCCGGGGACCTTCTTCGAGGGCCCGGCGAAGGCGCCGGTCCACCCGTCGGCGGCGTACAAGCGGGAGCGCGTCGCGCGGGCCCGGGCGTACGCGCGGGGGTGCGCCGAGCGGACGGGCGGCTCGCTGCGGCACTACCACTCGCTCAACAACGCCCGTGACCTGGACGTCCTGCGGGCCGCGCTCGGGGAGAACCGGCTGACGTACCTCGGCTCGTCGTACGGCACCTACTTCGGGGCGCTGTACGCCACGATGTTCCCCTCCCACGTACGGCGGATGGTGTTCGACTCGGCGGTGAACCCGGACCCGGAGCGGATCTGGTACCGCAACAACCTCGCCCAGTCGGCGGCGTTCGAGGACCGCTGGGCGGACTTCCGGGCCTGGACCGCCGAGCACGACGACGTCTACGGGCTGGGCGGCACGGCCGAAGAGGTGCGGCGCAGCTACGAGAGGGCGAGCGCGCGGCTGGCGGAGGAGCCGGCGGGCGGCAGGGTCGGCCCCGCGCAGCTGCAGGCGGCGTTCCTCAAGGCCGGGTACTACGACGACCACTGGCCGCAGCGCGCGCACGCGCTGTCGGCCTATCTGAGGGGCGACTCCGGGCCGTTGGTCGAGCAGGCCCAGGAATATCCGGAGGCGGCGGCGGAGGCGGAGAACGCGCGGGCGGTGTATCTCGCCGTGGAGTGCAACGACGCGCCCTGGCCGGCCGAGTGGGCGGTGTGGGACCGGGACAACACCCGGCTGGCGCGCAGGGCGCCCTTCGAGACCTGGGGCAATGTGTGGACCAACCTGCCCTGCGCCTACTGGCAGGGCCCCCGGCAGCGGCCGCTGGACGTGCGCGCCGGCCGCGGGGAGCTGCCGCCGACGCTGATCCTGGCGGCCGAGCGGGACGCGGCCACCCCCTACGACGGCGCCCTGGAGCTGCACCGGCGGCTGGCGGGGTCGGTGCTGGTGACCGAGCGGGACGCCGGCAGCCACGGCGTCGCGGGCGGACCCAACGCCTGTGTGAACCGCCATCTGGAGGCGTACCTGCTGGAAGGCAGGGTCCCGGTGCGGCGCGCCTCCTGCGCACCGCACCCGGAACCCGAGCCGAAGCCGGCGGGCGGGCCGGGAAGGACCGGCCCGGCGTCTGATCAGGCGAGGCCGGCGACCAGTTCCGCCACGTTCTTGCGGCGGCCCGTGTAGAACGGGACCTCCTCGCGGACGTGCATCCGAGCCTCCGAGCCGCGCAGGTGACGCATGAGGTCGACGATGCGGTCCAGCTCGTCGGCCTCGAAGGCGAGGATCCACTCGTAGTCGCCGAGGGAGAACGAGGCGACCGTGTTGGCGCGCACGTCCGGGTAGCCGCGGGCCATCTTGCCGTGGTCGGCGAGCATGCGGCGGCGGTCCTCGTCGGGCAGCAGGTACCAGTCGTAGGAGCGCACGAAGGGGTAGACGCTCACGTAGTTGCGGGGCGTCTCGTCGGCGAGGAACGCCGGGATGTGCGACCGGTTGAACTCGGCGGGGCGGTGCAGCGCCATGTTCGACCAGACGGGCTCCAGCGCGCGGCCCAGCCTGGTGCGGCGGAAGAGGTTGTACGCCTCCTGCAGCTGGTCGGCGGTCTCGGCGTGCCACCAGATCATGAGGTCGGCGTCCGCGCGCAGGCCCGACACGTCGTAGGTGCCGCGGATCGTGACGTCCTTGGCGGCGAGCTGGTCGAACAGCTCCTGTACCTCGTCGGCGTACCCGGCCCGGTCCTCGGGCAGCACGTCCTTCAGCCTGAAGACCGACCAGAGGGTGTAGCGGATGACCTCGTTGAGGTCCTTGGCCAGCTTGCCCTTGTTCGGGATCCGGTCGGCTGCGGGGGTGGTGGCGTCGTCACTCATGTCCCTCATTCTCCTGCTGCTCCGTGGAGGCTCTGCACCGGGTGGGCGGTGAGTTCCTGCACACCGTGCAGGTCACCGTGGATCTGGTCGGCCGCGGCGTACGCGCTCGCGACGCACGCGGGGATGCCGACACCGTCGTAGGCCGCGCCGCACACCGCGAGACCGGCGAGAGAGGCGAGGTGCCCGCGGACGCGGGCCACGCGCGCGTGGTGGCCGACGGGGTACTGGGGCAGGCCGTCCTGCCAGCGGGTGACGCGGGTCGCGACCGGGGTGGCGTCCAGTCCGACGGCGGCCTTCAGGTCGTGCCGGGAGACCTCCACCAGGCCGGCGTCGTCACGGCGGAGGATCTCCGTCTCGCCGTGCCGGCCGACGGAGGTGCGCAGGACCACCAGCCCGGGGTTCTCCTCGGCGATCCACCCCCACTTGGCGGAGGCGAAGGTGGACGCCTTGATGGTGCGGCCGTCGACGGGCGGCACCAGGAATCCGCTGCCCTCGGGCAGAGCGGTCTCCGCGCGGCGGAAGGCGAGGGTGATCAGCGCCATGGAGGCGTACTCGACCCCGGCGAGCTCCGCGGCGGCGCCGGGGGCCTCGGCGCGCAGCAGGGCGGCGGCGGCCGGTGCGGGCACGGCGACGACGACCGCGTCGGCGTGCAGGACCCGGTCGCCGGCGAGGATCCGCCAGCCGGCCTCCGGTTCGCGGCGCAGCTCCGTGACCGGCGCACCGGTGAGGATCTCCGCCCCGCGTGCCCGCAGGGAGTCGGCGACCGCGAGCGGCAGGGTGCCCACTCCGCCCGCCAGGCCCATGAAGACGGGCCCGGCCGGCGCCGAGGCCGCGGACTTCGCCTGGATCCCGCGGACCGCCTCGGTCAGGGAGGTGTGGGTCCGCGCGGCCTCGAAGAGCTGCGGGACCGCCGAGCGCATCGAGATGCGGTACGCGTCGCCCGCGTACACCCCGCCGAGCAGGGGCTCCACCAGGCGGTCGACGACCTCGCGGCCGACGCGCGCCGCCACGTACTCGCCGACGGCCACGTCGTCGCCGACCTCCGTGCGGGGCAGCTCGGCGTCCCGCCCGATCCGGGCCAGCCCCTCGTCGGACAGCACGCCGGCGAGGGCGTCGGCGGTGCCGGGGACGCCCATGACGTGCCCCTTGGGCATGGGGCGCAGGGCGCCGCGGGTCCAGAGCGACGCCGTGGCGGTGGCCGGCGGCTGGAGGCGGTCGGCGAGACCCACCTCGCGGGCGAGGCCCACCGCCTCGGGGCGGCGGGCCAGCATCGACTCCGCGCCGAGGTCGACGCGCGCGCCGGCGATCTCGCCCGGCAGCAGCTTGCCGCCGACCCGGCCGGAGGCCTCCAGCACGGTCACCCGCGCCCCGTGCGCGAGCAGCCGGTGCGCGGCGGCCAGCCCGGCGATTCCCGCCCCGACGACGACTACGTGCCGTCCGGAGCCCGCATGTGATCCGCTCATGCCCCCACCTTCTCAGACTCCGCCGGCGGTCCCGCCAGGGCCATGTGGCCCTGCCGAGTCCCTACCGTGACCGCATCGGGACCGTTCCGCCCCAACGTCCCGGCCCGCTGCCGCGTCGAAGGAACGTCAGCCATCACCACGCGGGGGAGCCCCATATGCGCTCACGACGATCCGTACGATCCACCCACGCCCTCGCCGGGCTCCTGCTGGCGGCGGCGCTCGCCGCCGGCGGGTGCAGCGCGGGGGCCGACTCCGCCTCGTCCGGGGCCGCCGACAAGGCCGCGCGGGCGGAGGGGCAGGACGCCCTGCAGGAGGACGCGAAGCAGGGCGCTCCCGGCGGCGCGGCGGACGGCGCGAGGGAGACCGCGCCGCCGGAGGCCACCGCGAACCGCATCATCCGCACCGCCTCCCTGACCGTGCGGGTGAAGGACGTGCCCGGGGCGCTGGACGAGGCCCGCACGACGACGGAGAACGCGGGCGGCTACATCGGCAATGAGAGCACCGACCGGGACGAGGACGGCCACGAGCACACGCGCGTGGTGCTGCGCGTGCCCGTCGAGAAGTACGAGGAGGTCCTCACCGGCCTCGAGGGCACGGGCAAGCTGCTCGCACGCACCGCGAAGGCGCAGGACGTCACCGACCAGGTGGTCGACGTGGAGAGCCGGATCACCTCGCAGCGGGCCAGCGTGGCCCGGATCCGCGAGCTGATGGACCGGGCCACCAAGCTCAGCGACGTGGTCACCCTGGAGGGCGAGCTGAGCAGCCGCCAGGCGGACCTGGAGGCCCTGCTCGCCCGGCAGGCGTCCCTGAAGGACCGTACGAGCCTGGCCACCATCACCCTGACCCTGACCGAGTCGCCGGTGAAGAAGGCGGCGGAGGACGACGACCCCGGCTTCCTCGACGCGCTCGCGGGCGGCTGGGACGCGTTCCTGACCATGCTGCGCTGGCTGGCCGTGGCGATCGGCGCGGTGCTGCCGTTCGCGGCGGTGGCGGCGCTGCTCGTCCTGCTGTGGCTGAAGGCCGTACGCCCCCGGCTGCGGCGGCCGGAGCCGGCGCCCGCGACGGGCGCCCCGGGCCCGCTGCCCGCGGCCCCGCCGCTGACCGCCCCGGCGCCCCGCCGGGCACCCGACGGCGCGGACGGGAACGGGAACGGGAACGGGAAGGACTGACGCACCCTCGTGCGGGCCTGAAATCCCCCGCCCCCGTAGCGTGTTCCCATGAGCATGAGTGACGCGCGCGGTGCGAGGGAACGCCTGGTCGTGATCGGCGGTGACGCCGCGGGAATGTCCGCGGCGTCCCAGGCCCGCCGGCTGAGGGGTCCGGACGAGCTGGAGATCGTGGCGTTCGAACGCGGCCACTTCACCTCCTTCTCCGCGTGCGGCATCCCCTACTGGGTGGGCGGCGACGTCCCCGAGCGGGACCGGCTGATCGCGCGCACCGCCGAGGAGCACCGGGCGCGCGACATCGACCTGCGGATGCGTACCGAGGTCACCGAGCTCGATCCCGGCCGGGGGCGGGTGCGCGCGCGTGACCTCGATTCGGGGGCCGAGTCCTGGACGTCGTACGACAAGCTCGTGATCGCGACCGGCGCGCGGCCCATCCGTCCGCGGCTGCCCGGCGTGGACGCCCCCGGGGTGCACGGCGTGCAGACCCTGGACGACGGGCAGGCCCTCCTGGACACGCTGGCCCGCACCCGCGGGCGCCGCGCGGTGGTCGTCGGCGCCGGCTACATCGGCGTGGAGATGGCCGAGGCGCTGATCAACCGCGGCTACCGGGTGACGGTCGTCAACCGCGGCAGGGAGCCGATGGCCACCCTCGACCCCGACATGGGACGCCTGGTGCACCGGGCGATGGAGGGCATGGGCATCACCATGGTGAACGACGCCGAGGTCACCGAGCTGCTCACGGGCGACGACGGCCGGGTGCGCGCGGTCGTCACCGCGGACGCCGAGTACCCGGCGGACGTCGTGGTGCTCGGCATCGGGGTCCGCCCGGAGACCGCGCTGGCGCGGGCCGCCGGACTCCCCCTGGGCGAGCACGGCGGGCTGCTCACCGACCGGTCGATGCGGGTGCGCGGGCACGAGAACATCTGGGCGGGCGGCGACTGCGTGGAGGTCCTCGACCTGGTCTCCGGGCAGCAGCGGCACATCCCGCTCGGCACGCACGCCAACAAGCACGGCCAGATCATCGGGGCCAACGTCGGCGGCGACTACGCGACGTTCCCGGGCGTGGTCGGTACGGCGGTCAGCAAGGTGTGCGACCTGGAGATCGCGCGCACCGGGCTGCGCGAGAAGGACGCGCACCGTGTGGGGCTGCGGTTCGAGAAGGTCACCATCGAGTCGACCAGCCGCGCCGGCTACTACCCGAACGCCTCCGCCATGACGGTGAAGATGCTCGCCGAACTGCGCACCGGCCGTCTCCTCGGCGTCCAGATCGTCGGCCGCGAGGGTGCGGGCAAGCGCGTCGACATCGCCGCGGTCGCCCTGACGGCCGGCATGACGGTGGAACAGATGACGGCCCTGGACCTGGGCTACGCCCCGCCCTTCTCCCCCGTCTGGGACCCGGTCCTGGTGGCGGCCCGCAAGGCGGCGTCGAAGATCCGGGCAGGTTCCTGACCCCGGGTGGTGCGGCGCCCCGCAAGGGGCGCGGGAACCGCGCGACCGGCCACGACGGACCGGCACCCCGCGGCACGACCGCGCCCGCGCGGCGCCTCCCGGGGCACCTCACGCCGTCCCGTTGATCCTCTCGATCGCCTGCCGCGCCTGCTCGGCGGGCGGCCGCGCGGGCAGCGACGCCACCGACGCACCCGGGGTGCCGGCATCCGGCGCCGACGCGGGCGCGGGCACCGCCGGCTTGGCGTGCGCCGCGCTCCGCGCGGACCGCAGCCGATGGCTCACCGCCTCCTCCAGCGTCACCGGCCGCCGCATCTGGGAGGCGAGCCGCCCCGCCTCCTGGCCGAGCCGGGCGACGTCCTCCCAGGGGAGGCGCACCACGAGCGTGAGCTCGGCCTCGCCGTCGGGCAGCGCGTGCATCGCGGTGGGCACTCGGTCGTTCATCGCCTGTTCCTCACGTCGGCCCCGCGGCGCCTTCCCCGCGCCCCGGGCGGTTGCCGAGTCATACGCACGTCCGTACGGCGGTGTTCAGCGCCGCCGCGGATTCACCGCCCGCCGTCCGGGCACTAGTGGGACGTGGTCATCCCCGTCCATGACGTGAACCCCACGCGGCGCACCCCCTGGGTGACGTACGCGCTCCTCGCCGCCAACTTCGTCGTCTTCCTTGCCTTCACCCCCGGCGTGATCGGTTCACTGACCGGCGGGAGCAGTCTGGCCGACCTGTGCCATCTGCAGGCGTTCCTGGACCGCTACGCCGTGGTCCCGCAGGAGCTGATCCACCACCGGATGCCGAACCTGGTGCCCACCGGCGCCACCGGGGTGGGCCCGCAGGGCCCGGGGTGCGTGGTGGACCGGCCGGGCTACGAGAAGTCCCCCGAGCTGAGCGTCCTGACGGCGATGTTCCTGCACGGCGGCTGGCTGCACCTGCTCGGCAACATGCTCTTCCTGTGGATCTTCGGCAACAACGTCGAGGACCGCATGGGGCACGTCCGCTTCCTGCTCTTCTACCTGGTCTGCGGTTACGCCGCCGCGTACGGCTTCGCCCTGCTGAACGCCGGCTCGGGCGAGCCCCTGATCGGCGCCTCCGGGGCGGTCGCCGGGGTGCTGGGCGCCTATCTGGTGCTGTATCCGAGGGCGCGGGTCTGGGTGCTGGTGCCGTTCCTGATCTTCCTGCCGCTGCGGCTGCCCGCCTGGATCGTGCTGGGCATGTGGTTCGTGCTGCAGGCGGTGTACTCGTCCGGGCAGGGCGTCACCGACGCCGGGACGGTGGCGTACCTCGCGCACGTGTTCGGCTTCGTGGCGGGCATGCTGATCGCCTGGCCGCTGCGCCCGGGCACTCCCCCGCCGCCGGAGCCGCGCGGAATCCTGTTCGGCAGGCGCGCCCGCCCGGACTGGTGAGGGCGCCGGGACGGCGCGGTGCCGGGGCGGGTTCGTCCAAGTGATGCCACGGGAGCGGTTGGACGCCGGGGGGTTCGCCGCCGTTGATGGTCAGCGAGCGGCGCGGGCATAGTGAAACGCGGTCAAGTCGTCCGCGCACCCCCTTCCTTCACCGAGAGAGGGCAACGCCGTGCCGAACCCCTTCGAGGATCCCGACGCCAGCTATCTCGTCCTGGTCAACGACGAGGGCCAGCATTCCCTCTGGCCCGTCTTCGCCAAGGTTCCGGACGGATGGACGTCCGTATTCGGAGAGGCCGGCCGCCAGGACTGCCTCGACTACATCGAGAAGAACTGGACGGACATGCGGCCGAAGAGCCTCATCGAGGCGATGGAAAACCAGCGCTGACGCCATGACCGTCGACCTCAGCGGATATCCGAGTCTGGGCGCGGCCTTCGCCGCGCGGGCGGACGCTCATCCCGGGCGGACCGCACTGACCCTCTGGCACGGCTCCACCGGGGCGGACCCCGAGAGCGTCACCTACGGGGAGCTGGCCCGCCGGTCCCGGGTGCGCGCGCGGGAGCTGGCCCGGCGGCTGGCCCCCGGGGAAAGGGTGCTCGTCGCCCTGCCGACGGGCATCGAGTTCGCGGAGGTCTATCTGGCCTGTCTGACCGCCGGTCTTGTAGCCGTGCCCTCACCGATGCCGGGCGGGTCGGCGAGCGCCGGTGAACGGATCGCGGCGATCGCGGCCGACTGCTCGCCCGGCCTGGTCCTCACCACCGACGCAGCCCGCGCCGAGGTCGCCGAGCACCTGAGGGGCCACGGCCCGGAGGGGCTCGCCGTCGAGGCCGTGCTCCCGGTGGGCGGGCGGTCCGCGCCCGGGGAGGGGGCGGACGGCCGGGACGTCGGCCGCGGTACGGACGCGGTCCTGCAGTACAGCTCCGGGTCCACCGGGTCGCCGAAGGGAGTGATCCTCACGCACGGCGCGGTCCTGGCGAACGTCTCGGCGGTCTGCACCTACGTGGGTCTCGTCCCGGAGGACCGGTTCGGCAGCTGGCTGCCGCTGCACCACGACATGGGCCTGTTCACCCAGCTCACCGCGGCGCTGCTGTGCGGCGCGCACCTCACGCTGATGACGCCGGCCCAGTTCATCCGGCGGCCGGCCGAGTGGTTCCGCATGCTGGACCGGTTCCGGATCACCTACACCGTCGCCCCCAACTTCGCGTACGAACTCTGCACCCGCGTCATCACCGACGAGATGACGCGGGGACTGGACCTGTCCGCCCTGCGCTACCTCGGCAACGGGGCCGAGCCGATCCACGCGCCGACCGTGCGGGCCTTCATGGAACGGTTCGCGCACCTCGGGCTGCGTTCCCACGTCCACTCCAGCGGCTACGGCCTCGCCGAGTCCACGGCGTACGTGACCTGCGTCCCCGAGGAGACCAGTCCCACCGTGCTCACGGTGGACCCGCTGCGGCTGGAGTCCGGCGAGCGGCCGGAGCTGCGGCCGGTGGCCGAGGGGGCGGGCAGGCCGGTGATGGGTCTGGGCCGGCCGCACGCGTTCGACCTGCGGATCGTCGACCCGCGGGAGCGGGTGCCGCTGCCCGAGGGCAGGATCGGCGAGATCTGGCTGCGCGGGGAGAGCATCGGCCGGGGCTACTGGGGCAGACCGGAGCTGAGCGCGGAGGTCTTCGACGCCCGCCTCGCGGACTCCGCCGAGGGACCGGGCTGGCTGCGCACCGGGGACCTGGGCGCGCTCGTCGACGGCGAACTGTTCGTCACGGGCCGCCTCAAGGAACTGCTGATCGTGCACGGCCGGAACATCTTCCCGCAGGACGTGGAGCACGAGGCGCGTGCCGCGCACCAGGCACTGGGCGGCCAGCTCGGGGCCGCGTTCGGGGTCGGCTCGCCGGACGAGCGTGTGGTGCTCGTGCACGAGGTGCACCCCCGGACCCCGAGGACCGAGCTGCCGGAGGTCGTCACCGCGGTCACCCGCCGGCTCAACCGCTCGTTCGGTCTCCCCCTGCGCAACGTCGTGCTGGTGCGGCGCGGCACCGTACGCCGCACCACCAGCGGGAAGATCCGGCGCACCGCCATGCGGGAACGGTTCCTCGCGGGCGACATGACCGTGCTGCACGCCGAGCTGGAGCCCGCGCTGCGCGCACCGGCGGCGGGGCCGCGGTGAGGGCGCCGGTGCACACCGGCACGGGCGCCGGGCGGGAGGCCGCGCTCGACGCGTTCCTGGCGGACGCCGGACCGGACGGGGCGGGGGGCGATGTCGCCCGCCGCGTCGCCGGGGAGGACGCCGCCGAGGAGTTCCCCGCCACGCTCGTCGCGCGGCTCGACGCGTTCGGGCTGCCCGCGTACTACGTTCCGGCCGAGTGGGGCGGCGCCGGCGCCGACCACGAGGTGCTGCTGCGGCTGTGGCGCACGGTGGCCCGCCGCGACCTGAGCGCCGCCGTCGCGCACGGCAAGACCTACCTCGGCGCCGCGTCGGTCTGGTGCGCGGGCGACGCCGCGCAGGCCACCGCCACGGCGGACGCGGTCCTGGCGGGCGAACCGGTCGCCTGGGCGCTGTCCGAACCGGACCACGGCGCCGACCTGCTCAACGGGGAGCTGACCGCGACCGCCCAGGACGGCGGCCGCCGCCTTGACGGCGTCAAGTGGCCCGTCAACAACGCCACCCGGGCCCGTCTGCTGACCGTCCTGGCCCGCACCGGAGCCGCCGGGTCCGGGCGGGGGCAGAGTCTCTTCCTGGTGGACAAGTCCGCGCTCGCCCCCGGCTCCTGGCATGTGCTGCCCAAGGAACCCACCCACGGGATCCGCGGCATCGACATCTCCGGCATCGCGTTCGAGGGGGCGGTGCCGGCTCCCGGCGCGCTGCTCGGCCGTGAGGGCGGCGGAGCCGAGACGGTGCTGCGCGCGCTGCAGCTCACCCGGACCATGTGCGCCGCCCTGTCGCTGGGGGCGGGCGAGCACGCGCTGCGGATCACCGCCGCGTTCGCCGCCGAACGGATCATCCAGCGGCGTCCGCTCCTCGACCGCGCCCATCCCCGGGCGATCCTCGGCCGGTGCGCGGCGCTGACGGCCGCCGCCGAGTCGGCGGCGCTGGTCGGCAGCCGCGCGATCCACACCCTCACCGGCGAGATGAGCGTGGTGTCCGCGGTGGTCAAGTCCGTCGCACCGGCACTGACCGACGCGGTGATCGCCGAACTCGCCGAACTGCTCGGCGCGCGGTCCTTCCTCACCGGGGTGTACGCGCACGGCGCGTTCCAGAAGATCTGGCGCGACCACCAGATCGTGTCGGTGTTCGACGGCAGCACCCCGGTGAACCGCGCGGCGCTCGTCCAGCAGTTCCCCCGGCTGGTGCGGGAGTACCGGGCGGGCACGGTCGACGAGAAGGGGCTGGCCGGGGCGGCGGCGGTGGGCGAGCCCGCCGGGCCGCTGGACCGCGGGGCACTCACGCTGCTGTCCCGGCGGGGCTGTTCGGTGGTGCAGTCCCTCCCCGCTTTGTCCCGGGCACTCGCCGGGGAAGCGGCCCCGGAGGGGCTCGTGGCGCACGCCGTCGCGGTCGCGGCGGCCGCCGGCGAGGTCCACGCGCGGATGGCGGCGGTCGCCCCGGCCGCGCACCCTCCGATGTCCGCCTACGAGACGGCCGCCGCGTACGAACTCTGCTACGCGGCCGCGGCGTGCCTGCACACCTGGTCGGCCGGACGGCACCGCCGTCGGGGGGAGCCGCTGTGGGAGGACGGACTGTGGGCGAGGGCGGCGCTGCGCGCCCTGCGGGCCGGGCTCGCGACGACGCTGCGGACACCGGCGCCGTCGGCGGCCCCGGGGGACGACGGGCTCGACGGACTGCTGGCGGAGCACGTGGCGCGGGCGGCGCGGGACGGGGGCCCGGTGACCCCGTTCGGTGCGCCGCTGACCGGCTCCCGGGACGGCCGCTGATGGGCGCCGCGGAGCTGGACGCCCTGCTCGGCGACCCCTGGGACGACCGCAACCCGGTGGGGCACGCGGCGGTGCTGGCCGCCGACGAGAGACAGGAGATGCCCGCCGAGGGCGAGCGGGTGCTGGACGAGTACCGCCTGAACGCCGAGTTCGTCCCGGTGGTCCACGGCGGCCGTCTGGAGCGCGCCGACCGGCTCGCCGAGGTGCTGCGGACGGTGTGGCGGCGGGATCCGTGCCTCGGTCTCGGCTACGGCTTCAGCTCGCTCATCGCCTCCGTCAACGTCTGGACCACCGGCGACGAGGAGCAGCGGCGCCGGGTGGCGGACCTGCTCCTGGCGAACGGCCGGGTCGCCGCCGCGTTCCACGAGCTGGCGCACGGCAACGACTTCGCGCACGCCGAGTGCGCCGCCCGGCCGGACGGCGCCGGCTGGCGGCTGACCGGCCGCAAGGAGATCGTGACGAACGTGCGCCGCGCGCAGGCCATGGTGCTGTTCGCACGGACCGGCACGGGCGCGGGCAGCCGCGGCCACAGCCAGTTCCTGCTCACCCGGGACGACCTGCCCGCCGGGACGGTCCGGGACCTGCCGCGCTTCCACAGCTCCGGGATGCGCGGCATCGAGCTCGGCGGCGTGGAGTTCGCCGACTGCCCCGTCCCCGCCGACGCGCTGATCGGCTCCCCGGGCCAGGGGATCGAGGTGGCGCTGCGCTCGTACCAGATCACCCGCTCGGTGGGCCCCGCGGTGCTCGTCGGACCGCTGGAGACCGCGCTGCGCCTCGCCCTGCGCTGCTCCCTCGAGCGCCGCCTCTACGGCGGTACGGTCGCCGACCTGCCGTACGTGCGCGCGGTGATCGCCCGCTCCTACGCCGATCTGCTGGCCATGGACGCGTTCTCCGCGGTGGTCCTCCGGGCGCTGCACCTGCGGCCGGAGGCGATGGCGGTCTACGCCCCCGCGGCGAAGTACCTGACCGCGCGGATGCTGCTCGACGCGTTCGAGGACCTGCGGGCGGTGCTGGGCTCACGGTCCTATCTGCGGCGGGGCCCGTACGCGATGTTCCAGAAGCTGGCCCGGGACGTCGCCCCCGCGACCTTCGCCCATGTGTCGCTCACCGCCGCCCTGGTGACGCTGCTGCCGCAGCTGCCCCGGCTGGCCCGCAGGTCCTGGCTGGCCGATCCCTCCGCCCCGGCCTCGCTGTTCGACCCGGGCGGTGAGCTGCCCGCGCTCGCCCCGGACCGGCTGAGCACCGGCATGCCCCGCCACGACGGCGTCGTCGGCGCGCTCACCGAGCTCGCGGACGGCGTGCCGGCGGACGACCGCGACCCGGTCCGCCGGTTCGCCGCCCGGCTCCGGGACGAGCTGCGGACGCTGCGGGACGGGTGCGCGGCGCTCGGCCCCGGTGACATCACGATCGACGCCCCGCCGGCGGCGTTCGCGCTCGCCGACCGCTACACGGTGGTCCTCGCCGCCGCCTCGGTGCTGGCGGTGTGGCGGCGGTGCGCTGGCCGTTACCCCGACGCGGCGCTCCTGGGCGCCCTGGACCGGCTGACCGGACGGCTGGGCGGCCCGCCGGTGCTCACCGCGGCCGAACGCGAGGACGTGGAGCGGGAGCTGTTCGGTCTCGCGGTCGCGCGCTGTCACGACGGGCGTCTCCTGGACCTGTCCGCGCGGCACGTGCCCGGCTGAGCGGACCGCCGCCGGAACCGGCCCAAAGCACGGCTCCGTCCACGCTGTTCCGTACTTTCGGCCGGTACGCCGGACGCCCCGGCTTCCTAGCCTGAGGAGCATGAATACAGCGGAGGGGCCCACGAGGCCACCTGGAAGGATGTTCGACGTCGGGCTGGCCGTCGTGCTGGCCCTGGGGATCGTCTTCACGGCGTTCATGTTCATGACCAGCTGGGGCGGGACCGCTTGGCTGTTCGGCACCGCCGTCTCCGTCGTCGTGAGCGCCGTGGCGCTGTTCCGCGCGCGGTTCAAGGCGCTGACGGCGGTCGCGGGGCTGGTCCTCACGGCCGGCGCCGTCACCGTGTCCCGGATCGCCGGGGACGACCTGCCGCAGGAGCCCGCGCCGGCCACGGCGCTCGCGCTGTCGGTGCTCGTCGGCTCGGCGATCCGGACGCTGCCCGCGGGCGGGGCCGCCGCGATCGCGGTGGGCGGTGTCGCGGTGACCGTGGCCTTCTGGCTGGAGGGGCTGAGCGGCGTGGCGAGCGCGGCCACGCTCGCGATGACCGCGGCCCTCGTCCTGGGGCCGGTACTGCGGCTCCTCGACCGGCGCGCGCTGGCCACTCCCCGGGAACCGCAGGAATCCTGGGCCCACCCGCCGCACTCCTAGCATGACCGGAGACCTCGACACCATGAGCACCGCCCGGTCCGCGACCGGTACCTCCGAACCGCCGGGCGCCCCGCCCGCGGCCCCGCCGGACGGCGCGGACCGCGGGCGGGGGTTCGGTAGCCTGATCGACGTGGCGATTCCGAAGCGATGGGTGAGCGTCTTCTCCACCGTCGGGCTCGCCGTCGCCTTCCTCACCGCGATCGCCGTACAGGCCGTCGCCCTCGCGCAGACCTGGGGAGCGGCCTCCTGGGTGCCGGGCGCCGCCGCCTCCGTGGTGGTGTGCGGGCTGGCGCTGCTGCGCCACCGCGAGCGGACCTGGACCTCGGTCGTGGGTCTCGTCGTGGCCGCGCTGTCGGTGCTCGTGCCGCTGCTGCCCGGCACCCGGCTGCCCGCGGGACTCGGCCCCTCCACGGCGCTGGGCCTGGCGGTGCTCATCGGGTCCGCGGTCCGGGCACTGCCCCCGGTGCGGGCGGGGACCATCGCGGGTGCGGGACTCCTGCTGGTCGCCGCCCAGTTCGCCACCCGGCCGGTGACGGCCGTTCCGGCCATCGCCGCGGCGGCCTGGCTGGCCGCCGTGGGAGTGGGGCTGTCGCTGCGCCGGCTGGACGAGCACGCGAAGGCCACCGCCCAGCAGGTCCGCCGGACCGAACGGCTCGAACTCGCCCGGGAACTGCACGACATCGTGGCCCACCACATCACGGGGATGCTGATCCAGGCGCAGGCCGCCCAGGTGGTGGCGCGCCGGAACCCGGAGAACGTGTCGGACTCGCTGACCGAGATCGAGACCGCGGGGTTCGAGGCCATGGCCGCGATGCGCCGGGTCGTCGGGCTGCTGCGCGACACGGACGACGCGGCACCCGCCTCGCCCGGACCGGAGGGGCTGGGCGCCCTGGTCGAGCGCTTCAGCCGGCAGGGCCCGAAGGTGCGCCTGAGCGTGCCCGACGACGACACGCGCTGGCCGCCCGAGGTGACCAGCACCGTGTACCGCATCGTCCAGGAGTCGCTGACGAACGTCCTGCGGCACGCGCGGCACGCGCACTCCATCGACGTCACGGTCGGCCGCGACGCCGACGCCGTCACGGTCGAGGTCCGCGACGACGCCCCGCCCAACTCCGCCCGGTCGCACCATCGTGGAGGGTACGGTTTGGTCGGCATGCGCGAACGCGTCGAAACGCTCGGCGGCTCACTGCACGCCGGCCCCCGGCCCGGCGCCGGCTGGTCCGTGCGGGCGACCCTGCCCGTACCCACCAGGGAGCCCGGATGACGATCAAGGTCCTGCTCGCGGACGACCAGGCGATGATCCGCCGCGGCCTGCGGCTCATCCTGGAGGACCAGCCGGACATCACCGTCGTCGGGGAGGCCGAGGACGGCGCCGAGGCGATCGCGATGGCCCGAAGGCTCCGTCCCGACGTGTGCCTGGTGGACATCCGGATGCCCAAGCTCGACGGCATCGAGGTCACCCGCGCGCTGGCCGGCCCGAAGGCGGCCGACCCGATGCGGGTGATCGTGGTCACCACCTTCGACCTCGACGAATACGTGTACGGGGCGCTGCGGGGCGGGGCGGCCGGGTTCGTCCTCAAGGACGCGGGGCCCGCCCTGCTCATCGAGGCGGTCCGCGCCGCCTACAACGGCGAGGCGCTGGTCTCGCCGTCGGTCACGCTGCGCCTGCTCAAACACCTCAACGAGTCGCAGGCGATGCCCCGCGGCGGTGCCGCGCGGTCGTCGGAGCTGTCCGGGCGCGCGCTGGAGGTCGTGCGGGCCATCGCGCGCGGCCGCACCAACCAGGAGATCGCCGCCGAGCTGTTCATCTCGCTCAGCACGGTCAAGAGCCATCTGTCGGGGATCCAGACCAAGCTCGGGGTGCGCAACCGGACCGAGATCGCCGTCTGGGCCTGGGAGAACCGCATCGTCGAGAGCACCTCCGAGTAGCGGGCCGCGCCGCGCGCGAGCGGCTATCCCCTGAGCGCGACCGCGAGTTGCCGCACCGTCGGGTTGAGGTAGAGCAGGCGCGGGTGCAGTGACGGCAGGCCCCGTTCCCGCATCAGCGACGCCATCCGCACGGCGAGCAGCGAGTTCCCGCCCAGTTCCCAGAAGCTGTCGGACACGCCCACGGTGAAGCCGAACAGCTGCCGCCACACGCTCAGCAACTCCCCGGACAGACCGTCCTCGCCGCCCGCGGGGACCGCTCCCCCGCCGGACGGGGCCACGGCCGGTTCCGGCAGGGCGGCCAGGTCGGTCTTCCCGTTCGCCGTCACCGGCAGCGCGGGCAGCGCCGTCAGGGTGGAGGGCAGCATGTGGGCGGGCAGGACGCGCGCGGCCCGCTCCCTCACGTCCGCCGTGGAGCCCTCGGAGAGGACCACGTAGGCGTCGAGCCGGCCGGTCGCCGCGTCCCCCGGGTCTGTCTGACGGAACGTCACGGCGGCGGCGGTCACGCCGGGGCACTCGGCCAGCACCGTGCGGATCTCGTCCAGCTCGATGCGGAACCCGCGCAGCTTGACCTGGTTGTCGAGGCGTCCCAGGTGCTCCAGGGCGCCGTCCGGGCGCAGCCGGCCCCGGTCGCCGGTCCGGTACATCCGCCCGCCGCCGAACGGATCGGGGCGGAACCGCTCCCGTGTGAGGTCGGGGCGGCGCAGATAACCGAGGGCCACTCCGGCGCCGCCGACGTGGATCTCCCCCGCCACTCCGGGTGGCGCGAGCCGCCCCCGCGCGTCCAGGACGTACACCCGCCAGCCGGGGAGCGCCCGGCCCACGGACCGGGATCCGGCCAGGGCGAGCCGCCGGGTGACGGTCTCCGCGGTGACGTGCACGGTGGTCTCGGTGATCCCGTACATGTTGACCAGCCGGCAGCGGTCCCCGGGGTGCCGGTCCAGCCAGGGCAGCAGGCTCCGGGTGTCCAGCGGCTCACCGCCGAAGACCACCAGCCGCACCGCGAGCGGCTCCGCCGTGTCGCGGTCGGCCGCCGCGAACTGGGTGAAGGCGGACGGCGTCTGGCTGAGCACGGTGACCCCCCGGGCGGCGACGAGGCCGTGGAACTGCTCGGGCGACCGCGACACCCAGTAAGGGACGACGACGAGCCGGCCGCCGGTCAGCAGGCAGCCCCAGATCTCCCAGACCGAGAAGTCGAACGCGACGGAGTGGAAGAACGTCCACACGTCGGCGGCGCCGAGCGTGAAGTCGTCGCGGGTGGCGTCCATCAGGGCGACGACGTGGGCGTGCGGGACCAGCACCCCCTTGGGCCTTCCGGTGGAGCCCGACGTGTAGATCACGTACGCGGCCTCCTGCGGGCCGGCGCCGGTCGCGGGGGGACCGTCCGGCGCGGCGCCGCCCGACTCCAGCACCTGGGCGGGGGTGAGCACCCGGACGCCCGGGGAGCCGGGGAACCCGGCCGACTCGGTGACCACGACGTCCGTGCCGGAGTCCTCCACCGTGTACGCGAGCCGGTCCGCCGGGTAGGCCGGGTCCAGCGGCACGTAGACCGCCCCGGCCTTGAGGACGGCGAGCAGGACCGCGACGAGCTGCGCCGAGCGTTCCAGGCAGACACCGACCAGGGTGCCGTCGCCCGCCCCGGCGGCGCGCAGGCCGTGCGCGAGCCGGTCGGACCACTCGTCGAGCCGGCGGTAGGTCACCTCGCGGTCCCCGTCCACGAGGGCCACCGCGTCGGGGCGTTCCGCGGCCCGCTCGGCGAACACGTCCGGTATCCGGCGCGGCGTGCTCTTCAACGGCTGTGCCGCCCGCCCCAGCCGGAGGATCCGTTCGTGCTCCGCCGGGTCGAGGATGCCGGGCGGGCCGGTGCGCCGGCGGTGGGCCTCGACGAGGTGGCGCACGAACTGTTCGGCGATCGGCGCGCTGACGTCGCCGAGCCGGTGGTCGCAGCGCAGACCGTCCTCGCCGACGGTGACCGTGAGCGGGAAGACGGGCGCCAGGCAGGGCACGTACTCGCCTTCGCCCCCGAGGTCGAAGACCAGCCCGGCGCTCACCGGCGTGGCCGGCGGCGGGGGCGCGGCCCGGTCCCCGGCGTCCAGGGCCGTGGCCTCCGGCGTGCGCTCCGGCTCGTACCGGGAGAGCACCTGGGCGAGCGCGGCGAGCCAGCCCTCGGGTTCACGGGACGTGCCCTCGGGCAGCGCGACCCGGTGGCCGCCCCGCGCGTCCCCCTGTGCGGGGTCGCCCAGCCCCCAGTCGGGCGTGTGGCCGGAGCCGCTCGGCACGGCGCCCTGTCCGCGGGCCGGCGCGGGCCGCGCGGGGTCGAGCAGCGCGGCCGCCAGGCGGCGCAGCGCCCGCTGGCCGTACGCGGACCGGTGGGCGACGACGACCAGGTCGGCCCGGCCGTCGGTGTAGACGAGCAGCACGGCGCGCGATCCGCGGCCCGCGTCGACCGGCCGGGCCAGTTCGCGGGCGCGGTGCCGTGCGGCGCCCGGCTCGTCGCTCGCGAAGGGCACCCGTTCCACCCAGGGCGCGTCCACGCGGTCGGAGGCCCCGAGGCGGACGCGCAGCGCGTGGCAGTGCCGGGCGTCCTCGGCTGACTGGACAGTGACCACGTCCCTCTCCCTGTGGTTCAGCGAGTGGTGAACCCGCCGTCGACGGTGATGACCGACCCCGTGACCTGCCGGGATCCGTCGGAGGCGAGCCAGACGGCGGCCGAGGCGACGTCATCGGGCTCGATCAGGGCGTTCATGGGCTGCGACTGGACGAAGGCCTCCTCGTGTTCGGCGACCGGCACCTGCAGGGACCTGGCGATCTCCGAGAGCATCCGGCCCTCGACGGCCGGGTCGTCCCGGACCGAGCCCGGGCACAGGGCGTTGGCCCGGACCCTCATCGGCGCGAAGTCGAGCGCCGTGGCCCTGGTGAGCCCGATGACACCGTGTTTGGCCGCCACATAGCCCGCGAAGTTGCGGTATCCGACCTGCCCGGCGGTGGAGGCGACGTTGATGACGCTGCCGGCCCGCTGGGCGGTCATGATCTTGCCGACCGCCTTCGTCGCGCGCCACGCGCCGGACAGGTCCACGTCGATCATCAGCTGCCACTCGTCCTCGTCGATCTCGTCGACGGGTTTGCCGGAGGGCGCGGCGATCCCGGCGTTGTTGAGCAGCACGTCGATGCGCCCGAACCGGCCGTGGGCGTCGTCCACGGCGTGCCGCAGCGCGCCGAGGTCCCGTACGTCGGCCTGCCGGACGAGGACGGCCGCGCCGTGCCCGCGGCACAGGTCGGCGGTGTGGGCGAGCTGGCCGGGGCCGCCGAGCGGGTACGGAACGCCGGGCAGGTCCGCGCAGAGGTCGAGGAGGACGAGGTCGGCGCCCTCACGGGCGAAGGCGACCGCGCAGGCGCGCCCCAGCCCGCGTGCGGCCCCGGTGACGATCGCGGTCTTGCCGGCGAGCTGCATGGCGGCTCCTACCGGGCGAGCGCGTCGTCGACGAGACGCAGCAGGCTGCCGGGGTCCTCGGCGATGTACATGTGTCCGCCCTCCACCTCGGCCCGGGTGAACCCGGCGCTGGTCGCCCTGGCCCATTCGCCGGTCTGCTCGGCCGTGACCAGGTCGTCGCGGGTGCCGCGCACCGCGGTGACGGGGACCGGGAGCGGCCGGTCGCCGGCGGGGACGTAGTTCTCGTGCATCTCGACGTCCGCCCGCAGGGTCGGCAGGATCAGCTCGCGCATGTCCGGATGGGACAGCGCCTCGTGGTCGTAGCCGGCGAACTCCTTGACGCGCAGCAGGAACTCCTCGTCGGGCAGGCCGGTGGCCCGGCGGGTCCGCCGGGTCCAGGGGCCCGGTGAGCCGCTCGCGAAGAGCCGGGCCACGTCGACCCCGGTGCGGTCGACCAGCAGGTGCGCGAGTTCGTAGGCGAGCACCGCGCCGAGGCTGTGCCCGAAGATCACGACCCGGTCGTCCGGGCCGATCTCCTCGGTCACCACGGGAAGCAGTTCGGCCGCGGCCCGCGCCACGTCCCGGTACGGCTCCTCGGAGAGCCGCCACTCCCGGCCCGGCAGCTGGAGGGCCACGATCCGCGGGTTCCCGTCCGTCAGCGCCGCCCACGGGTGGAAGAACGAGGCCCCGGCGCCCGCGAAGGGGACGCACAGCAGAGACGTCCGTCGCATGTCTGTTCTCTCCGTTCCTCTGGTCAACGGGACTCCAGCCAGGCCGAGATGGCCTGCCACGCCAGGCCCATCATGTCGGGGCGGACCATGTCCACGTGTCCGCACGGGATGGACACCTCGGTCAGCTCGCCCAAGACGTGGGGCGCCCATTTCGCGGTGAGCGGCCCGTCCTCCGTCGTGCTGTCCGCCGAGGTGAGGATCAGCGCGTCGCCGTCGTACCGGCCGGTGGTGTGCGCCGCCCTGATCCGGGTGTTGTTCTCGAAGGTCCGCGCGACGACTGCGATCTCCTCGTCGGTGAACCCGCCGAGCAGATGACCGAACTCCGCCCGGATCGCGCCCTCCCACGACAGGTCCCCGCCGGGGGCCGCGCCGTCCTCGGCGCCGGTGGCCGCGATCTCCCGGTCGAGCGGGAACGAGTCCATGATGACCAGGGCGGCCACCTCCTCGCCCTGTTCGCGCAGCTGGACGGCGATCTCGTGGGCCGGGGCCGCGCCGAAGGAGTATCCGACGAGGTGGTAGGGGCCGGCCGGCTGCACCTGGCGCAGCTGCTCGATGTAGTCGGCGGCCATCTCCGCCAGGCTGCCGGCGAACGGGGCGCCGCCGTCGACTCCGCGGGCCTGCAGCCCGTAGACGGGCTGGTCGTCCGGCGCGTGCTGGGCGAACGGCGTGTAGCACCAGCTGAGTCCGCCTGCCGGGTGGACGCAGAACAGGGGCGGCCGGCCGCCGTCGCCGCGGATCGTCAGCAGCACGCCGAGCGAGTCCCGCACTGACGACAGGCCCAGCGTGCCGCGCAGGGCGGTGACGGTGGGGGCGGCCATCAGGTCCCTGACGGATGTGGTGACGCCCCGGTCCCGAAGACGGTGCACCAGCCTGACCGCCAGCAGCGAGTGTCCGCCGAGGGCGAAGAAGTCGTCGTCGACGCCGACGGACGGCAGGCCCAGCACCTCGGCGAACGCCTCGCACATGGCCTGTTCGAGCGCCGCCACCGGCCCGTGGGCCACCGGGTCCCCGGCCCCGTGCGGGAGGCCGGGAGCGGGCAGCGCCTCGCGGTCGAGTTTGCCGTTGACCGTCAGCGGCAGGGTCTCCAGCTCCACGAACGCGGAGGGGACCAGGTACTCCGGGAGCCGTTCGGCCGTGTGCGCGCGCACCGCGTCGGCGAGCGACGTCTCGGTCCCGGCCGGCACCAGGTAGGCGACCAGCCGCTTGTC
>Ga0247820_10000478_pt1 | contig 21247 bp, 16 predicted proteins | sample 13C_Glucose_Day1_2_FD_192480 | JGI IMG/M metagenome (GOLD analysis project Ga0247820, IMG submission 192480) | Soil microbial communities from agricultural site in Penn Yan, New York, United States - 13C_Glucose_Day14 | ecosystem: Environmental > Terrestrial > Soil > Agricultural land | place...
CGATCACTGCGCCGTATCGCCCTCGCCGCCGGCTGCATGCTGTTTGCCGGCCAACTGATGGCCGAGCCCAAACGCCCGGAATGCATCGCCCCGGCCTCGCCAGGTGGCGGTTTCGACCTGACCTGCAAACTGGTGCAAAGCGCGCTGGTGAACCAGAAGTTGCTGAGCAAACCGATGCGCGTGACCTACATGCCCGGCGGTGTCGGCGCCGTGGCGTACAACGCGGTAGTGGCGCAGCGTCCGGCCGACGCCGGCACCCTGGTCGCCTGGTCCAGCGGTTCGTTGCTGAACCTGGCCCAGGGAAAATTCGGTCGCTTCGATGAAAACGCCGTGCGCTGGCTGGCGGCGGTCGGCACCAGCTATGGCGCCATCGCGGTGAAAAAGGATTCGCCGTACCAAAACCTCGACGACCTGGTCAAGGCGTTGAAGAAAGACCCGAGCACCGTGGTCATCGGTTCCGGCGGCACCGTCGGCAGCCAGGACTGGATGCAGACCGCCCTGATCGCCAAGGCCGCCGGGATCAACCCGCGGGACTTGCGTTATGTTGCCCTCGAAGGCGGCGGTGAAATCGCCACCGCGTTGCTCGGCGGGCACATCCAGGTCGGCAGCACCGACATCTCCGACTCCATGCCGCATATCCTGAGCGGCGACATGCGTTTGCTGGCGGTGTTCTCCGAGAAGCGTCTGGACGAGCCGGAAATGAAGGACATCCCGACCGCCAAGGAGCAAGGCTACGACATCGTCTGGCCAGTGGTCCGCGGTTTCTACCTCGGGCCAAAGGTCAGCGACGAAGACTACGCCTGGTGGAAAGACTCTTTCGACAAACTGCTGGCTTCCGACGAGTTCGCCAAGCTGCGCGATCAGCGCGAGCTCTTCCCGTTCGCCATGACCGGCCCGGAGCTGGACACCTACGTGAAGAAGCAGGTAGCAGACTACAAAGTGCTGGCCAAAGAGTTCGGCCTGATCCAGTGATCGCCTCTGTCTAGCGGCTGCGGCCCCGGTTCTCGGGGGCGCGGCCCAGGAGTTTCTCATGCTCTTACAACGCATTTTCGCTTCGGTGCTGTTGCTGGCCTGTATCGGCCTGGCGCTGATGGCGTGGCCGTATCAAGCGGCTTTTTCCTATGAACCGGTGGGACCGCGGGCCTTTCCGCTGCTGATGCTCGGCCTGATGGGCCTTGGCTTGCTGTACATGGTGTTTCGCCCGACACCGATCATCCACAGTGATGACGACCCGAAACTGGACCGCGAAACCCTGACCAAAATCGGCATTTGTGTGGTGCTGTTGCTGGTGTTCGCCGGGACCTTCGAACCCCTTGGTTTCATCGTCGCCAGCATTCTGATCGGAGTCCCCATGGCTCGCCTGTATGGCGGTCGCTGGCTGCCCAGTGCAGTGATTATCAGCGTGATGGCCGTCGGTCTTTATCTGCTGTTCGACAAAGTGATGGACGTGCCACTGCCGCTGGGCGTGCTCGACGTTCTGGAGAACTGATATGGATACTCTTGGCTATTTGGGTCAGGGCTTCGGCGTCGCGCTGAGCCCGTACAACCTGGTGACCGCACTGTGCGGCACCCTCATCGGCACCGTCGTTGGCCTGCTGCCGGGCCTGGGCCCGATCAACGGCGTGGCGTTGCTGATTCCGATCGCGTTCGCCCTCGGCCTGCCACCGGAGTCGGCGCTGATCCTGCTGGCGGCGGTGTACCTGGGTTGCGAATACGGCGGCCGGATCAGCTCGATCCTGCTGAACATTCCAGGCGAAGCCTCCACCGTGATGACCACCCTCGACGGTTACCCGATGGCCCGCAAAGGCCTGGCCGGTGTCGCGTTGTCGCTGTCGGCCTGGAGCTCGTTCATCGGTGCGTTCATCGCCACCTGCGGCATGGTGCTGTTCGCCCCGCTACTGGCGAAATGGGCGATTGCCTTCGGACCGGCGGAATATTTCGTGCTGATGGTGTTCGCCATCGTCTGCCTGGGCGGCATGGCCGGTGATCGACCGCTGAAGACCTTTATTGCGGCGTTAATCGGGCTGTTTCTGTCGACCGTCGGCATCGATGCCAACAGCGGCGTGTACCGTTTCACCGGGGACAACATCCATCTGACTGACGGCATTCAGTTCGTCGTGCTGGTATTGGGCCTGTTCTCCATCAGCGAAATCCTCCTGCTGCTGGAAAAAACCCATCGCGGCCAGGAAGCGGTGAAAGCCACCGGGCGGATGATGTTCAACTTCAAGGAAGCCTCGGCAGTGTTCGTGGTGAACATCCGGTGCGGTTTGCTGGGCTTCATCATGGGCGTGTTGCCGGGTGCCGGCGCGACGCTGGCCAGTGCGGTGGCCTACATGACCGAGAAACGTATCGCCGGCGCCAAGGGCACATTCGGACAAGGCGACATGCGTGGCCTCGCAGCACCGGAAACCGCCATCGGTGGTGCAGCCTGCGGTGCACTGGTGCCGATGCTGACCCTGGGCGTTCCGGGTTCGGGCACCACGGCGGTGATGATCGGCGCACTGTCGCTGTACAACATCACCCCAGGCCCCCTGCTGTTCCAACAGCAACCGGACATTGTCTGGGGCCTGATCGCTTCGTTGTTCGTCGCCAACATCATGCTGGTGATCCTCAACATCCCGATGATCCGCATTTTCACCCGCATCCTCGCCGTGCCGAACTGGGCGCTGGTGCCGGTCATCGCCATCATCACCGGGATTGGCGTCTACGCGGTGCATGCCACCACCTTCGACCTGTTCCTGATGATCGGCATCGGCATCTTCGGCTACATCCTGCGCAAGCTGGACTTCCCGTTGTCGCCTGTACTGCTGGGCTTCATCCTCGGCGGCCTGATGGAACAGAACCTGCGACGCGCGCTGTCGATCTCCAACGGTGCGCTGGAAATCCTCTGGTCGAGCCCGATTACCTTCGGCGTCTGGATATTGACCGCGTTGATGCTGTTGATGCCGCTGCTGCGGATCTGGCGCAAGCGTTCGGTCGCCCGGCGCGCCCTCGCCGATGTCTGATCGAGTTCCGTTCAAAGCCTGGTGGGGAACCCCGCTGGTCGGTCTGCTGGGCGGTTACCTCGCCAGCCAGATCGGCTGGCCGCTGCCGTGGATGGTCGGCTCATTGCTGGCGATCATCCTGGTGCGGTGCCTGACCCCTTGGCAATTGGCGGAAATCCCTGGCGGACGCAAGGTCGGCCAGTGGATCATCGGCATCGGTATCGGCCTGCACTTCACCCCGGTGGTGATGGAGCAGGTGCTGAGCCACTTCGGCTTGATCTTCCTCGGTGCGCTGATCACCAGCCTGTCGGCGGTGGTCGGGGTCTGGTTGATGCGGCGCACCGGCGAAGATCGCGCCACGGCGTTCTTTTCCAGCATGCCCGGTGGCTCCGGGGAGATGGTCAACCTCGGCGCGCGTAATGGCGCGGTGCTCAGCCGCGTCGCGGCGGGGCAAAGCTTGCGGGTGTTGGTGGTGGTGCTGTGCGTGCCGGCTGCGTTCAAGTATTTGCTGGGCGACGGTGCACCGGTGTTCCATCCGAGCGCCGTCGACTGGCGGTGGCTGGCCTTTCTATTACCGGCAGGCGCGTTGGCTGCGTGGCTGTGGGAGCGTCTTCGTCAACCCAATCCGTGGCTGTTCGGGCCGTTGCTGGTCAGCGCAGCGGTGAGCATCGGTTGGGACCTGCACATCGGCTTGCCCAATGGCGGCAGCCAGATCGGTCAATGGCTGATCGGCAGCGGGTTGGGGTGTCACTTCAATCGGCAGTTTTTCCGTCGCGCGCCGTCGTTCATGGGCCGGACATTGATCGGCACTGTGTTGACCATGTTGATCGCTACGCTGGCGGCGTTGGGATTGAGTGCGCTGACCCATCTGGATCTGCGTTCGCTGACCCTGGGCATGATGCCCGGCGGGATTGCGGAGATGAGCCTCACCGCTGAAACCCTGCAGCTGTCGGTGCCGTTGGTGACGGCGATGCAGGTGATGCGGCTGTTGTTTGTGTTGTTTCTGGCGGAGCCGTTGTTCAGGTATTGGAATCGAGAACCGGAGCCGGACTAAAGACCGAGTCGTCTTCATCGCGGGCAAGCCCGCTCCCACAAGGATCGCCGCGAACCATGTGGGAGCGGGCTTGCTCGCGAAGGGGCCAGCGCGGTCAACGCATCAAACCGGCGGCAACCGCCACTCGATCGGCGCCTCGCCATTCTGCTCCAGAAACTTGTTGGCCCGGCTGAAGTGCCCACAGCCGAGAAAACCACGATAAGCGGACAACGGTGACGGATGCACCGACGTCAGCACCAAATGCTTGGTGGCATCGATCAGCTTCTGCTTGCTCTGGGCATGAGCGCCCCACAGCATAAACACCAGATGCGGCTGCTGCTGGCTGACCACTTCAATGATCCGGTCGGTGAAGAATTGCCAGCCCTTATCCTTGTGCGCATTGGCATTTGCTCGCTCCACCGTCATGGTGGTGTTGATCATCAGCACGCCCTGGTCGGCCCAGCTTTGCAGGCAACCGTGGCTCGGGATATCGATGTTCAGGTCGCGCTTCAGTTCTTTATAGATGTTCACCAGCGACGGCGGTGCCGGCACGCCCGGTTGCACCGAGAAGCACAGGCCGTGGGCCTGGCCCGGGCCGTGATACGGGTCCTGGCCGAGGATGACCACCTTGACCTTGTCCAGCGGCGTCGAGTTGAGCGCGTTGAAAATCATCGGGCCCGGCGGATAGATCTCCTTGCCCGCCGCGCGCTCCTGTTGCAGGAAGTTGCGCAACTCTGCCATGTAAGGCTGGTCGAATTCCGCACGCAGTGCCTCCTTCCAGCTCGGTTCGAGTTTGATACGGTCGTCAGCAGTCATGGTTACATCCGGCAAAAACAATGGGGCGAACCCTAGGAAAGCTGACCATGCTTGTCAATTGATCTGACGCAGATCCGGCACTTTCCTGAACAGCGATCATACTGAACGTTCAAATTCCCGATCGAGGTCACGATGAATCTGCACTTCGAAGAACTCACCGGCACCGACGGCGCACGCATCGGCGTTGCCAGCCTGGATGCCGAAAAATCCCTCAACGCCCTGTCCCTGCCAATGATAAACGCCCTGCGCGATCAACTGGAGGCCTGGGCCAAGGAACCGCAAATCGTCTGTGTCGTGTTGCGTGGCAACGGCACCAAGGCTTTTTGTGCCGGTGGCGAGGTCCGCAGCCTGGTGGAAGCCTGTCGCGCTCAACCGGGTGAAGTGCCGCCCTTGGCTGCACACTTCTTTGCCGCGGAATATTCCCTGGACTACATGCTGCACACTTACCCCAAACCGCTGATCTGCTGGGGGCATGGTTACGTGCTGGGCGGCGGCATGGGGCTGCTGCAAGGGGCGAGTATCCGCATAGTCACGCCGAGCAGCCGCCTGGCAATGCCGGAGATCAGCATCGGCCTGTACCCGGATGTCGGCGCCAGCTGGTTCCTGTCGCGGTTGCCCGGAAAACTCGGTTTGTTTCTCGGTTTGACCGGCGCCCAGATGAACGGTCGTGATGCGATCGATCTGGACCTGGCTGACCGTTTCCTGCTCGACGAACAGCAGGAAGAGCTGCTCCAAGGCTTGCTGCAGTTGAACTGGCAGGAACAGACGGCCATGCAGCTCAACAGTCTGCTCAAGGCCTTGCAGCAGGAAGCTGTCGCGCAGATGCCCGAAGCCCAATGGTTGCCCCGTCGTCAGCAGATCGACGAGTTGCTGGATGTCAGTGACGTGTGCTGTGCCTGGAAAGCCATCAGCTTGCAGCGCGACAACACCGACCTGCTACTCAGTCGCGCAGCGAAAACCATGAGCGAAGGCTCGCCCGTGACCGCTCATCTGGTGTGGGAGCAGATCGCCCGCGCCCGGCATATGTCCCTGGCTCAGGTCTTTCAGATGGAATACACCATGAGCCTCAACTGCTGTCGTCATCCGGAGTTCAGCGAGGGGGTGCGGGCGCGGCTGATCGACAAGGATCAGAAACCGCATTGGCATTGGCCGGACATCAATAACGTGCCCGATGCGGTGGTGGATGCGCATTTTCACAAGGCCTGGGAAGGTCGGCACCCGCTGGCAGATCTGTAGGAGCAAGCTTGCTCGCGATGGACGTTAACGATGACGCGTTTTTTCTGGTTAGACGCGTCGCTCTTGAGACCATCGCGAGCAAGCTCGCTCCTACAGGTATTCGTCGTTAACGGTGGCCACCCCGGTCACCGTGTTCGCCGCGGCCGACGTGTTCGCCTCGCCCGCCTCGGTTGTCGCGCCCGCCACGGCTGCGATTGTCGTTGTCCCGACCGCCGCGGTTACGACCGTCCCAACCGCCCCGACTGTGTCCATCCCAACTGCGACTCTGATGAGCCCGGTAGTCGGCTCGCGGCGCCGACTGGTAATAACGCGGTGCTGGCTGATACACCCGCGGCTGGTGGTAATACCGCGGCGTTGGCTGGTAGTGCCGTGCAGGCGGCGAATAATAGCGGCGCGGCGCCGTGTAATAACCGCCGTTGGAATAGTAAGGCCCGCCCCCGGAGTAATAGGGCGCAGGGGAGGTGTAGACCTCGGACCGGTAGTAGCTGGCTCCTCCATCGGAATAGGGTACGCACGCACCAAGAGACAATCCCGATAGAGCAATCAGCAGAATCTGGCGGAGCTGTTTTCGACAGAGCATGGCGGCCTCCTGGACCGCGAGTGAGCCATACCAGCGACGCTGGCAGGCGACAGTCAATTATTCGGTGACTGTCGAGAGATCAGACATCGAATTCGAAATCTGGTGCGCTCGCGAAACACATTGAAACAAGTGGCCGATGAAAGGTTTTTCATTTCTGACCTGCAGATCAAGGGTGCCAGCGGTGATAGCCACCCCGTTAATAATGCGGACCATGGCCGCCAGGGTACCAATAGCGATAGCTCAGATAAGTGGCCAATCCGTTCCATTGCGGTGCACTCACGCACCATCACAAGGCAAGCCTTTACCCTTTCCTGCAACGACTGCAGCTGTTTCCTGCGACCTAGAGCCTTGCGCCAACTTGGCACGGCTCTCGCTTTAGCAAAGGCGTGCAGGAGTCATCACAGGTTCGCGGCACCACAATTTGCAATGGCTGACTAGGGTTCCGGCTCGCTAAGGCGAGTGGCTGGTCCGAGAGTTGGCGACCTCCAGTTGAGGTTACACGGCGGGACAAAAGCCCGGGAGACAAGCCACCGTTCGCGGTGCCGCGTTGACTCCTGCCCGCCCCTGATCAACTGGAGAACCATCCCATGTCCCGACTTCGATTACCCGCCCTGCTCGCCGCTGCCTTTGCAGCCTTCATGAGCGTCTCGTCCCAGGCCGCCCAGAAAGATCACTTCAGCGTCTGCTGGACCATCTACGCCGGCTGGATGCCCTGGGAATACGCCGGCAGCCAAGGCATCGTCGACAAATGGGCGAAAAAGTACGGCATCCAGATCGATGTGGTACAGCTCAACGATTACGTCGAATCCATCAACCAATACACCGCAGGCCAGTTCGACGGTTGCACCATGACCAACATGGACGCACTGACCATTCCGGCGGCCGGTGGCGTCGATAGCACCGCACTGATCGTCAGCGACTTTTCCAATGGCAACGACGGCATCGTGCTCAAGGGCGACGGCAAGAAAGTCGGCGACCTCAAGGGCATGGACGTCAATCTGGTGGAGTTGTCGGTGTCCCACTACCTGCTGGCCCGGGCCCTGGATTCGGTGGCCCTCACCGAGAAAGACCTGAAAGTGGTCAACACCTCCGACGCCGACATCTCGGCCGCCTTCAACACCGATCAAGTCAACGCCGTCACCACCTGGAACCCGATGCTGTCGGACATCAAGGCCAAGCCCGGGGTGACCGAAGTCTTCAACTCCAGCCAGATCCCCGGCGAAATCATGGACATGATGGTGGTCAACAGCGCCACCCTCAAAGACAACCCGGCCCTGGGCAAGGCACTCACCGGCGCCTGGTTCGAAGTGGTCGGGTTGATGAACGCGAAAAACGCCGCCAGCAAAGCCGCCCTGGAGCACATGGCCAAAGCCTCGGGCACTGATCTGGCGGGTTTCCAGGCGCAACTCGACACCACCCGGTTATTCGCCACGCCCAAAGAAGCCCTCGCGTTTGCCACCAGCCAGCAACTGCCGGAAACCATGCGCAAGGTCGCCGAGTTTTCCTTCCAGCATGGCTTGCTCGGTGAAGGCGCCAAGGACACCAGCGCCGTCGGCATGGCCTTCGCCAACGGCGTCACCAGCGGCGACAAGGGCAACCTCAAGCTGCGCTTCGACCCGACCTTCGTGCAGATGGCTGCCGACGCCAAGCTGTAAACAGGAGGACTGGCCATGCGCCTGATCAATCGCCACCCGGATCGCCCGAGTCGCCTGCTGTTGGTGATCCTGCCGTTCGCCCTGGTGCTGTTCGCCTACTTCATGGGTTCGGCCGAGCGACTGGCGGACAACCCCAACGACAAGCTGCTGCCCAGCGCGGTGCAGATGAGCGACGCAGTGAAACGCCTGGCGTTCACCGCCGATACCCGCACCGGTGACTACCTGCTCTGGCAAGACACTGCTTCCAGCCTGCGCCGGCTGGCCATCGGCCTGGGCATCAGCGCGTTGGCCGGGCTGTGCCTGGGCATCGCCGCCGGCACCCTGCCGCTGTTCGGCGCGCCGTTGTCGCCGTTGTTGACGGTGCTGTCGATGGTGCCGCCGCTGGCGATCCTGCCGATTCTGTTCATCGTGTTCGGACTGGGGGAGTTGTCGAAAGTGATGCTGATCGTGATCGGCATCACCCCGTGCCTGGCGCGGGATCTGGAACAGCGCGCCCGGGAGATTCCGGTCGAGTTGCTGATCAAGGCCCAGACGCTCGGGGCTTCGACCTGGACCTTGATGCTGCGGGTGGTGCTGCCGCAATTGTTGCCGCGCCTGTTGATTTCGCTACGACTCATGCTCGGCTCGGCCTGGTTGTTCCTGATTGCCGCCGAAGCCATCGCCTCCACCGACGGCCTTGGCTACCGGATTTTCCTGGTGCGCCGGTACCTGGCGATGGACGTGATTTTGCCCTACGTGGTGTGGATCACCCTGCTCGCCTGGCTGATGGATTGGGGCCTCAAGCGCCTGACCCGACGGGCCTTCCCCTGGTACGAAGGTGCCCCTAAATGAGTTATGAAGGAGCACGGGCATGAGTTTTATCACGGTAAAAAACGTCTGGCAGCAATACGCCGATCAGGTGGTGCTCGAAGGGCTCAACCTGAATGTCAACGAGGGCGAGTTCTGCACGCTGGTCGGCGCCTCCGGTTGCGGCAAATCGACCTTCCTGCGCCTGCTCCTCGGCCAGGAACGCGCCAGTCGCGGCGAGATTCTGCTCGATGGCCAGGCCTTGGCCGGCGAGCCGGATGCCAGCCGTGGCGTGGTTTTCCAGCGCTATTCGGTGTTCCCGCACCTGAGCGTGCTGGACAACGTCGCCCTCGGTCTCGAACTGCCGCGTTCGCCATGGCTCGGACGGTTATTCGGCAGCGCCAAAAAAGACGCACGAGAACAGGCCTCGGTGCTGCTGCACAAGGTCGGCCTCGGCCATTCGCGGGACAAGTACCCGGCGCAGTTGTCGGGCGGCATGCAGCAACGGCTAGCCATCGCCCAGGCGCTGATCATGAAACCCCGGGTGCTGCTGCTCGACGAACCGTTTGGCGCCCTCGATCCAGGTATCCGCAAGGACATGCACGGTCTGCTGCTGGAACTGTGGCGCGAGACGCAACTGACGGTGTTCATGGTCACCCACGACCTGTCCGAAGGCTTCAGCCTCGGCACGCGCCTGCTGGTGTTCGACAAGGTCCGCCTCGACCCGCACGCCCCCGGCGCCTATGGCGCGCGCATCACCTACGACATCCCGTTGAACAGCGACCGCCGCATCAATCGCGCGGCCGTCGACGCCCTGCCGGCTCAGCTGGCGGGCACGCTTCGCATCGCTTAGAGGAATTCTGAAATGACTGATTCGACCCAACTGTTCCCGCCCTTCGCCGAAGAAATGCTCCCCGGCGGCGGTCATCGTTCTTTCGTATTGAAGCGCGGCCAATTGCTGCGCCTGACCGACCTGCGCGGTGGCGCCAACGTCAGCCTGACGCTGCTCAACGCCAACGAAAAAACCGAGCGCCTGAACTTGCCCGACAGCCTCAAATGCCAGCACACCGCCAAGCTCACCACCGGCCATTGCCTGTACTCGGACATGGGCCGGGTGCTGGCTGCCATCACCGCCGACACCTGCGGCTGGAGCGACAGCCTCGGCGGCGTGCTGTGCGCTGAAGAGGTCGCGCAAAAATACGGTCAGGGCCGCTATCAGGAACTGCGCAACGGTTTCTTTCGCAACGGCACCGACAACCTGCTGGTGGAACTGGGCAAGTGGGGGCTGGGCCTGTCCGATCTGTTGATGACGCTCAATTTGTTCAGCCGGGTGAACGTCGATGAGGCCGGACGTTTTCACTTCGTCGAAGGCAACTCCAGGGCCGGCGATTACATCGAGTTGTATGCGCCAATGGACACGCTGGTGGTGCTCACCGCCCTGCAACACCCGATGGACCCGTCGCCGCAATACGCCCCCCAACCCCTGAAGCTCAGCTGGATGAACGCCGACGCCAGCGTCGCCGAACACTGCCGCACCTCGCGCCCGGAAAACGAGCGCGGCTTCATCAACACCGACCGCCTGTTCGCCTGAGGATCGCTGCCATGTCACTCGCCATCGCTACCGCTGCCGCTTCTGATGACAATGCCGAAAACAGGCAGCCAGACACCGCGGTCTACCGCGCCACCATTCCCGCTGGCGAACCCTGGCTGATGGAGGTCAAGGCCGGCCAGACCTTGCGCATTCTCGACCTGGAAGGCAACCAGGCGATCGACACCCTGTTCTACAGCGTCGCCAACCCCAAGGAACGCTACGACGTGCAACGCACCTTGCGCCGGCAGAACAGCGTCTACCTGAGTACCGGCAGCGTGCTCTATTCCAACCTCGGCCAACCGATGCTGACCCTTGTCGCCGACACCTGTGGCCGGCATGACACCCTCGGCGGTGCCTGCGCCCAGGAGAGCAACACCGTGCGTTACGCGCTGGAAAAACGCTACATGCACAGTTGTCGCGACAACTACCTGCGTGCCTGCGTCCACGACGGGCGACTGGACAAGGGCGACATCGGACCGAACATCAACTTCTTCATGAACGTGCCGGTCACGGCCGAGGGTGGGTTGACCTTTGAAGACGGGATCTCGGCACCGGGTAAATACGTCGACCTGCGGGCGGAGATGGACGTGATCGTGCTGATTTCCAATTGTCCGCAATTGAATAATCCGTGTAATGCCTATAACCCTACGCCGGCGGAGGTGTTGGTATGGAACTGAAAATGGCGCGATTGCGGCGGTGGTTGTTTGCCCTGTGTCAGGCCCGTTCCGGGCAGTGCCTAAAACCTCCAGAACACCACTAAACCCTGTGGGAGCGAGCTTGCTCGCGATATCGGTGTGTCAGGCGACATTTCTGTTGAATGTGCCGGCCCCTTCGCTGCGGTGCGGCGGTCCGACAAGCCAGCTCCTACAAGGTCAGCAGTGGTTTCAAGTTCAGTGATTCTGCCGCCGGGGACGACCCCGGCGCCCATCGAAAAACTGCGGGACGGCCCGCAACCCAGGTCGAGGCTGATGCGTTATCGCCTCCGGGGATTTTGCCATGTTCGAAAAAGTCCTGATTGCCAACCGTGGCGCCATTGCCTGCCGCATCCTGCGCACCCTGCGCCAATTGCAGGTCCAGGGTGTCGCCGTCTACTCCGAAGCCGATGCCGCCAGCCTGCACATCCTGCAGGCCGACGATGCCCATAGCCTGGGTGACGGCGCCGCGGCCGGCACCTATCTGATGGTCGACAAGCTGCTCGCCATCGCCAGATCCACCGGCGCCACGGCGATACATCCAGGCTACGGTTTTCTGTCGGAAAACGCCGCGTTCGCCGAAGCCTGCGAAGCGGCCGGTATCGCCTTCATCGGCCCGACGCCGCAACAGCTGCGCGTGTTTGGCCTGAAGCACACCGCCCGTGCCCTGGCCAGGCAACACGGGGTGCCGCTGCTCGAAGGCACCGAGCTGCTCGACAGCCTCGACGCCGCCCTGATTGCCGGGGAACAGGTCGGCTACCCGGTGATGCTCAAAAGCACCGCCGGTGGTGGCGGGATTGGCATGCGCGTATGCCGCAGCGCGGCGGAACTGATTGAATCCTTTGAAGCGGTCAAACGCCTCGGCCAGAACAATTTCAGCGACGCCGGAGTGTTCATCGAGAAGTACATCCAGCGTGCCCGGCATCTGGAAGTCCAGGTGTTCGGCGACGGCCACGGTGAAGTGATTGCCCTGGGTGTACGCGACTGCTCGGTACAACGCCGTAACCAGAAAGTCCTCGAAGAAACCCCGGCGCCGAACCTGCCCGACGGCATGGCCGAAGCGCTTTGCGCGGCGGCGATCAAACTGGCGCAGGCGGTGAACTACCGCAGCGCCGGGACTGTGGAATTCGTCTTCGACAGTGAAGATCAACGCTTCTACTTTCTGGAAGTGAACACCCGCTTGCAGGTTGAGCACGGCGTCACCGAGCAAGTGTGGGGCGTGGACCTGGTGCGCTGGATGGTGCAACTGGCGGCCGGTGATCTGCCACCGTTGAGCGAGTTGAGCCGAGGGTTGAAAGCTTGCGGTCATGCGATTCAGGCGCGGCTGTATGCCGAAGATCCGGGCCGGGATTTTCAACCGAGCCCCGGCCTGCTCACGGCGGTGGATTTCCCTGTCGCCGATGGCAAACATTTAAGGATCGACACCTGGGTCGAGGCCGGTTGCGAGATCCCGCCCTACTTCGACCCGATGATCGCCAAGGTCATCAGTTGGGCGCCGAGCCGCGAACAGGCCCGCGCCGATCTGCACCAGGCCTTGGGCGACAGCCTGCTGTACGGGGTAGAGACCAACCGCGATTACCTGCGCCAGATTCTGCTCGACGCCCCCTTCGCCAGCGGCCAGGCGTGGACCCGTTGCCTGGAAGGCCTGGTCTATCGGGCCAACACCTTCGAAGTGCTCAGCGCCGGCACCCAGACCAGCGTTCAGGATTATCCCGGCCGCCTCGGCTACTGGGCAGTGGGCGTGCCGCCTTCGGGGCCGATGGACAGCCGCGCGTTGCGCCTGGGCAACCTGTTGCTGGGCAACGACGAAGGGGCGGCAGCGCTGGAAATCACCATGAGCGGCCCGTTGCTGCGCTTCAATTGCGAGGCGGTGATAGCGGTGACCGGGGCGGTGATTCCACTGACGTTGAACGGTGAAACCGTCGCCATGAATACGGCGTTGCGGATTCCGGCAGGCGCCACGCTGAGCCTCGGCACGATTGCCGGGGCTGGTGCCCGCAGCTATCTGTGCCTGCGCGGCGGTCTGCAAGTGCCGGCGTATCTGGGCAGCAAAAGCACCTTCACCCTGGGTCAATTCGGTGGGCATGCCGGCCGAGCGTTGCGCGCCGGGGATGTGCTGCATGTTCCGGCCTTGAATGACGTCGACGCCGGGCAACAACTGACTGACGAGCAGGTCACCGAGTTGCCCGCCGTGCGGCAAATCCGGGTGATCTACGGCCCCCATGGCGCGCCGGAATACTTCACCGAAAACTACATCGGCACCTTCTTCGCCACCCAGTGGGAAGTGCATTTCAACTCCAGCCGTACCGGCGTGCGATTGATCGGACCGAAGCCGGAATGGGTCCGCGCCGACGGTGGTGAGGCGGGATTGCATCCGTCGAATATTCATGACAATCCCTATGCCATCGGCGCGGTGGATTTTACCGGAGACATGCCGGTGATCCTCGGCCCCGACGGCCCGAGCCTGGGTGGGTTTGTGTGCCCGGTGACGGTGATCGAGGCCGATCTTTGGCAGCTGGGGCAGCTCAAGGCTGGCGATAAAGTGCAGTTCCTCCCCGTCGACCTGAAGACCGCCCGCAGCCTCGCCCTGAAATGGAATACCTGTAGGAGCTGGCTTGCCAGCGAAGAAGTTGACGCGGTGTCTGTCAGGGCCCCTTCGCTGGCAAGCCAGCTCCTACAGGGGGTTGTGTTGCCTGTGGTGATGGGTTTGGGTCAGGGGGATACACGACTGGTAGCAAGGCTGTCCGGCGACACCCACCTGCTGCTGGAAATCGGCGCTCCGGAACTGGATCTGGTCCTGCGCTTCCGCGCCCACGCCCTCATGCAGGCCCTGGAAAGCAAAAACCTCCACGGCGTCATCGACCTCACCCCAGGCATCCGCTCACTGCAAGTCCACTACCAACCCGAGCAACTGCCACTGGCCGATCTGCTCGGCATCGTTGCCGGCGAATGGGACGCGGTGTGCGCCGCCAGGGACCTGCAAGTGCCCTCGCGCATCGTCCACCTGCCACTGTCCTGGGACGACCCGGCGTGTCAGTTGGCGATCGAGAAATACATGACCACCGTGCGCAAGGACGCGCCCTGGTGCCCGAGCAATCTGGAGTTCATCCGCCGCATCAACGACCTGCCGAACCTCGACGAAGTGCAGCGCACGGTGTTCGACGCCAGCTATCTGGTGATGGGCCTGGGGGACGTCTACCTCGGCGCACCCGTCGCCACCCCGCTCGACCCACGGCATCGCCTGGTCACCACCAAGTACAACCCGGCCCGCACTTGGACCGCGGAAAACTCGGTGGGCATCGGTGGCGCCTACATGTGCGTGTACGGCATGGAGGGCCCCGGCGGGTATCAGTTCGTCGGCCGTACTTTGCAGATGTGGAATCGCTACCGTGAGGTCGCGGCGTTCGACGGCAAACCGTGGCTGCTGCGCTTCTTCGACCAGATCCGGTTTTATCCGGTGAGCGCCGATGAGCTGCTGCGCATTCGCCGGGATTTCCCCCTGGGGCGTTTCGATTTGAACATCGAGCACAGCCAGCTGAATCTGGCGGATTACCAGGCCCTCCTGAACAAAGAAGCCCAGACCATTGCCGCGTTTCGCGACCGGCAACAAGGCGCCTTCAACGCCGAGCGCGAGCGCTGGATCGCCAGCGGCCAGGCACATTTCGACAGCGAAGAACCGGCCCCGGAGGCCACCGCAGACGCACCACTGGCCCATGGTCAGCAGAGCGTCGACAGCCACATCGCCGGCAACCTCTGGCAGGTGCAGGTAGAGGCCGGCAGCCGGGTCGCCGCCGGTGATGTGCTGGTGATTCTGGAATCGATGAAGATGGAAATCCCCCTGCTCGCGCCCATGGCCGGCGTCGTCCGGGAAATTCGCGTACAGCCGGGGTCGCCCGTGCGTGCCGGCCAGCGTGTCGTGGTGCTGGAACTCGAGTGAACCCATTTCAACAAGGATTAAACGCCATGAACATCAATCTGCAACTCGACGCCCTGCGCAGCGCCTACCGCGACGGCAGCATCACACCCCGGCAACTGCTGTTGAGCCTGCGCGATAAAGCCGCAGCGTTGAACCCGGACTATCACCTGTTCATCCACTTGCTCAGCGTCGAGGAACTGGAACCCTACCTCGCCGCCCTCGACGGTCGTGACCCGGACAGCCTGCCCCTGTACGGCGTGCCGTTCGCGATCAAGGACAACATCGACCTGGCGGGCGTTGCGACCACGGCGGCGTGCCCCGCGTTTGCCTACGTGCCGCAGTATTCGGCGACCATCGTCGAGCAGTTGCTCGCCCTGGGCGCTATTCCGCTGGGCAAGACCAACCTCGATCAGTTCGCCACTGGCCTCAATGGCAGTCGCTCACCCTATGGCGCGTGTCCGAACAGCGTGTTGCCGGATTATCCCTCGGGCGGTTCCAGTGCCGGTTCTTCGCTGGCGGTGGCGTTGGGTGTCGCGAGCTTTTCGCTGGGCACGGACACGGCAGGTTCCGGGCGAGTGCCGGCGGCCTTGAACAATCTGGTCGGGTTGAAAGCGACCAAAGGGTTGATCTCCACGGCGGGCGTGGTGCCGGCCTGCCGCACGCTCGATTGCGTCACGACCTTCACCGCCACTGCCCGGGAAGCCAGCCAACTGCTGGCGCTCACTGCGCAACTCGATCCTCGGGATGAATACAGTCGTAGCAATCCGCTGTGGAATGACGGCTCGGCGTTCGGTACACCGCGTCCGTTCCGTTTCGGCGTGCCACGCACCCAAGACCTGGAGTTCTTCGGCTGCCCTGTAGGTCCGTCGTTATTCGCCGGTGCCGTCGATCAGCTCACCGCGTTGGGCGGTGAGGCGGTGGCGCTGGATTTGTCGCCGTTCCTGGAAGCGGCGCGACTGCTCTATGAAGGGCCTTGGGTGGCCGAGCGCTACAGCGTCGCCGGCGAGTTGCTGGAGCAAAATCCCGACGCCGTGCTGCCGGTGATTCGCGCGGTGCTGGCCAAGGCGCCAGCGGTGAGCGGCGTGCAAACCTTCCGTGCCCAGTATCGCCTGCGAGCCTTGAAGGCCCTGTGCGACCAGGCGCTGGACGGACTCGATTGCGTGCTCACCCCAACCATCGGCCGCCCGGTGACCCTGGCGGAACTGGCGGCCGAACCGGTACTGCGCAACTCGGAACTGGGCTACTACACCAACTTCATGAACCTGCTCGATTACGCCGCCGTCGCCGTGCCCGCCGGCTTCATGAGCAACGGCCTGCCGTGGGGCGTGACGCTGTTTGGCCGGGCGTTCACCGATCAGTATTTGTTGGGGGTGGCGGATGCGTTGCAACGTCGGCAAGGTTTGGCGACCTCTGCACCCACCACCGTCGCGCGCAATGATCGTGCGCGGCTGGTGGTGTGCGGTGCGCATCTGGACGGGTTGGCGTTGAACTGGCAACTGAAGCGGCGCGGGGCGCGGTTGATCGAGACGACGTTCAGCTCACCTGACTACCAGCTGTATGCATTGGCCGGCGGCCCACCGCTGCGCCCAGGGATGGTTAGGGTGAAGGAAGGTGGTGTCGCAATCGCCGTGGAAGTCTGGGAACTGCCGAGCGCTGAGCTGGGCTCGTTCCTGACCGGGATTCCGGCACCGCTGGGGTTGGGCAAGGTGCAACTGGCGGATGGGCGCTGGGAGAGCGGGTTTATCTGCGAGGCGTATGGGTTGGAGGGGGCGGTGGATATCAGTCATCTGGGCGGGTGGCGGGCATATCTGAAAGATCGGCGCTGACCTCACCATTCGCTGGCAAGCCAGCTCCTACAGGTATCTCGCAGGACCCTGTAGGAGCTGGCTTGCCAGCGAAGGGGCCAGCCCAGGCGCCACCGTCCGTGATCCATACCGATTCACCCCACAAATCCCGCAGTTATTTCCGCAAAGTGCCACTAGAATGCTTGCATCGGATTACTGCAACGGAATCGCCATGCCGCTTCGCTCGCCGCTGTATTCGCAACGTTCGTTGGTGCTCACGCTGATCGCGCTGCTGGGCGCGGGGTTCCTGGCCACGTCCCTGCTCAGCTACTACGCCTCGCGGGCGTCGATCCGCGACAATATCGTCAATACCGAATTGCCGCTGACCTCGGACACGGTCTACTCGGAAATCCAGAAAGACCTGGTCAGACCGATCCTGATTTCCTCGATGATGTCCCGCGACACCTTCATGCGTGACTGGGTGGTCAACGGCGAAAACGACCCCGGGCAAATGACCCGCTACCTCGACGAGGTCATGACCCACTACGGCGCCTACACCGCGTTTTTCGTCTCCAACGGCACGCTGACCTACTACCACGCCAAAGGCGTGCTCAAGCAGGTCAAGGTCGATGAGCCCCGCGACGCCTGGTACTTCCGCGTACGCGACATGGCCGATCCCTATGAAATCAATGTCGACCCGGACCTGGCCAACAAGGACAACCTGACCTTCTTCATCAACTACAAGGTCTACGACTACAACAACCGCTTCATCGGCGCGGCGGGTGTCGGCCTGACGGTCGACGCGGTGATCAAGCTGATCGACAAATACCAACAGCGCTACCAGCGCAGCGTGTATTTCGTCGACACCTTCGGGCGCCTGGTGCTCACCGGCGCGGAAGGTGGCCCGCAAGGCGCCCAGGTCGGACAGACCCTCGACGAACTCGACAGCATGAAAAGCCTGGTCAGCCAACTGCCCAAACCCCACAGCGGCAGCTACGAGTATTCTGGCCAGGGCCAGGGCCACTTCCTCAACGTGCGCTTCATTCCGGAGCTGAACTGGTACCTGTTCGTCGACAAGCGCGAAGATGGCGCCCTCAGCGAGATCCGCCGGTCGCTGTACCTCAACCTGCTGATCTGCCTGATCGTCACCCTGACCGTACTGGCCCTGCTCAACCGGGTGATCAAGCGCTATCAGGGCAAAATCCAGACCCAGGCAACCCTCGACAGCCTGACTGAATTGCCCAACCGACGCGGTTTCGACCTGCTGGCCGCGCAAGCCATGCACGAAGCCCAGCGCGAGCCAAGGCCGCTGACCGCGCTGCTGCTGGACCTGGACCACTTCAAGGCGCTGAACGACACCCACGGTCACCTCGCCGGCGATCAGGTGCTGATTGGCTTCGCACGGGACCTCGAGAGCTGCCTGCGGCACTCCGACATCGTCTGCCGCTGGGGCGGTGAAGAATTCATCGTGCTGCTCAAGGACACCGACGGTGACAACGGCAAGATGATCGCAGAGAAAATTCGCCAACATGTCGAAAAGCAGCGTTATGCCTACCATGGCAAGCAACTGCAAGTGACGGTCAGCATCGGCCTGACCACCCTGCAAGCGGATGACACCTTGCACACACTACTGTCCCGGGCCGACCAAGCCATGTATCGTGCCAAGCATTCCGGGCGCAACCGCACCTGCGTGGAAATGCCTCACTCCAGTTATGCATAGTCCTACATGAACAAGCCAGAATTCTGCCCGGCCTGCGGCGCCTCCAACGACTGCACCCTGGCCGACCCTCGAACCGCCGATCGGGCTTGCTGGTGCTACGGCGTCAGCATCGACCCGGCGGTGCTCGAAGCGCTGCCGCCGGAACTGCGCGACACAGCCTGCCTGTGCCCGCGCTGCGCCCAGGTCGAGGCGCAGTTGTAAAAGCAACCGCGCGACCAATCACGTAAGATGCGCACCCCATTTTCCCCACCGATCTCCTGTCATGCGCGTTGACCGTTTCCTCAGCAACCTGCCCCGCTTCAACCGTCAGCAGGTGCGCCTGTTGCTGGTGGAAAAGCGCGTCAGGATCGACGGCAACATCGTCAGCGACCCCCACGCCGAGGTCTCGGTGTTCAGTCGCGTCGAGGTCGACGAGGACGTACTGCAAGTCGGCAAGCCCGCCCGCTACTTCATGCTGCACAAGCCGGCCGGCTGCGTCAGCGCTACCCGCGACCCGGAACACCCGACCGTACTCGACCTGATCCATGAACCGGACAAGCACGAGCTGCACATCGCCGGGCGCCTGGATTACAACACCACCGGCCTGATGCTGATCACCAATGACGGCAGTTGGTCACGACGCCTGACCCAACCGCAGACCAAACTGCCCAAGGTCTATTACGTCGAGACTGAACAGGACATCGGTCCCGACTACGCGATCACCTTCACCGAAGGCCTGTACTTCGCATTCGAAGACCTCGTCACCCAACCCGCCGAACTGGTGGTGCTCGGGCCGAAATCCGCGCGCCTGAGCATCGTCGAAGGCCGGTATCACCAGGTGAAGCGGATGTTCGGCCACTTCGACAACAAGGTGTTGCGCCTGCACCGCGAACGCATGGGGCCGCTGGCGCTCGACAATGCCCTAAAACCGGGCGAGTACCGCGCGTTGTGCACCGAAGAGATTCTTTTGTTCTAAGCTGACGACCGCTCAGCAGAAGTTGTCGAACAATTTACGAATGATACTTGCGCGCAGACGTGACCCCTGCTTGAATCAGGACGTCGGCCGAAATGTGACCGGCGAGTCACAACATACTTCTAAGAAACTTTTTGCCGGTAGAGAACCCTCAGGTTCCGCTGTCCCCCGGCAGACTGCCCGCCAATAACAATACCCGTCGACCGGACTGTATGGGATCGACATGGGCTCCAGATTTCCAGGCGTATGCCTACCTGTCATAAAGCTCGTGCAATCTCAGTTGCGCGCATACCCGCTTGCTTGGAGTCTGATGACATGAGGCCAGAAATCGCTGTGCTGGATATACAGGGTCAGTATCGGGTTTACACGGAGTTCTATCGCGCAGACGCCGCAGAGAAGACCATTATCCTGGTCAACGGCTCACTGGCCACGACTGCGTCGTTTGCACAAACCGTGAAAAACCTTCACCCGCAGTTCAATGTGGTCTGCTACGACCAGCCCTACGCGGGCAAGTCAAAAGCCCACAACCTGCATGAGCAGTCGTTGACCAAGGAAATCGAAGGGCAGATCCTCCTGGAGTTGATCGATCACTTCGCCGCCGAACACGTGCTGTCGTTTTCCTGGGGTGGCGCCGCAACCCTGGTCGCCCTGGCCCAACGGCCACGGCGCATCGAAAAAGCCGTGATCAGCTCGTTCTCGCCGGAGATCAACTCGCACATGCTCGACTACCTCGAGCGCGGGATCGACTACCTCGGCAGCCGGGATGGCGACCGGGTCGGCAACCTGGTGAACAGCACCATCGGCAAACACCTGCCGACCCTGTTCAAGCGCTTCAACTATCGGCACGTCAGTTCCCTGGCCGAACATGAATACGGGCAGATGCACTTCCACATCAGCGACCTGCTGCACAGCGATCGCCAGTGCTTTTTCAAAGCGGCTGAAAAGATCAAGGTACCTGTACTGTTCATGAACGGCGAATGGGACGAATACACCGCCACCGATGGCGCCCGGTTATTCGCCAACCACGTGCAAGACGCGACCTTCAGCACCCTGCAGGCCACCGGCCACTTTCTCGACATGGAACACAAAGCCGCCTGCCGAGACAGCCGCAACGCACTGCTGGGCTTCCTGAAACCGGCGCCACAGTCGAGCCGACCGCGGTACCACTACGTCCAGGACCAACATGCACTGTCCATCTGAAACAGCGTCATCGCGAGCACGCCCCGCCCTACAACGTTAAACGCATCCTGTAGGCGCGAGGCTTGCCCGCGAACGACCGTCCCGCGGTCCCTGTTTTTGCTTTATCCGCTGCTAAATGCAACGCGCACAAAGAAAAACTTCAAATTCATGCGCACATCTGGTACAAAGTCAGCCGCTCTGAGCGGGTGTCGTATAATGGCATTACTCCAGCTTCCCAAGCTGATAACGAGGGTTCGATTCCCTTCACCCGCTCCACTATTTTCAAGGCCTCCAGCCTACTCCGCTACTCCAAGGTGTCTGTT
>Ga0247820_10000479_pt1 | contig 21231 bp, 14 predicted proteins | sample 13C_Glucose_Day1_2_FD_192480 | JGI IMG/M metagenome (GOLD analysis project Ga0247820, IMG submission 192480) | Soil microbial communities from agricultural site in Penn Yan, New York, United States - 13C_Glucose_Day14 | ecosystem: Environmental > Terrestrial > Soil > Agricultural land | place...
ACCCTCGACCAGCTGCGGTCGGTGCGTCGGCAGGGCCCGGCGCCGCCGCACCGACCGCAGCTGGTCGAGGGTGGCGAGGTTGGGGCCGGAGGAGGACGAGCGGGGGAAGGTGATGGCAGGGGGCGTGTGCTGTCGGATCTCGGCGCTCATGCCGGAACCAACGCATAGATCCGCGTCGATATTCCGGCGCCCGTCGTCCCGTGCTCTGCCGTCGTCCTCCGCGCAGCCGTGCGCAAGCCGTCGCCCTGTGCGCAGCCGTCGTCCCTCGCGCTCACGTGGCCGCGGCCTAGGCTGGCGCCATGAGCCCTCCCGACCTCGACCCGGTCTTTGCCGAGCTGCGCCGGCGCCTGTCCGCGCACGAGGACGCCTTCACGGCGACCGGCAACCTCACCGACGCGAACCGCCCTGCCTCGCGCAAGGTGGACGACCCGTCGCCGGGTGACACCTACATGCTGCTCGGGGCGCCGCACGAGAAGTACCCCGACGGCATCCTGTTCGCCGGCGTGAAGCGCCAGAAGCGCTACGTCAGCTACTACCTGATGCCTGCGTACACCGACCCCGAGGTGGCGCAGGCCATCTCACCGGAGCTGCGCCGCCGCATGCAGGGCAAGTCATGCTTCAACTTCACGCGCATCGACGACGGGCTCTTCGACGAGCTCGCCGACGTCACGGCCCGCGGCCGGGAGGCCTACGCGGCGAAGGACTGGCTCGCCCGCTGAGCAGCGTGCCCGGCGGCGGAAGGCTGGCCCGACCTTCCCCCGATGGGGGAGGTTCCGCCGTGACGCAAGGTCCGGCCAACCGTGCGCGGGGTCAGCCGCCCAGGGCGGCTCCCACGACCTCTCGGGCCTCGGCCTGCACCTGGGCGAGGTGCTCGGGCCCGCGAAAGGACTCGGCGTAGATCTTGTAGACGTCCTCGGTGCCCGACGGCCGGGCGGCGAACCACGCCGACTCGGTCGTCACCTTGAGGCCGCCGATCGGTGCGCCGTTGCCCGGGGCTGCCGTCAGCTTCGCCGTGATCGACTCTCCTGCAAGGGAGTCCGCCTTCACGTCCTCGGGGGAGAGGGCGGCCAGCTTCGCCTTCTCCTCGCGGTTCGCCGGGGCGTCGATGCGGGCGTATGCCGGGTCGCCGTGCTGGGCGGTCAGGTCGGCGTAGTGCCGGCTGGGGGACTTCCCGGTCGCAGCCAGGATCTCTGACGCCAGCAGGGCGAGGATGATGCCGTCCTTGTCCGTCGTCCACGTGGTGCCGTCCATGCGCAGGAACGAGGCTCCGGCGGACTCCTCGCCGCCGAACCCGAAGCTGCCGTCGATGAGCCCGGGGACGAACCACTTGAAGCCGACGGGCACCTCGACGAGGCGACCGCCGACCTCGTCGGCGACCCGGTCGATCATCGACGAGGAGACGAGGGTCTTGCCGATCGCGGCGCCCTTCGGCCAGCCCGGCCGCGCACCCCCGAAGAGATAGCGGATCGCCACTGCCAGGAAGTGGTTGGGGTTCATGAGACCCGCGTCCGGGGTGACGATGCCGTGGCGGTCGGAGTCGGCGTCGTTGCCCGTGGCGATGTCGTACTGGTCCCGCCTCTCGATGAGGGAGGCCATGGCCGACGGGGAGGAGCAGTCCATGCGGATCTTGCCGTCCCAGTCCAGGGTCATGAAGCGCCACGTGGGGTCGACGAGCGGGTTGACGACGGTGAGGTCGAGGCCGTGCCGCTCGGCGATCTCGCCCCAGTACGCCACGCTCGCGCCGCCGAGGGGGTCCGCGCCGATGCGGATGCCGGCGTCCTTGATGCGCCCGAGGTCGACCACGCGCGGCAGGTCGTCCACGTAGGTGCCGAGGAAGTCGTAGGGCTGCGCGTGCGCGCGGGCCCGCGTGAACGGCATACGGCGCACGTCGGACAGCCCGCCCGCGATGAGCTCGTTGGCACGCGCAGCGATGGCCCGGGTGGCATCGGTGTCGGCGGGCCCGCCGTGCGGGGGGTTGTACTTGAAGCCGCCGTCCGCCGGAGGGTTGTGCGACGGGGTCACGACGATGCCGTCGGCGAGGCCGGGGCCGTCGAGGGCCTTGCCCGCGTTGGCGCGCAGGATGGCGTGGGACACCGCCGGGGTCGGCGTGTAGCCGTCGCGGTCGTCGACGAGCACGGTGACGTCGTTCGCCGCCAGGACCTCCAGGGCGGACGCCCAGGCCGGCTCGGACAGGCCATGGGTGTCGCGGCCGATGAAGAGCGGGCCGTCGTAGCCCTGTGCCCGTCGGTAGTCGCAGATCGCCTGCGTCGTCGCCAGGATGTGTGCCTCGTTGAACGCCGTCCGCAGGCTCGACCCACGGTGCCCGGAGGTCCCGAAGGCGACCTGCTGGTCGACGTCGTCGGGGTCGGGGGTGAGGGTGTAGTACGCCGTGACGAGGTGGGCGACGTCGACGAGGTCGGACGCCTGGGCCGGCTTGCCGGCGCGGGACCCGGTCACTGCTGGGCCCCGCCGCCGTCGACCGGCGCCAGCCACACCGCCGAGAGCGCCGCGACGCGGACCTCGACCGAGTAGGGCTGGTTGTCGCAGGGCTGGTCCTGCGCGTCGAGGACGACGTCGGCCTGGCTGGGCGTGCCGAACTCGTCGTACCCGCTCGTGTCGAGGACGACCCGCCACCGGCCGGGGCGGGGGACTCCGACCCGGAACGACTCGCGTGCCATGCCGTTGAAGTTGACGACGACGGCCACCACCGGCCCGCCATCCCGGTCCTCGCTGCCGAAGCGCAGGTAGGAGAAGCTGTTCCCGGCGTTGTCGTCGGCGTTGAGCCACTCGAAACCCGCGGGGGAGGAGTCCAGCGCCCACAGCGCCGGGTTGGCCTTGTAGACGGCGTTGAGCTGCTTGACGAGGTTGTGGACGCGGTAGTGCGCCGCGTGGTCCAGCAGCCACCAGTCGAGCTCGCGGCCGTCGGCCCACTCGGCCTCCTGGGCGAACTCACTGCCCATGAACAGCAGCTGCTTGCCCGGGTGGCTCCAGATGTACGCGAGGTAGGCGCGCAGCGTGGCCAGCTGGTCGTAGCGGCTGCCCGGGATCTTGCGCAGCAGCGAGCCCTTGCCGTGGACGACCTCGTCGTGGCTGATCGGCAGGAGGTAGTTCTCGCTGTAGGCGTACATGAGCGAGAACGTCAGCAGGTTGTGGTGGTACTGCCGGTGGACGGGGTCCTGCCCGATGTAGCGCAGCGTGTCGTTCATCCAGCCCATGTTCCACTTCAGGCCGAAGCCCAGGCCGCCGGCGTCCGTGGGCTTCGTGACGCCGGGCCAGGAGGTGGACTCCTCGGCGACCGTGACGATGCCGGGCACCCGCTTGTAGGTCGTGGCGTTGGTCTCCTGCAGCAGCCCGATCGCCTCGAGGTTCTCGCGCCCGCCGAACTGGTTGGGCAGCCACTGGCCGTCCTTGCGGGAGTAGTCGAGGTAGAGCATCGAGGCCACCGCGTCGACGCGCAGGCCGTCGACGTGGAACTCCTCGCACCAGTAGATGGCGTTGGCGACGAGGAAGTTGCGCACCTGCATCCGGCCGAAGTCGAAGATGTGGGTGCCCCAGTCGGGCTGGTCCCCGCGACGCGGGTCCGGGTGCTCGTACAGTGCCTGGCCGTCGAACTTCGCCAGCGCCCAGGCGTCGCGCGGGAAGTGCGCCGGCACCCAGTCGAGGATCACGCCGATCCCGGCCTGGTGCAGGCGGTCGACGAGGTAGCGGAAGTCGTCGGGGCTGCCGAACCGGGCCGTGGGGGCGTAGTACCCGGTGACCTGGTATCCCCACGACGGGCCGTAGGGGTGCTCCATCACGGGGAGGAACTCGACGTGCGTGAAGCCGAGGTCGGCGACGTAGTTGACGAGGTGCTCGGCCAGGTCGCGGTAGCCCTGGCCCTTGCGCCAGGAGCCGAGGTGGACCTCGTAGACGCTCATCGGTCCGGTGTGCGCGTCTGTGGTGCGCCGCCGCTGCATCCAGGCGTCGTCCCCCCACTCGAACTGCGACCGCGTGACGACCGATCCCGTCGCCGGGGGTGCCTCCGTGGCCTGGGCCATGGGGTCCGCCTTGGAGCGGACGACGTCGTCGGAGCCGCGGATCTCGTACTTGTACCGGTTGCCCTCGCCGACGCCGGGGATGAAGAGCTCCCAGACACCTGACTCGCCCAGCAGGCGCATGGGGTGCCGGATGGAGTCCCACCCGTTGAAGTCGCCGATCACGTGCACGGCCCGGGCCCGTGGCGCCCATACCGCGAACGAGGTGCCGCGGACGGTGCCCAGCGGGCCGCTGTACTCGCGGATGTGGGCGCCGAGAACGGTCCAGAGCTGCTCGTGCCTGCCCTCCCCGATGAGGTGGAGGTCGACCTGGCCGAGGGTGGGCGCGAACCGGTAGGGGTCGTCCTGCTCGTGCTCGATGCCGTCGTCGTACGCGACGCGCACCCGGTAGTCCATGGTGCGGTCGAGGCCCTCGCGCAGGCCCGTCCAGACGCCGTGGGCCTCGTGGGCGAGGTCGAGCCGCTCACCGTCCTCGAAGCTCACCACGACGCTGCGGGCCATCGGGCGGAACACCCTCAGCCGCAGGCCTCCCGCCTCGAGGTGCTGGCCGAGCAGGTCGTGCGGCTGCTGGTGGCGCCCGGTCGCGAGGGCCTCGATGGCCCCGCTCACGTTCGGGGGCTGCGAGGGCGGGGACGGGCGCTCCGGCGCCGGGGGATCGGCCGCCGGCCCAGCGGCCGCGGCAGACTCGGCGGCGGGAACGGCGGGAGCCTCGGGGCCGTCAGCGGCCGGCGCCTTGGCCTGGGGCCGGGTCTCGGTGGGCTTGGTGTCGGGCTTGGTCCTGCGCGGACGCTTCGGGATCTTGGGGCTCATCGGATTGCCTTCCTCGCCTCGTCGAGCAGTCGGACCACGGCGTCGGTGGGGATGGACAGCCATGTCGGTCGGTTGCGCGCCTCGTAGACGATCTCGTAGAGGGCCTTGTCGAGCTGGAGCGCGGTGAGCAGAGCGGAGTCCTGGCGCGGGTCGCGGCCGGCGGACGCGGCATACCCGTCGAGGAAGGCGAGCTGCGCGTCCTCCGCCCACTCGCGCGCGGACACCCCGGGGTGGGCGCGCTCCCACGACCCGGCGGCGTAGTCGAACGAGCGCAGCATCCCGGCGATGTCCCGGACCGCGAGGTCGGGTCGGTTGCGCTCCGCGAGCGGGCGCAGGGGCTCGCCCTCGAAGTCGAGCAGCACCCAGCCCCGTCCCGGCACCTGCAGCACCTGGCCGAGGTGGTAGTCGCCGTGGATGCGCTGCAGCGGCGGCCACGGGGACGCGACCGCCTCGTCGAAGACCGCCGCGATCTCGTGGTCGTAGGCGGCGATCGCGGGAACCTCGGAGGCGGCCGCCACATAGCGCCGCCGCATGCCGGCCGCAGTGGCCGTGACGGCCTCGGGGGTGACCTCCTGGGTGGGCATCACCGACGCGAGCAGGGCGTGGACCTCGGCCGTGGCAGCCCCGAGCTCGCGGGCCGACGCGGTGAAGTCCTCACCCGCGGCCACGGCGCGGAGCGCCACCCTCCACGCGTCCTCGGTGCCGGGGTAGAACTCCTGCGCGAACGCCAGGTGGCCGTGGTCCCGGGAGCCTGCGTCGGTGACCTCCGGCCACTCCGCGCTCACCGAGCCGACCATCCCCGGCACCCGCGCGGACCCGGCCTCCGCGAGAGCGCCCTGGACGACGACGTCCGGGTTCTCGCCGGCCTGCAGGGTGCGGAACACCTTGCAGATCAATGGTCTTGCGGCGCCGTCGGCATCGGTGCAGTCGTAGATGATGGAGGTGTTGGACTGCTCGCCGCTCAGGATGCGCGAGCCTCGGAGATGCACCTCGGGCGCCATCGCGTGTCGGACACCACGCACGGCCGGCTCGGCGGTGTCCGACTGGCTGCCTGCCTGGGCCGTGGCGTGGCCGAGGACGAGCTCGAGCAGCTGGGCGGCGTAGACCGGGTCCTGGGGGCCGTCGTAGACCCAGCGCTGCCCCAGGACGCTGTGGTGCATGGTTCCGACCAGGGCGTTCTGGGCATCCTCGAGGGGAGCACCCCGGTAGGTCAGCGGAACCTGGTAGACGACAGGGACGTCGCCGCCCTCGTCGACCACGAGCAGGGTCTCGATGCCCACCTGACCGGCGGGGTCGTCGAGCCGCCACGACCACAGCTTGCGCAGGTGGGGGATGCGTCCCTTCGCGGTGTACCACCGCTGCCGCGACATCCACTCGGGCAGCAGCTCGAGCTTGGTGGGCGTGACGGTGGCGCCCGAGTGGATCTCAGCCATGTGCGGCACCGGTGTCGAGGCGCAGCCAGAAGAAGTCGCGCGAGCCCAGCGTCAGGGTCAGGGTGCCGTCGTCGGTGACCTTCGGGAAACCCTGACCGCCGAACAGGTCGACGAGCTGCGCGCCCTTGAACTCCTCGGGGACGCGAATGACCGTTGCCTGCGGCCGGGACGAGAGGTTGTTGACGCAGAGCACGGCATCCCCCGTGTTCGCCGAGCCCTGCCCGGGCTCGTACACGCGCAGGTAGGAGAGCACGGCGTCGTTCTCGGACGGGCACACCTCGAACGTCCCGAGGCCGAAGACCGGGTGGCGCTTGCGGACCTCGAGCATCGCCCGGACCCAGTGCAGCAGCGAGGAGCTGTGCGCCATCTGTGCCTCGACGTTGACGTTGTTGTAGTGGTACACGAGCGAGGAGATGACCGGGAGGTACAGCTTGCCGGGCTCGGCCACGGAGAAGCCGCTGTTGCGGTCCGGGGTCCACTGCATCGGCGTGCGCACCGCGTCGCGGTCGGTGAGCCAGATGTTGTCGCCCATGCCGATCTCGTCGCCGTAGTAGAGGCACGGCGAGCCCGGCAGGGACAGGACCAGCGCGTGGATGAGCTCGATCTCCGGGCGGCTGTTGTCGAGCAGCGGGGCGAGGCGGCGCCGGATGCCGACGTTGGCCCGCATGCGGGGGTCGGGCGCGTACCAGCCGTACATCGCCGCCCGCTCCTCCGGCGTCACCATCTCGAGGGTGAGCTCGTCGTGGTTGCGCAGGAACGTGCCCCACTGGGTGCCCGAGGGGATGGCGGGCGTGTCCCCGAGGACGTCGATGATCGGGGCGGCCTTCTCCTCGCGCAGCGCGTAGTACAGCCGCGGCATCACGGGGAAGTGGAAGCACATCTGGCACTCCGGCGCGTCCTCGGTGCCGAAGTAGTCGACCACCTCCGCCGGGGGCTGGTTGGCCTCCGCGAGCAGGATCCGGCCGGGGTACTCCTTGTCCACCATCTCGCGGAGCTTCGCGAGGAACTCGTGGGTCTTCGGGAGGTTCTCGCAGTTGGTGCCCTCCTCCTCGTAGAGGTAGGGGACCGCATCGAGACGGAAGCCGTCGATGCCCATGTCCATCCAGAACCGGACGACGTCGAACATCGCCTCCTGCACCGCGAGGTTCTCGAAGTTCAGGTCCGGCTGGTGGGAGAAGAACCGGTGCCAGAAGAACTGCCGGCGCACGGGGTCGAACGTCCAGTTCGAGACCTCGGTGTCGATGAAGATGATGCGCGCGTCGGAGTAGGCCTCGTCGCTGTCGGCCCAGACGTAGAAGTCGCCGAACGGGCCGTCGGGCTCGGCACGCGACGCCTGGAACCACGGGTGCTGGTCGCTGGTGTGGTTCATGACCAGGTCCGTGATCACCCGTATGCCGCGGGCGTGAGCCTGCGAGACGAGCTCCTGGAAGTCGGGCATGGTGCCGAACTCGGGGAGCACCGCGGTGTAGTCGGCGATGTCGTAGCCGCCGTCGCGCAGCGGGGACGCGTAGAACGGGGGGAGCCACAGGCAGTCCACGCCGAGCCACTGGAGGTAGTCGAGCCGGTTGATCAGGCCGGTGAAGTCACCCGAGCCGCTGCCGTTGGAGTCGCCGAAGGCGCGGACGAGCACCTCGTAGAAGACCGCGGTCTTGAACCACTCCGGGTCGTGCTTGAGCCCCGGCTGGGACAGGTTGAGTCCCTGCATCAGAACCTCCGGATCGCGATGACGTGGACCGGCTCGGCCGCCGGCCCGAGCCTGACGTAGTTGTGCTCGCCCCAGTGCCACGACTCGTCGGTGATGAGGTCGTGGGCCGCGAACGTCTCGTGGTAGTCGAACCCGAGGGCCGGCATGTCGAGGTGCACGGTGGACTCGCGGGTGCTGTGTGGGTCGAGGTTGGCGACGACGATGATGATGTCCTCGCTTCCGTCGGGCAGGGTGCGGCGCTTCGAGAACGCCATGATGTTGCTGTCGTCGACGTGGTGGAAGACCAGGTTGCGCAGGCGGTGCAGGGCCGGGTGCTCTCGGCGGATCTCGTTGAGCCGCGTGAGGTAGCCGGCGAGGGACTGCCCCTCCTTGGGACCGCCGGGCTCGTAGTCCGCCCAGCGCCGGTCCTTGTACTGGTACTTCTCGTTGTCGATCTGCTCCTCGGCGCCCGGGCGGGCCACGTGCTCGATGAGCTCGTACCCGGCGTAGATGCCGTAGGTCGGCACGAGCATGGCGGCCAGCGCCGCACGCAGCTTCCAGGCGGTCGGGCCGCCGAACTGCATGTACGGCGTGAGGATGTCGTGCGTCGTCGGCCAGAAGGACGGACGCATGTATGCCGCCGCGTCGCCGGCGAGCTCGCGGCAGTACTCCTCGAGCTCCCACTTCTGGTTCCGCCACGCGTAGTAGGTGTAGCTCTGCTGGAAGCCGGCCTTGCCGAGGGTGTGCATCATCGCCGGCTTGGTGAACGCCTCCGCCAGCCAGATGACGTCGGGGTGGTCCACGGCGACGTCGTCGATGAGCCACTGCCAGAACTCGACGGGCTTGGTGTGCGGGTTGTCGACACGGAAGATCTTGACCCCATGGTCGATCCACACCTGGATCATCCGGCGCATCTCGGCGTAGGCGCCCTGCGGGTCGTTGTCGAAGTTGAGCGGGTAGATGTCCTGGTACTTCTTCGGCGGGTTCTCGGCGTAGGCGATCGTGCCGTCGGCCCGGGTCGTGAACCACTCGGGGTGCTCGGTGACGTAGGGGTGGTCGGGCGAGCACTGCAGCGCGATGTCCAACGCCACCTCCAGGCCATGACGCCCGGCCTCGGCCACGAAGTGGTCGAAGTCCTCGAAGGTGCCGAGGTCGGGGTGGATCGCGTCGTGCCCACCGTCGGGGGAGCCGATCGCGTAGGGGCTCCCCGGGTCGTCGGGGCCGGCATGGAGGGTGTTGTTGGGGCCCTTCCGTGCGGTGGTGCCGATGGGGTGGATCGGCGTCAGGTAGATGACGTCGAAGCCCATACCTGCCACGGCCGGCAGCCGCTGGGCGGCGGTGCGCAGCGTCCCGCTCTTCCACCGGCCTGTCTCCGGGTCGTGCACGGCGCCCTCGGAGCGGGGGAAGATCTCGTACCACGCGCCGTACAGGGCGCGCTCACGCTCGACGAGCAGGGGGTGGTCCGGGCTCGGGCTGACGTAGTCCCGCAGCGGCCGGGCGGCGAGCTCGGCCCGCACATGGGGATCGGTGCCGGCGTGCAGCCGCGCCTGCGCGGGCCGACGGGTGTCGCGCAGGCCGGTCACCGCGTCGCGCAGCGGCTTCGCCTGGCCGGGGGTGCGTTCGACCTCCTCGAGGGCCCGCTCGATGACGCGCGCCCCCTCCTCGAGCATGAGCTCGGTGTCGACGTCGGCGGCCACCTTGATGGTGGCGTCGTGCTCCCAGGTCCCGTAGGGGTCGGACCAGCCCTCGACCCGGTAGGTCCACCAGCCGGCGGCGTCCGCGCTCACCTCGGCCTCCCAGGCGTTGAGGCCCTCGTTCGTGCACCTCATCCCGACGGAGGTCTCCTTGCCGTCCGGGCTGACCAGCACGGCCGTGGCGTTGACGGCGTCGTGTCCCTCGCGGAACACGGTCGCGGAGACGGTGAACTCCTCGCCGACCACGGACTTCGCCGGCCGCCTGCCGGCATCGACCAGCGGCCGCACGTCCTGGACAGGTATGCGGCCGATGGGGTGCTGCGGCGGGGCGGTGGTCGGGGCCTGCTGGCCGGAGGGTCTGGCGCCGGTGCTGCTCGAGTCCGGCGACGCGGGTGTGGTTGCTGGGGGAGTCGCAGTCACGCGCCCGACGCTACTCGGTTTGCCGACGAATGCACGTCTCCGCTCGTGACGTGAGGCAACCCCTGAAACGTCTGTGAAAGACTTGCAAGAATCCGGCAAGCCACCCCCTATGATGGCCCCTCGTGAAGGCCATCCGTCGCTTCAGTGTCCGTACCGTCCTGCCCGAGCCCATCGCCGCGCTCGGCGAGCTCGCCAGCAATCTGCGCTGGTCGTGGCACGCGCCGACGCGCGATCTCTTCCAGCGGATCGATCCCGCCCGCTGGACGAAGGTGCGCCAGGACCCCGTCCGCCTGCTCTCGGCCCTGTCGCCGCGCGAGCTCGCCGACCTCGCCGCGAACCCCGAGTTCGTCGCCGCGGTCACCTCGGCCAAGGAGGATCTCGACAGCTACCTCACCGCCCCCCGCTGGTACCAGGCCTGGGCGGAGGAGGTCGAGGGTGGCGCCCCCCGCGCCATCGCCTACTTCAGCCCGGAGTTCGGGATCACCGAGGTGCTCCCGCAGTACTCCGGCGGCCTCGGCATCCTGGCTGGCGACCACCTCAAGACGGCCTCCGACCTCGGCGTCCCGATCGTCGGCGTGGGGCTGTTCTACAAGACCGGCTACTTCAAGCAGAGCCTGAACCGGGACGGCTGGCAGCAGGAGACCTACCCGGTTCTCGACCCGGACGGGCTGCCCATCTCCCTGCTCCGCGAGGAGGACGGCACGCCCAGCGTCATCACGCTCTCCCTGCCCGGCGGCCGGGAGCTGCACGCCCACGTGTGGCGTGCCCAGGTCGGACGCGTGCCGCTGCTCCTGCTCGACTCCGACGTCCCGGAGAACGACGAGGCCGCCCGCAACGTCACCAACCGGCTCTACGGCGGCGGCGGCGAGCAGCGCCTCCAGCAGGAGATGCTCCTCGGCATGGGCGGCGTGCGCGCCCTGCGGCTCTGGTCGCGGCTCACCGGCGCCCCGGCCCCGGACGTCTACCACACCAACGAGGGCCACGCCGGGTTCCTCGGCATCGAGCGCATCCACGAGCTGGCCACCGCCCACGGCCTGTCCTTCGACGGGGCGCTGCAGGCGGTGCGCGCTGCCACGGTGTTCACCACTCACACGCCCGTGCCGGCCGGCATCGACCGGTTCACGGCCGAGCTCATCGAGCTGCACTTCGGTGGCGAGCAGGCGATGGAGGGTGTCGCGATCGACCGCCTTCTCGCGCTGGGCGCCGAGGACTACCCGGGCGGCGAGGCCGGCATGTTCAACATGGCCGTCATGGGCCTGCGCCTGGCGCAGCGCGCCAACGGCGTCTCGCAGCTGCACGGCGTCGTGAGCCGCGAGATGTTCGACGGCCTGTGGCCGGGCTTCGACGACAGCGAGGTGCCGATCACCAGCGTCACCAACGGTGTCCACGCCGGCACCTGGGTGGACCGCAGGGTCTACGAGCTGGCCGACAAGTACCTCGGGACCGTCGAGGTCGAGCGCGAGAACGCCTGGGACCGCATCGCCGACGTCCCCCGGGAGGAGATCTGGTCCACCAAGCGTGACCTGCGCGAGCAGCTCGTGGTGGAGGCGCGACGTCGGATGCGGTCCTCGTGGAAGAAGCGCGGGGCGAGCCCGGCCGAGCTCGGCTGGGTCGAGGACGTCCTCGACCCCGAGGTCCTCACGATCGGCTTCGCCCGCCGCGTGCCGACCTACAAGCGCCTCACCCTCATGCTGCGTGACCCGGAGCGCCTCAAGCGCCTGCTGCTCGACGACAAGCGCCCGATCCAGCTCGTCATCGCCGGCAAGTCGCACCCGGCCGACGAGACGGGCAAGCAGCTCATCCAGCAGATGGTGCGCTTCGCCGACGACCCCGAGGTGCGCCACCGGATCGTGTTCCTGCCGAACTACGACATCGCCATGGCGCAGTACCTCTACCCCGGCTGCGACGTCTGGCTGAACAACCCGCTGCGCCCGTTCGAGGCCTGTGGCACCTCCGGCATGAAGGCCGCGCTCAACGGCGGGCTCAACCTGTCCATCCTCGACGGCTGGTGGGACGAGTGGTTCGACGGCGAGAACGGATGGGCGATCCCGACCGCCGACGGCGTCGAGGACGCCAACCGGCGCGACGACCTCGAGGCCGCGGCGCTGTACGACCTCATCGAGAACTCCGTGGCCCCGCGGTTCTACGACCGTGACGCCGACGGGATCCCGCAGAACTGGGTCTCGATGATCACGCACACGCTGTCCACGCTGGGGCCGAAGGTCCTTGCGAGCCGGATGGTGCGCGACTACACGACCCGGCTCTACGGCCCGGCGGCCCGTGCCGGGTGGGCCCTGAACGGGACCGGTTTCGACGGCGCCCGCGAGCTCGCGGCCTACAAGGCCAAGGTCCGCGCGGCCTGGGAGGGTGTCGGCGTCGACCACGTGGAGTCCTCGGGCGTCTCGGACTCCCCGCAGGTGGGGGAGACCCTCCACGTGCGCGCCTACGTCTCGCTCGGGGACCTGACCCCTGATGACGTCGACGTCCAGGTCGTGCACGGGCACGCGCACGAGTCCGACGACCTCAGCGACATCGAGGTCGAGTCCCTCGACTTCGTGGAGTCCTACGAGGGCGGGCGGCACCAGTTCGCCGGCGACTTCGCCCTGTCGCGCACGGGGTCGTTCGGGTACACCGTTCGCATCCTGCCGAAGCACCAGGGCCTGGCCAGCGCCAGCGAGCTCGGGCTGGTCGCCAACGCCTGAGCGGGCACAGCACCTGACGAGGCCGCCGCACCCTCTTGGGGTGCGGCGGCCTCGTTCGTGCGCAAGTGTTGCGCCTGCGGCGCAGCGCGGCTGGGCGCCTACCCCCCGTCCGCGGCGGCGCGGTAGACCTGCAGGCTGGCGGGGCTGACGGGCACGGGACCGGGGTGGAGCGGCTCGGAGGGGTCGCCCGGGCGGTCGTGCGCGCTGTCCCAGAGGAGCTCGTATGCCGCGATGCCGGGGACCTCGGGCAGGCGCACCTTGCCCTCCTCCGCGGCGCCATGCATGACGATGAGCAGCGACCGGTGGCCGATCCAGGCCCCGTTGAGCAGCATCTGCAGGGTGCGCGTGCGCGGGTCCTCCCAGCCGCCGGAGTTCATCGGCTCGCCCTCCGCGTCGAACCAGGCGAGGTCGGTCGAGCCGTCCTCGTGGACCTCGCGCCCGGTGAAGAACGTGCGCTGGCGCAGCGCGGGGTACTGCCGGCGCAGCCTGGCCAGGAAGCGGGTGGTCTCCAGCAGGTCGCGCTGCCAGTCGGCGAGCCCCCAGTCGAACCACGAGACCTCGTTGTCCTGGCAGTAGGCGTTGTTGTTGCCGCCCTGCGTGCGGCCGAGCTCGTCACCGCCGGCCAGCATCGGCACGCCGGTGGCCAGCAGGGTCGTGGCGAGCAGGTTGCGCATGGAGCGGCGCCGTGCAGGCTCGAGGGACTCGTCCGGTCCCTCCGTGCCGTGGTTCCACGACCGGTTGTCACCGTGCCCGTCGCGGTTGTGCTCCCCGTTGGCCTCGTTGTGCTTGTGGTTGTAGCGGGTCAGGTCGGCCAGGGTGAAGCCGTCGTGGGCGGCGATGAAGTTCACCGAGGCGAGCGGACCGCGGTCGTGGGCGCCGAAGAGGTCCTGCGAGCCCGCCATCCTCGTCGCGAGCTCCTGCACACCGTGGCCGGGATGGGCCTCGCGTGCCGCGGCGACGTCCTGCAGCCAGAAGGTGCGGGCGGTGTCGCGGAAGCGGTCGTTCCACTCTGCGAAGGGCGGCGGGAACTGGCCTGTGCGCCAGCCGTGCAGCCCGACATCCCACGGCTCGGCGATGAGCTTGACCCGCGAGAGCACCGGGTCGGTGCGCAGCGCGACGAGGAAGGGGTGGTCCGGGTCGTAGTCGTCGTTGCGACCGCGGCCGAGGGCCACGGCGAGGTCGAAGCGGAAGCCGTCGACGTGGCACTCGTTCACCCAGTACCGGAGGGAGTCCAGCACCATCCGGCAGACCATGGCGTGCCGGAGGTCCAGGGTGTTGCCGCAGCCCGTGACGTCGACGTCGTGGCCGCGGCCGTCGAGCCGGTAGTAGGTGCGGTTGTCGAGCCCTCGCCACGACAGGCTCGCACCGTGTCGTGACTGCTCCGCGGTGTGGTTGTAGACGACGTCGAGGATGACCTCGATGCCCTCGGCGTGGAGCAGCTTGACCATGCCCTTGAACTCGTCGAGGGCGCCCTGGGGGTCGCTCGCCGACGCGTACGGGGCGTGGGGGGCGAAGAACCCGAGCGTGTTGTAGCCCCAGTGGTTGCTCAGGCCCCGGCGGACCACCTCCGGCTCGGAGGTGAAGGCGTGCACCGGCAGCAGCTCCACGGCGGTGACGCCGAGCTCCTTGAGGTGCCCGATGACGGAGGGGTGGCACAGCCCGGCATACGTGCCGCGCAGGTGCTCCGGCACGTCCGGGTGGAGGCGGGTGAGGTTCCGCACGTGCGCCTCGTAGAGGAGGGTGTCCGAGAGGGAGTGGTTGGGGCGGACGTCGCCGGACCAGTCGAAGCGGTCGTCAACCACCACGCACCGCGGGACGAAGGCGGCGCTGTCCTCCGGGCTGCTGATCTCGTCGTCGCCGGTGAGCGTGCTGTCGACACGGTGCGCGTACACCGGCGGGAGCCAGACGACGTCGCCCTCGACCGCGCGGGCGTAGGGGTCGAGCAGCAGCTTGGCGGCGTTGTACCGCAGGCCCTCGGCCGGACGCCAGGGGCCGTCGGCGCGCACGTTGTAGCGCTGACCGGGCCCGACCCCCTCCAGGAAGCCGTACCAGATGCCATGCGCCCGCTGCGTGAGCGCGACCCGGCGCTCCGTCGTGCCGTCGAAGTCGCCCTCCTCGAAGAGGCAGATCTCCACGGAGGTCGCGTGACCGGCGTAGACGGCGAAGTCGGCGCCGGCGTCGGTCAGGGTCATCCCGAGAGCAGGGGGGAGATCACGCACGGGGCGCGGGGGGTGCGACATGGCCCTCAGCCTAGGCAGTCGTTACGGTTGGGGACATGACCGATCCCACCTCGTTGCCGAACTTTCCGCCGCCGCCGGACGAGCACCCGCTGCGCGGCCGTGTCCTCGACGTCCTCATCGACCAGGGCCTCAACCCGGACATCGACTCCGACGGCGACGTGGCCTTCACGGTCCAGGACCAGCAGCTCTTCGTCCGCTGCACCGAGGGCGACTTCCAGATCATGCGCATCTTCGGCCAGTGGGCGATCAGCGACGCCATCCCGGCCGACCCCCTGCTGCGGCTGCAGACCTGCAATGACATCACCCTGCAGCTCAACATCGTCAAGACCGGAATCGCCAACGGCACCCTCGTCGTGACGGGCGAGCACGTCGTCGGCCCGGGCACCGACCTCAACGCCCTCGTGGCCGTGACCACCCAGCTCGTGCTCGCGGGCGTCCAGATGTGGCACGAGCGAATCCTCGGTGGGGGTGGCGACGGCGGCCCGACCTCGGGCCAGCCCGCCCCCGAGGGCGACCCCGCATGAGCGACCTGCTCGCGGTCGAGGTCGAGTCGGGCATCGCCACACTGCGCCTCCAGCGACCGCCCATGAACGCGCTCAACGTCGAGATCCAGGAGGCCCTGCGGGCGGCGGCCGAGGAGGTCACGGAGCGCCGTGACGTCAGCGCGGTCGTGGTCTACGGCGGCGAGAAGGTCTTCGCCGCCGGCGCGGACATCAAGGAGATGGAGCAGATGTCCTACACGGACATGGTGGCCCACTCCCGACGCCTGCAGTCCGCCTTCACCGCCGTGGCGCGCATTCCCAAGCCCACCGTGGCCGCGATCACCGGCTACGCGCTCGGCGGCGGCTGTGAGCTGGCCATGACCTGCGACTTCCGCGTCGCCGCCAGGAACGCCAAGCTCGGGCAGCCCGAGATCCTTCTCGGCCTCATCCCGGGGGCAGGTGGCACGCAGCGCCTCACCCGCCTCGTCGGGCCTGCCAAGGCCAAGGACCTCGTCTACTCCGGGCGCTTCGTCTCGGCAGACGAGGCGCTCGCCATCGGGCTCGTCGACGAGGTCGTCGAGGCCGAGGACGTGTATGCCGCGGCGCGAGCCCGCGTGCAGCAGTACGTGGGCGGGCCCGCCTTCGCCCTCCGGGCGGCGAAGACCGCCATCGACCGGGGCATCGAGGTGGACCTCGAGACCGGGCTGGAGATCGAGAGCATGCAGTTCGCCGGTCTCTTCGCGACGAAGGACCGTGCCATCGGCATGAAGTCGTTCGTGGAGCACGGGCCCGGCAAGGCGAAGTTCGAGGGCGCCTGAGCCATGGCCCGAGGCAGGACGGCCCCGCCGGGCCCGGGCATCGAGCGTCAGGCCTCCGTGACCGCGGCGAGCGAGGCCGACGTGGCCCGCGCCTACGACGACAACAAGCTCGCCCAGGTCCTCTACCACGACTGGGAGGCGCGCACCTACGACGACAAGTGGTCGATCTCCTTCGACGAGCGCTGCATCGACTATGCCCGGGACCGGTTCGTCGCCATCACCGGAACGCCTGAGCCGTGGCCGTACACGACGGCCCTCGAGCTCGGCGCCGGCACAGGGTTCTTCTCGCTGAACCTCAAGCAGGCCGGGGTCCTCGACGAGGTCCACGTCACTGATCTCTCCCCGGGAATGGTCGAGGCGGCCCAGGCCAACGCCGAGAAGCTGGGCTTCCAGGTCGAGGGGCGGGTCGCCGACGCTGAGCGCCTTCCCTACGACGACAACACGTTCGACGTCGTGGTCGGACATGCCGTCATCCACCACATCCCCGACGTCGAAGCCGCCTTCCGCGAGGTGCTCCGGGTCCTGCGGCCGGGTGGGCGCTTCGTCGTCGCCGGCGAGCCGACGACGGTCGGCCACTGGTATGCCCGGCGCCTGGGGCGGCTGACCTGGAAGGCGACCACGACCATCACGCAGCTGCCGCCGCTGCGTGCGCACTGGGCCAAGGACCGCGATGAGCTCGACGAGTCCTCCCGTGCGGCAGCGCTCGAGGCGGTCGTCGACCTGCACACCTTCGACCCCGACGACCTCGCCCGCACCGCCTTGCGAGCCGGCGCGGTCGACGTGCGGACGAAGACCGAGGAGCTCACGGCAGCGTTGTTCGGCTGGCCGGTGCGCACCTTCGAGTCCGCGGTGCGCCCCGGCGCGCTCGGCTGGGGCTGGGCGATGTTCGCGTACGGCTCGTGGCGCCGGCTGTCTGCGGTCGACCGGGTCCTCTCGAAGGCCGTCCCCGACCGGCTGTTCTACAACGTCGGTATCACCGGCGTGAAGCCCGGCTGAATGTCCGGCGCGGTCGGCGCGGACGCCTCGCCGCGCGACTACGGGGAGCCCGGCGAGCGCCTGCTGCGGATGCCGCGCCCGCTGCAGTGGCTCCGCTGGGTGGGGTGGGCGGTCGCCAACCGTGCCTACACGCGCCACCACCTGGCGAGCTACCTCCGCATGGCGCGGGCAGGGCTGCGCTACCCGTCGTTGCGGTTCGAGGGGCCGGTGTTCATCGGGCCGGACGTCCGCTTCGAGCTGCGCGAGGGCTACTCCCGCATCGTCGTCGGCGCCTACACGCACTTCGGCGCGCACGCCCGGGTCAGGGCGCACGAAGGGACGCTGCGGATCGGCTCGAAGTCCGTCATCGGCATCCGCAACACCATCAACTGCTGGCTCGACATCGACATCGGCCGCACCTGCCTCTTCGGCGATGACGTCTACGTCTGCGACTTCGACCACAAGACCGAGTCGCTCGACCTGCCGATCAAGGACCAGGGCATCGTCAAGAGCCCGGTGCGGATCGGCGACGACGTGTGGCTGGGCACGAAGGTGGTGGTGACCAGGGGCACCGACATCGGCGCGCAGTCTGTCGTCGCGGCCTCGGCGGTGGCCCGGGGCGTCTACCCGCCGCGGTCCATCGTCGCGGGCATCCCTGGGAGGGTCGTCAGGACTCGCGAGTGAGATGTGGCCTCGGCGCAGGCAGACCGGGGCTGCGGCGGTCATGGCTGAGGGTCCGGACGTCGAGAGCGGGAAACGTCCGGTCGCTGCGGGCCTGCCGATCGGCCTCGGCACAGGCCTCCTCGCGCCGCCCGCCCTCGATGAGCTGGGCCAGGGCGTGGAAGTCGCGGCGGTGCCGGTCGGCCCGCCGGCTGGCGTAGTCCACCGACTGCCCGCGCGTGACGAGGAACGCCCAGTCGCTCGAGAGCGCGTTGAACAGGGTGCGCAGGAGCTGGTCGAGGTCGGGCCGGCGAGTCCGCAGGTCGCCGTGGTCGCGTTCGCGGCGCATGAGGTCCAGCCAGCGCCGCTGCAGCCACTCGTTCTCGTGCGCGATCTCGCGGACCGCCGGACCGGACCACACCGAGAAGTCCTTGCCGGCCCCCCACGAGCCAGGGCCGAGGTCGAGGTCGCCCGCGACATGGCCCTCGGCGAGCGCGCGCTCGACGGTCGTGACGTGGACACCCGCAGCGCGGAGCGCACGGATCGTCCGGCCGAGGAAGGCCGGCCCCTCGTGCCACCAGTGCCCGAAGAGCTCCGTGTCGTATGCCGCGACCACCAGTCCCGGCATGCCGTTCGCCTCGGCCAGGCTGGTCAGGCGCTGCCGCACGGCGCCCGCGAAGTGCGCGGCGTCGCGCTCGACCTGCGCCCGGGCGGCCTCGGGGTCGTACCGTCCCTTGTGCTCGAGCAGGGCGTCCGGGTGGGTGATCGACCATAGGTGGATCCCGGTGTACTCCTCGCGGGCGTGGAAGTCTCGGTAGGGGCCTGCGGCCGGGTACCCGCTGCGCGACGACCAGATGAGGTTGGTGACCTCGAGGTCGCGCGGGACCGCCTGCACGCTGGTGCCGGCGACCCGCCACGCGGCGTGGGGGTGCCCGCCGGCGTCCCGGACCGTCTGCTCGTCGACGATGAAGTGCCCGACCCCGGCGCCGCCGAGCACGCCCGCGAGGGCGGGGGAGTAGCCACACTCGGGGGACCAGATGCCGCGCGGCCGCTCGCCGAGCCGGGACGTCGAGTCGCAGAGGCCCGCCTCGAGAGCGAGGGTCGCCATCTCGGGGAGGAGCAAGGGCAGGAAGGGGTGCGCCGCGGGACCGCCGAGGAGCTCGACGACCCCGCTGTCCCGAAGGGAGCGCAGCACCGGCGAGCCGCCGCCGGCCCACCGGCTGGCGAGCAGGCCGCGGGCCCTGACGGCCGCGGCATACTCGTAGTCCGCGATCCTGCGCCGGTGCGGGTCGGGATGGCCCCCCATCTCCCGCGCCCGCATCTCCCACAGGCCGGCCCACGTGGCCGCATCCGCCACCATCCGCGGGTGGTCGAGCTGGGCGGCGAGGATCGGCGTCACCCCGAGGGTGAGCACGTCGCGGTGCCCCTCCGCGGCGAGGGAGTCCAGCTCGGCGACGAGGGGCAGGTAGGACTCCACCCAGGCCTGGTGCAGCCACTCCTCGCCCAGCGGCCACACCCCGTGGCCCGGCAGCCACGGCAGGTGCGAGTGCAGGACGAGGCAGAAGGCCCCGGGAACGGCAGAAGTCACAAGGGCCTAGTCTGCAGCACCCCCTCCGCCCGCCCGCACGGCGTTCGCCCGCAGGCCGAGGACGCCGGCCGTGGTGACCGGTGGCCGGTGCAGGGTCTGGCGGCCGACCCAGGGTCGTGGTGACCCGCGCGGGGCCCGGCGGCCGCTCAGGCCGTGGGGGCTGGGGTTCGCGGACCGGTCCCGGCAGCCGGCTCCGGCCGGTAGTCGAGTGGAACGTCGTGGGTCGTGAGCCAGGCCTCGAGCGCGGGAACAGCATCGGCGGAGGCAACAGCGGCCTCGACCAGCGGCCACGGCTCGAGGTCGGCACCCGTGTGGTCCACGAGACGCCATGGCCCGCCCCAGTTGAGCCGGAACTCCGCACCGCGGGACTGCACCAGCGCCGCCGCGATGGCCTGACCGACGAGGTGTGCGGCCGCGGCGCGGCGCTGCTCGGGCGTGGCGCCGTCGACGACCGCTGCCGCCACGAGCTCGTCGGCACGACCCGACCGCACGGCCGCCACGATGTCCCCGAGGGTTGCGCCCGCAACACCTGCGGCCTCGGCTGACGCCGTCAGCGTCGTCGAAGCCTCGCCGGCCGTGGCTGCGCCCGACTCCGCGACGAGGCGGTCCCAGGTCACCGCGGTCAGGGTCGAGCCCTCGAACATCCACCGCTCCAGGTCGGCCAGGGCGGCGTCGGGCTGGTCGAGGAGGCCGAGTGCGGGCCCGGAGCGGTCGACCCGGCCGTCCTCCGGCAGCGCCTCGAAGGCGCGGATCCGCTCGGCGGTGCTCGGGTGGGTGTCGTAGACGGAGTGGGACTCAAGGGGTGCGCTCGCCCGGACCTCGGCGAGCTGGTCCTGGCGCTCCGGGTGGGTCCACAGCTCGTGGAAGCCCGAGATCATCGCGGCGGGGCGATGGCCCCGTGACTGGCCGAGCGAGGCGTAGCCGTCGATGAAGAAGTCCCAGGCTTGCGCGATGACCGGGAGCTCCCGCATCGCCGCGATGGCGGTGCCCCGTCCCGCGACCTGCGCGGAGAAGCGGTCGGCCTCGAGCTCCTGGGCGCGGTTGACCGAGTGCGACACGGCGACGTAGAGCCGGCCGTACTGACGGAAGAGCTTGGCGATCCAGCTGTCGTCGTCCAGGTTGCCGATCATCCGCCGGATGGCCTCGAGTCCGCGGTAGCTGATGCCGGCAAGGGCGGTGTGGCGGCCGCTGTAGTGGCCGAGCTCGTGGGCGAGGACCGAGCGGAGCTGGTCTTCGCTGAGGCCGGTGAGCAACGGTGCCCCGACGTACATCGTCCGCCTGCCCGGGACCAGGCCGAGCCAGCGGCTCTGCTCGCTCACCGCGGCGTTCACCTCTGGAACGAGCCTCATCTCGTCGGGAGGGCGAACGCCGACCTGGTCGGCGGTGCGCTGCACCTCCGCCCACAGCCGGGGCTGCGCCTGCGGGGTGAGGGCCACGCCGTGCGGCTCCTCCGGCGGGGTGCGCAGGCTGGAGACGACGCCCTTGCCGAGCGCCAGCGCGACCAGCACGGCGATGACCGCGAACTTCAGGGCGGCCAAGCCGCTGCCGGCCGTCGCGGCCAGGTAGACGAGGTACCCCATGCCGGCGACGACGCCTGCGGCCAGGGCGTAGACGCCCAGCAGCAGGGCGACGGCGAGAAGGGCTCGGGCGGTGTGCTTCATGTGGGACTCCCTCTGGTGACCAGTCCCGGC
>Ga0247820_10000480_pt1 | contig 21210 bp, 14 predicted proteins | sample 13C_Glucose_Day1_2_FD_192480 | JGI IMG/M metagenome (GOLD analysis project Ga0247820, IMG submission 192480) | Soil microbial communities from agricultural site in Penn Yan, New York, United States - 13C_Glucose_Day14 | ecosystem: Environmental > Terrestrial > Soil > Agricultural land | place...
CTCGCGTCGCTCCACGATTACGTCTGGGAGCACCCGCCCCGCGTGCTCATCTGCGGTTCGCTGTATCTCGCCGGCGAGGTGCTGGCGGCCAATGGGACGCTGCCGGAGTAGCGGGGCACCCGCCATCATCATTCCGGGGCCCCGCGGCGGAGCCCGGAACCTATGAACCCTGGCATATCAGAGCGGAACGAACCACTTCCCACTCGATACTGCCTCGTCGGCGGTTATGGGTTCCGGTTCGGTGCGCCCCGGAATGACAAGGGCCGACATGAAAAAGGGGCCTTTCGGCCCCTTTCGAATTCCGGTTCGGACAAGGCTTAGGCGGAGGTTTGGATCCACTTGGCGAGGTCGCCCTTGGGGGCGGCGCCGATCTTCTGGGCCACGACCTTGCCGTCCTTGAACATCATCAGGGCCGGGATCGACCGGATGCCGAACTGCGAGGCGACCTGGGGGTTCTCGTCCACGTTGATCTTCGCGATCTTCACCTTGCCGGCCATCTCGTTGGAAATCTCTTCCAGGGCCGGGCCGATCATGCGGCAGGGACCGCACCACTCAGCCCAGAAATCCACCACGACGGGCTCGGAGGAGTTCAGGACGTCCTGCGGGAAGCTCGCATCGGTCACCTTAACGGTCGCCATTGTGTCACCTTTGATGTTTTGAGCGCGACTCACTTCTGAGCCGCTCAACGATAAGGCCTAGTTAAGAACGGCCTTATCCGGAATCAAGCAAGGGGATAATCCCCCTCACGCCGCTTTGATGAGGGTAAGGGCCGAGTCCAGATCCGGTTCCCTCAGCTCGTGGATCACGGGTCCCGAGGTCCAGACCAGAAAGGCCCGCACGCGCTTGCCGGGATAGATCTCCTGGAGCAGCGACCGGTAGAGGGCGAGCTGGGTCACGTAGGACCGGGGAGGGGACTGGCCCGGCCCGGGCGGGCGGGCCGTGGTCTTGAAGTCCGCCACCAGCACCTCGTGCTCCAGCACGGCCAGGCGGTCGATCTGGCCGGACACCATGATGGCCCCGTCCGAGGTCTCCACCTGCCCGGCGATGGGAGCCTCGGCGCGGGAGGCTTCGCCGAAGAGCGGCGCCAGATCGGCGTGATCCAGGACTCCGAGTGCATGGGCGACGACGGCCTCGCGCAAATCCTCGCGCAGGCGCGGCGCGCGGGCCTTCACGTAGGACTGCGCCATCGCGTCCCGGCGCTCCGGGGCCAGGCTCGGGAGCCGCTCCAGAAGGGCATGGACAAGGGTGCCGCGCAGGCGGGCATCCGGCGCGTAAGGCCCGTCCCCGGGCCGCGCCAGCCGCTCGGCCGCCCCGAGGGCGCTGGAGGGCCGGATCGGCGGCAGGGGCTCCGGCTCGGGCCGGGCCGGCAGGGTCAGCCAGTCCGGGATCTCGATGGGAGTCAGAACCGGCGCCTCGGCGTCGACCGGCGGGCGGGCGAGCGGTGCGCCGTCGCGCCAGATCTCCACCGGCCCGTAGGGCGCCTCGGCGAGCTCCAGGCCGTCCGCCTTCTGCACGAGGCCGTGCCGGATCATCTCGCACCATGCTTCCTGCGGCGAATCCTTGCGGCCCGTGAGGTAGGGCGCGATCACGAGCCGGTCCTTGGCGCGGGTCATGGCCACGTAGAGGAGGCGGTTGTGCTCCTCATGGCCCTTGGCGTGCAGGGTTTCGCGCGCCTGGGCCATGACGTCGGAATCATAAGCCTTTCCCGGCGACCAGACCGGAACCGTCTCGCCGAACCTGGTCGGCAGATGCAGCAGCGGCGGATCGCGGCCCAGCACCTCGCAGCCGTCGATGAGGATCACGATCGGCGCCTCGAGGCCCTTGGCCCCGTGCACCGTCATCACCCGCACCTCGTTGTTCACCGAATCGAGGTCGCGCTTAATCGTGTGGGAGGCGGATTCGAACCGGTTGAGGAAAACGGTCAGCGAGGGCGTCTCCGTCGTCTCCGACTGATGCGCGAAGCACAGGAAAGCGTCGATGGCATCGCCCGCCTCGCTGCCGAGCCGCGCCACGAGCTGCGAGCGCCCGCCCCGGGGCCCGAGGAGCGTGGCGAAGAAACCGAAGGGCCCGTGCTCGCGGGCGAGCTCCTGCCAGGCGCGCAGAGCCTCCAAACCGCGTTGCGCTGCCTTGTCGCCGTTCTCCCCGTGGCGCTCAAGGGCGGCGAGCAGGGATTCGGCGTCAGCCCGGTAGGCGGCGATGCGGATCAGGTCGTCATCGGTCAGGCCGACGAGGGGGGACTTGAGGGCCGTCGCCAGGGTGAGGTCGTCCTCGGGCAGCAGCGCCGCGCGGCCCGCCGCCACGAGGTCGAGCACGGCGATATGCTCGCCGATATTGAGCCGGTCCGCGCCTGCCACCGGCACGCCTGCTTCCTTCAGGGCCCGAATCACCGCCTCGAAGGCCGCGCCGCGCTTCCTCACCAGCACGAGCACGTCGCCGGCGGTCCAGACGCGGCCCATCTCGTCGCCCGCGGTGGTCCAGCACTTCACCGCCTGCGCGACCCGACGCGCCACCACCACGGGCGGGGATTGCTGCTCGGGCTGATCGACCGGCAGCACCCAGGCCTCGGGCTCCTCCTCCTCGGCGGGCGTCTCGGTGGGCCACAGCTCCACGAGGCCGGGCGCATGCGGGCGCGCGCTCTCGTGCACGGTGCCGATGGCCGTATCCTCGAAGGACAGGCCCTTGAAATGGCGCTCGACCGCGAAGGTGGCGTCCACCGCCGACAGCACGGCCTTGGCGGAGCGGAACGAGACGGTGAGGCGCACGTCCTCGAAGGGCAGCTCCGCCGCGCTCACCTTTCGCGACCAGGCCTGCCGGCTCGATTCGAATTCCTGCGGGGCCGCGCCTTGGAAGCCGTAGATCGACTGCTTGGGATCGCCCACCGCGAAGAGCGTGCGCACGCGTCTTCCTTGCGCCCCGAAGCCCGCCGTGAAGTCCTCGGTGATCTTGCGCAGGATCTCCCATTGCTCGGGATTGGTGTCCTGCGCCTCGTCGACGAGCACATGATCGATGCCGCGATCGAGCTTGTAGAGCACCCAGGCGGCATCCCCGCGCGAAAGCAGGGCCAGCGTCTTGTCGATGAGGTCCTGGAAGTCGAGGGCACCGAGCCGCGCCTTGGCCTGATCGACGCGCAGGCTGATCTCGGCGGCCAGCGTGAACAAGGCGGTCGTGCGCTCGAAGGCGCGCGCGGCCTTGCGCTTCTCGACGAGCCGCCAGATGCGCTGCTGCTCGTCGAGCAGCTTTTCCTTCAGGGCCGGACCGACCGACTTCGTGACGAGGCGGGATTCGGCGCGCGGCGTCCCGTCGGACTCCTTGAGGAAGACCGCGAGATAATGCGCGAGCTTTTCGTCCGGATTGCTTGCCTCGGCGGCCGCGATGAACGACGCGGCGCGCTCCTGGTCGGTGGCCTTACCGCGCAGGAGTTCCTGGGCGATGGCGGGCCAGCTTTCCGGCTTGATGCCGTCTTCGAGCATGAGCTGCTCGATGCTCCGGATTGTTTCATCCGGCCCGAGGCCGAGTTCCTTGCGCAGGAGCGCCGGGCCGTCGGTGCGATGCAGGAAGGTCTTGCAGCGCATGGCGGCGTTGAGCGCCGCCGTCAGCGCGTCGCCCGCGGCCTCCACGCTCACCAGGTCGAGCGCTTGTGCGAGGTCCGGATAGTTTCCGCTCGCCGCATCCGCCAGCACGTTGGCCATGGCCTGCGCCAGCATCTCGTCGGTCTGGCTCTCGTCGAGGATCGCGAAGCGCGCGGGCACGTTCGCCTCGAAGGGGACGAGGTGCAGGAGCCGTTCGCAGAAGGCATGGATGGTGTCGATCTTCAGGCCGCCCGGCGTCTCCACGGCGCGGGCGAAAAGCGTGCGGGCGAGCCGGACCTGCTGGTGCGTCGGGCGCTCGCCCTCCAGCTCCGTCAGCTCCTTGACGAGGCTTTCCTCGTCGAGTGTCACCCATTTGCCGAGGCGCTCGAAGACGCGGATCGCCATGTTGGCGGCGGCCGCCTTGGTGAAGGTGAGGCAGAGGATGCGTCCTGGGGGCGAGCCCGCGAGCAGCAGGCGCACCACGCGGTCGGTGAGAACCTTCGTTTTTCCTGCGCCCGCATTGGCCGACACCCAGGCTGAGGCGCGCGGATTGGCGGCGCGGCGCTGCGCCTCGCGGGTGTAGTCCGGGATGACGAGATCGTGGCTCATTCGAAGCCCTCGCCGCCGCCCGCGCTTGCGAGCGACCATTCCTTCACCCGAGCCAGGTGGTCGTATTCGGAGAAGCGGCGCGCATATTTCGGAAAGGGCCGCGAGACGTAAGCCGCCTCGCCCTTGGCGTAGCGCGCGATCATGCCCTCGAAGCGCCGGCGGTGCTCCTCCACGATCTCGGGCACGGAGCGGTCCTCGTCGCGCCCGGGCTTGACCGGACGCGGCTTGATGGGCTCGCGCCCGCCGGTGGTGTGGATGTAGACGAGATCCGGCGTCTCTTTTGCGGCGGGCATGCCCTTGAAGGCGCCCTTCATCAGCATCACGGCCTCCAACGTGAGCTGCGGCGAGAAGCCCGCATAGACTTCGCGCACGCCGGGCGGCTGGCCGGTCTTGAAGTCGATGATGGTGAAGCCGCCGTCGCGCCTGTGCTCGATCCGATCGGCGCGTGCCCGCAGCATGAACACGCTCCCGTCGGCGAGCGGGATCGGCAGCTTGCCTGAACGCTCGGCATGGACCTCGACGAGGTCGGGGCGGCGGGCCTGCTCCCACACCACGAAGTCGGTCGCGAGCCGTGTGAAGCGCGGCCACCATTCCGCGTAGAGCTCCGGATAGGCCTCGGCGATTGCGGCAAAGGCTTCTGTCCCGCGCGAGAGCAGGTCTTCGAGCGCATGCGCGGGCAGCGCCTTTGGATAGGCCTCCGCGAAGCCGCCGAGCACGTCGTGGATGATCGTGCCTCTGTCGGCGGCGCTCGGGCCGACCGCGATGGGGTCGAGCGCGTCGAGCTTGAGGATGTGGCGGGCGAAAATCGAGTAGGGATCGCGCACCAGCGTCTCGATCTCGGTGACGCTCAAGCTGCGCGGAAACAGCGCCGGATCGGGCTTCGGCCGCGGGCGAGGCAGGGGGGCGGCCACCTTCGGCGTGTCGAGATGGCGCGCGAGGCGGCGGTAGCGGTCGCCCGCCTTGGTCATCTCACCCCAGACGTCCTTGCCGGTGAAGGCCTTGAGGCGCTGCAGAAATCGCGAGGGCACCATGGGCGAGCCGTCGCGCTTGTGCGCGCGGGTGATCACCACGTCGCGGGTGCCGAGCGCCTGCACAAAGTCGTGCGCGGTCTGGCCGATGCGGCGCTCCGGCGGAGCCAGACCGACGCGGGCGCGCATGGGCCGGTTGAGGAACGCATCCGTCACCGTGCGCGGCGGCCACGTGCCCTCGTCGAGCCCGCCGAGCACGACGCGATCGACCGAGAGCAGACGCGCCTCCAGGAGGCCGAGGATCTTGAGGCGGCGATGGGTCGAGCGCGGGGAGGGGCTTAACGTTCGCTGCTTGGCAAGCGCCGTGAAGAAGGTGGGGTAATCGACGAAGCGGCCTTCGAGCGGGTGCCCTTCCTCCGCGCGGATGTCGGAATGCGCCAGATCGTCGAAGAGCGCCGCCACCGCTTCGAGCGACGAATCGGGATCCACGATCTCGCCTTCGCCGTCGGGCAGCGCGACCAGCAGGTCGAAGCTGCGGCGGTGCTCCTCCGTCAGTGCCATCAGATCGAGCCGGCCTTCGCCGTGGGCGGCAGGCGTGAAGCCGTCGAAGGCGAGCCCAAGACGCTGCAGCAGCTCGTCGGCGAGGTCCCAGTCGGATTCGGTCAGGCGCGCCTCGGGGCGCGGCGTGCGGTGGTTCTTGTCAGCCCGGCGCGTGGCCAGCGCCGTGCGGATGCCCTCGATCCCTTGAGCGGGCGCGGGGCCGCGCAGCACGCCGATCTCGAGGACGCTCGCGGCTCGCTCGACGCTGGCGCGCGGCAGGCCGAACCGCACCAGAGGATGGGCGAGGAGCGCGAGCAGCCGGATCGGCCTTAAGTCGTCGGCGGCCGCTTCCGCTGCGAGCCGCGCAAGGCGTCCGGCGGGTGTGTCCGAGAGGGGGATACCGGCGGAATCCTCCACCGCCAGGCCCCAGCGGGCGAGTTCCGCCGTGACGCGGGCGGCGAGCGCTCGGTCCGGCGTGACGAGCGCCGCGGTGCGGCCCGGATGGGCGATGGTCTCGCGGAGCGCGATGGCGATGGACAAAGCCTCCTCGCGCTCGTCCATGGCCTCCAGGATGGCAAGCCCCGCGCATCCGCTTTCGCTCAGGGCGGCGCGTTCCTCGGGCGCGATGAGGGACCAGCGGTCCGTAGTGTCCGCGGGCCGCAGCGCTTCCGACAGCAGATGGTTGCGGGCGCGCGCCTGCTCGGGCACCTCGCCGAGGATGGTCACGTCGGAGCGCTTCACGCGCAGATGCCGGTCGACGAGACGGCGTAAGCTGGCCTGCGGATGGCCGTGCACCGGATCGGTCTCGTCGTCCCCGACGCCCCCGATGGTTGCCCAGCTCTCCTCGTCGAGATCCGTATCGAGGCCGGGGAGCACCACGGCGCCCTTCGGCAGGCGCGCGATGGCCGCCATGAGGCTGGCGGTCGCCGGTACGGAGCCGGTGGAGCCCGCGACGATGATGGGATTGGTGGGACGTTCGCGTGAAAGCCGCCGCGCCTCCGCCTCGATCAGCGCGGCGCGTCGCTGCGCCGGGTCGCTTGCCTGCCGCTCCGCCAGGATCCTGGGCCAGTTCTCGCTGGCGATCTGCACGAAATGCCGAGTGATGCGGAAATACTCGGAAAAGTCCGCATCGACCGCCAGTTCGAGCGCGTGCCAGTCGATGCCCTCGGTGGTGAAAGCATCCATCAGGGTCTCGAGATCGCCCGCAAGCCCTACCGCGTCGGCGGGCGAGGCCGGCACCATGAAGGGCACGCCGGGGCCGAGCTGGAGCAGGCTGCGGTCCACTTCCGCCGACCAGCGCTGGACGAGCCGGGTGAGGATGAGGCTTCGCTCCAGGGGCGGGATCGGCGGCTTCAGGGAAGCAGCCTCCTCGAGAGGCGTGCCTTCAAGGCCCGTCAGCTCGAACTCGGCCTCGTCGGTCTCGCCGAGCGGCACGATGCGCGGCAGGAGCTGCGCCTTGCCCTCGCCGCGCTCCGCCAGGAGGGCGATCAGGGCGCGGGCCGCGCGGCGGTTCGGGACGTAGATGGTGACGTCGGCGAGCGCCGCCGGATCATCTGCGAGCGGCCCGACGAGACGGCCGCCGGTCAGCGCATCCACGAGGGTCGGCAGAAAGGCGCAACCCGGGGAGATGGAAAAGACGTTGGCCGTGTGACGCGACACCAGGAGCCCTCACCGCGGGCTGGCGGCAAGGCACTCTTCCGCCACAGGGATCGCCTGCGGTTCACCAACATGCAGCCACTGGCCGTCAAGCTGCAAGCCGTAGAGTCGGTCCCTCGCGATGGCCCGGTCGTAGAACAGGTTGGCCGAGAACGGCCCTTCGGGCGTGTCGGCGACCATCTCCGGCTTCACGATGGCGACGCCCGCATAGACGAACGGCACGGTCTCGTCGCCCTTGCGGCGGCGCAGGCGTCCGTCCGGTTCCATGCTGAAATCGCCTCGTCCCTCGTAGCCGACGCTTGTGGACAAAGGCGCCACGAGCATCAGGATGTCCATTCGGGCCGGATCCCAGGCCTCGACGAGGCGCTTGAGATTCGGGCTCCTGCCCTCCACCCAGATCGAGTCGGAGTTGAAGGTGACGAACGGATTCTGCCCCAGAAGCGGCAGGGCCTTCTTCACGCCGCCGCCGGTCTCCAGCACCGCGTCACGTTCGTCGGACACCACGATGTGCGGCATTTTGCGTGTGCGTAAGTGCTCCTCTAGCATGTCGGCGAAGTGGTGGACGTTCACCACGACGCGCTCCATGCCGGCCTCGTGCAGCCGGTCGAGGGCGAAATCGATCAGGGTCCGGCCGCCGACCCTGACGAGCGGCTTCGGCATCGTGGCGGTGATCGGCAGCATGCGCTTGCCCAGCCCGGCGGCGAGAACGATGGCGGTTTTGGGCATGGGCGAGGACACGGGATCTTGCTTTCCGCTCAGTGGGAGGAGGGGCCGTCCGTCGGCGGGATGAGCCGCGGCAGGTAGGTCTCGTACCAGACCTTGAGCCTGCCCAGGGCCGGGTGTGCCAGGTTGCGCATGAGATAGGTCTCGATCCGCGGCAGGTGCTTCAGGTAATGGGGCTTCGCATCGCGCCGGTCGAGGCGCGCGAAGATGCCGAGAATCTTGGTGGCGCGCTGCGCCCCCATGATGGCGTAGGCGCGCGCGAAGGCCGCCACGTCGAAATAGGGATCGGCCGCCCGGCGCTCGCGGGCATAGAGGCCGATGAGCCTGAGCTCGAGATCCGCCGACACGGTGACGCGCGCATCCTGCAGGAGCGAGGCGACATCGTAGGCAGGAGAGCCCAGGACCGCATCCTGGAAATCGATGAGGCCGACGCGGGCGAGGCCCTCGCGCTCAGGCAGCCAGATCAGGTTCGGCGAGTGGTAGTCCCGCAGGATCCAGGTTGTCGGAGCCGCCAGGATTTCGCCGAGCGTTTCCGTCCACAGATTGACGAATTCCGCACGGGCGGAGCCGGAGAGCAGGTTGCCGATGATGTGCGGCACGTACCAGTCCGCCAGCAGCTCGACCTCGATCAGCAGCGCTTCGAGATCGTAGGGCGGGATGGCGTGCTCGTGACCTTTCGCAACGGGCAGCACCTGTGGCAGGGTCATGCCGTGGAGCTTCACGAGAAGCCGCGTCGCTTCCGCGTAGCGCTCGGGGATCGGCCCGTTCTGGTCCACGAAGGGCTCGGCGCCCAGATCCTCGATGAGGAGCAGGCCCGCATCCAGGTCCTCGCCATAAATGGCCGGTGCGCTGAAGCCCAGCGCCCGCAGGCCCTTGTCCATGGCGACGAAGGCGTGGACCGTTTCGGCGAGCTTCGCGATCGTCGTATAGGGTTTGCCGCGGCGGACCGGCGGGCCGACCGGGCGGGGCGGGGAGATCATCAGGAGAGCGGTCTCGCCGTTGGGCTTCACCAGGCGCTCGTAGGAGCGGATCACCGACGCGTCGCTCTGCATGGGCCTGCGGGCAGCGTCCGCCCAGCCGCAGCGCGCGACGAGGTTCTGGAACGCCTTCAGCCGCATGAGGCGGGCCTCGAAGGGGCCGAAGCCGGACAGGGTAGCGATGCGGCCCCCGCCGGGAGCGAGGTCGAACCGGATGTCCAGCCGGTCTTCCTTGAGGGCGTCGTCCGCGCGCTCGGGCCATTCGACCAGGGTGACCGCGTTCTCCGTCGTCTCGTCCCAGCCAAGCTCCACGAGTTCGTAGCCGCCCGAGAGGCGATAGAAATCCGCGTGGACGACCGGGAATTTCAGCCCGTCATAGACCTGCATCAGGGTGAAGGTCGGGCTCGGGACCTCCAGCTCCGGATCGCCGGCGAGCGCCCGCACGAGGGCGCGGGCGAAGGTCGTCTTGCCGGCGCCCAGGCCGCCCGAGAGCGTGACCAGATCGCCGGGACGCAGCTCTTCCGCGAGCGCCCGCGCCATGCGCTCCGTGGCGTCGTGGTCGGGGAGCGTCACGACCCAGAGGGGCTGCGAAACGTAGTCCTCGGACATGAGGGGCAATCCATTCACCATCGCGGATCCTACTCGGCGGCGATCGGTGTTACCGCAGTATGCACCGAACGGCCATCGGAGGGCGATTCCTGCCGATCGTTCGGGAAGATGCATGTGACGGTGGTTCCGATGCCGGGCGCGGAGGCGACGTCGATGCGCCCGCCGTGAAGCTCCACGAAGGAGCGGACGATCGACAGGCCCAGGCCCACGCCGCGATGGCGGGTGCCGAGCGGGTGGCTCTCGAAGCGCTCGAAGATGCGGGCCTTGACCTCCGGCGGCATGCCGCGGCCCTGATCCCGCACCTCGAAGATCACCTCGCCGCCCATCTTGCGGGCGCAGACCGTGATCGTCTGCCCGGGCGACGAGAAGCCGACCGCGTTGGAGAGCAGGTTGAACAGGATCTGCCGGATGCGCTTGCCGTCCGCCACGAAGGAGCCGATGTCCTCCGGCGCGTCGATCACCACGTGGAGCGAGGATTCGCTGAGCCGGTCCTCGAGCCCGCGCATGGCCGCCTCGATGGTCGAGCGGATGTCGACGATCTCCGGGATCAGCTCGAGCGAGCCCGTGTCGATGGAGGCGAGGTCGAGAATGTCGTTGAGGATCGCGAGCAGCGACTTCGAGGAACGCTCGATATGGTCCGCGTAGTCGCGCTGGCGCGGGTTGAGCGGGCCCGCCGTCTCGTCGCTAAGGAGATGCGTGAAGCCGATGATGGTGGTGAGCGGCGAGCGCAGCTCGTAGGACACGTGGTGCACGAACTCGTCGCGCAGGCGCGAGGCGCGCTCGAGCGCGTCGTTGCGCTCGGTCAGCGCCCGCTCGACGCTCACGCTCGCCGTCACGTCGATGAAGGTCAGAAGCGTCGCGCCGTCGGGCAGGGGCTGAGCCGTGCAGTCCAGCGCCGAGCCGTCGCGCCGCTCCATGCGGCAGCTCAGGCCCATGCGCATGTCGGCGAGCCCCGCGACGGCGCCGCGGATTTCGATCCAGGGTTCCTCCTGCGGGGCCAGCAGGCGGCAGGACTTGATGACGGCGTCGATATGCGGGTGCTCGGCCGGCCTGTCGGCGGGCAGGTTCCACATCTCCGCGAAGGCGCGGTTGTGCAGCTTGAGACGCCCATCGGAGCCGAACACCGCCACGCCTTCCTTCAGGGTGTCGAGGGTCTCGCTCTGGACCCGGGTGAGGGCGTTGACCTGGCTCTCCAGCTGGAAGCGCTCGCTCACGTCGTCGAAGAGATAGGTCACGCCCCCTTGCGGGTTCGGGTTGATGACCACGCGCAGGGTCCGGCGATCCGGCAGGTGCCACCAGATCTCCTGCGGCTCCACCGAGCGGTAGCCGGACAGGAAGTCCGCCTTCCAGGCGCGGAAATCCGCCTGCTCGGGCAGCTTGCGGGCGGCGCGAAGGCGGTCGAGCACCTCGCTGTCCTGCGGGCGCGAGGCCAGGAAGGCGGCATCGAGGCCCCAGAGCTGCTGGTAGGCGGCATTGCTGAAGATCAGGTGCTGCGACCCATCGAAGATCGCCACCGCGGTCGGCAGCTGATCGAGGGTGCGTACATGGGCGGCCATCTGCCGCTGGAGGTCGGTCCGGACCGCCTCGAGCTCGGACACGTCCACGGCGATGCCGGCGCTGCCGCCGGCGGTCGGGCGCTCGACCACGTCGAGCACGGAGCGCTGCCCCGCCATGACGGTGGTGACGCGGGCCGCGAAGGTGGCGCCGGTCCTGCGCTTGCGGCCGGCCTCCTCGCGGGTCTGACGGTCGAGCAGTTCGAGGGAGCGGTCCGTCGCATCGTCGATGCCGGACGCCTCCACGGCGCGCAAATAGGCCTGGTTCGCCCAGATCAGCCGGTCCTCGGCGTCGCGGATCCACAGCGGATAGGCCACCGCATCGAGAAGCGTCGTCATGGAACGCAGGTCGTTGCGGGCGGCCAGCAGGTCCGTCCTCGCCACCAGAAGCTCGGCCCGGTCGCCTGTGATATCGCGCAGGCGCAGGATCGCCCGTCCGCCTATGGTGCGGCCCTCCACGTCGATGAAGCGGCCGCTGAGCGTGCGCGCGGTGAGGCGGAAGCTCTCGCCACGCTGCTTGAGCTGCTCCAGCGCGCCATCGACGGCGGCGGCGTCGCTCGGGGCGAGCCAAGCGCCGAAGGCCAGCGCGCGCTTCGCGGTCGAGCCCTCGGACACGATGGACGGATCGCCCTGGAAACGCGGCTCCCCGTCCCGTCCCTGCCAGCTCACCAGGAGCTGGCGCTCCGAGCCCATCAGGAGCGTCGCGAGATCGTCGGCGCCGCGCAGGCTCGCGAGCTCCGCCCGCAGGGCATCCTCCTGGCGCGCGGAGCGCCGTTGCTCGCGCAGGAGCATCAGCGCCGTGGTGGTGGAGAAGGCCACGAGCCCGAGGAAGAGGCCGAAATAGCCGGCATTGTGCAGGTCGAGGCTGTGCAGGCCGAGGAAGTCCGACGCCTTCTCGGCGAAGGGGATCGGGAGCTCGGCCGCCAGAGCGGGGGCGGACACGCCGGCCAGGAACGCGAAGGCCAAGGGCGTGCGGACGGCGGCGACGAGGTCTCCCGTCAGGCCCTTCCGGCGCTCATGAGGCTCCCGTTCCCTTTGCCCGGCCATGCCGCGCCGTCCTTCCCATGATTCGCGGCCCGGAGGGGCCATAATGATCCTGACCGCGGCGCGACCTCCGGCGCCGCAGGTGATGTCGCCTACGCATGAACGGAACTGCCGCCTCGGCCTTCACAACCTGACGCCGTCGGGCGATTCGCGTTCACAATAGACCACCGGTGAGTCAGCCAGGAAGGGGGTTAAGGTCCGCTTAAGCTTCCTTTGGAGACGGTGTGGACAATTGGCCACTCCCCTTGCGTAACCCTCTTTTTACATCTTCGGGCATGCCCGATTCGCTGTCGGCGCAGGCATGAAAAAAGCCCGGCGGAACCGGGCTTTTCTCGTTCTCGGCGAAGGGCCGGATCTTAGTAGCGGTAGTGGTCCGGCTTGAACGGACCGGTCTCGCTGACGCCGATATAGGAGGCCTGCTCCTGGCTCAGCTTGGTGAGCTTCACGCCGATCTTCTCGAGGTGGAGCATCGCGACCTTCTCGTCCAGGTGCTTCGGCAGGGTGTAGACCTTGCGCTCGTACTTGCCGGCGTTGTTCCAGAGCTCGATCTGGGCGAGCGTCTGGTTGGTGAAGGACGCCGACATCACGAAGGACGGATGGCCCATGGCGTTGCCGAGGTTCACGAGGCGGCCTTCGGACAGCAGGATGATCCGGTGCCCGTCCGCGAACTCGATCTCGTCCACCTGCGGCTTGATGTTGGTCCACTTGAGGTTCTTGAGGCCCGCGACCTGGATCTCGTTGTCGAAGTGGCCGATGTTGCAGACGATCGCCCGGTCCTTCATCGCCCGCATGTGGTCGAGGGTGATGACGTCCTTGTTGCCGGTGGCGGTGACGAAGATGTCGGCGCGGGGAGCCGCGTCCTCCATGGTCGTGACCTCATAGCCTTCCATGGCGGCCTGGAGCGCGCAGATCGGATCGACCTCCGAGACCAGAACGCGGCAGCCGGCCTGGCGGAGCGAGGCGGCGGAGCCTTTGCCCACGTCGCCGAAGCCCGCCACCATGGCGACCTTGCCGGCCATCATCACGTCCGTGCCGCGGCGGATGCCGTCGACCAGCGACTCGCGGCAGCCATAGAGGTTGTCGAACTTCGACTTGGTGACCGAGTCGTTGACGTTGATGGCCGGGAAGAGGAGCTTGCCCTCCTTGGCCATGATGTAGAGGCGGTGCACGCCCGTGGTGGTCTCTTCCGAGACGCCCTTGATCGAGCCGGCGACCTCGGCGAACCAGCCCTTCGGCTTCTCGTTCAGGAGGCGCTTGATGAGGGCGAACAGAACCTCTTCCTCTTCCGCGCCGGGCTTGTCGAGAAAGGCCACGTCGCCCTGCTCGGCGCGCAGGCCGAGATGGACCAGCATAGTGGCGTCGCCGCCGTCGTCGAGGATCATGTTCGGAACGCCACCACCGTGCCAGTCGAACAGCTTGGCGGTGTAGTCCCAGTATTCCTCGAGGGTCTCGCCCTTGTAGGCGAAGACCGGGATGCCGGCGGCCGCGATGGCGGCGGCGGCGTGATCCTGGGTGGAGTAGATGTTGCACGACACCCAGCGGATGTCGGCGCCGAGCGCCTTGAGCGTCTCGATCAACACCGCCGTCTGGATGGTCATGTGGAGCGAGCCGGCGATGCGGGCGCCCTTAAGCGGCTGCTTCGGGCCGTATTCCTCGCGCACCGCCATGAGGCCAGGCATCTCGGTCTCGGCGATCGAGATCTCCTTGCGGCCGAACTCGGCGAGGCCGATGTCCTTGACGATGTAGTCCTGCGCGGCGGGCGCGCTTTTCAGGGCGGCTTGGCTCATGATGTGTCTCTCGCAATCTCTTGGATTGGCGCCGTCTCTAGCAGAGACCCGCGTGAGAGGCAATCAAGATATAAAGATGTCTTTATATGTTGCCGGATTCACTCGTCTTCGCCGAACCGGTTGGCGAGGAGGTCGTTGATGGCCTGGAGGCAGTCGGTGGCGTCGGGGCCCTTGGCCGTGACGGTGATCGAGGTGCCCTGGGCGGCCGCGAGCGTCAGCAGGCCCATGATCGAGCGGCCCCCCACGGTCTCGCCGCAGCGGGTCACGGTCACGTCGGAATCGAAGCGTTCGACAGTCTGGACGAACTTGGCGGAGGCGCGGGCGTGGAGGCCGCGGCGGTTGATGATCCGGATCTCCCGGGCCTGCGCCCCGTTCGGAATGGTCGCAGGAGGGCAGTTCTCGTCGTCGACGCGAGGCATGGGACTTACTTTCCCGACAGGACGCGCGAAGCGACGTTGATGTATTTCCGGCCGGCTTCCTGGGCGTGGGAGACGGCGTCGGCCAGGGATTCCTCGTCCCGCACGCTGGCGAGCTTGATGAGCATGGGCAGGTTGATGCCCGCCACGACCTCGACCGATTTGCCGTTCATGCAGGAGAGCGCCAGGTTCGAGGGGGTGCCCCCGAACATGTCCGTCAGAACCACGACCCCGTGGCCCGAGTTGACCCGGCAGACGGCGTCCATGATGTCCTTGCGCCGCGTTTCCATGTCATCGTCAGGGCCGATCGTGATCGTTTCGAGCTGCTCTTGGGGTCCCACCACATGCTCCAGCGCGGCCTTGAATTCCGTCGCGAGCTGCCCGTGGGTGACGAGCACCATTCCTATCATATTGTTACAGGTCCGAACGCTCCAGGAGCGGAGCCGCTATTTTGTGCACTGCGAAGCCAAGCGCAAGAGCATTGAGACGAAAAGTTCATCACAGTGTCACGACCGTGTCGCAAACACCACTCAGGCGGGCCAGAGCAATATCGGCCGACATTGCGCCCGTCCGGCCGCGGATGCGAGAGACCATGACGCCGCAGAGGTCGACCTGCCCGTCGCGGTCGTCCGGATAGCGCGGCACATCCTCCGACAGATCGATGACGAGGCGGATCACGGCGGCGGGCTCGAAAGGCTGCCGGACGATGCCGACGCCCCGGATCTCGAGGCATCCGGAGAGAGGCTCCACCGGGTGGGCGACGAGGCGGCCGTGATGCGCCGTCACGCGGGTTCGGTCATCGCTGACGAGGCGGCAGAAGCGGCCCGTCCGGTCGGCATGGAACAGGATCTCCCGGACGAGGGACGACTTGCCGGTCCCGGATTCCCCTCGGATCAGAAGGCCGGCTTCCCCCACCAGCACGCAGGAGGCATGGATCATCTCGGGGCCGGTCAAGGAATGCTCATCCCTTCTGACCCGCCTTTTGCCCCACCTTCTGGTTCGCGACCGGGAGGCGGATCACGAAGCGTGCCCCGAGCCGGCGCGGCTCCCCGGTCTCGTCGGGCGGGCCGAGCTGGTTTTCGGCCCGGATGGTGCCACGATGGGCCTCGACAATCTGGCGCGAGATCGACAGGCCCAGGCCGGAATTCTGGCCGAAGCCCTGCTCCGGCCGGTCGGTGTAGAAGCGCTCGAAGATCCGGTCCAGCGCATGGGGCTCGATGCCGGGCCCGCTGTCCTCCACCACGACCTCCACGTCGGCCTTGCGCCGGCGCAGGGTCACCCGGACCGGCTTGTCCGGGGGCGAGAAGGACCGGGCGTTGTCGACGAGGTTGTTGAACACCTGCCCCAGCCGGCTGTCGTGTCCGAGCACCAGGAACGCGTCCTGACCGCGCGGGTTCTGCTCGATCTTGAGGGTGATGAGGGGATCGTCCCCGCGCCGGCGCTCGTTGGCAACGGACACGACCGCGTCGAGGAGGCGGGCCATGTCGACCGGCTCCGCATCGGCGCGCGCGAGCTCCGCGTCGAGGCGAGAGGCGTCCGAGATGTCGCTGATCAGGCGGTCGAGGCGCTTCACGTCGTGCTGGATGATGGACATGAGGCGCTTCTGGGAATCCTCGCTGCGGGCGAGAGGCAGGGTCTCGACCGCGCTGCGCAGGGACGTGAGGGGATTCTTCAGTTCGTGCGCAACGTCGGCCGCGAAGCTCTCGATGGCGTCGATCCGGTTATAGAGCGCCTTGGTCATGTCGCGCAGCGCGCCGGAGAGATGGCCGATCTCGTCCGAGCGGGCGGTGAAATCCGGGATTTCCTGCCGCGACTTGGTGCCCCAGCGCACCCGCTCCGCGGCTTCCGCCAGCCGCCGGACCGGGCCCGCGATGGCGCCGGCCAGGAACAGCGACAGCACGATCATCACCGCGGCCGCCACGAGGAAGACCTGGAGCAGGGCGAAGCGCTCGGACGCGATGATGGCGTCGATGTCGCCTTCCTGGGTCGAGAGCAGCAGCACGCCCTGCACCGCCCGGAACCGCTGGATCGGCACCGCCACGGACACGATGGTCTCGCCCCGCGCGTTCACTCGCACCACGCTGGCCTGCTGGCCCGTATAGGCCTGCTGCACCTCGGACAGGGACTTGCCGTTGGCCGGCCCCGGCTCGTCGAGGACCGGGCGCTTGGTGCGCCGGAACATCTTGCGGAAGCTGTTCCAGGTGCGCTCGATGACGCTCGTCGTGTCCTCCACATTCGCCACGGGCGGCAGGTCGAGACGCAGGATGTCGCCGCGGGAATAGAAGCTGCGGGAATCGAGGAGGAGCGAACCCTCTCGGTCGAAGATACGGGCGCGCGTCCGGGTCGGGGTGATGAGCCGGCGCAGCAGGGGAGCGACTCGTTCGGGATTGATGGAGAATTCGAGCGAGGACAGGTTCTCGTCGTTGAAGCGCTCGGTCTCGCCGAGCTGCATCTGCAGGAGCTTGTCGGGGTCGATCGCGATGGTGTTCGTGTCGACCGTCGCGGAGCTCGCGATGGCGCCCGCGATGATCTCGCCCTGGATCAGCAGGCTCTGCACCCGGGCCTCGATCAGCCCCTCACGGAACTGGTTGAGATAGAGGAAGCCGACGAGAAGCGCCACGAGGCCGGCGAGATTGAGCACGACGATCCGCCGCGTCAGGCTCGAGGATGCGCGCTGCACGAGCATCCGGCCGACCTGCCGAAGCTGCGCCAGGATTCCACGGGGGGCCGGGGGGTCTTCGGCCGCAGCCTCGACGTGGATGGGGTCAGCCTTCATGCCGCTCATTCGGGAACGCCTCGGCGTCAGGCTTCCTTGAAGCGATAGCCGACGCCGTAGAGGGTCTCGATCATTTCGAAATTCTGGTCAACCATCTTGAACTTCTTGCGCAGGCGCTTGATGTGGCTGTCGATGGTCCGGTCGTCCACGTAGACCTGGTCGTCATAGGCCGCGTCCATGAGGGCGTTGCGGCTCTTCACGACGCCGGGCCGGGTAGCCAGCGCCTGCAGGATCAGGAACTCGGTGACGGTCAGCGTCACGGGCTCGCCCTTCCAGGTGCAGGCGTGGCGCTCGGGATCCATCTTGAGCTGGCCGCGCTCCAGCGCCTTGGCGTCCGTCTCCCGCGGCACGGTCTGGTCTTTGGGAGCGAAACGACGCAGAACGGCCTTGACGCGCTCTACCAGGAGACGCTGCGAGAACGGCTTCCGGATGAAGTCGTCCGCGCCCATCTTGAGGCCGAAGAGCTCGTCGATCTCCTCGTCCTTGGAGGTCAGGAAGATCACCGGCAGGTCCGATTTCTGCCGCAGGCGGCGCAGGAGCTCCATCCCGTCCATGCGCGGCATCTTGATGTCGAAGATCGCGAGATCCGGCGGGGCATGCTTCAGGCCGTCGAGGGCGGAGGCGCCATCCGTATAGGTCTGAATGCGATAGCCTTCCGCCTCCAGAGCGATGGAGACGGATGTCAGGATGTTGCGATCGTCATCGACAAGGGCGATCGTTGGCATGAACTCTTCCTTGTTAAACGCGAATGGCCGTTATCGGACTTTTTAGTCGGCCTCTGGTCTGACAACGCCGCAGGCATCAAAACGTGCCCAACTGCGCCTTTCTCATGGCATAAATAAGGTTGCCCCGTGGGGATCGCCAGAGGGCCCTGGCCCCGCAGCGGAGCTAAGGCGCCCTCCCTCAACCGCAGATGAACGGCCTCTGGGGTGCGGCTGCGGCCGGTCGCACCCCGAAAATCAAGCGCTGGCTTCAAAAACCGGCGCAAAAGCCTGGAAAACGGCCTAGCCTGGGGCAAAATAGAATGCGATGGAACGACCTCAGTTGACGGTGACGTCGGCTGACCCCACCATCCTCCTTCCAGGCGGCAGGGCTCAAGGTCGGACGGCGCCGCTTGAACAAGAACAATGTAGCGCCATGTCTGGGCGGGAAACAGAGCCGTCGAATGGCTGGCGATCAGGAGAAGTCTTCCGTGGAAACTATCGGCGTCTTCAACAGCGCGCAGGGGGCTGAGACCTTCGGCCTCCGCAATCTCAAACGGGTCTATTGGAATCTCGAGGCGCCCTCCCTCTACGAACAATCCCTGATCCGCGGCGAGACCAAGCTGATCCAGGGCGGCGCGCTTCTAGCCGAGACAGGGGTCCATACCGGCCGCTCCCCCAAGGACAAGTTCGTGGTGCGCAATGCCGCAACGGAAGGGTCCGTCTGGTGGGAAAACAACGGCTCCATCAGCCCGGAGAACTTCGAAACGCTCCTGCAGGACTTCCTGGACCACGCGGAGGGCAAGGATCTCTTCGCGCAGGACCTCTACGGGGGCGCCGAGCCGGCCTACCGGGTCAAGACCCGCGTCTTTACGGAATATGCCTGGCATTCCCTCTTCATCCGTAACCTCCTCATCCGTCCCGACCGCGGCGAGCTGAAGGATTTCGTTCCGGAACTGACCATCATCGACCTGCCGTCCTTCAAGGCCGATCCGGCCCGCCACGGCTGCCGCTCCGAGACGGTCATCGCCATCGACTTCGCGCGCAAGATCGTGCTGATCGGCGGCACCTCCTATGCGGGCGAGATGAAGAAGTCGGTCTTCACCTATCTCAACTATGTCCTGCCGACCGAGCACGTCATGCCCATGCACTGCTCGGCCAATGTGGGCAGCGGCAACGACGTCGCCCTGTTCTTCGGCCTCTCGGGCACCGGCAAGACCACTCTCTCGGCCGATCCGAACCGCGTCCTGCTCGGCGACGACGAGCACGGCTGGGGCCCGAAAGGGGTCTTCAACTTCGAAGGCGGCTGTTACGCCAAGACCATCCGCCTGTCCCGCGAGGCGGAGCCCGAGATCTACGCCACCACCGAGCGCTTCGGCACCGTGCTGGAGAACGTGATCGTCGACCCGATCACGCGCATTCCCGACTTCGACGATGCCTCGCGCACCGAGAACACGCGCTGCGCCTATCCGCTCGACTTCATCCCCAATGCGAGCGCCACGGGCCGCGCCGGCATCCCGAAGAACATCGTGATGCTCACCTGCGACGCCTTCGGCGTCCTGCCGCCCATCGCCAAGCTCACTCCGGCGGAGGCCATGTACCACTTCCTGTCCGGCTACACCGCGAAGGTGGCCGGAACCGAGAAGGGCGTGAAGGATCCGGAGGCCACGTTCTCCACCTGCTTCGGTGCGCCGTTCATGCCCCGCCACCCGTCCGTCTACGGCAATCTGCTGCGTGACCTCATCGCCAAGCACCATGTGGATTGCTGGCTCGTGAACACCGGCTGGACCGGCGGCAAGTATGGCGTTGGCCGGCGCATGCCGATCCGCGTTACGCGCCGCCTCGTGACGGCGGCCCTCGACGGGTCGCTCTCCCGCGCCGATTTCCGCCGCGACCCTTATTTCGGCTTCGCGGTGCCGACCTCGGTGCCGGGGGTCGAGCCGCACATCCTCTACCCGGTCAAGACCTGGCAGGATAAAGCGGAGTTCGCCCAGACGGCGAAGCGCCTCGTCGACATGTTCAAGGAGAACTTCAAGCGCTTCGAGCAGCATGTGGACGCCGACGTGCGCGCTGCGGCGCCGCAGATGTCGATCGCGGCCTGACTCCAGGCCGAACCGTCCTAACAAGCGGCGGCCTTCGGGCCGCCGTGTTCATTGGGTTGTCAGCCATGGATGTTCTCGTCGTCGGAGCCGGAGTCGTCGGATTGGCCGCTGCGCGGGCGCTTGCCCTGCGAGGCCATGCGGTGGTCGTGGCGGAGGCGACGGGCGGCATCGGCAACGGCGTGTCCTCGCGCAACAGCGAGGTGATCCATGCCGGGATGTATTATCCCTCGGGTTCCCTTCGGGCCCGCCACTGCGTGACCGGGCGGCGCCTGCTCTACGCGTTCTGCAACAGCCACGGGGTGCCTCACGCCAAATGCGGCAAGCTCATCGTGGCGACGAACGATCTGGAGCAGGCGAAGATCGAGGGCATCTACGAGCAGGGCATCCTTAATGGCGTGGAGGGGCTGTCCTTCCTGAGCGCCGCGGACGCGAAGGCGCTGGAGCCCAACCTCGCCTGCACCGGCGCGGTGCTGTCGCCCGAGACCGGCATCATCGACAGCCATTCCCTCATGCTGGCCCTCCAGGGCGACCTGGAGGAAGCGGGCGGCATGATCGCCTTCAACACGCCGGTCGAGGGCATCATCTTGACGTCGTCCGGCTGGGAGGTGCGGGTCGGCGGGCCTGAGCCCGATGCGCTCGCCTTCGATGCTGTCGTCAATGCCGCGGGACTGGGCGCTCAAGCACTTGCCCAGGCCACGGAAGGCTATCCGCAAGGACGGGTGCCGCCGCTCGTCCTCGCCAAGGGCAACTATTTCGGCTGCCTCGGCAAACCCGCCTTCTCTCGCCTGATCTATCCGGCGCCCGTGGAAGGCGGCCTCGGCACCCATGTCACCCTCGATCTCAATGGACGCATGCGCTTCGGTCCCGACGTGGAGTGGATCGACCGCGAGGCCTACGAGGTCGATCCCCGGCGGGCGGAGAGCTTCTACGCCTCGATCCGCCGCTACTGGCCGGGGCTGCCGGACGGCGCGCTCGTGCCCGACTATGCGGGCATCCGGCCCAAGCTCACGGGCCCCGGCGAGAAGGCGGCCGATTTCATGATCGACGGCCCGGCCGAGCACGGGATTCCCGGGCTCGTGCACATGTTCGGGATCGAGAGCCCGGGCCTGACCTCGTGCCTGTCGCTGGCCGAGGAGGTGGCAGGGCGATTGGAGCTTTGAGCCTCACCCCCTGAAGAAGA
>Ga0247820_10000481_pt1 | contig 21188 bp, 23 predicted proteins | sample 13C_Glucose_Day1_2_FD_192480 | JGI IMG/M metagenome (GOLD analysis project Ga0247820, IMG submission 192480) | Soil microbial communities from agricultural site in Penn Yan, New York, United States - 13C_Glucose_Day14 | ecosystem: Environmental > Terrestrial > Soil > Agricultural land | place...
TGCCGGACGACTGTCCGGAACTGCTGGCCAACCTGCCGGAGTTTTTCAGGTTCATGTGGCGGACGAAAACCTCGTCTCGGGAGTCGATGAAGCGATTCATGGCGACGGCTCCGTCGGGGTGTCGCGTGGTCTGCCTGCGGTCCAATCGGGATACCGAGGTTTTTTTGGCGAGTCTGGGCGCACAGCCTGATCAGGCTGTGCAAGGCCACTAGAGATTCGATCGCGGTTGATCGGCGGCAGGCGTCTGCCGTGAAGGCGCATCGGAACGTTTTAACCTGCCCAAGGATGGCCCATGGCGCTGACCAGCAAGATCACGACCTACAACCCTGAATGGCCGCAACGGTACGAGGCGGACAAAGTGCTGCTCGCCTCGGCATTCGGCGATGAGCTTATCGCCATGCACCATGTGGGCAGCACGGCTGTCCCACAACTCGCCGCCAAGCCCGAGATCGATGTGCTGATCGAGGTTTCAGAGCATCGCAATGAGGCAGTGCGAGACGAGGTGTTGCTGAAGCTGGGGTATGTACGCGGCAGTGACCTTTCGCAAGGGCACCATTTCTATCGTCGCAATGTCGGTGAGGTACGCACCCACAAGATCCACATTTGCAGATGTGGTCACCCTTCAGTCATCCAGATGCTGACGTTCAGGGATCTGCTCAGGAGCGACGCCTCCCTCCGGCAGCGATACCAAGATCTCAAGATCGAGCTTGAGGCCACCAATACTGGGGGGATGGCTGAGTATCTGGAGAAGAAGGGGCCGTTTATCCTTGCGGCGCTGCTCAAGCGCGGTATCAGGCAGTAGTGATGGTCTCCAGTAGAGCTTTTCGATTATTCGAGGCCCACTGCTTTCGACCCAAAGCGGTCTTTGCATTTAAACAATAAAAGCTGTTGCAGGCAGGCTTTGCGTCAAGCAGGTTGCAGCGCAAAAAGACAAAGTCCCAAAACTGTCGCACCCCCTCGAAATGCCAGTTGGATGCAGAATTCTAGCCAATAAAAACTGTCGCAGAATCTGCGCCGCTTCCCCACCCAGCACGAATGCAGTTTGAAAACTCGACTATCTTCATAACTAGATCAGTGCATAGCGCCATTTCCCTCAATACTTCGTCGTCCAAGTGCTTACGACAAGGAGTGTCCCATGCGTAGGAACCGCTTAATCGGTCTCAGCCTCGGTCTGTACATTTCCCTTGCCACCGGCCTTACCACACTCCCCGTCTTTGCTGATGAGCAAGATGACCAGCTTGCTACGCTGAACAAACGGCTAGCGATTCTTGAAGCTCAGGAGAAGGTCAGCCAACTTGAGGACAAAATCGCGCAAGCACAAGTCAAGGCCGCTTCCGCCCTAGCTACCGCCGCCAGTGCAGATGCGGCAACTATATCCGGGAGCAAAAGCAAAAAGGCCACGGATGAGGCGACTGCAAAGTACGCCGACGTGACGGCACTCCAGAAAGTTCTTGGCGACACCAAGGACATTGGCGTGGACGGCACAATCTCGTTCAACGCGACCGATGCGGCGGTGCTGCTGCAAAGTCGTCAGGGGGGCATCTTGGCTGCCCGAGCAGCGGCCGATGAACTTTGCGCCGCGCTCAGGGCGAACAAGGGCCTACAGCAGGGTCTCAAAGGGAAACCGATCGTTCCCATCAGTGAGCAACGCTTGGAGCAGATAGTCACTGCCAAGCTTAGGACTCTGCGCTTCAACGAGCTCTACAAAGCGGTTGAGGAAGCGTCGCTTTACCCGGTGTCTGTCACCGGGGGCGGAAAACCGGTCTTAATTGATGAGCTTTTCGGCGATGACGCCAAGACGTTCTCGGCGCCCGTGGTCATTGCGGGCCTGGCGCAGGCCCAACACATTGTCTCCGCAGTCGATAACCTTGCAGGCGTGGCCCGCGTCAATAAAGCATACAGCTTGCAGACTACTGCCCGAGAGGACCTGTTCGAGTCTAGGCTGAGTACCTGCACCGGGGTCATGGATGCAAGTTCGCTGAAGCGGCGTGCCGACCGCGATCGGCTCACTACGTCGCTGGCGAATTACTACAAGAAGCTGCAAAAAATGCAGGCGTTTGCTGCAACGGTTGCAACCGAACGGCGGGACTTCGATGCGCTCTCGAAGGCCACTCAAAAGGTCGCAACGAACAACGCGATCAAAGCCCGGGAAGCACTCGCAGCGAGGGTGGCGGCCCTCACTGCTACAGACGATGGCATTGCCTCGGACCTCGCCCTGGTATCCATGGAGTCCGTGATTGCTGACAAGCCGATCTTGACTTACTCCCTGGCCATTCAGGACACCCAGATCAAGAAAGACCGTTTCCTGCTAAACGACAAGCTGACTTATCAGGGAACCGCGGAGGTGGTCTATCAGGTTACTAGCGCTGAAGGGGCGATACTTGAGGGTGACGCGATCTCAATTACCAGCAAGGCCTACGATGTAGCCAGCACCTTTAGCGTGAAGGCGCTAGCCAACGGCGGAGCCAACCACTAGCGCCGGGCCTAGCCAGCGACATGTACAAGTACAACCAGCTCGACCAGGCCAACGAGACCTGGCGATCGTCAACTCGGCCGTGCGCCTGGCTGCTTTCGACCCATTGCGGACTGATGTTGGCTCAGGGATATGATTGAAACTCAGGGGGAAGCTGGGACACTACCTCACTCCAACAGCGTCTGATTTCTGCGGCGACGCAGCCAGCACCTGCTTGGAGAAGTGGTCTTTCGCACACGGTGAGATGTTTCAATAGCCAATCGTCCGTCCATCCTACCCACTCGCCGGCAACGCTTCGCAAATTCGACTCAAGGGCCGGGAAAACCTCTCCCCAAAGAATGGTCTGAATCTCTCCCGGCGAGTATTCGCTTTCAATGATGGCCTTAGCCACGTAGGCGAAAGTAGCGTTATCGATCTCGGTATCCAGGAATAACTCGGAAAGGGCTTGCCAAACCTTAAGGCGTCTTTGGTCGACCACGGACACAATTCCATCGCTCGGCTGCCGAAAGTCTGTAGAGATTACTTTTTCCAGATGCGGATGTCTGCTATGGGCCGGAAGCGGCCATTCTCGAGTGAGGCCTATCGATCCATAGCGAATCGCCGTGGCTGCCTGACAAAGCAGCCAAGATGGGGTTGGGCTTTACGTGTGCTTGCCCGGGTCTATAAGCTGCATCCTTAGTCCTAATCAACTTCGCAAGAGGCAAACCTTTGTCCACCGATCCGCTGTGTCTCGTTTTTGTTCCGGCGCTTGTATCCCTGCTCAAGGCGGCGGAGGATCGCAAAGGCTCCCAGCTCAGCGAGGGTGAGGTGCTTGAGATTCGCGATAATGCAACCGCGACAGCAATACCCTTTAGTGTGGCCGTCGCGTTGGAAAGAGAGCGGGGTTACGAGGACATCGTCCCAGAAGAGTGCTGGAAGGAATGGCAGCGAGTACGCTCATTTCTTTGAGCAAACAGTCCTTACACAACCGTTCGGGGCCAGAAATTGCGCCATTACTATAGGAGCGATGGATTGAATGACGACAGTGTCCAGCCTCATCGGCCCTTGGAAAGGTGCGGCGTCGACAACGTTGCTACAGCGTTGTCGAGATGCTTGGGACACGCCTTTTGAAGCGCTTTCAGATCTCATGGTCGCTACTTTTCTGAGCCAGCGAGTCGCAGTTCCTCAACTGTTGGTCGAGGCCATGCGGCGGCTGGATTCAGAGCCCCGCGATGGCACGGAGTACTTCGATGGCCAACTGCTTGAGGCAGTTTCGGCGCTGAAAGCTGACGGTGTCTGACCGTTAGCTGCCCGGCTATGGGGCGATAGCGGCATCACAACAGGACACCAGTATGTACGCATTCCTCAGCCTGTCTTAATCGCCATTTCACAGCCACCGAAAGTGGTCGTTTGCAACGTCACGTCCGCCCATCACTCGGATAGGCTTTGGTTGCTTTCAGCGCCGTGCGGAAAGTTGTTGCGGCGCCAGGAAGGCGTCGTGGAAGTAATTGTGGAACGCGTGCATCGCCGGGCTGAATTCCCGCTCGCGATGCCAGGCCAGGCCGACGCTCATGGGGGTGACCTTGTCGGTGATGGTCACTGTTTCGATGCGTTTACCCTCCAGCGACCAGGGGCGGTGTACCAGGTCGGAGAGAATCGCCACGCCGCTGCCGTTGGCCACCATGCTGCGCACCGCTTCCACAGAGCTGGTGCGGATTCGCACGTTGGGCTGCTGGTGGGCATGCTCCCAGTAGCGCATGGCGCTTTGTTCGGCTTCGTCGACGGTAAGCAGGATGAAGGGCTCCTGTGTGACGTCGGCAAGGCTCACGGCCGAGCGTTCGCACAGCGGGTGATGGCTGGGCAGCCACAGCCGGCGCTCGGAATTGAACAGGGTTTTCGAGACGATGTCCGGGTGTGTCAGGTTCGAGGTCAGCACCACCGCCATGTCGAATTCGCCTTCCAGCAGGCCTTGCTCGATGGCCTGGCGCTCCCGCTCGTGCACCTCGATGGCCACGTCCGGGTGCCAGTGTTCCAGGCGTTGCAGGTGATGCGGCAGGAAGTAGCCGATCACCGTGTAACTGGCCGCCACCCGCAACAGGCCGGTGGCGCGAACGTCCGGCAGTGGGCTGTTAAGGGCGTCGTCGACGCTGCGCAAGATCACGTAGGCCCGATTGAGAAAGTGCCGCCCGGCATCGGTCAGGCTCATGCCCTGGGCCGAGCGCTGGAACAGTAGCGTGCCGAGCATGCCCTCCAGTTCCTTGATCGCAGTGGTCACCGCCGACTGGGATATATTCAGATGAATCGCAGCTTGGGAGATTTGCCCGATCTCGGCCGTGGCGACGAAGTAGCGAACCTGGCGCAGGGTCAGAGACATGAGCACTCCGCTTGATGGGTATCTGATTTTCAGAAGATATCCCCTCGGATAATAGATCTTCCCAAGGGGGTGGCTGGAACTTAACGTGCTCTGCATGAAGTCACAAGCGTCAGGAGCACGTGTCATGCAGGCAGTAGATTTCAATTCGGACATGGGCGAAGGCTTCGGTCCGTGGACGATCGGCGACGGGGTCGACAACGAACTGATGGGCTTCATCAGCTCGGCCAACATCGCCACCGGTTTCCATGCCGGCGACCCCGGCACCATGCGCCGCACGGTCGAGCAGGCCAAGCGCCTGGGCGTGGCCGTCGGTGCCCATCCGGGCTTTCGCGACTTGGTCGGGTTCGGCCGCCGCCACATCCATGCATCGGCCCAGGAGCTGGTGGACGACATGCTGTATCAGCTGGGCGCCCTGCGTGAGCTCGCCCGGGTTCAAGGCGTGGCCCTGCAACACATCAAACCTCATGGTGCGCTGTACATGCACCTGGCCCGGGACGAGGAAACGGCGCGTTTGCTGGTAGAAAACCTGCAGCGCCTGGAGCCCGAGCTGCTGCTGTATTGCATGCCCGACTCGGCGATCTGGCGTATCGCCACGGAGCTGGGCCAACCGGTGATCCGCGAGTTCTACGCCGACCGCGAATACGACATCAGCGGCTCCATTGTCTTCACCCGCAATGTGCGTGCCTACGACCCCGCGCAAGTCGCTGCGCGGGTACTGCGTGCCTGTCAGCAAGGCGTGGTGCGCACGGTGGAAGGTGAAGACCTGGCGATCGAATTCGATTCCATCTGCTTGCACAGCGATACACCCGGTGCCCTGGCACTGGTCGAGGCCACCCGCAAAGCGCTCGATGGCGCGGGGATCCAGGTGCGCGCACCGCGATAACGCAACCGAAGACACCTGGCACGCAGACGCCAGGGTTTGCTCGACACACAGATTTTTTGCCTGCCTTTCTACAACTATTCCAAGAGGAACAGACATGGCGCAGCACACAGTCATCACCCCATTGCCGGGGACTTTCTACCGCAAGGCCACCCCGGAGTCGCCGAACTACGTCGAGGCCGGTGCCAGCGTCAGCGCCGACACGGTGATTGGCCTGATCGAGGTCATGAAGCAGTTTTCCGAACTGACCGCGGGTACGGCAGGGCGCCTGGACGCGTTTCTGGTCGAAGACGGTGATCCGGTGGAGCCGGGTCAGGCCATCGCTACACTCGAAGACGCGTGAGGGCACGACCATGACCCAAGGCATTGGTAAACTGCTGATCGCCAACCGTGGCGAGATCGCCGTGCGGATCATCCGTGCCGCGAAAGCGCTCGGGATTCCAACCGTGGCGGCGTGCAGCGAAGCAGACATCCATTCCCAGGCCGCGCGCATGGCCGACGAAGTGCACATCCTCGGCCCGGCCCGCGCTGACAAGAGCTACCTCAATGTCGAGGCCTTGCTCGGTGCCCTGAAGGCCACCGGGGCCAACGCGGTGCACCCCGGTTACGGCTTTCTTTCGGAAAACGCCGAATTCGCCGAAGCGGTACTCGCGGCTGGCGCGATTTTCGTCGGCCCATGCCCCGAGACCATCCGCCGCATGGGTGACAAGGCCGAAGCCCGGCGCACCGCGCAAGCGGCGGGCGTGCCGGTGGTGCCCGGTTCTGCCGATGAACTGTTCGATGTGGAGTCCGCGGTCGAGGCCGCCAGCTCCGTCGGTTTCCCGCTGCTGATCAAGGCCTCGGCCGGAGGCGGCGGACGCGGCATTCGCCTGGCGCAAAACCTGCAACAGTTGCGCGAAGAATTCCCCCGTTCCCAGCGCGAAGCCCAGGCCGCCTTTGGCAATGGCGCGGTGTACCTGGAGCGCTTCATCGGCAAGGCCCGGCATATCGAAGTGCAGGTGCTGGGCGACGGCAAGCAGGCGGTACACCTGTTCGAGCGCGAATGTTCGCTGCAACGCCGTCGCCAGAAAATCTTCGAAGAAGCACCGTCGCCGGTCCTCGATGCGCAGCAGCGCGAGGCCCTGTGCGCGAGCGCCGTGCGCCTGACCGAGGCGCTGGGATACAAGGGCGCCGGTACCCTTGAGTATCTGTACGACGACGCCACCGGCGAGTTTTTCTTCATCGAGATGAACACACGGATCCAGGTGGAACATCCGGTCAGCGAACTGATCACCGGTATCGATTTGGTCCAGGCCATGCTGCGCATTGCCGGTGGCGAGCCACTGGGACTCAAGCAAAGCGATATCGAGATCAACGGCGCAGCCCTGCAGATGCGCCTGAACGCCGAAGACCCCGCGCGGGATTTCTTCCCAAGCCCAGGGCTTGTGCAAGCGCTGAACTGGCCACAAGGCGAGGGCGTGCGTGTCGACAGCCATCTGTATGAAGGCTACCGGGTGCCGCCATACTATGACTCGCTGCTGGCCAAGCTGATCGTTCATGGTCGTGATCGCGCCGAAGCCCTGGTCCGCGCGCGACTGGCGGTCGAGCAGACCACGCTCACCGGCATGGCCAGCACCTTGTCGTTGCACGGCGAACTGCTGGAGCAACCCTGGTTGCACACCGCCGATTTCCACACCGGCACTTTGGAAACCTGGCTGGCCGAGCGCCGCAGTGAAGGTGCAGCATGAGCAGTCCGATTCGCTACAGTTTTGGCGCCGACGAACATCTGTTTGCCGAAGTCAGCGACAGCATGTCCCTTGAAGCCTTCTTCAAGGGCATGGCGGTCACCCGCGCGGTGGAGCGTCTGGCCCTCGATGGCGTGCTCGACGTGTGCTTGGCCAACGCCTCGTTCCAGATCCGCTTTGACCCGGATCGCATCGCGCCGGCCGATCTGCTTGAAGCGGTGAAGGGGGCCGAGGCCCAGGCCGTGGCCGAGCGCACCCTGCACACCCGGATAATCGAGATCCCGGTGCTCTACAACGATCCCTGGACCCACGAAACCCTGATGCGCTTTCGCGACCGCCACCAGGACCCGAATGCCACGGACCTGGAGTACGCCGCGCGCATCAACGGCTTGGCCGACGTCGAGGCGTTCATCGCCGCCCACAGTGGCGCGCCGTGGTTCGTGTCGATGGTGGGTTTCGTGGCGGGCCTGCCGTTCATGTTCCAGATGGTCGAGCGTGAACGTCAGTTGCAGGTGCCCAAGTACCTGCGACCGCGTACAGACACGCCGAAACTGACCCTGGGCCATGGCGGCTGCTTCGGTTGCATTTACTCGGTACGTGGCGCCGGTGGCTACCAGATGTTTGGCGTCACTCCGGCACCGATCTACGACCCGCAGCAGAACCTGGCGTACCTGAAGGAGCACATGGTGTTCTTCCGTCCCGGCGACATCGTGCAGTTCAAGCCGATGGACCGCGATGCCTATGACCACGCCGTGGCCGAGGTCGAAGCCGGGCGCTTCGATCTGCGCATCCGTCCAGTGGAGTTCTCGCTCGATGCGTTTCTCGCCGACCCGATCGGCTATCCCAAGTCGCTGCAGGAGGTGCTGGCATGATCAAGGTGCTCAAACCCGGACTGGCCACCTCGGTGCAGGACCTCGGCCGCGAAGGCTTCTACCATCTGGGTATCCCGCCTTCCGGGGCGCTGGACCAGTACGCCCTGAGCGCGGCCAACCAGTTGGTGGGCAATCCGGTCAATTCGGCGGCGCTGGAGTGCACCTTGCTGGGGCCGGAGCTGGAGTTTCAGCAGGACGCCCTGGTGGCGGTATGTGGTGCGCAGATGACGCCGAAGGTCGATGGCGTGGACATGCACTTGGACACCGCCTTCGAAGTGAAGGCCGGGCAAGTGCTGCGTTTCGATTTTCCCAAGGCTGGCGCGCGGGCTTATCTGGCGGTGGCCGGTGGTATCGATGTGCCGGTGGTGCTCGGCAGTCGTTCCACCTACGCGCTGGGGGCGCTGGGTGGTTTTCAGGGGCGCAGGCTGGTGATTGGTGATGAACTGCCGATCGGCGCCGCCAGCGGCAAGGGACGTGTCGGGGCGAGCCTGCCCATGGCGTTGCGACAGTCGCTGGGAGGGGAGATCACCCTGCGGGTGGTGCCGGGGCTGTACTACGAGCGCCTGACCCTGGCGGCGGCGGACAGCTTTTTCGCTGAAGCCTGGACTGTCGGCTCGGAGGCAGATCGCATCGGCTATCGCTTCAAGGGTGGCAGCCCGCTGAGCTTCCAGCCTCGCGAGCAGCCATTCGGCGCAGGCTCCGACCCTTCGAACATTGTCGACAGCTGCTACCCGATCGGCTCGATCCAGGTGCCGGCAGGGCTCGAGCCCATCATCCTGCACCGCGATGCAGTGTCCGGTGGCGGCTACGCGATGATCGGCACGGTGATCAGCGCCGACCTCGACCTGGTCGGCCAGATGCAACCCAACCAGAAGGCCCGCTTCGTCGCGGTGACGCTGGAAGAGGCGCTGCAAGCCCGACGTTCCTACAAGAAAAAACTCAGTTGTCTGAGCAAGCTGTTCCCTTGCTGATGCAGTCGATCTAGTAGGGTTTAGCTGTTACACCTGTACGGAAAGTCGCCGAGCGGCGGCAAGGCTAAAACAGGCGGGGAGCGGTCGGAGTCGCGCATCACTTGACTGGACTTGGGACAAAGCGATCTGGCCGACATGGCCCCAGGGCACTGCAAACCTCGCCATCGATGATCTCCTCGCTGGCGAGTCTCCCCACTATCGCCGCCAACGTAACGCCGGGGTGCACTGCACATACATAGACGCCGCCCACTTTGGGTAGATAACCGATGATGGGAATCCCATCGGTAGGCATGGGCCTGAACCCGATACCCGCCCATTCCGGCTCTATGGAAGTGACGCCATGGAGCTCGTTTTGAATGGCCTTGGCCGTTCGTAGCGCTATCGCGGCCGGCTGATTTTCCACGGTGTCGTCCAGGTAATCTTCTGCTGCCAGCAGCGTCCCTTGCGCAGTTTGCCTTACTTCCATTGCAGGGCTGGAGATGAGGGTGCGCACCAGGTCGGGTTGCGTCTTGTAGCGGATGAGCAGGGCAGGTGAGGCCTCTATCGGAAGCGACACGTCCAGCTTGTCCGTCAGCTTCGTGATACCTGTTCCGGCTGCCACGACGACAATATCGGCTTTGATGATGCCCATTGCAGTTTCAATGCCGGTCACCTTTGCATGCTGGATTGCAAGGCCGAGCACTGGCGTTCGCGTGAGCATGCTCGCGCCATGTGCCTCGGCACCTGCAATCAACGCATGCGTAGCGGCCACGGGGTCCAGCGCGCCCTCTGCTGGCGCATAGGAAGCAGACTCAGGCGGGTGCTTGAGATTGGGCTCAAGGTCTTGAATCTGTGATCGAGAGAGTCTGTCAGCCACAGGCGGGTTACTTGCAGCGGACGACGCTGCACTCGATATCTCGCTGTAGGACAAGGCGCCTGTCCATCGCACCGTCAGGCCTGGCAGCTCAGTCTCGAGTTGGCGGTAAGCCTCGATTGCGGCGCCACGCAATTGTGCGATGGGGTCGGATTCGGAGGATGAGGTGTTGATCCAGGCGAATGAGCGGCCAGTCACACCCGACGCTATGCCTTCAGCATCGACCACGGTGACCTTCGCGCCTTTACGCGCCAGGTGATACGCCAGGGATGCGCCCATGATGCCTGCGCCAATGACAACGATCCGTTTGCTCTGCCCCGTCACCCTATCAACCTCCGCTCTGTCGATGGGCCGATGGTACGACAGCGGGGGGCTTTCATCACATCAGAACGTTCTTTTTCGGGGTGATTTTCGACCTGTTTCTGACCTCTGATGCATCTTATGAAAAACAGCCATACCGGTGGTATGGCTGAGCGGCGCTGCGTGAGTCGTGATGGTCTGGCCTCGGCTACCAGGCTTGTGCATGAGGTTCTGGACCTGCCAGCGCAGGAAACAGCGGCAGGACTTCTTCGGCCAGTTCCTGGATGATTTCCAACGGCGGGCGCCGCGCCATCTGCATGCCCAGTGCCGCATGATTGACCCCGGCGTCACGCCACTCATGCAGCAGATCGATCAGGCCGTTTCGACCGGTGCGCAACACGTAGCCACCTTGTTGCGGCGTGCGCGGGAAGGTCGGGTCTTCATCCAGGTCGATCCATTCATTGGTGACATGCGGGCGGAAGCCTCCGCCGGGAATGAGCGCCCGCCAGGCACTGATCTTCTCGGCCAGGCGCCGAGGCCCAAGGATATTGTGGGTGGCGTCGGGGTAGGTGATCCAGCCGTCGGCCTGCTCGCCAAGCCATTGCAAGGACTGGCGCGATGAACCGGTCACCAGCAGCGGGATCCGTCCAGTGACGGCTTTGGGGAGCAGTTGGGCGCCATCAAGCTGTCCCAGTGGCGAATGGATCGGTGCAGGATGGCCGGCCAGCAGTCGGCGGAAGTAGTCCACGCTCTGCGCGAAGCGCTCCCCTCGACCGTCATGGGTCAGGCCATAGGCCGGAAACTCCACCGGTCGATCGCCCGAGGCGATGCCCAACACCAGGCGTCCACCAGACAAACAGTCCACGCTGGTCGCGGCTTTCGCCAGGTCGATGGGGTGGCGCAGCGTGAAAATCGCGCTGCCGGTTGCCAGGGTGATCCTGCGGGTATGGGCTACCAGATAGGCCAGGTAGGTGAACGGATCGAATACCTGGCCGGCATCACCGAAGGCAGGGTCGTACAAGGGCACATCACGTACCCAGGCGGCGGCAAAGCCCAGGCGGTCGATCTCGCTGACCAGTTGCGCCTGCCCGTGCAGCACGCTCATATCGCCGTCATAGAAACGAAGCGGCAGGAAGATGCCCAGAGTCAACTGACCGTGGGCGAACATACGTCGGTAACCGGGATGCAGGGCGAAGGCATCGGCGCTGGCGCCCTGGGTGCTGATAGGGGTCATGGACATTCCTTGGTTTGGGAGTCAGGGGCCGGTGGCTGGCGCCGGGAGACGAATGCCGCGCTGCACGGCGGGACGTTGCTCGATCTGTCGGTACCAGCGATTCAGGTGGCGGTAGGAGCTGAAGTCGAAGCCAACGATCTCGGCGATGTGCAGCCAGGCGAAGCTGGCGATATCTGCAATCGAATAGGATTCGCCGGCCAACCATGGGCGGGTTGCAAGCTGCTGGTCGAAAAGTGCGAAGGCATCCTCGGTGAGGGCGCGGTAGCGCTTCTGCGCCGCAGGATTGGGGATGGGCTCGAAGCACTCGAAGTGCACGCGCTGACCCAGCAACGGGCCCATGCTGGCGCTGTGGTGCATCAGCCAGGTGATTGCCGCCCAACGCGGTTGCGCGGCCTGTTCGAGCAGCTGGCCGCTGTGTTGTGCCAGGTACAACAGTATTGCGGCTGATTCGAACAGCACGATGCCGGCTTTGCGGTCTACCAGCACCGGGATGCGGCCTGCCGGGTTGAGTGCCAGGAAGTCTTCGTGGCGATGCTCGCCCAGGTCGATGTTCACGTGGACCAGGCGATAAGGCAGCCCCAGTTCCTCGAGGGCAATGGTGATCTTGAAACCGTTGGGGGAGCTGTCGGTATAAAGCACAAACGCAGGGTCCTGCATGTTGTTCACCTTAATAAAACTGATTCGAATGTGTCTGGCACAACGCTATGCTAGGTATCATCCAGGTGGTTTACGAACGATCATTCCACTTACTCAGATCAGTTTTTCTAAGGTTGGTATTGCATGGGTGCCGTGTTGCCGTTGCTCGCGTTGCGTGCCTTTTCCGAAACCACTCGCCTGGGCAGCCTGAAGGCCGCCGCCGAGCGCATGGGCGTGACCCCGGGCGCTATCAGTCAACAGATTCGCCTGCTGGAGGATCGCCTCGGGGTTACCTTGCTGACCCGCAGCCGTTATGGCGTGCAGCTCACGGAGGCGGGCGCGAGCCTTTATCCGGGGCTGTCACGCGGGTTTGGCCAGATCGAAAGCGCGCTGCTCGATCTTCAAGTGCTGACGCGGGCCAACACCCTGACGATCAGCACCCAGCCGTCATTCGCGTCCAGTTGGCTGGTACCGCGGTTGGCGGACTTCAATGCGCTGCACCCGGAGATCGATGTGCAGGTGCAGTCCACGGCCGAGCTTGTCGACCTGCACCGGGAGCCTGTCGATATTGCCCTGCGTCATGGCCTGGGGGATTACCCGGGGCTGGAGTCGATACCGCTGCTGGCGCCTGTGCTGCTACCGGTGGCCAGCCCTGGTCTGCTTGCTGGCGGGCCGGTTCTGGAGGCGCCGCAGGACTGCTTGCACTACCCACTCCTGCAGGATGCTGATCGAGCCGACTGGACGCTGTGGTTGCAGGCTCATGGTGTCGAGCCCGATCACCGTAGTCGCCGGGGGCCGAGCTTTGACGAGGATCTGCTGTTGGTGCGTGCGGCTGTCAGTGGGCAGGGTATTGCCCTGGTACAGGCGCAGCATGCCGAAGAGGATCTGCGAAGTGGCAGGTTGGTGGTGGCGCTGGACCGGGCTTGGCCCTCGCGGTTTGCTTATTACCTGGTTGGTCGCGGGGAGAATATGCGGCGAGTGCAGGTGCGTGCGTTTGTTGAGTGGATACAAGCGCGGGTTGAGGCTGAGATGGCATTGGGTGGTCGTGCTGGAGAGTCTGACTCAGGTATCTCGTTGTAGGGTGTCAATGGCAGAGCTAATGCGGGCAGTGGGGGGCTGGAGTGGTGGAGCTCAGGTGTGCGACGGCAACTGACACCTAACGACCCAAAGCTGCCCTCCGGGAAGGGCAGATAACGGCCAAAAGCTGACGCTCAGGCTTTCGCACTTCTTTATCACCAGCCGCAAATTCGAGCATCACAGACGAATGCATTGCTACACCAGATCAGCGATAAGGAGGTCGAGACTGCTTTGATGGCAGTCTTCGAGCATTTGGTGATGGATGACGTGGTGGCCTTGGAACTGGCCGCCAAGTAAGCGACCGCGCCAAATTAACCCCGCGTTGACGTTGAGATGACCGTAGGCCGTTGGGTAGTCCGCTGGCGGCCTTTATCATTCACATCTGAAAAAGAGTCGGTCAAAAGCACAGGTCAAATGCGCCTAGGAAATCAGAAGGTAATAATATAACCTGCCCCAGCGGTCAATTAGTTAGCACTCGTAGTTGTCCGTTTACCATGATTTGTACATTTGGAGATGCTGGGTCTGTCATAAAACCATTGTTAACGACATCGCCACCATTGCCCGACGCAGCTAAAAGCTTCAGTTCTTTAAATTCTTCTTCTGTCACCTCAAAAATTAAATTTTTGCGTTGTAAAGAATTTGCTTGAGCTATTTCCTTTCGCAATCTCTCCAAGATACTCACGCGGTGTACTCCGTAAATTGACAGATCGCTATCTGTTTGCAGCTTGTACTTTCGAAATCGCTGGTTTCACGGCTGCACATCTAGATCTGTATAGCTAATTTTCATCCGTTACGACGATAAGAGCGACTCATGCAAATATCTAGAGAAATATCTGGCTGCTTAGCTCGAGCTTACAGTAAAGCAAACAAGCAAAATAATGCGAATTTAACTAATTGAGCTAGAGCCAATCAATAGAAACGCACCTATTTTGTTCCTTTATCTGCCTATCTAGAGCGCTAATTTTAACCATGAAGCTCGACGATGGCATCAATCTAAGCATCAGAGCTCCAAGTGTAGCTAATGGACCCCCAGTTAGCGTAACAATTAATGCAGCTGCTCACATGATGTGCAATGCTATCCGTTTTCCCCGTGCCAAATGATACTTGCGAGCTATTTGTTTGGTGGTTGTAGTAAGGGCTTTTAGACCAAGGAGGGAGATCAGTAGCCTGTATCGATGCGCTTTCGATTAGGTTCCAAGTTAAAATCGCGCCAGTATCCTTTCGAATCACGAATACCGATCCATAATACTCTGTAAAAGCATTGCCAACGAAATTTCGCTGCCAGTAATACGTCCACGAAGGAAACCTTAGATCAAGTAGCGATGAAGGAACGGCCTCCTCCGTCATGAACTCCGCGACAAAATTACTTTCATTCGAGATCTGCATCTCAACTAGACATTTCGGATGCCATATCTGAGTTTTACTTTCATTCGGGCGCCCCTCAAGCAGATGACCTAATCTATCAATTTTTGCTTCCAGCGCTTGGATTGACGATAGATGTACGCCTTTAACTATTTTACCCTCTTTCTGACTCATGAAAAGATCTCTCCAAAGGTTACTGGTATAAGCCAGTCGCTACCAAACCCTACTCCATAAAGCCAACAAATAATTTAGTATACGATTCTGATTGATAAGCCATAGAAAGGCTAGCAGACGATTTGTGACACGGAGAGGAGGGCGATAAAAAAGCATAGGAGTATGACGAGCGACTTGTTCTATTCGATGTCGTTCAAACTTCTAGATTTTTCAGATAATTGCCTCGCGGCGCAGCCTGACTTCAAGGTTTTAAGATTGGCATGCTTATTCAGATTTGCAGGCATATTTCATGTTTTTATTTCAATATGATATTTAAATCCTTCAGTCGGGCGCTCTTTTTGGGAGGACTGCACAACTTTGGATACTGAAATTTGATAAAGGCGCCTGGAGACATTCAGCCTACCGAGGGGCCAGCTTAGCCTGGCGGGAGCGGCTATGGTGTGTGGCTGAGCGGTGGCGCTCGAGTGGAAGGGCAGCTTCTGGCCGATTGCCGACCTCGGCGAAGGACCGCTTTGGGTCGATAGCGGTCACCGGTAAGCGGCCGCTTCTGACTCATAGCTGCCCTCCACTGCACTGGCAGAAAACGGGAAACAGCGGAAATTTGGAGTACCTGATCCTGAAACGGCTTTACCCCCGTTTCACCCAACCACCGGCGCATGCTCGGCCATCAACTCGATTATCCAGTCGATAAACACCCGCACCTTGGCGCTGACATGGCGATTCGGCGGAAAGGCCAGATACATCGGCATCGGCGACATGTGCCAGTCTTCAAACAGCGGCAGCAGCTCGCCGCTGCTCAGGTGCGGCTTGGCCATGTACTGCGGCAGCCAGAGCATCCCCAGGCCAGCCAGGCCGGCGGCAAGGTACGCATTGCCGTCATCGACCGTCAGTTGCGGGCGGGCCTGGACCTCTATGCGCTCCTCACCTCGCTGCATCGCGTAGGGCAAGGTTTTACCTGTACGAAACCAGAGAAAGCCGATGGTTTTGTGCTGGCCTTCCTCTAACTCACGGGGGTGCACCGGTGTACCGAGGCGCTGCAAGTAGCCGGGCGTGGCATACATGCCGAGCTGCAGATCGCCCACATGCCTTGCCACCAGGGACTGATCAGTGATCTCGCCACCACGCACCACGCAGTCGACGTTTTCGCCAATGATGTCGACGATGCGATCGCTCACGCCCACGGTCAGCTGGATTTCTGGATAACGTGCAAAGAATTCCGGCAAGGCGGGTATGAGCAGCATTCGCGCCAGCGGGCTGGGTACATCCACCCGCAGCCGTCCGCGCGGAGTCATGGACGCGCTGGACAAGCTGGTCTCGGCGTCGTCCATGTCGACCAGTAGCCGGACCACGCGTTCGTAGTAGGCCGCGCCGTCGGCGGTGACATTGACCTTGCGTGTGGTGCGGTTGAGCAGGCGCACGCGCAGCCTCGCTTCCAGCTGCTGGATGAGCTGCGTCACAGTGGTCTTGCTCATGTGCAGGGTGGCGGCCGCCTTGGTGAAACTGCCGGTTTCCACCACTCGGGCAAACGCCTGCATTGCATCGAATCGGTCCATTCCACGCCTCGTTCGCACCTGGATTGTTTGGAGTATACAAACAGTCCTGACCAGAGCTGCCCGTTTATCCAGGTAGGTGGCCTTTTTATAGTGGTCTCACCGTAAACACCGGGCCGCGATGGCCCAGAACGAGGTAGGCAATGTCCAGTAAACGTGATGTCGTTTCCCCACCTGATCGCCATGCTTTGTACGAGCTGCACCGCTACTCGCCGGCGATTCGCTCCAACGGTTTTCTGTTCGTATCCGGTCAGGTCGGCAGCCGCAAGGATGGCTCGGCCGAGCCGGACCTCGCGGCGCAGGTTCGTCTGGCCTTCGCCAACCTCAACGCGATCCTGGCCGAGGCCGGTAGTAGTTTCGAGGATGCGGTTGATACGACCATCTTCATGGTCGATCCCGACTCGAAATTCGAAACCATCTGGGAGGTGGCGGCCGAGTATTGGGGGGAAGCGCCTTATCCCACGGTGACCGCTCTTGGCGTGACTTGGTTGTCCGGCTTCGATTTCGAGATCAAGGTGATCGCGAAACTGCCGCAATAGAGGCGGTCCAGCCCCTGCTTCCGACTCAAGTCGCAGGGAGCGTTCGTGCTATTTAGCTGCACTTGGTATGCCCCCGGTTACCCGTCGGCCAGACGGTAATGGCGGTTCGCCTTGAGGGGACTATCGTTGCTTGTCTGGGCGACGACTACCGACCGAGGGCGGTGCCATGAACACGAGTGATCTACTGGAACAGTTGCTTCGGGCCGGGCAGGGCTCGCAAGCGCAACAAGGGCGCGGCGGCATGTCAGCGCAAGATGGCCTGGGTGGATTGCTGGGAGGGCTGCTTGGCGGCGGCAGTGGAGCAGGGGGTGGTGGTGGTCTTGGTGGTTTACTGGGCGGCCTTCTGGGTGGCGGTGGTGGCAACGCCGGCGCTTCCGCTCAGGGACGCTCTGCTGGTGGCGTCAATTACGCGGCTCTCGCGTCGCTGGGCATGATGGCGTTCCAGGCTTATCAAAGTTGGCAGCGCAGCCAGGCGGCAGCCCCGCAACAGGCCGTGCGCACCGTGGATCAATTGTCTGGCCCCGAGGCCGAAGATCACAGCCATGCGATCTTGCGTGCGCTGATTGCGGCAGCCAAGGCTGACGGTCGCATCGACCCGCAGGAAGAACAGTTGATCTACGCCGAAATCAAACGTCACACCAGCGACCCGCAATTGCAGCAGTGGCTGGATGAGGAAGTCAGCAAACCACTCGATGCCGCTGAGGTGGCGCAGTCGGCCCAGGACCCGGGCATGGCTGCGGAAATGTACCTGGCCAGTGTGATGTTGGTGGATGACCAACAGGATGCGGAGCGGGCCTACCTTGATGAGTTGGCCAGTGCGTTGGGGATCGATCCGACGTTGCAGGTGCATCTGGAGCAGCAGGCGAAGGGCGCCGCCTGATCGATCCGAAGTGGGCATTGATCCAAGGCGCTGTTCTCAATGCAACCTGGTTGTTGGGCTGCGTGGGAGCGGGCTGGCCCCGCGATCACCGGCAATGCCGGTGCCATACGCCGCATCGCGGGGCAAGCCCGCTCCCACGTTGGTAATGCTTGTAACGTTGTTTCCTGCACGACTGCGTAGCCCATAGGGCCCGGCGATCTCCTGCAAGAACTTGACCTGGGCTTCAGCCCACCTCCATGAACCGTCGCCGCGTCACGAACAGCACCACGCCCAACGGCACGGCCAGGAGCGCCAGCAGCTCCAGGTCAAAGCCCGGCACATGCTGCTGGTCGAATTTGAAGATGCCGACCAGGCCCGCAGCCAACAGCGCCACGCCCAGCCACTTGCGTATGGGGTATGGTTTCAGAAGCTGAACGAGCAGTGCGCCCAGTACCAGAAGGATGGCAGCTTGCATGATGTAGGGCATATGCAGCTTCTCAGACCTGATGACCAAAAGTGGCGGGATTCTCTACAAGCTCTGGGTGAGATGTAAACCGTCTTTTTTGGGGCTGGGTAGACGGGCAGGGGAGAGACCCGCGTCGCGTCCTACAGGGATGAATCAGATTTTCCCTATTTCGAGTAGTCCATTTCCGAAGCATGCTTTGGCCACTGTTGCGCCCTCGAAGTGGCGGCTAGTCTCGCTGGGTCGTTGCCAAATCAACGACCGGGTCTGCAAGCCTGCGCGGTATTACGATGGTGCTCACCATGAGCCTCGGCGTCGAGTCGTGGGTCTCGCTTTATGGTGGCTACGTGCGGGTGGCCTTTTGGTCAGCCGGGTTTTCGCCTCGTAATGCCCCGGTCTTGCAGACCTGCACGTAGCTGCCACCCTTCACCTGCAAGTGAAGAGGTGGCGGTCTGACTAATGCATTGCGAGGTGTTTATGCTCAAGATCGTCCCGGATCCACCCCCGTCCACCGAATCCTCCTATCTCCTCGAGGACACCCTCGTCCAGGCCACCGAGTACGTCATGTGCGCACTGGCCGTTGCCCATCAGTCGTTCAGTCACCTGCCGAAATCACCGGCCACTCTGGTGATGCTGACGATGATGCACGAGCTTGATGCCACCCGCATGCTGCTGGAGTCGGCTTTGGCCCAGCTCCAGATGAGTGTGCGACCGCCGTCATACACATTGCACTGACAGGGCTGCCACGGCCCCCTAGGCGATCATCTAGCCATGTAGGAGCGGCCTTGTGTCGCGAAAGGGCTGCGCAGCAGCCCCGGCGATTTTGATGGCGGCTCGGAACCTGGGGCCGCTGCGCAGCCCTTTCGCGGCGCAAGGCCGCTCCTACAGGGTTGAGCTAAATCAATGAGTTATGGCTTTTCCACGAGAGAGGATTTCGCAAATGGACAATGAACCGGTGCTGGTCTGGGCATCGCACTACCTGAGCGATATGGCCAAGGCATTGATGGATGATGCGCATATGGGGATGTTGAAGAAGGTGTGAAACAGACCCCGGTGGTCTGGGTGGTCAGCCGAACCGACCCGGACCACACTCGAATGCCCTCAACACCTTTTATCGTGGCGACAAGCCCGTATAGTGCCTAGCTGTCATCAGTCAAAGGAGTGGCCATGAAACAAGCAGCACATCGCCCGGAGAGGGGAATCTGATGCGTATCGCAACGATCCTCGCGGCAGTCGGGACTACCTTGTCGTTGATGTCGGCGTCGCTGTCGGCGTCACCCGGCCAGCCTTCGTCTCCGTTACACACTGATCAGCAGCGTATCTCGGTCCAGGTCGAAGGCGAGGGCAGGGATGTGATCCTGATTCCGGGGCTGGCATCGTCTCGCGAGGTATGGGCTGACCTTGCCGCTCGGTTACGCCAGAACCACCGTCTTCACCTTGTGCAGCTCGCAGGCTTTGCCGGTTTGCCTGCGGTGTCCGATAGCGAAGGGAAAGTGGTCGCTCCGGTGGCCGAGGCAATTGCTGACTACATCCGCACCCAGCATATAGAGGCACCCGTGATCATCGGTCACTCACTGGGGGGAGAGGTTGCATTGATGCTGGGGGCTCGTCATCCCGATCAGGTTGGGCGCTTGATGATCGTCGATGCGTTGCCGTTCTATACGTTGCTGATTGACCCTTCGGCCACCAGCGAAACCGCTACGGCGCAGGCGGCAGCAATGCGTAGTTCGCTCTTGTCGGCATCGCCGGAGCAGAGCGAAGCGATGCAGAAGGCATCCATCGCCCGACTCGCCAAGACCGAGGCGGTCAGGCCAGGGGTGGTTTCTGCGGGGATCAGCTCTGATCGCAAGACCGTGGCGGATGCAGTGTATGAGTTGATGATCACTGATCTGCGTCCCGAACTCGGTCGCATCAGCGCGCCGGTCGAAGTCGTTTATGCATACGACGATTTTTACGGTGTGCCTGCATCCAGCGTCGATGCAACGTTCCGTCGGGCCTATGCCTCGACACCTGATATCCATTTCACCCGCATCGATGACAGTTTTCATTTCGTCATGCTCGATCAACCGGAACGGTTTGCCAGCGTTGTAGAAACCTTCCTCAAAAAGTAAGCAGTGCGGAGCCCGGCCAATGATTTGTTGGTGCGTCCTACAGGGATGAATCAGATTTTCCCTATTTCGAGTAGTCCATTTCCGAAGCATGCTTCGCCCACTGTTGCGCCCTCGAACTGGCGGCTAGTCTCGCTGGGTCGTTGCCAAATCAACGACCGGGCCTGCAAGTCCGTCTGAACATCGAACTGTACTCACCTTCGAGTCGCTGGCGTTTTCCAGTGGCTGTGCTCAATGGTGGCTACGTGCGGTTGGCCCTCGGGCCGGCCGGGTTATCGCTCGATGTTCCCCGGACTTGCAGACCCGCACGTAGCCGCCACCCATCCTCCTGCAGGTGAATGGGTGTCTGGTTGATCATTCATGAACGTCGAGTATGAAGTCATGTTGAAGATCGTCCCAGATCCACCCCCGTCCGCTGAATCCCCTCATCTCCTTGAAGACACCCTCGTCCAGGCCACCGAGTACGTCATGTGCGCACTGGCCGTCGCCCATCAGTCGTTCAGCCACCTGCCCAAATCACCGGCCACCCTGGTGATGCTGACGATGATGCACGAGCTTGATGCCACCCGCATGCTGCTGGAGTCGGCACTGGCTCAGCTCCAGATGAGTGCACGACCGCCGTCGTACACGTTGCATTGACAGGGCTGCCACGGCCCCCTTGGCGATCGTCTAGCCCTGTGGGAGCGGCCTTGTGTCGCGAAAGGGCTGTGCAGCAGCCCCGGCGATTTTGATGGCGGCTCGGAACCTGGGGCTGCTGCAC
>Ga0247820_10000482_pt1 | contig 21173 bp, 20 predicted proteins | sample 13C_Glucose_Day1_2_FD_192480 | JGI IMG/M metagenome (GOLD analysis project Ga0247820, IMG submission 192480) | Soil microbial communities from agricultural site in Penn Yan, New York, United States - 13C_Glucose_Day14 | ecosystem: Environmental > Terrestrial > Soil > Agricultural land | place...
CTTGGCGGTCATGGGCGCTCTCCTGGGCGGGTCTCACTGCCCACGAGTCTAGCCCCCGGATCCACCTGCCCTGGGCAAGCGCGATCAACGGCTGGCCAGTCAGATGAGATCGAGCGCAGAAGCCTTCGTGGCGAACACTTTGAAATAAACGCAGACAGCAACAAGGGTGCTGTATGCCGGGTTTGCTCGCCATCTGTGTCTAACGGCAATTGTCCGCCACGCCTAGGATCGAAGGCTGTAACCAAGGGAGCTGCCATGAACGAACTGCCCACCACCAGCGACTTTCCCGGGCTGGTCCTGCGCCGCTTGCTGCCGGGCGACCAGGCCATGGTCTGCGCCCAACGCGAGGCCATGTTCCTGGAGGCCGGTGGCGACCCTCTAAACCTGCAAACCATGACCGAACACTTCCGGCCCTGGCTGCAACCGCGCCTGGCCGATGGTCGTTACTACGGGTTCGTGCTGCTGGATGACGAGCAGCCGGTGGCGGCCATCGGCCTGATGTCGATCGACTGGCCGCCGCACCCGGCGCATCCCTGTCACGACCAGCGCGGCTATGTGCTCAATGTCTACGTGGAACCTTCCCATCGCCGCCGGGGACTGGCGTCGAAACTGATGCGTCTGGCCGAGGCAGAGTTCACCCGGCGCGGCCTGGGCTTTGCCGTCCTGCATGCCACCGAGGTGGGCCGCCCGGTCTACGCCGGCATGGGCTGGGCGCCTACCACGGAAATGGCCAAGCACCTCGGCTGAGCGCTCAAGTCAGCCGCGCAAGCGCCGATACCTCTCGTGCATCCGCCCTGATTGTGCGGTTACTCAAGGAAGATTCAAATTGCGTTACAACCTCCCGGCCCTGCTGATCCTGTCGCTGTTCCTGTCACTCACCGGCTGCAATGGCCTGCCTCGCGCCACCACCGACAACGCCCCGCCACTGGGCCCGGTTCTGCCGGACAGCGAGGCGCGCAATGCCTGGATCGCCCAGGCGCTCGCCCGGGATCCGCTGGCCAGCCAGAACCGCCAACCAGCACCGCGCCAGAGCAATGCGCAGGTCGTCGCCAAGCTGCGCCAGAAGCGCGATCTTCAGCTGCCGGACGCCTACTGGACGCAATGGCAACGTAACCTCGATGCTTTCGATGCCGACACCCTGCGCCACAAGGAAGCGCAGCGTGCCCTTTACATCGCCACCTTCACCGATCAGCTCAAGCGCGTCGACGACCTCACCCTGCAACGCCTGGCCAACGCGCCCGACACATTGGACGCAGCCACTCGCGAGGACTGGAAGCTCCGCCTGATCGATCGTTACAGCCGCTACATCATCGACAGCGAAGTAAACCGCGACATCATCGACGCCCACCTGCAGCGCATGGCGCAGATGGACCGGCAGTACGGCGTCTGCGCCCTGGACAGCGACTGCTGGGACCGCCCACCCACGCCCTGATATTTGACGCTCGGTGGCCCAGCGTTCAAGGTTGTCGCACCCCATCGATCCGGAGTTCTCCATGCATTTCGACCTGATCCAGTCCCTGAGCCTGGCCGGCAAGACCGATGTGCCCAATGACGACCGCCTCGGCAGTGCCGACCGTCATGCCTGGGTGATCGACGGCGCCACCGACCTCGGCGCCCCAGGCCTGCTGGGTGAGCGCGGCGGCGCGGCCTGGCTCTCGGCCACGGCCCAGCGTGCCTTCGCCATGGCGTCGGGGCCGCTGCGGCAGGTCTGCGCGTCAGTCTTCGACTCGATCGCCCAGGCCTATCTGCAAGACCGCCAGCGTGAGCCCGTGGCCACCTGGGAGTTGCCACGTGCCGCCTTTGCCGCCGTGGCGCTGGAAGGCGAAGAGCTGGTCTGCGCGCACCTGGCCGACTGCGTGGTGCTGCACCGCAGCGCGCGCGGCATTCACTTCCTCACCCCGGAGCCCGACCGCGAGGCCGAGCGTGCCGAGGCTACGGCACTTGGCCCCGGCACCGGCGCCCATGGCGTGCGCACCCCCGCTGTGCTGGCTGACCGACGGGTAGCCCGTGAACGCCCCCGGGCCGTGCTAGGCATCGATGCCCAGTTGTCCCGGGAAGGGACGCTCTACAGCCGCGCTCCAGTGGCCCGAGGCGACGATATCCTGTTGATGAGCGACGGTTTCGCGGCGCTGTTCGACACCTACCGGGCCTACGACCCGGCCGGTTTCATCGAGCGCCTGCTGGCTCATGGCCTCGATGACCTGGCGCGCACGTTGCGTGGCATCGAGCACGACGATGCGGCCTGCCTGCGCTATCCGCGCTTCAAGATGAGCGACGACGCCTCGGCGATCTGGTTGCGGGTTGGTTAAGTCCCCGCGAGCCAGGCCAGGCGCTTGTGCAAAAAATAGCGGGTATGTCCAGGCGGGAAATCGGCAATCTCGCCAAAGACTTCGAACCCCAGCTTGCGGTAAAAGTCCGGCGCCTGGAAGCTGAAGGTGTCGAGCCAGATCCCGCCACAGCCCTTCTCCCTCGCCAGAGCCTCGGCCCTGGCCATCAGTTCACGCCCACAGCCCTGCCCGCGCATCCGCTCGGGCACCACCAGCAGTTCGACGAACATCCAGCCCCCGCCGAGCCTGGCATAAAGGCCACCGACGATTTCATCGTTGGCAGGATCGCGTAGCGTCCAGGCGACAGTGGCCGCGCCGGGCGAGCCGATCACGCCATCGTTGAATGCGCGCAAAGGTTTTAGAATTGCATCGTGATGCAGGCTGGTCGCCTGGTCGGTGAAATCGATACCGAGTGTCATGGCAGGTCGTCCGGTTGACCATGGAGGGGCGGCGCCAAGCGCGCCGGGTTAAATTTGCTTGACGTTACATCAAGGCTTTACGTACAGAGCGTAACGCCAGAAACCTGTTTCCCTGCTATGGTAGCGCCCTTCTACCGGGCAGCAGGAAGCAAGTTGGGGATGGACCTCTTGAGAACTCTAGGCATGATTTTATTGGCCTGTGCTTGCGCTCCTACAATGGCGCACGAAACGAGTGATCCATTCGAAAGTGCGACGTATGGCACGACACTACTCCCCTTTATAATTGTTGGGGGGACCACGGCGCTGACGGTCTGGAATACCAATATGAAATCGGCAAAAGCCGACGCACTGGCGTTCATCGGTTCAGGTGGCGAGATACGGGGAGCTCAATTTGAGCAAGCTGTCCGGTACTACCATTCAGCCTACAGCCAACCTTATATGTCTGATGAGCAGCTGGCTCTTGCGATCGTAACTTCGATCTAGGCGCTGTATGAAAAGCCTTTGGACGAAGGTCAGGCAAGGCGAAAACCGCCTAGGCTCTGTATGAAAAGCCTAAGAGCCCTGCGCCTTCACCTGGCAAATGCCGTTGGCCCGGTTCCTTCCGGTGTATGAGACGCTCGGGGAGCCGTCCGGGTTGATCGATAGCGAAATGGTCACTCCGCTGGCTTTGGCTTCGAAGTAGTTCTCGTTGAACTTCTTCAGTTTGCCCTCTTTGCCATTGATGTAGATCGGGCCGCCCTCGTCCGCGTGGACTTCAATTTTCCCGGGGCATGTTGCGTTCAGCAGTGGAATACCAGCCTGAGCCGCGCCTGACGCTACCAGCAAAGCCAACAGCAGTAATCGCTTCATCTCACGCGCCTTGAGTGGTTGATCAAGATCGAAGCAATAGCTCAAATCGGCGCTGCCCGCCAGCGTCTTCCCCACTTCAACGAATTCAGCGAGTGACTTGTCCGAGCTTGCCAAGCTGGAATCGGCGGTAATTGGTACAGGATTGGTACAGGATTGGTACAGGATTAAATTTCGTTCACGTTACGCCCTTTGGATATAAGGCATTCGACAGCCGTTCGACCATACTCCAGAATGCAACGGTTTTTTGGGGGAAACCCTTGCACAGCCAACGACATACCAACATTTAGTGAGCCTCAACGTGAAAACTTCCCTGTCCATCCTCAGCCTGCTGCTGTTGCTCACAGGAACCGCGACCCTACCGTCGACCGCTGCTGCACAACCCCCGGCCCAGGTCCAGCGTGACCCGAGCAAACTGCACCTGGCGTCCGGCAGCGCCCTGTTGATCGACCTCAACACCAACAAGGAGCTGTATTCCAGCCACGCCGATCGCGTGCGCCCCATCGCCTCGGTCACCAAGTTGATGACCGCGATGGTCGTGCTCGACGCCAAGCTGCCCATGGACGAGATGCTCACCATGACCATCGCCAACAACCCGGAGATGAAAGGCGTGTATTCCCGGGTACGGCTGGGCAGCGAGCTGAACCGTCGCGAGACGTTGCTGATCACCCTGATGTCGTCGGAAAACCGTGCGGCCAACTCACTGGCCAACCACTACCCCGGTGGCTACGGCGCGTTTATCAAGGCGATGAACGCCAAGGCCCGCAGCCTGGGCATGAGCCACACCCGCTACGTCGAGCCGACCGGCCTGTCGACCTTGAACGTCTCCACCGCCCAGGACCTGGCCAAGCTGCTGATGGCCTCGCGCAAGTACCCGATGCTCAGCGAGCTGTCGGTCACCCGCGAAAAGACCGTGGCGTTCCGCAAGCCCAATTACACCCTGGGTTTCCGTAACACCGATCACCTGGTGAACAAGAGCAACTGGGACATCAAGCTGACCAAGACCGGCTTCACCAACGAGGCGGGGCACTGCCTGGTGCTGCTGACGAAGATGGACAACCGGCCGGTGGCCATGGTGATCCTCGACGCCTTCGGCAAGTACACCCACTTCGCCGACGCCAGCCGCATGCGCCAGTGGCTGGAAACCGGCAGTGCCAAGCCAGCGCCGGCGGTGGCCATGCAATACAAGAGCGAAAGACAGCGTGCGCGCCTGGCGCAGGACTGAAACGACAACGCCCCGCGCAAGCGGGGCGTTGTGGGCTGAAACCGGGCGTTTTCAGGCCTGGGTGGATACCATGCCACCGGCACTGTTGCCGCCGGTCTTGGTCAGTGCATCAAGCAACTTCGCGGTCGCTGCCTGTATTTGCCCGCTCAAGGTGGCAATGCTCGACTGCTTGGCGAGAATCATCGTCGCTTTCGTGGTGTCGTCCATTTCCTGCGCGGCGATCTTCGCCAGCTGACGCTGCTCTTCGGCCATCTGCTTCTGCAATTGCCTGATCATCTCGCGCATTTGCTGAATGTACGACGGCTCGCCGCTACCCTCGTCATCCTCGGCCTTCTTTGCGCCGGCAGGCTTGCCTGATTCGCCGGTGCCTTTGAGGTCTACCGCGACAGTAGCCGGCGACTTCTCGTCTTCTTTGGCCTGCCCTTTGACCAGTTGCGTGGCGATGCTGCTGCTGACGTTGTTGATACCTACCATTCCTTAATCCTCCACGGTGGGTCCTTTCAATGACTGGAATATCGGCGCCACGCGCGCAGACTTGATGCTCGCCCACCGATAAATTTACCCGCCCGCCATTCGTCCACCTGATACCCGAGCCCTGCCCTAGCGCCCACCGCGCCGCCAGGCCGGAACCGATCAGCCCTGCAACGAGATGGCAATGACCAAGACCCGCTCCCGCAAAGCCTTGTACATCGGCCTGCCCCTGGCCCTGGTGGCCGCCCTGGGTGGAGCCGCCGGCTATTACTTCTGGAAACAGGACGGCGGCTACCCCCGTGCGATCGTGCAGCAGGCCAACGACCTGCATGAGCACATGCTCTCCTTCGACAGCCATGTCACCGTGCCGTTGGGCTACGGCAGCACCGGTTACGAAGCAGACAAGGACGGCCGTGGCCAGTTCGACCTGGCCAAGGCGGCCAAGGGCCGGCTGTCCGGCGCGGCGCTGACCGTCTTCGGCTGGCCGGAGCTGTGGAACGGCCCGAACGCGCCACACCGCCCCACCCCTGGCTTCATCGACGAGGCCCGCAACCAGCAGGAAGTGCGCTACAAGATCATCAGCGGCATTGTGCGCGACTTCCCCAACCAGGTCGGCATCGCTTACACACCGGACGACTTCCGGCGCCTGAACGGCGAAGGCAAATTCGCCATCTTCATCAGCATGCTCAACGCCTACCCACTGGGCAGCGACCTGTCACAGCTCGACCTGTGGACCAAGCGTGGCATGCGCATGTTCGGCTTCAGCTACACCGGCAACAACGCCTGGGCCGATTCCTCGCGGCCACTGCCATTCTTCAACGACACCCCCGACGCCTTCGGCGGCCTGTCGCCACTGGGCGAGCAGGCGGTCAAGCGGCTCAACGACCTGGGCGTGATCATCGATGTGTCGCAGATGTCCACCCTGGCCCTGGAAGATGTCGCCCGCCTGAGCCGCGCGCCGTTCGTGGCCTCGCATTCGGCACCACGGGCGCTGGTGGACATTCCGCGCAACCTGTCCGACAAAGAGATGCAACTGATCAAGGACAGCGGCGGCGTGCTTCAGGTGGTGGCCTTCACCACTTACCTCAAGCCCCTGAGCAAGCCGACCCTGGAGAAACTCGAAGCCCTGCGCGCACGCTTCGACCTGCAACCGTTGCAAGGTTTGACCAACGCACTGATGCCGGGCGACCCGATCATCGCCATCTGGCCAGAGGCGCGCTTCGGCGAATACGCCAGCAGCCTGTACGCCATCGTCGACGAAGAGCCCCGCGCCGGCCTCAAGGAGTATGTCGACGCCATCGACTACGCCGTGAAGAAGATGGGCATCGATCATGTCGGCATCAGCTCCGACTTCAACGATGGTGGCGGCGTCACCGGTTTCATGAACGTCGGCGAGATCCGCAACGTGACCGCCGAACTGCTGACCCGTGGCTATTCCGAAACCGATATTGCCAAGCTCTGGGCAGGCAACTTCCTGCGCGTCTGGGGGCAGGTGCAGAAAGCCGCCAACCCCGTGGCCCAGCTCGCCAATACCGCCCAGGAAACCCGCCATGACTGATCGGCGCGCCTTCCTCAAGCAGGCCGCCGCCCTGGCGGCCAGCCTGCCGTTGCTGCCAAGCGCCCTGGCCGCCACCGCCACCCCGGCGTCATTGCAGGGCCCGGACAAATGGCGTCAGTTGCGCCAACTGTTCCCCCTGGCGCCGGATGTCGCGCACTTCGCCAACTTCCTGATCACCGCCCACCCGCGCCCGGTACAGGATGCGATCGACCGCCACCGCGCCACCCTCGACCACAACCCTGCGGTATGCATGGACTGGGAGAGCCAGTACGAATGGCAGCGCGAGGATGAGGTCCGCGAGTGGGCTGGCCGCTATCTGGACGTGCGCCCCCGTCAGGTCGCCCTCACCGGCAGCACCACCGAAGGCCTGGGCATGATCTACGGCGGCCTGCACGTGGCGTCGCACCAGGAGATCCTGACCACCGAGCACGAGCACTACTCGACCCACAACTGCCTGGCCTTCCGTCAGCGCCAGCACGGCACCCAGGTGCGCAAGCTGCGCCTGTTCGACAAGCCGGGCGACGTGTCCACCGACCGGGTGCTGAGCGTGATCGACCGCAGCATTCGCCCTGAAACCCGGGTGCTGGGCATGACCTGGGTGCACTCGGGCAGCGGCGTCAAGCTGCCGGTGGGCGCCATCGGCGAGCTGGTGCGCCAGCACAACCGCAACCGCGACGAAGCCGAGCGCATTGTCTACGTGGTCGATGGCGTGCATGGCTTCGGCGTGGAAAACGCCCGCTTCGCCGACTTCAACTGCGACTACTTCATCGCCGGCACCCACAAGTGGATGTTCGGCCCACGCGGGACCGGGATCATCTGCGCGGCGTCCGAGCAGATGCAGCACCTGACACCGACCTTCGCCACCTTTTCGCGCAACGAGGACTTTGGCACCATCATGACCCCAGGCGGGTACCACGCCTTTGAGCACCGCTGGGCGCTGGGCGAGGCCTTCAAGCTGCACCTGGAGCTGGGCAAGGCCGATGTCCAGGCGCGTATCCACCAGCTCAACGACTACCTCAAGGCGCGGCTCGCCGAACACCGCGCCGTGGAGCTGGTAACTCCGGCCAGCCGCGAGTTCTCCGCAGGCTTCACCTTCTTCCGCATCAAGGATCGCGATCCCGATGCCGTCGCCGCCTACCTGAACGCCAACAAGGTCATGGTCGATGCCGTGGACCGCGACGCAGGGCCGGTGATCCGCTTCGCACCGAGCCTGCTCAACGACGAACAGCAGGTTGACCGGGCCATGGCATTGCTGCGTACGCAGATCGGGTAAGCCTCGTCGCAGGCTCCACAGGGGCTGCGTGGGAGCGGGCTTGCCCCGCGATCACCGGCCTCGCCGGTGCCATCCTGCATGCGCGCCATCGCGGGGCAAGCCCGCTCCCACGTTAACCGGCCACGTGCTCGCAGCTAGCGCAGCAACGCCTGGATCTGCTCGTGCAGGGTATCCAGGTCGAACGGTTTGGCGAGGATCGGCGCCTTGCGTGCGATCGGGCTGCCGGACTCGAGAATCTCCGCCGGGTAGCCGCTGATGAAGATCACCTTCAGGTCAGGCCGCAGCTTCACGGCAGGCTCGGCAATGTCCACCCCGGAAATCCCGCCCGGCAAGCGGAAGTCCGTGACCATCAGGTCGAGGTGCGGCTTGCTGGCCAGGATCGCGAACGCCTGCTCGCCATCCTCGGCCACCAGCACGTGGTAGCCCTCGCCTGCCAGGTAATCGCGCAGGATCATGCGGATCGCCGGCTCGTCCTCGACCACCAGTACCACGTCTTGTGCATCTTCACTCATGACAACGCCTTCGAATTCAATAGGTTGGCTATCAGACCGCAGCTTTACGCAGAGGTTGCCCGGGTCTGGTCACAGGCGTGCGGCAACACCGATAGCGGCAGTTGGACGGTGAACGTCGACCCTGCTCCAACCTGGCTGTGGACCTGGATCCGCCCGCCATGGGCGAGGATGATCTGCTCGGAAATGTACAGCCCCAGGCCCAGGCCGCCACTGGCCTGCTGCGCGGCAACACGCTCGAACTGCTGGAAGATCCGCTGCTGGTTCTGCGCATCGATGCCGATACCCTGGTCCTGCACCTGCACGCAGGCCATGGCATCCTCTTCGAACACCCGCACCTGCACAGGTTTGCGATTGCCGTAGCGCAGGGCATTGGACAACAGGTTGGCCACCACCTGTTCAATCCGGAATTCATCCCACTCGCCCTGCAAGGCATCGCAACGCTGCAGCTCGATGACGGTATCCACCGCGCTGGCCTGGGCGGCGAAGTTCTCCACCAGCCCGCGTACCAGCTGGCCAAGGTCGAAGGTGCGCGGCCGGATCGACAGCTTGCCAGTGCGAATCCGCGAGACATCGAGCATGTCCTCGACCAGGCGGATCAGGCTGTTGATCTGACGCTCGTCGCGCTCGACCATGGCCTTGAGCTTGTCCTCGCTGAACGCCGCGAGGTTGCCGCGGGACAGGTGCATGCGGCGCAACTGGGTTTCCAGGATCAGCCCGTTGAGTGGCGTACGCACCTCATGGGAGACGATCGACATGAAGTCGTCGCGCATGCGCACCGCCCGCTCCAGCTCGCCACGGGCCAGCTGCAACTGGTTGAGCAACAGTTCCTGCTCCTGGCGGCCCTGCTCCAGGGCCTGCAGTTGGCGGTCCAGCGCCTTGCGCTGACGGAACAGATCGACAAACACCGACACCTTGCTCTTCACCGCCAGGGTTTCCAGTGGTTTGTGCAAGAAATCCACCGCCCCGCTCTCGTAACCCTTGAAGGCATAGTTCATCTCGCGCCCGGCGGCGCTGACGAAAACGATGGGGATGTTGCGGGTCTTCTCCATGCCGCGCATCAGCTCGGCCAGTTCGAAACCGTTCATGCCCGGCATCTGCACATCGAGAATGGCCAGGGCGAACTCGTGCTCGAGCAGGAGCGACAACGCCTCGTCGGCGGATTGGGCCTGGTACACCTCGCGGTCATCGCCGTGGATCAGGGCGTCCAGAGCCAGCAGATTTTCCGGCAGGTCGTCGACGATCAGCAGTTTCGCGGTGATGTGGCTTAGCATGCGCTGGGTTCCAGGGTAGCGAGCAACTGCCCGATACCACTCAGGGAAAGAATATGGTCCGGGTCGTGCAGGGCCAGGGCGGCCTCCGGCATCAACGCGACCTGTGCTTCGCGGGGGTCCTGGACGACCGTCCGGCCACCGCTTTGTCTGATGCGCAAAAGCCCTCGGGCACCGTCTTCATTGGCCCCGGTGAGCAATACGCCGAGCAGTTCCGAGCCATAGGCGTCGGCGGCCGACTCGAAAAGAAAATCAATGGCCGGTCGCGAGAAATGCACCGGTTCCTCCTGGCTCAACGACAAGGTGCAATCACGCTCCACCGACAGGTGATAGCCCGGCCCCGCCACATAGATCAGCCCCGGCTCTATCCGCGCCTTGTCGAAGGCCTCGCGAACCGGGCGGCGCAGGCGGCGTTGCAGCACCTCGGCCAGCTGGCTGTGGCGATCATCGGGCAGGTGCAGCACGCACAACACCGGGATGGCGAAATCGTCGGGCAGCACGCCGAGCACGCTGAACAGTGCCGACACGCCACCCGCCGAGGCGCCAATGACAATCGCACGCACGCTGTTCATGTCTTGCGGTAGATCCGCTCGGGCCGCACCAACGGCTCGAAACGCTCGCCGTAGGCCGAGAAGTCCACCGACTCCTTGCTGCCCAGCACCAGGAAACCGCGGTGGCACAGCGACTCGTGGAACAGCCCCAGGGCACGGTCCTGCAGGCCCTTGTTGAAGTAGATCAACACATTGCGGCACGACACCAGTTGCGTCTCGGAGAACACGCTGTCAGTGGCCAGGCTGTGATCGGCGAAGGTCACGTTGTCACGCAGGCTGGCGTCCATGATGGCGTTGCCATAGGCGCTGGTGTAGTACTCGGAAAAGTCGCGCCGGCCTCCGGCCTTGCGGTAGTTCTCTTCGTACTCACGCATGCTCTGCATCGAGTAGATGCCCTGCTTGGCCCGCTCCAACGAGTGTGGATTGATGTCGGTGGCATAGAGGATGGTGCGCTCGAGCAGGCCTTCCTCGCGCAGCAGGATGGCCATGGAGTACACCTCCTCGCCGGTGCTGCAACCGGCGATCCAGATCTTCAGCGACGGCCAGGTGCGCAGCAGCGGCACCACTTCGTTGCGCAGTGCCAGGAAGTGCCCGGGGTCGCGGAACATCTCGCTGACCGGGATCGTCAGGTACTGCAGCAGCTCGAGGAACATGCCCGGGTCATGCAGCACCCGCTCCTGCAACGACGATACCGTGCGGCAGTCGAACTGGCGCACGGCATGGAGGATCCGGCGCTTGATCGAGGCGCCGGAGTAATCGCGAAAATCGTAGCTGTACTTGAGGTAGATCGCCTCGATCAGCAGCCGGATCTCGATATCGGTATTGCGTTCACTGGTCAAGATTTCAGATTCGCTCCAATTGCGGCAGCCAGACCCGGATCAGCGAGAACAGGCGGTCCAGCTCGATCGGTTTGGCCAGGTAGTCGTTGGCCCCAGCCTGCAGGCAACGCTGCTGGTCGTCCTTCATCGCCTTGGCGGTCACGGCGATGATCGGCAGCTTGCGCCAGCGCGGTTGCTGGCGGATCAGCCGGGTCGCCTCGTAGCCGTCCATTTCCGGCATCATCACGTCCATCAGCACCAGGTCGATGTCGTCATTGGCTTCCAGGCATTCTATGGCCTCACGCCCGTTGCGCCCGATCTCGACGATGGCGCCCTTGTGTTCCAGGGCGCTGGTCAGGGCGAAGATATTGCGCACGTCATCGTCCACCAGCAGGATCTTGCGCCCCTCGAACACCTTGTCGCGGCTGCGGGCGGTCTTGAGCATGCGCTGGCGTTCGTTGGACAGCTGCGACTCGACCTTGTGCAGGAACAGCGTCACCTCGTCGAGCAAGCGCTCGGGCGAACGCGCGCCCTTGATGATGATCGAGCGCGAATACTTGAGCAGGTCGGCCTCCTCCTCGCGGGTGAGGTTGCGCCCGGTGTAGACGATCACCGGCGGGAAGCTGCGAATGTCTTCGGCAGTCATGCGCTTGAGCAGCTCATTGCCGAGCATGTCGGGCAGCTTGAGGTCGATGATCATGCAGTCGTAGATGTTCTCGCGCAGCAGCGCCAGGGCGTCCTGGGCCATGGCTACGGCAGTGATCTGGATATCGTCGTCGCCGATCAGGCGGGCGATGCTCTCGCGCTGCAGGTCGTCGTCCTCCACCAGCAGGATATGCTTGAGCTTCTGCGTGAGCTTGGCCTCCAGACGACCGAACACTGCCTTGAGTTCCTCGCGGCTGGTGGGCTTGACCGCGTAGCCCACCGCGCCCATGTGCATGGCAGCCTCGACCCGGTCCTCGACCGAAATGATATGCACCGGAATGTGCCGGGTACTGGCCTGCTCCTTCAGGCGCTGCAGCACGGTGAGCCCGGAATGGTCAGGCAGGCGCATGTCCAGCAGGATAGCGTCGGGCAAGTACTGGGCGGCCAGCTCGAAGCCCTCGTCGGCGGCATGGGCAACCAGGCAGCTGTAACCCAGCTCGTGGGCCAGGTCGAAGAGAATGCGGGCGAAATTCGGCTCGTCCTCGATCACCAGGATGCAGCGGTTGCCGAACGGCGCCCGCTCGCGGTCATCGGCAAAGGCCGGGGTCGGACGCTCGCTGCGCACGGGTGTCGGCACTGGCGGTGGCGGCGGCAGTTCGTCGACCGCCGGGCGAAGGCTGTGCACCTCGACCTGCTGCGCGGAGGGCTCGAAGTGCTCGGGCAGGATCAGGCTGAACACGCTGCCCTGCCCCGGGCTGCTGTCGACATTGATCTGTCCGCCAAGCAGGTGGGCCAGGTCACGGGAGATGGACAAGCCCAGGCCCGTGCCGCCATAGCGCCGGTTGCTGGTGCCATCGACCTGGTGGAAGGCGCCGAAGATCGCCTGCTGCTGGTCGGCGGCAATGCCGATGCCGGTGTCGCGCACCGCGAAGACGATGCCCAGGCCCGTCTGGTGGCTGATGCGCAGGCTGACCTGGCCGCGCTCGGTGAACTTGATGGCGTTGGACAGCAGGTTCTTGAGAATCTGCTCCAGGCGCTGACGGTCGGTGAACAGTGACGCCGGCAACGGCTGCTCCAGCTGCACGGCGAAGGACAGGCCCTTGTCCTGCGCCAACGGCCGGAACATGCCCTGCAGGCCTTCGACCAGGCGCTCCAGCGGGGTGCTTTCGGCGCGCACTTCCAGCTTGCCGGCCTCGACCTTGGCGATGTCGAGAATATCGTTGATCAGGTTGAGCAAGTCGTTGCCAGCCGAATAGATCGACTCGGCGAATTTCACCTGCTCCTCGCTGAGATTGCCTTCGGCGTTCTCGGCCAGCAGCTTGGCCAGGATCAGCGAGCTGTTGAGCGGTGTGCGCAGTTCATGGGACATGTTGGCAAGGAACTCGGACTTGTACTTGCTCGAGCGCTGCAGGTCGTCGGCGCGGGCCTGCAACTCGACCTGGGCCTGGTTCAGCTCGCTGTTCTTGCGGTCCAGGGCCTCGGTGCGCTCGGCCAGTTGCTCATTGGTCTGCTCAAGTTCGGCCTGCTGGGTCTCCAGGTGGGCCTGGGATTCCTTGAGCACCCGCGACTGCTCCTCGAGCTCCTCGTTGGCGGTCTTGAGCTCCTCCTGCTGCACCTGCAGTTCTTCGTTGAGCTGCTGGGTCTCGGCCAGCACTTCCTGCAGGCGCTGGCGATAGCGGGCGCTTTCGATGGAGATGCCCAGGTTTTCGGCGACTCGCTGCAGCAATTCCACGTCGCGCTCTTGCAGTGGACGCAGGAATCCCAGCTCCAGCACGCCGTTGACCCGCCCATCGTCCTGCGACGGCACCACCACGCCGCTGCGCGGCAAGCCACGGCCCAGGCCCGAGCTCAGGCGATAGTAGTCCTCCGGCAGTTCGTCCAGGCGCAACAGCCGCGCCTGGGCCACCGCCTCGCCCAGCAGGCCGGCATGATCGCCCACGCGCGGTTCACTGCCCTGCTGTTCGGCATCCAGACCATAGGTGGCGACCCGCACCAGCTGGCCATGTTCATCGCGCACATACAGCGCACCGACCACACTGCCCAGGTAACCGGCGAAAAAGCGCAGGATATTGTCGCCGAGCATTGGCAGCGTCAGTTGACCCAGCACCTGCTCGGCCAGCTGGGTCTGCCCGGCGCGCAGCCAGGCCTGTTGTTCCAGGCGCTCGGCGGCGCGTTGCTGGGCTTCCAGGTTCTCGACATAGCTCGATGACAAGGCCAGCAGGTCACGCCGCCCCAGGTAGGCGAGCAACGCGCTCAGGGCTACGATGAACAGCACGAACGCCGAGATCGCGGTCATGGTGACCGTGCTGACCGTCTCGTTGCGCGTCGTGCGCAGTTGCTGCTCGGTGTTGATGAAGGTCTCGAACTCCTTGCGGATCTCGTCGGTCAGGCGCTTGCCGCGGCCACGGCCAATCGACGACACCACATCACCCTGCTGGCTGCGCCGCTGGCTGATGACTTCGTTGCCGAAAGTGTTCCACTCGCGCTGCAGCGCCGCAATGCGGTCGATGCGGTCGACTTGCTGAGGGTTGTCGGCCACCATTGCCCGCAGGCTGTCCAGGCTGCCGAAGATGCGTGGCTTTGCCACTTCATAGGGGTCGAGGAAACGCTCTTCGCCTGTCAGCAGATAGCCGCGCATGCCGGTTTCCATGTCGATCGACAGCTTGATCGTCTCGTTGGCATTGCCGATCACCCGATCAGTGTGCTCGACCCACTGCATGGCCGAAAGCAGGTAGTAGATCACCGCGACAAAGGCCACGGCGCCCAGTAGCCCCACTCCCAGGGGCAGGCCGACGTTGCGGCTCAGCAGTTTGCGAAAACTGCGTTGGTCCATCGAGGCTGCTTGAATCATGTGAAAGTGCCCGAGCGAAATAAATCCATTGAACAGAGCGGCGTCTACATCGTGTAAGGGTTGCCCTGCGCCAGACCGACCGCGAATACAGCGAGTCTAACCAGCTTTCGCGGAACTGGCAGGGCATTTAGCCAGTATTTGAAGCCTGTCTGTGGCAATCGTTCCATCTATTTGTCCATGCCGTTAAGCTTGGGAACTTCTGCCATGGCCCTGCGCACAGAGTAGAGACAATCCATCGAAACAGGATCCACACAATGCACCTTCTGGTAGTCGAAGACGACGACATCGTTCGCATGCTGATAGTCGAAGTGCTCGACGAACTGGGCTATGCCACCATCGAGGCCGACAGCGCTGCCGCGGCCCTGAAGATCATCGAGGATCCCACGCTACTGCTGGCGCTGTTGATGACCGACGTGGGGTTGCCCGACCTGCGCGGCGAGGAACTGGCGGCCAAGGCCCGGGAAAGCCGGCCGGCATTGCCGGTGCTGTTTGCCAGTGGCTACGCCGAGAGCTTCAACGCGCCCCCGGGCATGCACCTGATCGGCAAGCCGTTCAGCATCGACCAGTTGCGCGACAAAGTGCGGGAGATTCTTGGCCCACCGTGAACCCTGAAGGCTTGCGGCCCATCGCCGGCAAGCCGGCTCCATAGGGACCGTGCCCATGCCAGAGGCCAACTGAAATAATTTGAACGTCTCGCGCCTTTAGGCTTCAAACCTTCGAGGTATGCCTCTTTCGTCGGAAAGCCACCATGAAGATGCCCTGTCGTGCCCCTTGCGCTTGCCTGGAGCTGGATTTCGTCCGCGATACCCTGTTCGGCCCGGTGGCCCAGCGCGCCATGTGTCAGGTCCAGTTGGCCGCCCTCAGCCTGCAGGGCCGCCCCGCGCTGCGCCTGCATATCGAACCACCGCTACCCGGCAAGGTGGAGAAGGCGCACAGCGTCGCCTTCGCCTGGGAGGGGCGCAATTATCGGGGCGTGGTCCGTGAACACGTCAAATGCGGCGACGGCGGCATCAATCTGCTGCTCGAGCTGCAATGACCTCAGGCAATCGCCTTGCGGGCCCCCGGCGGGGCATCACGTTGTGCCTTGACCCGACTAACAAGGCCCAGCAGGTCATGGCAGGTATTTAGGCTGGCAATCGGCACGCCCGTCACGGTAAGGCACTCGTCCAGGCTCGAGCCCTGGCCCAGGCGAATGGTGAGGTGCTGGCCGTCCGGGCAGCTCACCTCGCAGCAGTCGGGCAGGCAGGCCTGTTCGATCATCTGCCGCATCTCAAGCATCGATACGCCAATCAACGACATGGTACGACCCTCTCTTGTACTGGATGGCCTGTTGGGTGTGGTACGCCCTCGACGGGCAGGATGCCAATTGAGATTGCCCATGAAGAGGCGCAGGTCCATTCGCCCCAGTGATGACAACGCCTCAATGCCTCTAGCACCTTAGTGGAAGAAACCGCTGGCCGGGCAACGTTCGGTCGTCTTCACACTGCAGGCGACGGGCGGTCAGCACCTACATCCGTGCCAGTTCCTCACGGCAGAATTCCACGAACAGTTGCGCCGGCTTGGTCAGTTGCACACGCTTGAGGTGCGCCGCCGCCAGCCCCGACAGCGTCACCGGCTCGGCGATTGCGAGCGTCACCAGTCGCTGCCCGTCGTAGGTGAACTCCGAGTGCGGCCGGGTGACCAGCAGCGAGAAACCGAAGCCCTGCCCCACCATGCCCCGGACCATCTCGATCGACGGCGAACTGAAGACGATGTTCGGCGTCAGCCCCAGTTCGTTGAACAGGCTGACGAAGTAGGTGCGGCTGGGCGCCACGTCGAGCAGGATCATCGGCTCGGGACACAGGTCACGCAACGACACCTGGGCCTGGCCGGCGAAGCGGTGCTTTTCCGGCAGCAGCACATAGGGTTTCTGTGGCGGCATCAGCGGCTCGGTCTCGATGGTGCCGTCCAGGTCATGGTCATAGAGAAACGCCAGGTCGAAGGTACCGGCCGTCAGCCCCTGGATCAGGTCCTGTTGCTCGCCGTCGCGCAGGCGGATGTCCACCCCTGGGTAGCGCTCGCGAAAGCCTGCGATCAGCCGCGGCAAATACAGCGGCGCCACGGTCTCGAAGCAGCCGATGTCGATCTGCCCGGCCACCGTGTCGTTGTCGGCCAGGGCGTTCTGCTCGAACTCGTGGGCCATCTGCAACAGGGACCGGGTCTTGGCGTAGAAACGCTTGCCGCTGGGCGTCAGTGACACGCCCTGGGCGTGATGGCGTATGAACAGCTGCACGCCGAAGCTCTCTTCCAGGCTCTTGATCGCCGTGGAGATCGAAGGCTGGGCGATGTACAACTGGCGCGAGGCCTCGGCGACGCTGCCGGCCTCCACGGTGGTGACGAAGTACTTCAGTTGGCGCAAGGTGTAGGAAGCCACGCTGACCTCTCTGGCGCCGTGGGCGGCGCGCGGGATTTTCCTGTCAGCTTACCTCGCCTTGAGGCGCGCGGGCGGATCACCCAGGCAAGGATTTACCTGGGGGTTGAGCAGCATTTTCCGTGGCGGCCCGGACCATGCAGGGTCAAACCGCCTGTAGCGGAATATCGCCACCACTGACTTTCCCGTCGCGTCGCTCGCTCATCCAGTCATTGACCTTCTGCCCGAACTCGGCCGGCGCCTTGCGCCCGAACCGCCGCGCCAGGTCGAGGATGGTCTGCTGGGCCAGCGCCTCCTCCATGCGTTTCTGCGCCCCCAGCATCACCGCGTGGATCGCACAGGTGCCCTCGGTCGCCCAGCCCGGCGCCGAACCCTCGAACACCGCGCAGCGCTCGCGGATCTCCCGGCAATCGAAGAGCTTCTTCGGCCCATCGATGGCCGTGACGATATCCAGCACGGTGATTTCGTCGGAAGGCCGCGCCAGGTGAAACCCGCCGCGCACGCCTTCGGTCGCGGCCACCAGCCCGGCCCGGGCGAGCTTGGTAAAGACCTTGGCCAGGTACTCCTGGGGCACCCCCTGCAGCTCGGCCAGGTCGCGCACGCTGGACTCGCGGCTGTCGCCACGCTCGTCCACCAGAAACAGCAGGCAGTGGATGCCGTACTCGACGCCTGCACTGTAGAGGGACATATGAATCTCCGACTGACTTTGTCGCAAATAGTACGCCCTTCAGCGCTGGCAAGCAAAGCCGGGCGTAGCCGCCCGTCGTCGCACTGGCCGATCAAGACCCCGCTTTACGCCAGTAAACACAAGGTATCTGCGCGTTTCATGGCGGTTGGCGAACAACCCGATGCGTAAAAAACACTTGCCGGATTAAACTGCGACCAATACAGTCGTAGTTATTCGGCAAGCAGCACATGCTTCGTCGAAGCCCTTTCTTACCTTGCGGAGCACCTTCATGACCTCTCGTATACTGATCATCGGTGCCGGCTTTGCCGGTGTCTGGAGCGCCCTGAGCGCCGCCCGCCTGCTCGACCAGGCCCAGCGCGGCGACGTGCGCATCAGTGTGCTGGCCCCGCAGCCGCAATTGCGGATTCGCCCACGCTTCTACGAAGCCGACGTGCACAGCTTGCAGGCGCCATTGGAGGCGCTGTTCGACGTGGTGGGCGTGGAGTTCATCCACGGCATCGCCGATACCATCGACAGCGACGCCCGCCAGGTCAGCTATCGCGACACCGACGGCCGCCAGCACCAGCTCGCCTACGATCGCCTGATCCTCGCCGCCGGCAGCCAAGTGGCCCGCCCTGCCGTCCCAGGCCTGGCCGAGCACACCTTCGATGTCGACCAGATCGAGTCGGCCACTCGCCTGGAGCAGCACCTGCACAGTTTGGCCACCCTGCCCGCCTCCCCGGCGCGCAACACCGTGGTGGTGTGCGGCGGTGGCTTCACCGGTATCGAAACGGCCACCGAGCTGCCATCCCGGCTGCGCGCCATCCTCGGCGCAGGCCAGGCCCGCGTGGTGCTGATCGACCGTGGTCCCAGCATCGGCGCCGCACTCGGCGCCGGGATCACCCCGGCCATCGTCAGCGCCAGCGAGCAGGCCGGGGTGCAATGGCTGACGGGCACCTCGGTGGTGGCGGTGGATGCGGGAGGCGTGACCCTGGACAACGGCGAATACATCGCCAGCAAGACCGTGATCTGGACCGTGGGGGTCAAGGCCAGCCCACTGACCGTCCAGATCGCAGGCGAGCGTGACAGCCTGGGCCGCCTGAAAGTCGACGGTCACCTGAAAGTCGTTGGCCAGGACTACATCTACGCCACCGGCGATGTCGCCTGCGCCGCCGTCGATGACAAGGGCAACCACGCGCTGATGACCTGCCAGCACGCCATTCCCATGGGCCGCCATTCTGGCAACAACGCCATGGCCGACCTGCTCGGTGTAGAGCCGGTGATCTATCGCCAGCCCAAGTACGTCACCTGCCTGGACCTGGGAGAATGGGGCGCGGCCTACAGCGAAGGCTGGGAACGCGAACTGCACCTGCAGGGCCAGGACGGCAAGAACCTCAAGCGCCAGATCAACACGGTGTGGATCTACCCCCCGGCAGCGGATCGCGCCCAGGCGCTGGCGGCTGCCGACCCATTGATCCCGATCGTTGCATGATCATAAAAGGGCCGCTCTGCGGCCCTTTTTGCGACGGAATGAATACTAATGGTCAGCAAGTGACGACATACCGGGGGAGCCGAACTTTGATTGAACGACTGGTCAAAAATAGTGGCACTGTGTCATCATTCTGAAAAAACAACATGAACCGTGAGGATATAACCCTTTCGCAGTGCATCGAGAGCCCTACCAGCCGAGCCCGGTCCGTCCGCGCTCTTGACGCCTGCAGCCACCGTCAAGGAGCGTCGCATGCAGTTACGGAACGTTAAGATCGGCATTCGGGCAGCAGGAATGTTCACCCTGCTCGGGATCCTGGTCCTGGCCATGGGCCTGGTCGCCCTCTACGAAACCCGCAGGATGGACAGCGCCACCGACGAAATTCGCATCACCTGGATGCCTGCGGTACTCGCCCTGGGCGAGGTCAGCAGCAACCTGGGCCGGGCCCGCGCCCTCACCTTGCGCAGTGTCCTGGAGGACAGCAGCAGCGCCCGCCACGCCACCCTGGACAAGATCGTCCAGGTCAACCAGCAACTCGAAAGCGATCTCAAGGCCTACGAGCACACCATCATCGAAGCCGACGATCGCGCCCTGTTCGATACCTTCATTGGCCTGAGCGAGCGTTACCACGGCCTGCAGAAAGCCATTCGCAACGCCGCCGGCAACGACCAGCTGGATGAGGCCCGCCGCCTGGTCAACGGCCCGCTGGCCGAATACGCCGATAGCATGATGAAGGCCCTCGCCGAGCTGATCGCCTACAACACCCAGGGCGCCGAGCAGGCCTCGCAGCGCAGCAGCGCGGCGTCCGACGAAGCCTTTACCCTGATCATCACCGCCATCGCCGTCATCCTGCTCGCGCTGGTCGGCATCGCCACCCTGCTCACCCGCAGCATCATCGTCCCGCTGGCCGACGCCGTCGCCGTGGCCGAGCGCGTCGCCACCGGCGACCTGACCCGCGAGATAACCGTGCTCGGCCGCGACGAGCCGGCCTTGCTGCTGCGCGCCCTGAGCCGCATGCAGCACAGCCTGCGCGACACCTTGCGGCGGATCGCCGCCTCCTCCGACCAGTTGGCCTCGGCCTCCGAGGAACTGCACACGGTCACCGAGGACACCAGCCGCGGCCTGCACCAGCAAAGTGCCGAGATCGACCAGGCCGCCACCGCGGTCAACCAGATGACCGCCGCCGTCGAAGAAGTGGCCAGCAACGCCGTGAGCACCGCCGACGCCTCCCAGGGCGCCGACCGCACCACCCGCGATGGTCGCGACCAGGTCAACCAGGCGCTCGTGTCGATCCAGCACCTGGTCGATGACGTGACCGGCACCGCCGAAGAAATCGAGCAGTTGGCCAGCCACGCCAACCAGATCAGCCAGGTGCTCGACGTGATCGGCTCGATCGCCGGGCAGACCAACCTGCTGGCCCTCAACGCCGCCATCGAGGCCGCCCGTGCCGGCGAGGCGGGCCGCGGTTTCGCCGTGGTCGCCGACGAAGTGCGCGCCCTGGCCCACCGCACGCAGCAGTCCACGGCGGAAATCGAGCAGATGATCGACGGCATCCAGACCGGCACAGAACGGGCGGTCAACGCCATGCACAGCAGCCAGGGCCGCGCCGGCGGCACCCTGGAAGTGGCGCAATCGGCCGGCCAGGCCCTGGAGCTCATCGCCGAGGCAATCGCCACCATCAACCAGCGCAACCTGGTGATCGCCACGGCCTCGGAGCAGCAAGCCCAGGTCGCGCGGGAAGTGGACCGCAACCTGGTGAACATCCGCGACCTGGCGATGCAGACCTCGGCGGGCGCCAACCAGACCAGCGCGGCGGCCCAGGACCTGTCACGCCTGGCGGTGG
>Ga0247820_10000484_pt1 | contig 21103 bp, 22 predicted proteins | sample 13C_Glucose_Day1_2_FD_192480 | JGI IMG/M metagenome (GOLD analysis project Ga0247820, IMG submission 192480) | Soil microbial communities from agricultural site in Penn Yan, New York, United States - 13C_Glucose_Day14 | ecosystem: Environmental > Terrestrial > Soil > Agricultural land | place...
GGTTTCCGGCGCCGCCCAGCCGTCCCGCCCCGCCCGCCGTCTCGGCCTCGGCGGCGGCCCAGACCTGGCAGGGCCGGCTTCTGGCCCATCTGGAGCGCCGCAAGCGCTATCCGGCCGAAGCCCGCGCACGGCGTCTTCAGGGCGTGGCCTATGTCCGTTTCACCATGGACCGGTCGGGCAGAGTGTTCTCCACCGCGCTGGAGCGCACCTCCGGTCACGCCGCCCTGGACCGCGAGGCCCTGGCCCTGCTTCAGCGCGCCCAGCCGCTGCCCGCGCCGCCCCCCGAGACGCCCGGCGAACGCATCACCCTGACCGTCCCCGTCGACTTCTTCACCCGAGGACGTTGATGACGGGCGCTTCGGCGCGGGCTTCGTGCCACGCATTCGGATCGGTCTGATCCGGACCGATAACCTCGGTTCTTGACAGCTTCATACAGTATGTCGCATACACTGTATGTCACACACTATGTGGCGGCAAGTGAGGCGGCGCGAGGTGGACAAGGCGTTGTTCGAGGCGATGCGGCTGGAGCTGCGGCGGGGGTCCCTGGTGCTGGCGGTGCTCGCCTGCCTGCGGACCGAACGCTACGGCTACACCCTGCGTCAGGCCCTGGCGGCGGACGGGCTGGAGATGGAGGAATCCACCCTCTATCCGCTGCTGCGGCGGCTGGAGGGGCAGGGGTTGCTGACCAGCGAATGGCGCGAGGAAGAGAAGCGCAAGAAGCGCTTCTACGTCCTGTCGCCGCAGGGCGAAGCCATGCTGGCCGCCCTGACCGAGGAATGGCGGGGCATCAACGCCTCGCTGGATCGCATGCTGTGAAATTTCGGGGGAGGGAGACCGATATGGACGTGATCGAACGCTATCTGGAGGCCGTGGCGGCCCAGTTGCCGACCGAGGACCGCGAGGACATCGTCGCCGAACTGCGCGACCTGATCCTGAGCCGCGTCGAGGCGCGCGAGGAGGAGCTGGGCCGGGCGCTGACCGACGAAGAGAAGGAGGCGATCCTGCACGAGATCGGTCATCCCCTGGTCGTCGCCGCCCGCTATCGCAAGGGGCCGGACAGTCTGATCGGGCCGGAGCTGTTCCCCTACTGGCTGTTCGGGGCCAAGGCGGGGCTGATCGTGATCGCGGCGGTGCAGGCGCTGGGGCTGCTGGTCCATGTTCTGGGCGCGCCGGCCGATTTCGGCCGTGCGATCAGCCAGGCCTTCCACGGCTTCTTCTCGGGCGGCCTGACCCTGCTGGGGGCGCTGACCCTGGCCGGGGCGATCATGGAGCATTACGACATCAAGCCGACCTGGCTGACGCAATGGCGGGTGCGCGACCTGTCGGCCTTCGGCCTGGCCGACCCGGCCAAGTGGGGCGCGTCGATGGCCGGAAGCGATAAGGCCAAGGCCGAATGGCTGCCCAAGGGCGCCAAGGTCTGGGGGCTGCGCGCCGAGACTCCGCGCGCGGCTGAGGCTCTATGGTCCCTGATCGCCAGCGCCGTCTTCATCCTGTGGTGGATCGGAGCCATCAACTTCACGGGACTGGGCGCCTTCTCATTGCGAGGCGGCGAGGTCAGCGTGACGGCGGCGCCGATCTGGAGCCTTCTGTTCGCGCCCATCCTGGCCTGGGTCGTGGCGGGCATGGCGGTGGACGGCATCACCTTGTGGCGGCCGGGCGCCGGGCGGCTGCGCGCCTTCCTCAAGATCCCGGTGGCGGCGGCCGGATTGTGGATCGGCTGGAGACTGTTCGAAGCCGGTCACTGGGCCACGCTGACCCAGGGGGATCAGACGGCGCGGGTCGTCGGCGGGACAACCAATGTCAGCTTGGAAGCCCTGCGTGCGATCAACGAGGCCGGGCGCGGTCTGGCGGACACAGCCATGACGCTGGGTTCGGTGTTGAGCTGGGCGCTGGCGATCATCATGCTGTGCTTGGCGTTCGACATCCTGACCCAGATGTGGCGCATCGCGACGGTGAAGGACTGTTGACCCGTCGTTGAGTGAAGGTCGGCGCCGCCATGTCCGAAAACCGCGAGACAGGGCGGCGCGGCGGGCGCATGTTGCGGGCATGGAAAACGCCCGCGACAGTCTGGATCAGGAGGCCTGCTATCGGGCGGTCCTGACGCGCGACCCGCGTTTTGACGGGCGGTTCTTCACCTGCGTGAAGACGACGGGGATCTATTGCCGCCCGGTCTGTCCGGCGCGGACGCCCAAGCGCGAGAATATGAGCTTCGTCGCCTCGGCGGCGGCGGCCGAGGAGGCGGGGTTCCGCGCCTGTCTGCGCTGCCGGCCCGAGACGGCGCCGGACATGGGGGCGTGGCGCGGGACGTCCAACACCGTCAGCCGGGCCTTGGGCCTGATCGAGGCGGGGGCTCTGGATAGCCACTCCGAGTCCGGGGGCGATGTGGATGCTCTGGCCGCGCGGCTGGGGGTGGGCGAGCGGCACCTGCGCCGCCTGTTCCGTCAGCATCTGGGGGCGGCGCCGGTCAGCGTGGCGCAGACGCGGCGGGTGCTGCTGGCCAAGGCCCTGATCCACCAGACCGACCTCGCCATGGCCGAAGTGGCCCTGGCCTCGGGCTTCGGCAGCGTGCGGCGCTTCAACGAGACCTTTCAGGGCCTGTATGGACGCCCGCCCTCGGCGTTGCGACGTCGGGCCGAGAAGCCGGGCGACGGCGGCGTGCGGCTGAGCCTGCCCTATCGGGCGCCCTATGCGGTCGAGGCCATGCTGGGGGCGCTGGCCGCGCGCGGCGACACGGTCGAGGACGGGGTCTGGCGGCGCGAACTGACGCCTGACGCGGACGGCGCGACGGGAGAGGTCTCGGCCCGGTTCGAGGACGGAAACCGGCTGGCGGTGACGGTGGCGGCCTCGGACCTGAAGGCCCTGCCCGGCGTGCTGGCGCGGGTGCGGCGGGTGTTCGACCTGTCGGCGGACCCCGAGGCGATCCAGAGGGATCTGTCGGCGGACGCCCTGCTGGCGCCCCTGCTGCGGGCGCGGCCTGGCCTGCGTCTGCCCGGAGCTTGGATGGACGAGGCGGCGGACATGGCCAGCGACCGGCTGGAGGACGAAGGGCTCGCAAGACGGGCCGAGCACTGGCGGCCCTGGCGGGCCTATGGCGCGCTGCACCTGCGGGAAGCGGGGATCGACGGCGCCGCACTGATGGAGATGAACGATGAAAAAGACGCAGCCTGAAGCCTTCACCCTGGACCGCATCGCCTCGCCGCTGGGCGAGGTGTTGCTGGTCACGGACGCCGAGGGCGCGGTGCGGGCCTTCGACTTCACGGACTATGAGGCGCGGATGATGAAGCTGCTGGCCCGCCACTACGGCGAGGTCGTGCTGACGGAGGGCCGGGCGCCCGAGGCGGTGCGGGCGGCGGTGGCGGCCTATTTCGGCGGCGACGCGACGGCGCTGGACGGCCTGAAGGTGAAGACCGGCGGCACCGATTTCCAGCGCTCGGTCTGGGCGGCCCTGCGCACCATTCCGGCGGGCGAGACCTGGAGTTACGGTCAGCTGGCGCACGCCATCGGCAAGCCCAGCGCCGTGCGCGCCGTGGGCCTGGCCAACGGGGCCAATCCGGTCGGCGTCATCGTGCCCTGTCACCGCGTCGTCGGCGCCAACGGGACCCTGACCGGCTATGCCGGCGGACTGGAACGCAAGCGCTGGCTGCTGGCGCACGAAAGCGCCGCGCCGAGGCTTATCTGAACGGCGAGGTGAACTGGTCCGGGGTCAGGGCGCGGGGGGTGAAGCGGGCTTCGCGGACGGCGCCGTTGAAGTAGTTGACGCGGTTGATGCGCGTGCCGACCGAGGCGCGGCCGGGGCCTTGGGGCTTGAAGGCGATTTCGGCTTCGGCCTGGACCACGCCGTTGACGAAGGCGCGATAGGTGGTCCCGTCGAAGGTCTGGGCGACGTGGGCCCACTGGCCGAGGGTGTGCAGTCTGGTCGGCTCGATCAGGGGCTTGTTGTAGCCCTCGCCCTTGGTGAAGGCGTCCAGATACCAGCCGCCCTCGACCACGCGGATCTCGAACATGATGCGGGTGCCGGGACCGCCGGGCGCCTCGTCCGACTGCAGGTGGAACCAGCGCTGCTCGAAGGGGCCGCCGTCGGGGCGGAAGACGGCCTCGAAGGTGAAGGTCGCGGCGCCCGCCAGCGGATGCCGGTCGATGAACAGGGCGTCGTCCACGCCGTCGAACTGCACCGCCGGGCCGAAGGGGCTGGCGATGATGCGGGGCGCGCCCTCGACATGGGTGGTCTCGCCGCCGATGGCCGACAGGCGGTCGAAGGTCCAGACGGTCTGGCCTGGCTGCGCGACGGGGGCGGGAAGGGAGGCGCAGGCGGCGAGCGGCGCAAGGGCCAGCGGAGCGGCCAGAACGGCGCGGCGGTTCAAGGTCATGTCGTGCCCCTCAGGCGGCGCCGTCGAGGAAGAGGCGGCAGGCCGGATTGTCGGTTTCGTCCACATAGGGGTAGCCGAGGGCGTCCAGCGCGGTCCAGAGGGCGGGGACCTGATCCGGGGCGACGCTGATCCCGGCCAGAACCCGGCCCACGTCGTCGCCGTGGTTGCGATAGTGGAACAGGGTCAGGGCCCAGGCGGGCTGCAGGCTGTTGAGGAAGCGCAGGAAGGCGCCGGGGCGCTCGGGGAACTCGAAACGCAACAGGCGTTCGTGCGGCAGGCCGATGGTGCGGCCGCCGACCATGTAGCGGACGTGCAGCTTGGCGGTCTCGTTGTCGCTCATGTCCTCGACGGCGTAGCCGTCGGCGCGGAGGCGTTCGATCAGGTCTTCTTTTTCTTGCCCTATCGCCTCGCGCGCGGCGCTCGGCTGCTTGAGGGCGCCGCCGCCCTTCAGCGAGACGCCGACGAAGATCTGGGCCGTGCCGTCGCCGGACCAGCGATAGTTGAACTCGGTCACCGAGCGGCCGTCGAGGCTGCGCAGGAAGCGGTGATAGTCGTCGCGACGGTCGGGCATGGCCACGGCCAGCAGGGCCTCGGCGCCCTCGCCGATCTCGGCCCGCTCGGCCACGTGACGCAGGCGGTCGAAGTTGACGTTGGCGCCCGAGTTGATCGCCGCCAGGGCGCCGCTTCCGGGGTTGTGCGCGGCCCAGACCTTCAGGCCGGCGAGCGCGACGGCGCCCGAGGGCTCGGCCACGGCGCGGACGTCGTCGAAGATGTCCTTGACCGCCGCACAGATGGCGTCGGTGTCGACCAGGACGATCTCGTCCAGCAGGTCGCGGCACAGGCGGAAGGTCTCGTCGCCGGCGCGGCGCACGGCCACCCCGTCAGCGAACAGGCCGACCTGATCCAGGGTCACCACCTGACCGGCGTCGATGGCGCTCTTCATCGTCGGGGCGTCGGCGGGCTCGACGCCGATGATCTTCGTCTCCGGGCGCAGGAAGCGGACGATGGCGGCGACGCCCGCCGCCAGCCCGCCGCCGCCGATGGGGACGAAGACGGCGTCGATCGGGTCGGGGTGCTGGCGCAGAATCTCCAGCCCGACCGTGCCTTGCCCGGCGATCACGTCGGGGTCGTCGAAGGGGTGGACGAAGGCGGCGCCCGTCTCCTGTTCCAGCTTCCGCGCATGGGCGTAGGCGTCGTCGAAGCTGTCGCCGTGCAGGACCACGTTTCCGCCGAGCGCCTTGACCGCCGCCACCTTGATGCCCGGCGTGGTGGTCGGCATGACGATGGTCGAGGCCGCGCCGCGCTTCGCCGCCGCCAGGGCCACGCCTTGGGCGTGATTGCCCGCCGAGGCGCAGATGACCCCGCGCGCCAGCTCGGCCTCGCTCAGGTTGGCGATGCGGTTGTAGGCGCCGCGAATCTTGAACGAGAAGACCGGCTGCAGGTCCTCGCGCTTGAGCCAGGCGGGGCGGCCGATGCGCGCCGACAGCCGCTTCAGCGGGTCCAGAGGGGTTTCCTCGGCCACGTCATAGACGCGGGCGGTCAGGATGCGGCGGACGGTGTCTTGCACGAATAAACTCGAAAGGGCGCGGTCGGGAGGCTCAAACGACCTCTGGTCTAGGCCAGAACCTGCGCGCGGGGGAAGGGTCTTGCGTCAGGCGCGCAGCGGATTGTTTGTGGGGGTATATATTTACCCGGATAATATGTTCGGATATTTGATCCGGGTAAAACAAAGGAGACCTCCATGACGTCCGCAGACCGCAAGGCGCTCATCAACGACTACAAGGACCGCGAAACCGTGGCCGGGGTGTTCGCCGTCATCTGCTCGGCCACCGGTCGCGCCTGGGTGGGGCAGAGCCGCCACATCGACACCCAGCAGAACGGCCTGTGGTTCGCGCTCAAGATGGGCGGCAGTCCGTTCAAGTCGCTTCAGACCGAATGGAACGCCCACGGCGGCGACAGCTTCCGCTTCGAACAATTGGACCGCCTGTCGCCCGACCTGTCCGACATGGCCCGCAAGGACGAGCTGAAGAAACGCGCCGCGCTGTGGATCGCGCGGCTGGGCGCAGAGGCGCTGTAAGGGGCGCTCACGCCCTTTTCCCTTGCGCCGTGTGCGGAAGAGCCTACATTGCGCCTGCTTATGCTAACTTTGAGCATAAGTCGGGGCCGCGCAGACGGCCGCAAGGGAGTTGAGGCGATGGCGGACGGCGCTTTCGGTCTGTCGAAGGAACTGGCGGAAGAGACCGCTCCGGTCTGGGAGAAGGTCAAGGGTCTGGTGACCCCGCTGGAGTGGCCGGAACAGGCGAAACTCATCAGCGAGATCAATGCGCTGAAGAAGCAGCGCGACGCCGTCGTCCTGGCCCACAACTATATGACGCCCGAGATCTTCCACGGCGTGGGCGACTATGTCGGCGACAGCCTGGGTCTGGCCAAGGAGGCCGCCAAGTCGAAGGCCAGGGTCATCGTCCAGGCGGGCGTCCACTTCATGGCCGAGACCTCGAAGATCCTGTCGCCGGACAAGACGGTGCTGATCCCCGACCTGCGGGCGGGTTGCTCGCTGGCCTCGTCGATCACGGGCGCGGACGTGCGCCTGATCAAGCAGCGTCATCCGGGCCTGCCGGTGGTCACCTATGTGAACACCACCGCCGACGTGAAGGCCGAGACCGACATCTGCTGCACCAGCGCCAACGCCGTTCAGGTGGTGGAGTGGGCGGCCAGAGAATGGGGCGTCGACAAGGTCATCCTGATCCCCGACGAGTTCCTGGCGCGCAACGTCGCGGCCCAGACGAATGTCGGCATCATCGCCTGGAAGGGCCGCTGCGAGGTGCATGAGCGCTTCACCGCCGACGACATCGCCGAGATGCGCGCCGCCTATCCGGGGGCGGAAATCCTGGCCCACCCGGAATGCCCGGAAGAGGTGCTGGCGGCGTCGGACTTCGCCGGATCGACGGCGGCGATGATCGACTATGTCGAGGCGAGAAAGCCGAAGCAGGTGGTGATGATCACCGAGTGCTCCATGGCCTCGAACGTCAAGGGCGACGTGCCCGGCGTCGACTTCATCGGTCCGTGCAACCTGTGCCCGCACATGAAGCGTATCACCCTGGAGAACATCCGAGACTGCCTGCGCGACATGAAGTTCGAGGTGACGGTGGAGCCGGAGGTGGCCGAGCGCGCCGCCCTGGCGGTGCAGCGGATGATCGACCTGCCGCCGCCGTCCATCCCGGCGCGTTACGACCTGATCAAGGCCAGGCACCATGTTGATGTGGAGCTGATCTGAGGTCCTGCGGCGATGCGGCCCGTTGCGGGCCGGTCGTCGCGCGCCCAGTTCGACGCCATGAGCGATACTGACCATACCACGCGCCGTCCCGGTCCCTGGGACCTGCCGCCCGAACAGCCCTCGCCCGAGCCTGCCCGCAAGGCCGCGCCTCTGGAGGACAAGGGCCAGCATCCGGGCTGGGCCATCGCCTCGACCCTGCTGATGGCGGGTTTCCTGTGGTGGATCACAGGCAGCGTCATCGTGGCGGGGGCGGTGCTGTTCGGCCTGTTCGTCCACGAATACGGCCATGTGCTGGCGATGAACCGTCTCGGCATGGGGCCGGCGCGCATCTACATTATTCCCTTCCTCGGCGGACTGGCCAAGGCGCAGCGCGAGCCGAAGAGCGAGTGGCACGGCGTGCTGGTGTCGCTGGCCGGGCCGGCGTTCGGCCTGATCGCCATGATCCCCTTTGTGGCGGCGGGATTGGCGCTGGGATCGTCCGAGTGGCTGATGGGCGCCTTCTTCATCGCCATGATCAATCTGGTGAACCTGCTGCCGGCCCCGCCGCTGGACGGGTCCAAGGCCCTGGGGCCGGTGCTGACGCGGGTGCACCCCCGGCTGGAGCAGGTCGCGCTTCTGGCCGTCGGCGGTCTGGCTGTCTGGTGGGGGCTGTCGACCGGGCGGCTGATCCTGGCGGTCTTCCTCGGCATCGCCGTCATCAGCCATCTGAAGCGCGGCGTCTGGCGCGCGGCCTGGGGGCGTTTGAGCTGGCCCGAGGCGGGGCGCAGCCTGGCCCTCTATCTGGCGACGGCGGCGGTCTGCGCGTCGGCGGCGATCGGCGCCCTGCTGCCCCTGACCGGCGGGGCGGTCGAGCCGGCCTTCGACATGGGCCTGAGATTCATCGGCGTGGGAGGCCGTTAGACGCATGGCGCGCATCCGGCGTGAGGGGCCGCTGATCATCGGCGGCGGGCTGGCGGGGCTGTCGGCGGCGCTGGAGGCCGCGCCGGCCCGGAATCAAAGAGGGGGGGCTCTGGTGGTGACGCCCGAGCCCCTGCTGAACGCCTGTTCCTCGGCCTGGGCCCAGGGCGGGCTGGCGGCGGCCCTGTCGCCAAAGGACAGCGCGCTGCTGCATGCGCAGGACACCGAGGGCGCGGGCGCCGGTCTGGTCGAGCCGGACGCCGCGCGCGCCCTGACCGAGCGCGGGCGCGAGACGGTGGAATGGCTGGCCGCCCTGGGCGCGCCCTTCGACCGGGACGAAGCCGGCGGTTTTTCCGTGTCGCTGGAAGCGGCCCACAGCCTGCCGCGCGTGGCCCGGGTCGGCGGCGACGGCGCCGGGCGCGCCATCCTGTCGGCGGTGGTGGCCGCCGCGCGGGCGTCGAAGCATATCGAGATCTGGGAGGACGGACGGCTTCGGGGCCTGATCCAGGACGTGAACGGCCGGGTGCGCGGCGCCCTGATCGAGCGGGCTGGAGGCCGGGTGGACGAGGTCTTCGCCCCGGCCGTGGTCCTGGCCACCGGCGGCGTCGGCGGTCTCTATGAGGTGACCACCAACCCCTCGGCCCTGCGCGGCGAGGGGCTGGCCCTGGCCTATGCGGCGGGCGCCGAGGTCCTCGATCCCGAATTCGTGCAGTTCCACCCCACCGCCATCGACGTCGGTCTGGACCCCGCGCCCCTGGCGACCGAGGTCCTGCGCGGCGAGGGGGCGCGGCTGGTCGATGGGACCGGCGCCTTCCTGCTGGGCGAGGATGAAGACGCCGACCTGGCCCCGCGGGACATCGTGGCGCGGGCGGTCCACTCGGCGCGCGTGGACGGGCGCGGGGCGTTTCTGGACGCGACCAGGGCGGTGGGCGAGGCCTTTCCGCATGAGTTTCCCGCGGTGTTCGCCGCCTGCATGCGCGCCGGGCTGGACCCGCGCGTCAGCCCCATTCCGGTGGCGGCAGCGGCCCACTACCACATGGGCGGCGTCGTCGCCGACGACGAGGGGCGGACCGGGGTGCCGGGCCTCTACGCCATCGGCGAGTGCGCGGCGACCGGGGTGCACGGGGCCAACCGTCTGGCCTCCAACTCCCTGCTGGAGGCGGGCGCCTTCGGGCGGCGGGCCGGACGGGCGGCGGCGCAGGAGGTGCAGCCGCCGAAGGCTGCTTTGAGGGCGGCGCGGGCTTCCAGGGACTTGCCGCCGGAGGCCATGGCCGAGCTGCGCGCCGCCATGACCCGGTTCGCGGGCGTGGTCCGTGACGAGGAAGGGCTGAGCGCCCTGAGCGCGGTCATCGACCGGCTGACGAAGGCGAACCCTGACGCCGTGGTCCTGACCGCCGCGCGCCTGATCGCCGAAGGGGCGTTGAACCGGCGCGAAAGCCGGGGCGGGCATTTCCGCGCCGACCATCCCGACAGCCTGCCGACGGCCTTGCACACCCGCATGACCCATTCTTCCGTCATTCCGGACGCGCCGCAGGCGCGAGCCGAAACCCAGGCGGTTGAGATAGTCTGACCGTCTGGGTCCCGGGTCCGCTGCGCGTCCCGGGATGACGGCGAGAAATGAGAGACGTTGAGACCATGACCCGAACCCTGCCGGACCTGCTGATCGAGCCCGTCGTGCGGATGGCCCTGACCGAGGACCTGGGCCGCGTCGGCGACGTGACGGCTCAGGCCTGCATTCCCGAGGACGCGCGCTTCAGCGCGGTCTTCGCCGCGCGTCAGGCCGGGGTGATGGCCTGCGGGGCGGTGGTGAGGATCGCCGTTCACGCCATGGACCCGACCGCGACGGTGACGATCAAGGTCGCGGACGGCGAAGCCTTCGAGGCCGGGACGGTGCTGGTCGAGGCCGAGGCTGATGCGCGCGCCCTGCTGGCGGCGGAACGGACGGCGCTGAACCTGCTGGGTCGGATGTGCGGCATCGCCACCCTGACCCGGACCTATGTCCAGGCGGTGGCGGGCACGAGCGCCCGCATCGCCGACACCCGCAAGACCACGCCCGGTCTGCGCGCGCTGGAGAAGCACGCGGTGGCCTGCGGCGGCGGGCTGAATCATCGCTTCGGGCTGGATGACGCCATCCTGATCAAGGACAACCACGTCGCCGTCTGCGGCGGGGCGGGCGAGGCGGTGCGTCGCGCCAAGGCCTTCGCCCCCCACCTGATGAAGGTCGAGGTCGAGGTGGATGGTCTGGATCAGCTGGACGAGGTCCTGGCGGAACGGCCCGACGTCGTCATGCTGGACAACTTCAGCCTGGCCGATCTGGAAGAGGCTGTGCGCCGGGTGAAGGACAGCGCCTTTGGTCCGGTGGTGCTGGAGGCCTCGGGCGGGGTCAATCTGACGACGGTGGCCGCCATCGCCGCGACCGGGGTGGACGTGATCTCGGTCGGCGCCCTTACGCACTCGGTTCCGCAACTGGACGTGGGTCTGGACGCGCACTGACCGGACGCGCGAACCATTTGCGGGCGATCCATTTCTGGATCGGCTCGTCGATGAGGCGGTTGTAGAGGTCCGAGGCGATCAGGGTGAAGACCAGGGCGCCGAGCCACATGGCCCAGGCCTCCCAGGCCACGCTCTCGACCGCCGGGTGCAGGCGGGCGGCCAGGGGCTCGACCACGTCGAACCAGACGGCGCCGGTGATGGTGTGGACCATGAAGAGGCAGAAGCTGACCTTGGCGCCCCATTCGGCGCCGGGGATGGGCCTGGTCACCGGCGAGGCGCCGCAGCCGATGATGACGGCGCAGATGGCCAGGACGTTGATCAGGTCCGGCCCCGCCAGCCAGGCGTTGGCCAGAAGGACGGCGCCGCCGCCGAAGCCGACGAGACGGGCCGAGCCGCTGGTCCAGCGTCCGGTCTGAACCGCCCGCGCCAGGGTCAGGCCGACCAGGAAGAGGGGGGCGGCGCGGAACATGCACCACTGGAAGGGCAGGCTGAACTGCTGCTCGCCCAGCAGGGCCAGGCTGAGGGCGTTGGAGCCGACGATGATGGCCAGCCCCAGCCCCAGGCTGATCCAGAGGCTGTTGATCCTCAGCATGCCCCGCCACAGCATGGGGAAGAAGGCGTAGCAGATCAGCAGGGTGGAGATGGTCCAGCTGGGGATGTTCCAGTGCCCGCCGCCCAGGCCGAAGGCGTGCAGCAGCAGGATCTGGGCGGGCAGGCCGGACAGGTCGAAGCGCCCCTCGTTGCTCTGGGCCAGGCCCAGCCAGCCGGCGGCGAGGACCATGGCGACCAGCATGGCCAGGGTGATGATGTGCGTGGGGTAGCAGCGGGCCAGGCGCTTGAGCCAGAACCGGGCCAGGGAGACCTTGCGGCTGGCCACCGCCGCGCCATAGGCCTTGGCCAGGACGAAGCCCGACAGGATCAGGAAGAAGTCGGTGGCCAGATAGCCGCGCCCCAGAAAGGCGTGCATCGACTGCAACGAGACCGGCGCGGAATCACCAAAATGGAACACCACGACGAACAGGGCGGCGACGAAGCGCAGGGCGTCGAGCGCGCCGCCGCGCGTCTTGGCGGGGGCGGCCGGGGCGGTGGTCGTCTGGGTCATGCGGCCTACTCGGGACGTCAGAGAAGCGTTCGATCGACCTTATAGCAAGAAGCAGGCCGGGAACGCCCCGACGTCGGAGGTCGTTTCATTGGGACGAAAGGAGAGGTTCATGACCAAGTCCCCCACGGTTCCCAAGGAGCAGCGCAGCTTCGCCGATCACGGCGCGCGCACCATCCAGGACATGGCGGATCGGCGCGACCTGGCCACGGGCGCCCAGTCGGGCCAGCCCGGTGACGCGGACGTCAATACGGGTCAGCAGGGCCGCTTCGGCAACCTGAAGCAGAACATGACGCCGCAATGGAAGACGCAGGACCGCTGAGGGCGGTCGGCTGCGAACCGGATCACTCCGTGGTCGCAGCCTCGGCGGGCGTGGTCGCAGCCGTCGTGACCGCAGCCGGAACGCTGGCGCCTTCGCGGGCCAGGATGGCGGTATAGGCTACGGCGCCGCCGACCTTGGCCGGTTCGGCGGTGGTCAGGTTGGCTTGGATCATGCGCGGCTGTTCAGCGCCGGTCGAGGGGCGCGGCGTGTAGCGGAAGGCGTCGCTGGATCCCGAACGACCGCCGAAGCGATAGAAGAGATGATCGCCGACCTGGCCGACCCGGATCAGGTTGTTGCGCCAGCCGGGCGAGACGCGCGTCGTGTGGAAGTGGGTGGCGTTGCCGACAGCGGCGTAAACCTGACCCGACAGGGCCTTGGAGGCCACGTCGCGGGCGCGGTTCCAGGCGGCGCGATTGACAGCGCCGCGCATGGCGCCGTTGCAGGTAAAGCTGAACTGGCAGCCGGTGCTGCGGTTCGATCCCTGATAGACCACGGCGCAGACGGTGTTGGGGAAGGCGGGATGGCGGGCGCGGTTCAGCACCACCTGGGCCACGGCGCGCATGCCGTCCACGCCTTCGCCGCGCGCTTCATAATAGGCGGCCCTGGTCAGGCAATCGAGGTCGCGCGACTGATCCAGGGCGGCGCCGAGGCGGAAGGGCCGGGCGGCGGGGTTGGTCAGATCGGCGCGACGCAGGCCGTTCCGGGATTCGTCGAGGCGGGCGGTCAGCAGTTCCGCCTGGCGGTCGCGCTGGGCGGCGCCGGCGACGGAATAGGGATCGTGACGATCGGCGATGGCCAGGGCGCTGGCGTCCAGGCCGCCGGCCGCGGCGGCCATGGCTTCCTGGGTATAGCCCTCGGCGCCGGCGCCCTGCAGGCGTTCAGCCTGGGCGCGAACGGTCGAAGCCTGGGCGGCCACGCCGCCCAGATAGGCTCCACCGACGGCTAGGCTGACGACGCCGCCGAACGCCGCAGCCGCCGTCTTGGGGCGCAGGCGAACAGATTGGGCGGCGTGCATCAGCGCACGCGTCTGCGAGGAGAAACTCAAAGGCGTAGTCCTGTTCAGCAGGGCGAGGATGCCGCCCCCGTACTCAACGAAACCAGGCGACATGACGCGTCGCGAACCGGCTCCGGACCAGAGATCGACGATCGGCCGACCTCCGGAAGGCGGGCCTTAAGCCATCCATTTATGGCCTCAATGTGGTTGATTCGGCAATTGCTGTTGCGGCGCAGCAATTCGTCGTGTCCTTACAGACGCTGTTTCGATTTGTGATAAATGTGGCGAGTTTTTGCTGAAGCACATCTTTCGACATCTGTATTCGATTACGATGCAATGATTTCGTAAGTGCGAGAGGTCGAGCCACAACGCTATTGGCGTTCAGGTCTATACTTGCTTGCCTGACTCCTGCCTCAGGTTGGAACTCAACGGCTCTGACCGCGTTGCAAGCTCAACCATTTCAAGGAGTTCTTCGCCTGATGACCCGTTCCCCGATCCGCGTCGCCGCTGTTTTCGCCCTGGGGCTTTCGGCCCTGGCTGTTTCCGCCTGCGGCCACACGGTCGAGCAGAAGGCGGCGACCGGCGCCATCGCCGGCGCCGTGGTGGCCGGGCCGGTGGGGGCGGCGGTCGGCGGCGCTGCGGGCGCGGCCGTGGGCCATATCGACAAGCCGAACCGTTAAACATCAGGGCGCGGAGTCGTCTGACGGCGACGCGCCCGCCGATCTGCGTCACGTCCATTTCGATATGAAATTACGTGTTTGACGCCTCATAACGGCGGCAGAGCTTGATTTCTGCGCCGGATTCCGCTTTGGCAGCGCGCCGGGCCGTCCGCGCATCCGCGCATCCGCGCGCCCGCCGGGCCGCCGTTGATCGGCGTCGCCCCTCATTCAGAGTTTCAAGGAAGACCGCCTCTACGCATGCGAGACCTCAAACAAACCGGCTTCAACGACCGCATCTCCGCTCAACAGGACGCCAAGAAGGCCCTGCTGGCCAAGTTCAAGCCCAAGCCGACGGTCCAGGATCCCGAGTTCGAGAAGCTGGCCGAGAAGCGCGCCGCCGAGAAGGAAGCCCAGCGTCAGCAGTTCGAGCTGGAAAAGGCCGAGGTGCGTCGCCTGAAGGCCGAGAAGGAAGCCGCTCGCCTGGCCGCTGAAATGGCCGCCCAGGACGAGGTCGACGCCGCCAAGCGCGCCGCCCGCAAGGAGCGCAAGCAGTTGACCAAGGAAGAGCAGAAGGCCGCGCGCGACGCGCGTTACGCCGCGCGCAAGGCGCGCCAGCGCTAAGACGGACGGATCGGCAGGGGCGGTGCAACGCCCCTGCGGCTGCAGCGTTACAGGGGCGAAGTTTCCGGCCTCGACCGGGCGCGACCCCTTGGATCGCGGCCCGGATTTCCTAACTGCAAGGCTGGATATTCACACAGCGACGCAAACAGGAGCCGCCATGACCGCCGCCATCGACACCGGCCTGAAACCCAAGGAACGCGACGAGGTCGCCCGCGAACTGTCCAAGGTCCTCGCCGACAGCTTCGCCGTCTATCAGAAGACGCACGGCTATCACTGGAACGTCCGCGGGCCGGAGTTCTTCAGCCTGCACAAGCTGCTGGAGCAGCAATACAACGAGATCTGGGCCGCGCTGGACGACATCGCCGAGCGCATCCGCGCCCTGGGCGAACTGGCGCCGCAGAGCGCCTCGGCCTTCGCCAACCTGACTTCGATCAAGGACGGCGACCCGGAGAAGGACGCCAGCGAGATGCTCAAGGAGCTGATCAAGGACCACGGCGTGCTGATCGCCACGGCCCGCGCCGCCCTGGACGCCGCCGACGAGGTGGGCGACGAGGCCAGCGTCGACCTGATGACCCAGCGTCTGGCCGCCCATGAAAAGGCCGCCTGGATGCTGCGCTCCAGCCTGGGCGATCGCTAGCCTCCTCACGGAACAGTAATCTTCGGGCCTGAAAAGCGCCGGATTGGGCGGTCACTGAGATCGTCTTCCGGCGCTCGCCAGCGCCGCACATGGGACGCTGGATGCTGAAAGGCCGCCTGCCGCAGCTGAAGACGACCGGACGTCAGGCCCTCGCCATGGCGCCCATGGCCGTGGCCGTCAGCCTGGCGGTCATGGGCGTGGCCATGTCGGCCAGCTCCAGCCCGCGCCCCGACATCGACCGCACAGCCGAGGCCGTGGCCCGCGCGACCGGCGGCGATCTGACCCCGCGCGGATTGCAGCTGGTCATGGCGCGGCTGGACGCCGGGCAACTGGCCGTGGCGCGCCGCTTCGATCCGGCGCTGAACCTGCCCGAGCTGTACGGCCTGACGCCGGGGTGGGAGAGCCTGAGCCTGGGCGGCAAGCCGTCGCTGGACGCGGGCGTCTCGGGCGTCGCCGCCCAGCAACTGAACGCGGCCATGCCCACGGCCTTCGGCGCCCTGCAACCGGCTCTGCCCTTCGACCTGCGCCCCGCCACCGAGGCCGACCGCAAGCGCGCCCTGCGCTGCCTGACCCAGGCCGTCTACTACGAGGCGGCGCTGGAGCCGACCGAGGGGCAGGAGGGCGTGGCCCAGGTCGTGCTGAACCGGGTGCGCGATCCCAACTATCCGAACACGGTCTGCGGCGTCGTCTATCAGGGCGCCGAGCGGACCACGGGCTGCCAGTTCAGCTTCACCTGCGACGGGGCCCTCAGCCGCGCCCCCATCAACTGGGCCTGGACCCGCGCGGCCCGCGTGGCCGAGCGCGCCCTGGCCGGCCATGTGGCGACGCGGGTGGGGACGGCGACCCATTATCACGCCGACTACGTCCACCCCTGGTGGTCGCCGACCTTGGCCAAGATCACCCAGGTCGGGGCGCACATCTTCTATCGCTGGAAGGGCGCGCCGGGCGAAAGCGCCGCCTTCGTCCAGAGATCGGCGGGCCGCGAGCCCGTCATTGACGAGGCCCGTTTCGCCAGGCCTCGCATCCTGCTGGCCACCGCCGCCGACAGCGTCGAGGAGGCTCTGGCCGGCGCCGCGCCGAACCAGTTGCGCACGGTCGAGATCGACGGCCAGACCCGCGTCGTCGGCGTCGCCAGCCTGGGCGGCCGTCGCCAGGCCAGCAAGGAAGAGATCGCCGCCATCAATGAGCGGCTGAAGGCCTATGAGGCCGCGCCTGCGCCGACCGTCACCGTGGCGCCGCCGCCGCCCGGCGTGACCGCCATGGCGGTCGAGGAAGTCGGCAAGCCCGGAGCCTGACCCGACGCGCGAGGCGTCAGGCGAAGACAGCCCAGCCTGGGTCGGGTTCGGCTGAACCGGTCTTGTCGGCCCGAACCGGGCGAGCTTTCGGCGCGCGTGGCCTCGCGGCGGGCCGTCGCCGCAAGGAGGCGCCGACCTGACTGACTTTTTGCACCAGAGCGGCGCGCATGGCGCGGAAGCGGGCGGTCGCGCCCAGGGCGGCGGCGAGGATGAAGACGTCCAGGAAGACCGCCACGTCGAACATGCCGAACCAGAGGATCAACTCGGGCGTGAACAGGCTGAACAGGCGCAGGCCCTCAAGCTCGAAAAGGCCGAACAGGATCAGGCCCGCCGCCCCCAGGGCCGCGTAGAAGGCGACACGGCCGGGCGACAGGGCGTTGAGCCACCGCGCGGGGGCTTCGACCAGCAGCCGGTGCAGGCTCCGCCCTATGGAGGTCGTGGGCAGAGCGGCCAGCAACAGCATGGTCACGGTCATGAAAACAAGCATTGGCCTTCCCCCCTCGGTCCGTCTGAACCTATGCGGCGAACGGCGCTATTCAAGGGGTGTTGGGTCACTGGCGCTCGGCGTAGGCGCGCCAGCCCTTCTGCAGATCGGGGATGGAGGCCGGCAGGCCGTGGGCGGCGCCCTGGCTGGTCAACCAGGCCTCGAAGCTGCGTCCCGACGCCAGGGCCTCGGCGATCTCGGCGAGGATGGTCGGGCGGCCGGAGGTCTGGATCAGGTAGTCAGCGAAGACGCGGGTCTGGATGTAGAAGACGCGCTCCAGCGCGGCGGGCCGGGGACCGGCGCCGGCCGGGGTGAAGCTGACGCCGATCCCGCCGCTGGCCGCGACGTCAGGGGCGGCGGCGACGGCGCGCGCCAGACCGGGATGCTCGCGCGACAGCAGGCCGGGCAGGTCCAGCAGCAGGGACCGGCCGTCGATGGGGCCGACGGCGGGGACCGTCTCGCCCCTCATCAGGGCGCGGAACTGGTCGCGGCGCTGGGCGGCGGTCGCCTCGTCCTCCAGAACGACGGCGGCGGCTTCGTCCAGCCAGTCGGGGCCGGGACCGCCGTAGTGGTGGGGGGCGTCGGCGTCGGTCGAGGCGCGCTGGGGCCAGAAGGCCTGGGTGAACCACAGGTGGCCCAGTTCATGGGGGACCATGCCGGCGTCGAGTGCGGCCTGGGCCTTGGCGTCGGGGATCTGGGACAGGGCGCGGGCGACGACGTCCTCGGTCTGGGCCGGGGTCATGTTCTGCGAAGCGGCGAAGCGCCGGGTTCCCTGTTCAACCCCGCGACGGGCGGCCTCGTCGAAGGTGCGCAGGGCGGGCCAGGGCAGGATGTGCGTGAAACCGGTGGCGCTCAGGGCCGCGCGCTGCGGGACGGGCGGGGTCGAGATCACGACATAGGGGGCGATGTCGCGACCGAACTGCGCGGCGAACCGGGCCTCGGCCGCGCGCGCATAGCCGGCCAACCGCGCCGCCTCCTCCGGGGTGGCGGCCAGGGCGACGCCGCGTCCCGCCTCGGCGCAGCTGAGGTCAGGTGCAGCGGCGAGGGCGCGCGTGCAGAGGGAATCAGAGGCGTGAAGCAGGGCGACCGAGGCGGCGGTCGTGGTCAGCAGCAGGACAAGGGCGGACATGGGCGTCTCCGAAGGTGGAGGCGCAGGCTGGCGGGCGTCCGTATCGCCTTCATGTCCGACAGGGCGCTTGCCCGGAGCGCGCCGACACAACAGAGATACAGAAGGGGCGCTAGGACTGGGGGATCATGACCGCGACGGCCGACATCCTGATCGTCGATGACGACGCCAGCCTGAGGGCGGCGCTGGGCGATTATCTGTCGGGCGCGGGCTACGCCGTGCGCACGGCGGACGGCGGGGCGGCCATGGACGCGCGGCTGGCCGAGGCCTTGCCCGATCTGGTCGTCTTGGACGTGATGATGCCGGGCGAGGACGGGCTGTCGATCTGTCGGCGGCTGCAGGGGCGGGCGCCGGTGCTGATGCTCAGCGCCATGGGCGAGACGACCGACCGCATCGTCGGCCTGGAGGTCGGCGCCGCCGACTATCTGCCCAAGCCCTTCGAGCCGCGCGAACTGCTGGCCCGCATCCGCGCGGTGCTGCGCCGTCCCGCGCTGCCCGATGAGGCGACGGATCGGCCGCTGGCCTTCGAGGGCTGGAGGCTGGAGGTCGAGGCGCGGCGCCTGCTGGATCCCGGGGGAGCAGCGGTGGAGCTGACGGCGGGCGAGTTCGCCTTGCTGCTGACCTTCGTGCGGTCAGGGGCGCGCATCCTCAGCCGCGACCAGATTCTGGAGAACACCCATGGGCCCCTGGCCGAGAACTTCGACCGGGCCGTCGATCTGGCGGTCAGCCGTCTGCGGCGCAAGCTGGAGCGGCCGGGGCAGGCGGCGTTGATCGAGACTGTGCGCGGGGCAGGTTATCGCTTCCGCGCACCGGTACGGCGATGAACAGGCTCTCTATCCGAACTCTCGCGGCAGGTTTCACTGTCGCGGCCATCCTGCTGTGCCTGACGGTCGCCTTCGTCATCGCCCTGGCTTTTCCCGCTCCGCCGCCGGCGCGGGTGACGCTGGCCGATGCGCAGGCGGCCCTGAGCGGAGAAACGGAGACGGGCTGGCGGCGTCGCGTGGTCGCCGCGCCGCCCTTTGAGGCCGCGCGCGAGGGACAGGCTCTGGTGGCCCAGGCCGGGCTGGCGGTGCTGCTGGACGCGCCCATGACCGAGGTGCGGGTGCGACCGCTGAGCCCCGAGCGCATTCCGGCGGGCGGGCCTCCGTCACGCGCGCCGTCGGAGGGGCTGAAGGCCCTGTTGGCGGGCATGGCCCTGTCGCCCGGCATGAGTTTCGCCCCCTTCGAGGCGGCGGCGCGTCATGCGGACGGGCGTTGGGTCGTGGCGACGCCGCCGTCGCCCTGGCTGACGCCGCAGCGCCTGCGCATGGGGCTGGCCTTCCTGATCGCCGCTGCTGTCCTGTTGCCCCTGGCCCTGTGGGGGGCGGGACGGCTGACGGCGCCGTTTCAGCGGCTGGCTGAGGCGGCGCGTGGCGAGGGGCGGGCCGAGGCCTTCGTCGGCGGACCGCGTGAGGCGCAGGAAGCGGCGCGGGCGCTGGACGCCATGCGCGACCGTCTGGGCGAGGCCTTGAAAGAACGCACCGCCATCATGGCCGCCGTGGCCCATGATCTGAGGACGCCGTTGACCGGCCTGCGCCTGCGGGTCGAGGGGCTGGCGGCGGGGCCGCGCGAGGTCGCCGTCGCCGACATTGCGCGGATGGAGCGTCTGATCGCCCAACTGCTGACCTATGTCCGGGGCGAGGACGCGCCGTGGACCGTCGAGCCGCTGGATCTGGCGGATTTGGCGCGCGAGGTGGTGATGCGGCAGGTCGCGATGGGTCGGGCCGTGACTCTCACGGCGGACGGCGAGCATCTGGTTCGCGGCGACCGGGACCAGCTGGAGCGGGCCCTGACCAACCTGATCGACAATGCTGTGCTGTATGGCGATCGGGCCGACGTCGCCGTGACGTCCGAAGCGAACGAGATCGTCTGCGTTATCGACGACGCGGGGCCGGGCTTGCCGCCGGATCAACTGGAGGCGGTCTTTTCACCCTTTCGCCGTATGGAGGCCTCGCGCAGCCGCGCCACAGGCGGGGCGGGGCTGGGGCTGTCGATCAGCCGCTCAATCATCGAGCGCAGCGGCGGGCGTGTGAGCCTGAGCAACCACGCCGAGGGCGGGCTGAGGGCGACGATGCGTTTGCCCCGACTGAGAGAATATGATTGACGCCCGCCCTGCCGGAACAGGGCGGGCCTTAGTCGATCACCAGGCGCCGATCTTTTCGGCTTCCTTGTGGCTGATGGGATTGTGGGCGGCCTTGTGGTCTTCCTCGGCGAGGAAGCGGGCGGCTTCCAGCGCGGCCATGCAGCCCATGCCGGCGGCGGTGACGGCCTGGCGATAGACGTCGTCGGTCACGTCGCCGGCGGCGTAGACGCCCTCGATGGCGGTCGAGGCCGTGCCCGGCTTGACCCGCAGATAGCCGCCCGAGTTGATCTCCAGCTGGCCGGCGAACAGTTCCGACGACGGGGCGTGGCCGATGGCGATGAAGACGCCGTCGGCGGGGATTTCCGACAGGTCGCCGGTCTTGACGTTCTTCAGGCGCACGCCGGTGACGTTGCGGGCCACGCCGTCGACGACGCCGAGGATCTCATCGACCGTCACGTCCCAGATCACCTCGATCTTCGGGTGGGCGAACAGGCGGTCCTGCAGGATCTTCTCGGCGCGGAATTCGTTCTTGCGGTGGATGACCGTGACCTTCTCGGCGAAGTTGGTCAGGAACAGGGCCTCCTCGACGGCGGTGTTGCCGCCGCCGACCACCACGACCTGCTTGCCGCGATAGAAGAAGCCGTCGCAGGTGGCGCAGGCCGAGACGCCGAAGCCCTGATATTCAGCTTCGCTGTCCAGACCCAGCCACTTGG
>Ga0247820_10000485_pt1 | contig 21102 bp, 21 predicted proteins | sample 13C_Glucose_Day1_2_FD_192480 | JGI IMG/M metagenome (GOLD analysis project Ga0247820, IMG submission 192480) | Soil microbial communities from agricultural site in Penn Yan, New York, United States - 13C_Glucose_Day14 | ecosystem: Environmental > Terrestrial > Soil > Agricultural land | place...
CCGCTGTCCCCCTCTTACTCCCCCCGTGGTCCCCCCGAACCTTCAGGCGACAAGCTCCCCGAAGGCGTCCTCCTCGTCACGGCCGAAGCTGAGGACCTCGTCCTCGCGCAGCCGGCGGAGCGACCGCCAGATGCTCGACTTCACCGTGCCGACACTGATGCCGAGGATGTCCGCGATCTCCGGGTCCGTACGGCCCTCGTAGTAGCGCAGGACCAGCATGGTGCGCTGGAGCTCGGGCAGCCGGGCCAGCGCCTGCCACAGGACCGCGCGCAGCTCGGTGCCGCGCATCGCGTCCGTGTCCTGGGCCGTCTCCGGCAGTTCCTCGGTCGGGTACTCGTTCAGCTTGCGGCGGCGCCACGCGCTGATGTGCAGGTTGGTCATGGTCCGGCGCAGGTAGCCGCCGACGGCCGCCTTGTCGCTGATCCGGTCCCACGCCCGGTAGGTCGAGAACAGCGCGCTCTGCAGCAGGTCCTCGGCCTCGAAGCGGTCGCCGGTCAGGTGGTAGGCGGTGGCGTACAGGGAGGCGCGGCGCTCCTGGACGTAGGCGGTGAACTCCGCCTCCGCCAGGGAGCTCCGTTCCCCCTGGTCCTCCCCGTACGCGGTCCCCCCGTGCGTGCCCCCCGTGGGCGCGTCGACCACCGTCATGATCGCGGTGTGCTGACGCCCGGTGCCGCGAGCGCACCCCCGCCCGCTCACAGCACCGGACTTCTCGGAACCCCGGTGCAGATCGTGCAGACGCGTGATCACTGCGCTGGTGCTGGTGCCGTGCAGCGTGTTCATCTCGCGCCCCCCGTCGTGGACTTCCGGTGTTCTGCCCTGCTGTTGTGCTTGTGCCGAAAAGCTTGCCGGGGGACCTTCATGGCCGTGTCTGCCGACTGTCACAGACGTGTCACAGGGGTCGGTCACCGCGGGACCACAGATCCTTCACAGGCGTCCGTGCACGTAGCGGCACGTATCCGGGCCCAACGGGCATCTGCCGCCCACGGGTCGAAGAGGGAGGCCTCCATGGGCCAGAATGAGCCCGTGCCTTCCCTGTTGCTGATCGAGGACGACGACGCCATCCGCACGGCCCTGGAGCTCTCACTGACGCGCCAGGGTCACCGTGTGGCGACCGCTGCCAGTGGTGAGGACGGTCTGAAGCTGCTGCGCGAGCAGCGGCCGGATCTGATCGTGCTGGATGTGATGCTGCCCGGCATCGACGGGTTCGAGGTGTGCCGGCGCATCCGGCGCACGGACCAGCTGCCGATCATCCTGCTGACCGCCCGCAACGACGACATCGACGTGGTGGTCGGGCTGGAGTCCGGCGCCGACGACTACGTCGTCAAACCCGTGCAGGGCCGGGTGCTGGACGCCCGTATCCGCGCGGTGCTGCGGCGCGGGGAGCGGGAGTCCAGCGACTCGGCGACCTTCGGCAGTCTGGTCATCGACCGTTCGGCGATGACCGTGACGAAGAACGGCGAGGACCTCCAGCTCACCCCGACCGAGCTGCGGCTGCTGCTGGAGCTGAGCCGGCGGCCGGGGCAGGCGCTGTCCCGGCAGCAGTTGCTGCGGCTGGTGTGGGAGCACGACTACCTGGGCGACTCGCGTCTGGTGGACGCCTGTGTCCAGCGGCTGCGCGCCAAGGTCGAGGACGTGCCGTCCTCCCCGACCCTGATCCGTACGGTGCGCGGTGTCGGCTACCGGCTGGACGCGCCTCAGTGACACAGGAGCACCAAGGGGGGACCGGCGGCTGGTCCGCCGCACGCAAGGGAGTGTGGTCACGGCTGCGGTTCACGAGCCTGCGGCTGCGGCTGGTCGTGGTGTTCGGGCTGGTGGCGCTCACGGCCGCGGTCTCCGCGTCCGGTATCGCGTACTGGCTGAACCGCGAGTCGGTGCTGACCCGTACGCAGGACGCGGTGCTGCGCGACTTCGAGCAGGAGATGCGCAACCGGGCGGGCGCGCTGCCCGAGCACCCCACCCAGGACGAACTGCAGCGCACGGCGGGGCAGATGGCGAACAGCAGCCAGCGGTTCACCGTGCTGCTGGTCGCCGAGAACCCCGACGGGCGGACCGTGTACGGCAGTTCGGGCGGGCTGAACGGCTTCTCGCTGCGGGACGTGCCGGTCTCGCTGCGCGAGGCGGTGACCGAGCGGCAGAGGATCACCTCGAACAACAAGTCCCCCCACCATCTCTACTGGCAGCGGATCATCGACGACGACACCCCGTACCTGGTGGCGGGGTCCATGGTGATCGGCGGCGGGCCGACCGGCTACATGCTGAAGTCGCTGGAGCCGGAGGCCAAGGACCTCAACTCGCTGGCCTGGTCGCTGGGGATCGCCACCGCGCTGGCGCTGATAGGTTCCGCGCTGCTCGCGCACGCCGCCGCCACGACCGTGCTGAAGCCGGTGCAGCGGCTCGGGGCGGCCGCCCGGCGGCTCGGCGAGGGCAAGCTGGACACCCGGCTGAGGGTGTCGGGCACCGACGAACTGGCGGACCTCTCCCGGACGTTCAACAAGGCGGCGGAGGCGCTGGAGAAGCGGGTGGCGGACATGGCCGGCCGCGACGAGGCGTCCCGGCGGTTCGTGGCGGACATGAGCCATGAGCTGCGTACGCCGCTGACCGCGATCACGGCGGTGACCGAGGTCCTGGAGGAGGAGCTGGAGTCCGAGGGCGGCGGCATCGACCCCATGGTCGAGCCCGCGGTACGGCTGGTGGTGAGCGAGACCCGGCGGCTGAACGACCTGGTGGAGAACCTGATGGAGGTCACCCGCTTCGACGCGGGCACCGCCCGGCTGGTCCTCGACGACGTCGACGTCGCCGACCAGATCACCGCCTGCATCGACGCGCGCGCCTGGCTGGACGCGGTCGACCTGGACGCCGAGCGGGGCATCCACGCGCGGATCGACCCGCGCCGGCTGGACGTGATCCTGGCCAACCTCATCGGCAACGCGCTCAAGCACGGCGGGTCGCCCGTGCGGGTGGCGGTGCGGGAGTGCCCCGCCGAGGGCGCGGAGGGTATGGAAGGCGCGGAGGGCGCCGGGGACGGCGGTGATGTGGTCATCGAGGTGCGGGACCACGGGCCGGGCATCCCCGAGGAGGTCCTGCCGCATGTCTTCGACCGCTTCTACAAGGCGAGCGCGTCACGGCCGCGCTCCGAGGGCAGCGGCCTGGGCCTGTCGATCGCGCTGGAGAACGCCCATATCCACGGTGGCGAGATCACCGCGGCCAACTCCCCGGAGGGCGGTGCCGTGTTCACCCTGCGGCTGCCGCGGGACGTGTCCGCGCGCGGCGCCTCGGAGAAGACCGGTGACAACGGGGACGAGGGCACCGAGGAGGACGCCCGGTGAAGGCGCGAAGGACCGGCACACGACGCACCGCGGTACGCCGTGCGCCGGCGCTGCTGACGGTGGGGATGCTCGGGACGCTGCTGGCCGGGTGCGGGATACGGGCCACGGAGGTGCCGACCGACTTCGGTCCCGCCCCGTCCCGCGTGAGCTGCTCGCAGACCGCGCCGGAGGTGTCGACGCAGGCGCAGCGGGGACTGCCGGTGCGGGTGTTCCTGCTGTGCGGGTCGTCGCTGGTGGCCGTCGACCGGACGGTGCGGGTGCCGGAAGGGGCGGCGGACTCACGGCGGGCGATGGTGGCGCAGGGGCTGCTGGACGAGCTGTCCCAGCAGCCGCCGGCCGCCGAGCAGCAGGCCGGGTACGCCACCCGGGTGCCGGACGGGACGACCGTGAGCGGTCCCCGGTCCGGGGACCCGGACGACACGCTGCGGCTGAGCGCCGCGCCGGGGAGCCTCGCCTCCGCCGGGCTCGCGCAGATCGTGTGCACCTTCTCCGACTCCGCCGCGGCGGAGGGCGACGGCTCGGTGGTCCTGGGCGGCCCCGACGACACCCGGCCGCGCCGCTACCGGTGCACGGACGAGGTCCGGTCCCGTCCGGACGACGAGGAGCCGCCGTCCTCGGAGGTCACCGGCGGTTGAGTCCGCACTGTGGCGCATGCCTCACCCGGTGAACGGGTGACATCCCGGAACCGATCGTGCCGAACGCCGCGTCTAGGGGGTCGTGCAGCGTCAAGGCTTCATCGGCGGCACCGCCGCGATCCGTATCCATGTGACAGGGGGTCTCCTCCTGGCCGCGTATCTCGCGTTCGTCGCCTGGTACACGCTGCGCCCGCTGGACGTCCCCTGGGTGATGCCCGCCAATCTGCGTCCGCTGGACGGCATCCGCGGTGATTTCGCGCTGGGCTGGGCCACGGGGCTCCGCCGGGTCGCTGGGGGGCTGGCGCTGCTCGCGCCGCTGGGCGTGCTGCTGCCGATGGCCGGGGGCCGGCTGGCCGTGTCGCGGCTGGGTTCGCTGATCCGCACCATGGCGGCGACCGCGCTGGTGTCGCTGGCCGTCGAACTGCTGCAGACGGCGGTGCCGGGCCAGGTGGTGGACGTGGACTCGCTGCTGCTGAACACGGCGGGAGCGGCGCTCGCGCACGCGGCCGTGGTGCCGGTGGGGCGTGCCTGGCTGCTCCGGCGGGCCGGGCGGTCCGTCGCGGCCGGTCTCCCGGAGGAGCCGGCTCAGGGTAGGACCCCGACGATTCCCAGGGTCGGTATCGCCCCGTGGAGCGACGCTTTGCCCCCTTCGTCTCCGTAACGTGGAAGGTGGAAGAAACGCCCACGAGCCCGCCACCCCGGCGAGCCCCCGGACCGGTCACCGGACACGTCCAGGACCGCGAAAGGCGAGTGTCCGCACCCGCCGGCCGCGAGGGAGCCGAAGGGGCGCCCCGTAGGCGACCGAGCCCACGAAGAGGAGCCGAAGATGAGCAGCCGTCTCGCCCGCCCCACCAACGACCGCATGATCGGCGGAGTGTGCGCCGCGCTGGCACGGCGCTTCGGCACCTCGGCCACCACGATGCGGGTGATCTTCCTGCTGTCGTGTCTGCTTCCGGGACCGCAGTTCCTGCTCTACATAGCCCTGTGGATCCTGCTGCCCTCGGAGGACAAGACACGCGCCGCCTGGTGACGCCCTCGCGCCGTCTTCCCTGAGTACGCCGAGGGGGCGCGCCCGGATCCCGGGTGCGCCCCCTCGGCGTAGGCGCGGGTCAGCCCAGCGGGAGTCCGTTGAGGTTGCTGCCCTGGGTGGGCAGTTCCCGCACGGGCAGGCCGCCGAGGAGGCCGGAGGCGGGGATCTGGGGGCCCGCCTGCTCGGCGACCGGCTGGGCGGTCGCCAGGCCGGTGCCGGCCAGCTCCTGGCCCGCCTGCAGCGCCCGGTCCGAGGTCGGCACCGCGCCGGTCACCTGCTCCGCCGGCACGGCCCGGGTGACGGTGTCCAGCGCCGGGGCGGCGTCCGGAACGGCCGGGGCCGCGTTGGCGGCGCCGGCGCCGGCGGCGGCGAAGGCGGCACCCAGAGCGGCGACACCGAGGGTCTTGACAGCAGACTGCTTCATGAAAATGCGTCCTCGAAATGGGGTACGGGGAGTGAGCGGTGCTGCGACCGTAAACACGACGCGCCTTCCGCCGCAAACATCGAAATGCGGACGGATTGTGAAAGGCTCCCGCACCCGCTTTTCACGCGGACGCGTTCGGTCAGCCCTCCGAATCCGGAGAACCGCTGGTGGAGGCGGTCTGCCGGAACAGCCATTCGGATTTCAGTTCGGCATATCCGGGCTTGATCACGTCATTGATCATGGCCAGTCGTTCATCGAAAGGAATGAACGCCGACTTCATCGCATTGACGGAGAACCACTGCATGTCGTCGAGCGTGTAACCGAACGCGTCGACCAGGTGCTCGAATTCCCGGCTCATTCCGGTGTGGGACATCAGACGGTTGTCGGTGTTCACCGTGACCCGGAAATGGAGCCGGCGCAGCAGCCCGATCGGGTGCTCCGCGTACGAGGCGGCGGCACCGGTCTGCAGGTTGGAGCTCGGGCACAGTTCCAGCGGGACGCGCTTGTCGCGGACGTAGGAGGCGAGCCGGCCGAGTGCGACCGTGCCGTCGTCGCGGACCTCGATGTCGTCGATGATGCGCACGCCGTGTCCGAGCCGGTCGGCGCCGCACCACTGCAGGGCCTGCCAGATGGACGGCAGTCCGAACGCCTCGCCGGCGTGGATGGTGAAGTGGTTGTTCTCCCGCTTCAGGTACTCGAAGGCGTCGAGGTGCCGGGTGGGCGGGTAGCCGGCCTCGGCGCCCGCGATGTCGAAGCCGACGACGCCCTGGTCCCGGTAGCGGTTGGCGAGTTCGGCGATCTCCAGGGAGCGGGCCGCGTGCCGCATCGCGGTGAGCAGGGCGCCGACCCGGATGCGGTGGCCGTTCTCCCGCGCGCGCCGCTCTCCCAGCCGGAACCCCTCGTTCACCGCGTCGACGACCTCTTCGAGGGTCAGTCCCCCTTCGAGGTGCTGCTCGGGGGCGTACCGGACCTCCGCGTAGACGACGCCGTCCTCGGCGAGGTCCTCGGCGCACTCGGCGGCGACCCGGACGAGCGCGTCGCGGGTCTGCATGACGCCGACGGTGTGCGAGAACGTCTCCAGGTACCGCTCCAGGGAACCGGAGTCGGCGGCCTCCCGGAACCACAGGGCGAGCTTGTCGGGATCGGTCTCGGGAAGCTGGAGGTACCCGTTCCGGGCGGCCAGGTCGACGACGGTGCCGGGGCGCAGCCCGCCGTCGAGGTGGTCGTGCAGCAGAACCTTGGGCGCCCGGCGGATCTGGTCCGCCGTGGGGGCGTTCGCGATGGTCTGGCTCGTCATTGCGGCACTCTAACGCCTACGCGCGTAGATCTCCGGAGGCGCGAACCCGTCGATATGCAACGGTGACCGCACGGACGGGTTTGGTACACCGCCGCTTCTGAGAATGTTCTGTCATGGCACAGCAAGCGACGCCGGTTCGCACGGCCCGGCTGGGGAGGGCGCTCGGCCCGGAGCCGACGGCGGTGAGCGGCGTGGTGCTGCTGCTCCCCGGCGGCGACGAGGTCTCCAGCCGCAGACCGTCCCCCATGATGGCGGCCGCCTCCGTGCGCGCCCTGGGGCGCCGTCTCACCCGCGCGGGCCGGGAGCAGAGCCTCGCCGCCCATGTCGTCCACTACCGCTACCGGGGCTGGAACGGCAGCGAGGCGCATCTCGCCCGCGATGCCGCGTGGGCCGCGGAGGAGACCGTGCGGCGGTACGGGGACGTCCCCGTCTGCCTCGCCGGTGTCGGCATGGGCGGCAGGGCCGCGCTCCGGGCGGCGGGCCACGAGGCCGTCAACTCCGTACTGGCGCTGGCGCCCTGGCTGCCGGACGAGGACGTGGCGGCGCCACCCGAACCGGTGAAGCAGCTCGCCGGGCGGCAGGTGCTGATCGTGCACGGCACGAATGACGCGCGGAGCGATCCGGAGCTGTCGTTCCGGCTGGCGGCGCGGGCGAAGAAGGCGAACCGGGAGGTGTGCCGGTTCGAAGTCCACGCGGACGGGCACGGCTTGAGCCAGTACCGGGACGAAGTGCTGGCGCTGTCCGAGGACTTCGTGATGGGGGCGCTGTTCGGGCGGGCGTTCTCGCGGCCCGTGCAGGATGCCCTGGCGGCGCCTCCGCCGCTGGGGTTGCGGATGCCGTTGGCCGCGGGGTTCGGCAGGTCCCTGCGGCGGTAGCGCCGCCGGGGGGACCGCCGTCCGGCCCGTGCGGGGTGCCGCTCCTCAGGTGGGCAGCAGTGTGCCCCTCTTGGACAGCAGGAACTTCTTGAACGCCGCCACGGGGGGTGTGTCGGGGTGCCCGGCCAGCCAGGCGACGCCGATCTCCCGCGCCGCCCTGGGGGCCGTGACCGTCAGTTCCACCACACCCGGGCGGGGGAAGGGAGGTGGCGGGAGGAGGGCCACGCCCAGGCCCGCCGCCACCAGGCCGCGCAGGGTTTCGGCCTCCTCGCCCTCGAAGGCGATACGGGGTCTGAACCCGGCCTGGGCGCAGAGGTCGTCGGTGATGCGGCGCAGACCGTAGCCGGGCTCCAGGGTCACGAAGGTCTCGTCGGCGGCCTCGGCGAGGCGGATGCGGCGGCGGCCGGCGAGGCGGTGGTCGGCGGGGACGACCAGGCGCAGCTTCTGCTCGTCGAGGCGGCGGGCGACGAGGTCGGGGGCGTCGGGCACCGGGGAGGTCAGGCACAGGTCGAGTTCGCCCGCGCGCAGGCCCTCCAGCATGGCCTCGCCGTAGTTCTGGACGAGGCTGAAGCGGATGCGCGGGTGGTCGGCGCGGAAGGCGTGCAGCAGTCCGGGCACGGTCTCGGCGCCCATGGTGTGCAGGAAGCCGAAGGCGACCTTGCCGGTGGCGGGGTCGGCGTCGGCGCGCACCTCGTCGGCGGCGCGTTCGATCTCGGCGAGGGCGCGTTCGACGGAGGTGAGGAAGGCGCGGCCGGCGGGGGTGAGGGAGACCGTGCGGCCGTGGCGGGCGAACAGGTCGACGCCCAGGTCCTCTTCGAGGCGGACCATCGCGCGGGACAGGGTGGACTGCGGGACCTCCATCTCCTGGGCGGCGCGGGTGACGTGCTCGGTCCGGGCGACTCCGGCGAAGTAGGCGAGCCGGGGTGCCAGCAGCCGGGACATGTCGTCCGTGTCTCGTGTGTCACCGGTCCGTGACAGCCGTCCGCCTGACCTCTGCTGATGCACCATGGGAACGATTATGGCGATTCCATGCATTGGACGGATGAGCGGGGGCGTACGTAGCTTCGAGGCATGACTCCCGCCAGTACCGGGGCGTCCACCAGCGTGGGCGCCGTCGCATCCGTTCCTTCTCCCCAGCCCGCCTCCGGAGCCGTCTCCGAGTCCCGGATGTCCCCGGGCGGACCCGGTTACCGCCGGATGAGTCTCGCCCTGTTCCTCGCGGGTGTCGCGACCTTCGCGCTGCTGTACTCCACTCAGGCCCTGCTGCCGCTGATCTCCGGCGACTTCGCCGTGAGCGCGGGCGACGCGAGCTGGACGGTGGCCGCGGCAACCGGTGGTCTGGCGCTGTTCGTCCTGCCGATGAGCGCGCTGTCGGAGCGCTTCGGACGGCGTACGGTCATGACGGCGTCCCTGGCCGTCGCGGTCACCCTAGGACTGCTGGTGCCCTTCGCACCCTCGCTGGGCGTGCTGGTGGCGCTGCGGGCGCTGCAGGGTGCCGCGCTGGCGGGACTGCCGGCGTCGGCGACCGCGTATCTCGCGGAGGAGGTCACGCCCAAGGCGCTGGTGACGGCGATCGGGCTGTTCGTGGCCGGCAACAGCGTCGGCGGGATGAGCGGCCGGGTGATCACCGGCTGGGTGGCGCAGGAGTGGGGCTGGCGGGTCGCCGTCGCGGCGATCGGCGTGGTCGCGGTGGCGTGTGCGGTGGCGTTCCGGCTGCTGCTCCCGGCGCCCCGGCACTTCCGGGCGGGCTCGCTGCGGCCGGGTGTGCTGGTGCGGACGGTGCGGGACCACCTCGCCAATCCGTTGCTGCGGCGGCTGTACGCGATCGGCGCGCTGTTCATGACGGTGTTCGGCGGTGTCTACACGGTGATCGGCTACCGGCTGACGGAGGCGCCGTTCTCGCTGCCGCAGGGCGTCGTCGGCTCGATCTTCCTGGTGTACCTGGTGGGCACGGTCTCGGCGTCCGCGGCGGGGCGGCTGGTCAGCCGGCTGGGCCGCCGGGGCGCGCTGTACGCGGGCGGCGCGACGACGGCGGCGGGACTGCTGCTGTCGCTGGGCGGGACGCTGCCGATGGTGCTGCTGGGTCTCGTGCTGATCACGGCGGGGTTCTTCGCCGGGCACGCGGTGGCGTCCTCGGCGGTCGGGAAGACCGCGACGGTGGGACGGGCGCAGGCGTCCGCCCTCTATCAGTCCGCGTACTACGTCGGGTCCAGCGTGGGGAGCACGGTGGGCGCGGTGGCGTTCCACGCGGGGGGCTGGGCCGGGACGGTCGCGGTCGGCCTGGTGGCGGTGACCGGCGTCGCGGTGATCACCCTGGCGGGTACCCGGGCCGCGCGGGCGGCTGTGCAGCCGGCCTGAGGGACGGTTCCGGGCCGGCGGGTACGACACCCGTTGACCTGCGCCTTCGTCCACTCGGCGGGCCGTTGTCAGTGGGCTGCGGTAGCTTCCGGAGTGGTGGGTGCGATGGTGCGCCACGGAGAAGCCACAGGGGTGGGTGGACGATGACGAACGGCACCGCGACGACGGCCGGCCTGGACGCCAGGCTGGAGCAGTACCGGGTCGAACTGACCGGATACTGCTACCGGATGCTGGGCTCCTCCTTCGAGGCGGAGGACGCGGTGCAGGACACGATGATCCGCGCGTGGCGCAGCTTCGACAAGTTCGAGGGCCGCTCCAGCCTGCGCTCCTGGCTCTACCGCATCGCGACCAACGTCTGCCTGGACATGCTGACGGCGGGCAACAAGCGCGCCCGCCCGATGGACCTGACGGAGTCCACCCCGCTGGCGCGGGCGGCGCTGTCCCCCCGCCCGGACAACACCTGGCTGGAGCCGATGCCCGACTCCCGGGTGCTGCCCACCCCCGCCGACCCCGCGGAGGCGGCGGTCGCCAAGGAGTCCGTGCGGCTCGCGTTCATGGCCGCGCTGCAGCAGCTGCCGGCCAAGCAGCGGGCGGTGCTGATCCTGCGGGAGGTGCTCGCCTGGAAGGCCGCCGAGGTCGCCGAACTGCTGGGCACCTCCGTCGCGTCGGTCAACAGCGCGCTCCAGCGGGCCCGGGCGACGCTCGCCGAGCGACAGCAGCCGGGCGCCGGGGCGGCGGTCTCCGACCCCCTGGACGAGGAGCAGAAGAAGCTGCTCGACCGCTATGTGGCGGCGTTCGAGGGGTACGACATGTCCGCGCTGACCGCGCTGCTGCACGAGGACGCCATCATGACGATGCCGCCGTTCGACCTGTGGCTGACCGGCGCCGACGACATCACGGGCTTCATGACGACGCTGGGCGCGCCCTGCGCGGGTTCCCGGCTGGTACCGGTGCAGGTCAACGGCATGCCGGGGTTCGCCCAGTACAAGCCGGACCCGGAGGCCGGCGGTTTCACGCCGTGGGCGGTCCAGGTGCTGGAGATCTCAGACGGCCGGATCACGGGGTTCCACTGCTTCCTGGACACCCAGCGGTGGTTCCCGCTGTTCGGGCTGCCCCTCCGTCTCGAAGCGGAGTCCGACCAGGTCGAGCAGGGCGCATAGCGCCGGGGAGGGATCACGCAGCCGTATCCGGCCCCCGGACCGGCGGGCGGTGAGCTGGAGCCGTGCCAGCAGGTTCACGGCGGCGAGTCCGGGCGGCCCGAGACCGGCCACGTCGCACACGACCACCCGGCCCGGCCCGCCGCCTTCCAGGAGTGTCCGCAGCGCGTCGCAGGGCCCGCTCACCTCGTCCCCGGTGAGAGGGCCGCTGAGCACGAGTACGGGCGGTGTCATGGCGTCCACGACCGGTAGACCGGAGAGCGACGGGTAACTCATCGCGAGGACCGGCGCCGTAAGGATCACATTGACCGGAGCGCACCCCTCCCCGGAGGGTTGGGTGTATGCGCCATAGATCATCCCCGCCGACGGTGTCCGGTACTTTTCGCGTCCGCGGGGAGCTGTCGTGCAGGGGGTGCTGAGCGGGTTCCTGGTGATCGCCGTCGTCATCGGCGTCGGCTACGTCATCGGCCGCCGGGGGTACCTCGGCGCGGAGGGCCGCGAGGTCCTCACCAAGCTGGCGTTCCATGTGGCGTCGCCCGCGCTGCTGTTCACCACCCTCGCGCGGGCCGATCTGTCGGTGGTGTTCTCCGGCCGGCTCCTGGTCACCGCGCTGAGCACGGCGGCGGTGGCGGGCGTCTTCGTCGCGGTGGGCGTCGCGCGCCGCTGGGGTGTGGGCCGCACCACCATCGGCGCGCTGTGCTCCAGCTACGTCAACTCCGGAAACCTCGGCATCCCGATCGCGGTGTACGTGCTGGGCGACGCCTCGCTGGTGGCGCCGGTGCTGCTGTTCCAGCTGGTCGGGGTCACGCCGGTCGCGCTGACGATCCTCGACCTGTCGACGGCGGGCGAGAAGCAGCCGCTGTGGCGGCGGCTGCTGACGCCGCTGCGCAATCCGATCGCGGTGGGGTCACTGGCGGGGGTGGCGGTGTCGGCGGCCGGGATCGGGATACCGGGGCCGGTCTGGGACCCGGTGCAGCTGATCGGCAACATGGCGGTCCCCGCCGTGCTCCTGGCGTTCGGCATCTCGCTGCGCGGCAGCACCCTGCCCCTGCGGGGCGGCGACCGCGGCGCGGTGCTGCTCGCCGTGGGCCTGAAGGCGGTGGGCCAGCCGCTGGTCGCGTGGGTCCTGGCGGTGGGCGTCTTCGGCCTGCGCGGGGCGCATCTGCTGGACGTGGTGGTGACCTCGGCCCTCCCGGCCGCCCAGAACCTCTTCACCTACGCGAGCAGCTACCGCGTGGGCGAGAAACTGGCCCGCGAGGCGATCCTCGTTTCGACGGTGCTGTCGGTCCCGGTACTGGTGGTGGTGGCGGCGCTGCTGGGCTGAGCCGGCCCTCCGGGAAGACCTCGCCCTGCTCCGGGGGCGGTGGACATCGCCGAACGGGACCGGCGGAGGTCCGCCGGTCCCGTTCATCCGATCAGGGGAACCGCAGGTCAGGCGATGCGTTCCCGGACGACCGGGGTGGCCTCGAAGTGCGTGCCGGGGAGCGCGATGTCGTAGGAGCCGGCCACTGCCTGGAGGGCGTAGTCGAAGCGTTCCGGGGTGTCGGTGTGGAGGGTCAGGAGGGGCTGGCCCTCCGTGACCTCGTCGCCCGGCTTGGCGTGGAGCTCCACGCCGGCGCCCGCCTGGACCGGGTCCTCCTTGCGGGCGCGGCCCGCGCCGAGGCGCCAGGCGGCGACGCCGACGCCGTAGGCGTCGAGGCGGGTCAGGACGCCGGAGGAGGGGGCCTTGACCACGTGCTGCTCGCGGGCCACCGGCAGCTCCGCGTCCGGGTCGCCGCCCTGGGCCGCGATCATGCGGCGCCAGACGTCCATCGCGGAGCCGTCGGCGAGGGCCTTCGCCGGGTCGGCGTCCTTCAGTCCGGCCGCGTCGAGCATCTCGCGGGCCAGGGCGAGGGTCAGCTCGACGACGTCCGCCGGGCCGCCGCCCGCCAGGACCTCGACGGACTCACGGACCTCGAGGGCGTTGCCCGCGGTCAGGCCGAGCGGGGTGGACATGTCGGTGAGCAGGGCGACCGTCCGCACTCCGGAGTCGGTGCCCAGGCCCACCATCGTGCGGGCCAGCTCGCGGGCGTCCTCGATCGTCTTCATGAAGGCGCCGGTGCCGACCTTCACGTCCAGGACCAGGGAGCCGGTGCCCTCGGCGATCTTCTTCGACATGATCGAGGAGGCGATGAGCGGGATCGCCTCGACCGTGCCGGTGACGTCGCGCAGCGCGTAGAGCTTCTTGTCGGCCGGGGCCAGTCCGTCGCCCGCCGCGCAGATCACCGCGCCGGCGCCGTCCAGCACGGACAGCATCTCCTCGTTGGAGAGCAGGGCGCGCCAGCCGGGGATGGACTCCAGCTTGTCGAGGGTGCCTCCGGTGTGGCCGAGGCCGCGGCCGGAGAGCTGGGGGACGGCCGCGCCGCAGGCGGCGACGAGCGGGGCGAGCGGCAGGGTGATCTTGTCGCCGACGCCGCCGGTGGAGTGCTTGTCGGCGGTCGGGCGGGACAGCGAGGAGAAGTCCATGCGCTCGCCGGAGGCGATCATCGCGGCCGTCCAGCGGGCGATCTCACCCCGGTTCATGCCGTTGAGCAGGATCGCCATCGCGAGGGCCGACATCTGCTCGTCGGCCACCTCCCCGCGGGTGTACGCGTCGATGACCCAGTCGATCTGCTCGTCGCTGAGTTCGCCGCGGTCCCGCTTGGTGCGGATGACGGAGATGACGTCCATGGCCATGGCTGGGGGTTCCTTCCGGAGTGCGAAGGGTGCGGCCCCTCGGTACGACGGTTCGGGCCGTCGTACCGGGGGGCCGCGGGGGCATTACTTGGTGAGGTGCTGCGGGCCGAAGGCCTGGGGCAGCATCTCGGAGAGCGGCAGGATCCCCTCCGGGGTCTCCAGCAGCAGTCCGGGGCCGCCGAACTCGTACAGCAGCTGGCGGCAGCGGCCGCACGGGACGAGGATCTCGCCGTTTCCGTCGACGCAGGTGAAGTGCGTCAGCCGGCCGCCCCCGGTGCGCTGCAGCTCCGAGACCAGTCCGCACTCGGCGCACAGCCCGAGCCCGTACGAGGCGTTCTCCACGTTGCAGCCGGAGACCGTGCGTCCGTCGTCGACCAGGGCCGCCGCGCCGACCGGGTAGCCGGAGTAGGGGACGTACGCGTGGGTCATGGCCTCCCGCGCCAGGGTGCGCAGGGCCTCCCAGTCGGTGCCGGGCGCGGTCACTTCCCCTGTCCCTTCCGGTACGGCATGCCGTCCGCCTTCGGCATGCGCAGCCGTTGGGCGGAGAGGGCGAGGACCACCAGGGTGATGACGTACGGCGTGGCGGAGACGACCTGGTTGGGGACCTCGTTGGTGCCGGCGTACCAGGCGAACACGAGGGCGCCGACGACCAGGGTGATCACCGCGTTGACGTACTTCTTGCGGACGGCCAGCCAGATCGCGCCGATGACCAGCAGCAGCGCGCCGAGCAGCAGCAGGGCGTGCACGTTGGCGGAGCCGCCGCGCAGGTTGAGGCTGTCGGTGTAGCCGAACAGGCCGGCGCCGATGGCGAGGCCGCCCGGCATCCAGTTGCCGAAGATCATCGCGGCGAGGCCGATGTAGCCGCGGCCGCTGGTCTGGCCCTCCAGGTAGAAGGGGTTGGCGACGATGGAGAGGAAGACTCCGCCGAGGCCGGCCAGGGCGCCGGAGATGATCACGGCGAGGTACTTGTACTTGTAGACGTTGACGCCGAGGGACTCGGCGGCGATCGGGTTCTCGCCGCAGGAGCGCAGCCGCAGGCCGAACGCCGTGCGCCACAGGATCCACCAGGTGGCGGGGACGAGCGCGACCGCGATCAGGGTCAGCCAGGAGACGTTGGTGACCAGTCCGCCGAGCAGGCCGGCGACGTCGGAGACGAAGAACCAGCCCTTGTCGTTGAGGTCGCTCAGTCCGTCGGAGAGACCCGGCACGGTGAAGTGGCCGAGGGAGTCGACCGCCGGGGACTGCTTGGCGGAGCCGCCGGAGCGGCCCTCGAAGGCCAGCGGGGCGAGGTAGCGGGTGGCGCCGAGGGCGAGGATGTTGATGGCCACACCGGAGACGATGTGGTTCACGTTGAAGGTGACGGTGACGATCGCGTGCAGCAGGCCGCCGAGCGCGCCGCCGATGAGGCCGACGAGGACGCCGGTCCACGGGCCCCACTGGAAGCCGGCCCAGGCGCCGAACCAGGTGCCCAGGATCATCATGCCTTCGAGGCCGATGTTGACGACGCCCGCGCGCTCGGCCCACAGGCCGCCGAGGCCGGCGAGGCCGATGGGCACGGCGAGCTGGAGGGCGGTGGACATCTGGCTGACGTTGGTGATGCCGTCGGCGCCGGTGATGAGGCGGACGAGCGAGGTCAGCGCCAGGGCTCCGGCGATGACGAGGCACAGGACGGGCCACGACATGCGGCGGCCGGCCGGCGGGGCGTGCTCGAGCGACGGCTGGTTGACGTCGGTCGCTGTGGTCGGAGCGGTCATCGGCCGGCCACCTCCTTCGTGGTGTTGTTGGCGCCGAGGACGTGACCGGCGGCGAGCTCCGCGCCGACCCGGCGCTGCTGGCGGCGCAGGCCCCACTCGCGGACGGCCTCGTAGGAGACGACGACCGAGAGGACGATCAGGCCCTGCATGATGACCGCGATCTCCTTGTCGTAGCCGTGGAAGTCCAGCTCGGGCGAGGCCTTGTCGAGCCAGGCCCACAGCAGGGCGGCGAAGGCGATGCCGACCGGGCTGTTGCGGCCGAGCAGGGCGATGCCGATGCCGAGGAAGCCGATGCCGGTGGGGAAGTTGAGGCTGTAGGTGTGGGTGTCGCCGAGCAGGATCGGCAGGCCCGCGAGTCCGGCGATGGCGCCGGAGAGCAGCATGGCGGTGAGGACCATGCGCTTGGGGCTGACGCCGCTGGCCGCGGCGGCGGACTCGGAGGCGCCGGAGGCGCGCAGGTCGAAGCCGAAGCGGGTGCGGTTGAGGACGATCCAGTAGCCGATGCCGAGCAGGACGGCGAGGATCACCAGGCCGTAGATCTCGCCGGCCGCGCCCATGTCGATGCCGGGGATCCAGCCGGACTCGTGCATCTCGCCGGTGGTGTTGTTGTTGCCGACCTTGACGCCGAAGACGTCCGGCTTCCACATGTAGACGATCAGCGAGGTGGCGATGGCGTTGAGCATGATCGTGGCCACGACCTCGCTGACGCCGCGGGTGACCTTGAGGACACCGGCGATCCCGGACCAGAAGGCGCCGGTGAACACGGCGGTCAGGAGCAGCAGCGGCACCTGGAGGGCGGCCGGCAGGTTCGCGTGGGCGCCGACGACGGCGGCCATCATGGCGGCGAGCTGGTACTGGCCGTCGACGCCGATGTTGAACAGGTTCATCCGGAAGCCGATGGCGACCGCGAGGGCGGCGATGTAGTACATCGAGGCCTGGTTGACGATCAGGACCTGGATGTCGGAGAAGCCGGCCTGCTCGAACATGAGGGCGAACGGTTCGACCGGGTTCTTGCCGGAGGCGATCAGGACGATCGCGCTCAGCACGAAGGCCACGGCGAGCGCGATGACCGGCCCGGCCACCGCGAGGAGCACGCGCTCCTTGTCGAACTTCTTCATCAGCGGGCCTCGTCTTCCGGAGACTCGGCGGACGTGGACGCGTCGGCCGGGGTCTCGGGGGTCTCTTCGTGCTCGAGGTGGCCCTCGGCGGCGCCGGTCATGGCGGTGCCGAGTTCCTCCGGGGTGATGGTGGCCGGGTCGGCGTCCGCGACCAGCTTGCCGTCGTAGATCACCCGGAGGGTGTCGGACAGACCGATGAGCTCGTCCAGGTCGGCGGAGATCAGCAGCACGGCCAGGCCCTCGCGGCGGGCCTCGCGGATGTGGTCCCAGATGGCGGCCTGCGCGCCGACGTCCACACCGCGGGTGGGGTGGGCGGCGATCAGGAAGCGCGGCTTGTGGCTCATCTCGCGGCCGACGATCAGCTTCTGCTGGTTGCCGCCGGAGAGGGAGGCCGCGGTGACGTCGATGCCGGGGGTGCGCACGTCGTACTCGGTGACGATGCGGCGGGTGTCCTCCTGGGCGCCCTTCGGGTCCAGCCAGACGCCCTTGGCGTTGGGCCGCTCGGTGACGTGGCCGAGGATGCGGTTCTCCCAGAGGGGGGCCTCCAGGAGCAGGCCGTGCCGGTGGCGGTCCTCGGGGATGTAGCCGATGCCCTGCTCGCGGCGCTTGCGGGTGGCCCAGGAGGTGATCTCCTGGTCCGCCAGCCGGATGACGCCGGAGTCGGCGTGCCGGAGGCCGATGAGGGCGTCGACCAGTTCGGTCTGGCCGTTGCCCTCCACGCCGGCGATGCCCAGGACCTCGCCCTCGTGGATGGTGAAGCTGATGTCGTCGAGGAGGGCCTTGCCGCCGGGGGCGGCCAGGCGCAGCTTGTCGACGGCGATGACGGGGCGGTCGGTGACCGTGGACTCGGCGGTCTCGGGGGTCGGCAGCTCGCTGCCCACCATCAGCTCGGCGAGCTGCCGGGGGGTCGTCTCGGCGGGGACGGCCGTGCCGACCGTGGTGCCGCGGCGGATCACGGTGATCTCGTCGGCGACGGAGAGGACCTCGCCCAGCTTGTGCGAGATGAAGATGACCGACAGGCCCTCGGCCTTGAGCTCGCGCAGGTTGTCGAAGAGGGCGTCGACCTCCTGCGGGACGAGGACGGCGGTGGGCTCGTCGAGGATCAGGGTGGTGGCGCCGCGGTAGAGGACCTTGAGGATCTCCACGCGCTGGCGGGCGGCGACGCCGAGCTCCTCGACCAGGACGTCGGGGCGCACGCCGAGGCCGTAGCGCTCGGAGAGCTCCTTGATCTTGCGGCGGGCCTTCGCGCCGATGCCGTAGAGCTTCTCACTGCCGAGGACGACGTTCTCGAGGACGGTGAGGTTGTCGGCGAGCATGAAGTGCTGGTGGACCATGCCGATGCCGCGGACGATGGCGTCGGCGGGCGACGAGAAGCTGACCTTTTCGCCGTGGATCGCGATGGTGCCCTCGTCCGGCTTCTGCATGCCGTAGAGGATCTTCATCAGGGTCGACTTGCCGGCGCCGTTCTCGCCGACCAGGGCGTGGACGGTGCCCTTGCGGACGGTGAGGTGGATGTCGTGGTTGGCCACGACGCCCGGAAAGCGCTTGGTGATCCCGGCGAGCTCGACGGCGGTCGCCTGACCGTGGACCGCCGCTCCGGCCGGAGGGCTGCTGGACGCGTTGATGACGCACACTCCTGGGGACGGGGGCCGTCTACGCGCGTAGTGCCCCTACGGCATACAAAGGGGTGGCGCACCGAACCGACGGGGTACGAGAAGCCTGGCTCCTCGCACCCCGTCGAGCGGACGCGACCCCGCGATGGTTCAGAGGTGTCAGCTCGACTTGACCTTGATCTCGCCGCTGATGATCTTCTCCTTGGCCGTCTCGATGGCTTCCTGGAGTTCGGCGTCGTCCGCGAACTTCGGGTTGGAGTTCGACAGGCTCACCTCACCCGTCTTCAGATCGCCCTTGACGATACCGGTCGCGGGCTTGCCGTCCTCGACCGACTTCGCAAGGTTGAACACCGCCTTGGCGACGTCCTTCATCGCCGAGGTGAGGATCGAGTCCTTGTACTTGGCGAGGGCTTCCTGCTTGTACTGGTCGGAGTCGACACCGATCGCCCACACCTTGTTGGCGGCGGCGGCCTCGATGACACCCTGACCGGACAGACCGGCGGCCGCGTACACGACGTCGGCCTTCTTCTCGATCTGGCCCTCGGCGGCGCTCTTGCCCTTGTCGGGGCTGGAGAAGCCGCCCTCCTCCGCGGTCTGCGTCAGGTACTGCGGGATCACCTTGACCTTGGGGTCGGTGTCCTTCACGCCCTGCTTGTAGCCGGCCTCGAACTTGTGGATCAGCGGGATGTCCACACCGCCCACGAAGCCGACCGTCTTCGTCTTGGTGGCCTTGGCGGCGGCGACACCGGCGAGGTAGGAGGCCTCCTCCTCGGAGAACACCAGGTCCGCGACGTTGTCCGCCTCGATCGTGGCGTCGTCGACGATGCCGAAGGTGGTGTCGGGGTACTTCTCCGCGGCGCCCTTCAGGGCGGCGGCGTACGCGTAGCCGACACCGACGACCGGGTTGTAGCCCTGCTTCGCCAGCGAGACCAGGCGCTGCTCCTTGTCGGCGTCCGTCTCGCCGTCGGTGGGCTCGACGTCGGCGGTCTCGTAGCCGAACTGCTTCTTCGCCTGCTCCAGACCCGCGTACGCGGCGTCGTTGAAGGACTGGTCGCCCTTGCCGCCGACGTCGTAGGCGATGGCGAGGCCCTTGTCACCCTTCGACTCCGAGGAGCCGGAGGAGGTGGAGGTGCCGCCGCAGGCGGAGAGGGCGAGGGCCAGGGAGGCGGTCGCTGCGCCTGCGACCGTGATCCGGGAAATCCGGCGCATGTGTGGTGCTCCTAGTCGTACAAGCGCCGGGGACGTGTTCAGCTGCGGCGCTGGCTTTGCCGCAGATTAACGCGCGTAGACCTGCCTGAAAACCCCTTCTGTCCACCTTGTTATGCGCCCGTGGCCATACGGCGTCGAGCAGTGGTCAGGGCGTTGCCGGGCGCGAACGGCGGGTGGCTGTGGGTGAGCGGAGGCGGGGGCACGGGGCGTGAACGGCGAGCGGGCGGGCACCGTCGGTGCCCGCCCGCTCCGCCCGGATCCGCCGGGTTCCGGCTACTCGGTCGCGACCTTGATGGAACCGCTGGTGATGCCTTCCTTGGCCTTCGCCACGGCGTCCGTCAGACCGGCGACCTCGGCCATCTTCGGGTTGCTGTCGGACAGGCCCACGCCGTTCACCTTCAGGTCGAAGACCTGGGTGCCGGTCAGCGGCTTGTCGTCCTTGACCGACTTGGCGAGGGTGTACACCGCGCCGCCGACGTCCTTGAGGGCGGAGGTGAGGATGTAGTCCTTGTACTGGGCGAGGGCTTCCTGCTGGTACTGGTCGGAGTCGACGCCGATCGCCCAGACCTTCGCCTTCGCGGCGGCCTCGATGACGCCCTGGCCGGAGAGACCGGCCGCCTGGTAGACGACGTCGGCCTTCTTCTCGATCTGGCCCTCGGCGGCGGCCTTGCCCTTGTCGGGGCTGGAGAAGCCGCCCTCCTCCGCGGTCTGCGTCAGGTACTGCGGGATCACCTTGACCTTGGGGTCGGTGTCCTTCACGCCCTGCTTGTAGCCGGCCTCGAACTTGTGGATCAGCGGGATGTCCACACCGCCCACGAAGCCGACCGTCTTCGTCTTGGTGGCCTTGGCGGCGGCGACACCGGCGAGGTAGGAGGCCTGCTCCTCGGCGAAGACCAGGGAGGCGACGTTGTCGCCCTCGACGACGGAGTCGACGATGCCGAAGGTGGTGTCCGGGTACTTGGCGGCGACGGCCTCCATGGCGGGGCCGTAGGCGAAGCCGACGCCGATGACCGGGTTGTACCCCTGCTTCGCCAGCGAGGACAGGCGCTGCTCCTTGTCCGCGTCGGTCTCGCCCTCGGTGGGCTCGACGTCGGCGGTCTTGTAGCCGAACTCGTCCTTGGCCTTGGTCAGGCCGGCGAAGGCGGCGTCGTTGAAGGACTGGTCGCCCTTGCCGCCGATGTCGTAGGCGATGGCGAGACCGAGGTCCTCCTTGGAGCCGTCGCTGTCGCCGCTGTCACTGCTGGTGCCACCGCAGGCGGTGGCGGCGAGTGCGAGCGAGGCGACGCCCACCGCGGCGCGGGTCAGTCTGGATATCCGACGCATCTGAAGTTCCCCATTCTCCAAAGCCCCGCAACGGGTGCTCGGTTCGGCGCACATTAACGCGCGTAGACACTCCTGGGAACGGGATCGAGCGGGGCCGTTATCCATTCGTGCCGATGGCCGGTTACGCCCTTGTGAAGCAGAGGGCCGTAGGGGGCCGAAAGGGGGCAATCGATCCTGCGCGTCCGCCGGGGCGGCGGGGACTCACGCTGCCCCTCCCCCGTCCGGTCCGCAAGCGGAGCGGGCGGGAAGGAGGGAGGGCGGAGAGGGG
>Ga0247820_10000488_pt1 | contig 21080 bp, 9 predicted proteins | sample 13C_Glucose_Day1_2_FD_192480 | JGI IMG/M metagenome (GOLD analysis project Ga0247820, IMG submission 192480) | Soil microbial communities from agricultural site in Penn Yan, New York, United States - 13C_Glucose_Day14 | ecosystem: Environmental > Terrestrial > Soil > Agricultural land | place...
GCCGATGGCGCTGGCGTAGCGCGGCACGTCCTGCTGGGCAACGCTGACCACGCGCACCGGAACGGCGCTTTGGGCGCGCGCAACCGGCGCCTCCTGGCGCTGGCCATACCAGATGCCCAGTGCTGCGAGGGCGAGCAGGGTGGTGGCGGCCAGCAGGAGAGGGCGGGTAGGACGTCGCATCGGCGCGGGCACCTTGGCCAAGAGGAGGGGGCGGTTATTGAAGCTTATAGCGCTGTGACCGGGTCGGCAGCGTGACAGCTGGCTGACAGCGCTGACAGGTTGGGGGCAGTTGGCAGCCCTAACGCGATCCTGACTGATTCATACCTCTGCTCCCCTTGATCCGTAAGAAGATTCTGAATCTGAAACCAGATGCTTCAAGAGCGCAGCCATGACGAATTATCCTACGCGCTCTGTCGGATGGCGTCTGATAGGCGGGGAACTGTTTCAGCGATAACTTCACGGTTCGCCACAACGGCGAGCGGCCGTGAGAAGCCGCAGCTGTATCCAGGATGCCATTTTTCATGGCAGCCGTGCGTGTGCGGGCTTCGGTCCGGGCCGCGGTTCCTGGACGCGGTCTTCTCACCTCGCGTACGGCTGCCACCCAATCCGTGAGAAGAACAAGGTGGTCGCTTTCCAATAGCATCTTCAGGAAAGTCATCATGAAAAAAATCGTTCCCGATCCACCGGACTCATTCCCGATCCCTTACATCACAATCATCGCCGACCTCTCCCCGGAAGACGCCAGGTCTCACGCTGCCGCGCTGATGGACTGCCTCTGTAAAACCAGCCAGCTCTACCTCGACACCGAAGCCGAAGACCATCGCTACGCGCTGCTGGAAAACCTCGGCATTCTTACTGAACTGCTGCGTGTCCTTGTCGCCCATATGGCGATGCAAGGAGATCATCCATGAGTGATGAACTGAAATCGCGCAGCACAGCCGGCAAGGAAACATTCCTCGAGTTGTACGCCATCCAGCCGGGCATACCGCTCGATCATGCTTTCGACGAGCTGTCGGTCTTGCTCGGTTGTATCCGGCATTTGAGCGAGGAAGCCGAGATGGAAGGCAACATGATCGCAGGCAGTGCGGCACGCATTCTCAGTGCCATGGCCAAAGCACTGATCAACGACATGGAAATGGGCATGAACCGCAGCGCTTAAGCGGTTGTGGGGCCGCTTTGCGGCCCATCGCCGGCAAGCCCGGCTCCCACATGGGGATCGCCGGCAAGCCGGGCTCCCACAGGGAGATCGCCGGGATTTGGTGCTGGCTTTGCTAGAAACCGATGAAGGCGTAGTACTGCGAAGGCGTGTCGCCAGCCTGCAAGCCCTGCGCCTGCAGTTTGGCCAGCAGGGCGGTGTCCTGCACGTGCAGCGCCCACGGCGCATCGTGCGGTGGCGGTACATCCGCCAGCGCCGCAGCCAAGGCGCCCATGTCCGGAAGGTAGGCCGTGAAGCCATTGCCCTTGAGCGCGCTGATGGTCATGCCCAAGGCCTGGCACACGGCGACCTTGGCCGCGATGTCATCACGATCTGCCTGCCGGGACGCTTGCACGAGTGCCAGCAGCGCCGGGTCCACCGGCAACGAACCATGAATCAGCTCAGGCCCTTGCTCCCAAGCCTCGGGCGGGCAGTCCTTGTTCTCTGGCCTTAGCGGAATGTGCGGGTTGATTTCCACCGGGTAGATGCGGCAGACCAGCGGCCGGCTCTCGTAGATGGTGCACAGGTCGTTTTCGTCCAGGTTGCGGCAGCGCCCAGGGTTGAACGCGGCAAAGGTCACCGAAACCCGTACCTCGCTGTCACCGCAAGGCACCGGGTGCGAGCGGCGCAGCACATGCTCACGCTGGTCTGCCGGCATCCCCGGGCCATCCTCCACAAAGGCTTCGATCAGCACCACAACCTGGCCGCCGGATGCCGCCCACTGGCGCGACTCGGCCAGGGTCAGTGGTACATGGTGGCCGGTGCAGCACTTGCCGCAGCCGGTACAGGCAAAACGCAGAGAGTCGTTCACTTGGCGTCTGGGTTCCATTCGCTGACGAAGGCCCGCTGGTGCTGGCGGTCGTACAAGCACAGCTCGGAGCCGGTGCGTTGCTGCATGTGCGTTTGTGGATACACCCCTTCGATGACCAGGGCGCTGAAGCCGACCTGGTCATCGAACTCTGCGGGCTTGCCGCGGGCGTGGGCATCCTTGAACTGGCTGGCGGCCAGGCAGGCCTTGAGCATCTGCTGGCGTTGTTCGTTCCAGGCCTGGCTGCTGGAGGCCTGGGCAACACCGCTGAAAAGGGCGCAGGCGATCAGGAGAGAGCTGAAAAACTTCATACGCTGTACCGTGAAACGTTCGAGGGGGGGAAGTATGACCGAGTCATCCCTGGCAACAGGCCAGGGAGTTTGTCGCTGAATATGACAGCACGGCCATCATCGCTCGGCAAACACTACCGTGCGTGCCGCCACCACCAGGCAATCGGTCAGCTCCGGTGAGGAGAACTTGGTCAGGATGGCATTGGCCCCCGCCAACCTGGCCTTCTCGGCACTCATCGCGCTGTCCAGCGAGGTGTGCAGCAGCACGTAGAGGTGCTGGAAGTCCGGTGTTTCGCGCAGGGTGCGGGTGAAGGCATAGCCGTCCATCTCCGACATCTCGATGTCGGACACGATGATGTTGATCTCCTGCGCGGTGCCCTGCAGCTCCAGCAGCACGTTGATTGCATCCTTGGCGCTGCGTGCGGTGTGGCAGTCGATGCCCAGGTTACGCAGGGTGTGCACCGACTGTTGCAGCGCCACCTGGCTGTCGTCCACCACCAGGATGTTGGCGGCGGCCAACAGGCTGGCGTCTTCTTCGTTCAGCTTGCCCGGAGCGGGCTCCGGCTCCGGCGGGGCGATGGCATGGATCACCTTTTCGATGTCCAGCACCTGCACCAAGGTATTGTCGACACGGGTCACGCCGGTGATGAACGAGCGGTTGCCCGAGCCAAAGGGCGGCGGCTTGATGTCGGTGCTCAGGCAGTGGATGATGCGGCTCACTGCCTGCACATGCAGGCCCTGGCGCGAGCGGCTGATCTCGGTGACGATCAGGCAGCCACCGTCCGGGTCGGCCAGCGGGCGTTCACCGATGGCCCGCGACAGGTCGATCACCGACAGCGGGTTGCCGCGCAGCGTCGCCACGCCTTTCACGTGGGGGTGCGATTCGGGCAACCTGGTCAGCGACGGGCAAGGGATGATCTCGCTGACCTTGAGCAGGTTGATTGCCATCAGCTTGCCGCTGCGCAGGGTGAACAGCAGCAGGGACAACGCGTCCGCGCGGGCATTTTGCGTGGCCATGGTGACCTTCATGGAAGACAGGGGATAACCGGTTATCGGCCTGTTCGGGCTGGGCTTTAACTTGGCGGCAGCCTTTGCTGGCCCTATCGCCGGCAAGCCGGCTCCTGCAAGGTCACCAGTGCGCCAACGGCTTGTGCAGTTCCTGTGGGAGCCGGCTTGCCGGCGATGGCCGCGCAGCGGCCCTTAGCGCTCGCGCAAGGCCTCCTTGGCGCGGTTCAGCGGCTTGATCAGGTAATCGAGAATGGTTTTTTCGCCCGTGCGGATATCCACCGTGGCAATCATCCCCGGCACGATCGCAAAGCGCTTGCCGGCCTTGTTCTGCAGGCTGTCCTGCTCGGTACGGATGAACACCCGGTAATAATAGATCTCCGGTTTCACCTCATCCTGCAGGGTATCGGGCGAGATGCCCACCACTTTGCCCTCCAGCCCGCCATACACCGAATAGTCATAGGCACTGATCTTCACCTTGGCCGCCTGGTCGGGGTGGATGAAGGCGATGTCCCGGGGGGCGATGCGCGTCTCGATCAGCAAGCGTTCGTCCATCGGCACGATCTTCATCACCTGCCCGCCGGGCTGTACCACCCCGCCCAGGGTGTTGACCTCGATGTCCTTGACGATGCCGCGCACCGGCGAGCGCAAGGTCAGGCGTGACAGCGAATCACTGCGTCCGCGGATCACTTCCGAGAGGCTGTCGGCTTCGGCGCTGGCCTTGGCCAGTTCTTCGCGGGCGCGTACCAGGTAATCGGACCGTGCTTCGTTGGCCTTGAGCTCGAGTTCCGAGCGTTGGCGGTTGAGGCGGATCACTTCGACCCGGCTGGAGGCGCCCATCTTGGCCAGGTTTTCGGTGATCTGCAGTTCGCTGCGCACCAGCCGCAGCGAGTCCTCGATGCCCGCCAGGGTCTGTTCCAGGCCGCGGCGGCGGGTCTGGTACAGCGCGGTTTCGGCGTCGATCAGGTCCGGCGAATCGCGCAAGCTGTCGGGGAAGGCCAGCGGCTTGCCGGTGACCTCGGCGCGCAAGCGCGCAACGCTGGCCGTGGCAGCACGGTACTTGGCCTCGCTTTCACCGACGCTGGAGGCGGTCTTGGTCGGGTCGAGCTGGGCCAGCACCTGGCCGCGCTCGACCAGGTCGCCTTCGGCCACATTCATCTCGGCGACGATGCCGCCTTCGAACGACTGGATCACCTGCTCGCGTGAGCTGGGGATCACTTTGCCGGTGCCGGTAGAGACTTCGGTGACCTCGAACCAGGCGGCCCAGGCCAGGAACGCGGCCAGCATCAGCGCACACGCGGTGATGACGCGGCCTGCGCGCAGCACGGCCTGATCGTCCTGGCCATCCAGGTAGGACGCGGGGAGTTCATGGTTGCTCATGCCTGCGCTCCTTGCAATTTGGCCAGGGCGGCTTCACGGCTGTCGTCGATGACGATGCGCCCGCCGTCGAGCACGATGATCCGATCGACCCGTTGCAGCACGCTCAAACGGTGAGTGGCGATCACCAGGGTGCGGCCTTGGCAGAAGCGGTCGAGGTTATCGAGCAGTTTGCGTTCGGTCGTGTCGTCCAGCGAGGCGGTGGGTTCATCCAGCAGCAGTACCTGCGGCTGGCGCACCAGCAAACGTGCCAGCACCAGTGCCTGGCGTTGCCCGCCGGACAGGCCCAGGCCACCTTCCAGAATCAGGTGGTCCATGCCTTTGGGTAGCCGGCGCACGAAGTCCAGTGCGCCCGTGGCGGCCAGCGCAGCAACCAGTTCCTGGTCACTGGCCTGGCCGGCACCGAGGGTGAGGTTTTCGCGCAGGGTGCCGTGGAACAGCCGCGCATACTGCGCCAGCAAGCCGACGTCACGGCGCAGGTCGGCCGGGTCCAGGTGGGCCAGGGCAATGCCGTCGAGCGTGACCTCGCCTTGCACCAGGTCCATGGCACCGCCCAGCGCCTGCAGCAGGGTCGACTTACCGGCGCCGTTGCGCCCCAGCACGGCGATGCGCTCGCCCGGCCGGATGTCCAGCTGGCCGATGTTCAGCACCGGTGGTGCCTCGGGGTCGTAGCGGAAATTGGCCTGACGCAGCCGGTACTCCCCGCGGATGGCCGGCAGGTGCACACGGGCTTCTCCTTCGGGGTGGTCGACCGGTGACTGCATCAGTTTGTCCAGGCCCTGTAGTGCCACCTTGGCTTGCTGCCAGCGGGTCAGCACATGGGTGAGCTGCGCCAGCGGCGCCATCATCCGCGAGGAAAGCATCGAGGCGGCTACCAGGCTACCGGTGGTGAGGTCGCCGGCAATCACCATTGGCGCGCCTATGACGATGACCACGGCAAACACCGCGCCTTGCACGTTCTGGGTCCAGGTCACCAGGCCGTTGGTCAGGGTGCGTAGACGCAGGTTGGTGTGTGCGCAGGCTGCGTTGTACTGGTTCCATTGGCGCTCGAAGCGCGCTTCGGCCTGCAGTGCCTTGATTTCGTCCAGGCCCTGGACGCTTTCCACCAGCATGGCGTTGCGCAGTGACGATTCGCGCATCGAGGCATTGGCCAGGCGTGCCAGCCGGCGCTGCGCCAGCAAGCCAGGCAGGAGCATGGCCAGCAGTGCCACCAGGGGGATAAACACCAGCACGCCGCCGATCAGCCAGAACACGAACAGGAACAACAGGAAGAACGGTAGGTCTGCCAGCGCGGTGGCGGTGCTGGAGGTGATCAGGTCGCGGATCGACTCCAGCTCGCGCAACTGCGAAATGAACGAGCCGGTGGACTTCGGCCGCGCCGAGTTGCGCAGGCGCAGGGCATGGCCGTAGACCAGATCTGACACGCGCAGGTCGGCGCGCTTGCCGAGCAGGTCGGTAACCTTCAGGCGCAGCAGGCGCATGCTGAAGTCGAACACCAGCGCCAGCACCACACCGCCGAACAGCACGTACAGGGTGGGCAGGGACTCGGCGGGGATCACCCGGTCATACACCTGCATCGAGAACAGCACGCCGGCCAGGGCAAGCACGTTGGCCACCAGCGAGGCGACCATCACCTGCCCATACGGGCGCAGGTCTCGCAGGACGATGCGGGCGAACCAGTGGCGGTCGTACGGGGCGGTGTAGTCGTCGGTACGCACATCGCGCAACGGCCGAGCCGGGCGCATCAGTGCCACGCGGTTGATGCGCCCTTCGAGCGCTTCGCGGGGCAGGCGCGAGGTGAGGCTCTGATCGCCGGCGAACACCACGGCCAGCTCGTTGTCCTCGGTCACGGCTTCGACCACAGCCAACTGGCCATCGTCGAGTTCCAGCACCAGTGGTGTACGCCATTGCCGCAGGGCTTTGGCATCGAAGCGCACGAAGCGCAGCGACAGGCCTGCCTGGCGCGCCATGTGGCGCAGGATTTCATCCAGCGGCCGGGCATCTTCCACGGCCGCCAGGCGAATGCGCTGTGGGGATACATCCAACCGGTAGTGGTGGGCGACCTGCAGCATGACTTCAAGCCACGGGCCAAGGTCCGGCCGATGGACGATAGCCTGCTCCGGGTTTTGCTGCTGCGTGGCTTGGCTCAGGTTGACGGTATCGTTCATGGCTCGATCTCCACCCCTTGCAGGTTGCGCCCTTCAAGGCCCAAGGCCATGCGCAGGGCGCCGGTGTTGTACAGGCAGTCGACATCCAGGCGCAGCAGGTCGGAACGGGTGCCGGCAAGTTCAAAGCGCGACTGGTAGATTTCCTGCTCGGCATTGAGCAGGTCGAGCAGCGGGCGCGTGCCCAGGTCCAGGTATTGCCGGCCGTAGAGCATGCGTGCCTCTTTGATGCTGGCCTGGCGCGCCTCCAGCGAACTCAGCCGGCGGCCCAGCCCCGAGGTTTGCGCCATGGCTTCGGCCAGCCCTCGGCGGGCCTGCAGGCGTGCGGCGTCTTCGGCGGAGTCAGCGGCGGTCAGGGCATGCCCGGCCGCGCGGCTGCGGGCGCTGATGGCGCCGCCTTGGTAGATCGGTACTTCCAGGTTCAGGTAAATGCCCGCCTGGGTTCGGTCGAGGCGGTTGTTGTCGCGGTCGTAGTCGTTGTCCAGGTAGTGGTTGACCTGCGGCTGCAGCGACAGTGTCGGGTAGGCCTCGGCCTTGGCCTGTGCCAGTTCGGCTTTGGATTGCGCGCGCAGGGCCAGGGCCATGAGCACTGCAGGCAGGCGGTCGTCGGCTTGCGGTGGGCGCTTGCAGGCCTGGTTGAGTTCGGGGGGCGTTTCTTCGGCCAGGGCCGGCGGTGCGACGCGGCCGAGCAGGGCGGCGAGGGTCGAGCGCCACCGCTCGTACTGGGCCTGATACTCCTCGAGGGTGGCGCGGGCACCTTCCACCCGGGACTCGGCCTGGACCACGTCGGAGCGCGTGCTGGCGCCCATGTCGCTGCGCTGGCGCGCCATGCCGGCTATATCGCCAACGCCTTTGATCTGCTCGCGAGCAATCACCATGAGCTGCTCGTAACGGCGGGTTTCGATCCAGGCGTAGGCGGTATCGCGGGCCAGGTCGTCTACCACCAGCAGGATGTTAGCCTGGGCGCGGGCGGCGGCAGCGTGAGCCGCGTCGACAGCACTGTCGACCTTGCCGAAATCGTAGAGCATCTGCTTGAGCGACAGGTTCAGCGCCTGGCTGCTGCGGTCGCCGCCATACCCGCTGTCATAGCCGGTGCGGATACCGCCGGAAACCTGTGGGTAGTAACCGGCGCGGGCCACGTTGATGCCTTCGCCTTGCTTGTACAGGTTGCCGATGGCTTCAGCGATGCTGGGGTGCCACTGCGCAGCGGCCAGCACCGCCTCGGCCAGGCCGAGGCGATCGCCATTGTTGGCGGCCTGGCCTGCCGGTGGGCGGGCAGGGATGGCATCGGGGGCATCGCGTAGCAGTGACGGCCCGATGGAGCGCAGCGAGGGGTCTATGTCATCGGCTGCCTGGGCAACCGGGTTTGAAATCAGTAACAGGAGCGCGACGGCTCCCGGCAACAGCGGTGACAGCGGACTGCTTCGCTTCACATAATTCCCTTACTGCTGATCGTCCTTGCCGCCGGGCATGGCGCCCGGCGGGTTACTGCGGCCTCAGACGACATGAATGCCGTTTTGCACCCACAGGTGGTGGCTCGGATCCTCCTGGGCCGTGTATTGGTTATAGTCGATGCCGTCGGCGCTCTGGCTGCCGGTCAGGCTCCAGTTATCGGTCATGTGCACCGAATCCTTGTCGTCGCCTTTGATCAGCAGCGTGCTGCTGCCGCTTTCGGTGACGGCCACCACATCCGCCAGGTTCAGCGTCAGGGTCACCCCGCTGGTGTCGTTGAGGTCGATGATTTCGATATCGTGGACACGCCCGGCCAGGGAGCCCAAGTCGATGCTGGCATCGCCGCCGCCCCACAGCAGGGTGTCGGTACCACTGCCGCCATCGACGCTGGCAAAGGCCTGATCCACCACCACGAGGGTGTCGTCGCCGGAGCCGCCTTGCAGGCTGATCTGCCCGCCCTGGCTGCCATCGAGTTGGTCATTGCCATCGGTGCCGGCAATCACCTCGGTGGATGCAGCCGCGGCGACACTTGCCAGGGCCGCCCCCTCGTCGCCACTGTCAGCCAGCAGCGAAGTGGTCGCGGTGAGCCCGGCAGCGTTGTCCAGGTTGATGGTCAGCGTTGCGGTATCGGTGGTGCCGTTGGGGTGCGTCAGTTCGTAGGTGAAAGTGTCCTGTTGGCCGACAACTGCCGAAGTCAGGCCTGCCTTGAGGGTGTAGGTGTAGCTGCCGTCAGCGTTCACCAAAAGGGTGCCGTAGGTGCCGGTCACGCTGACGCCGTTGTAACCGGGGATGGCGTAGGTGTTGGCCGCTACCAGCACGCTGAGCACGGTCAGCGTCGAACCGAGGTTGTCGGCACCGCCGCCGGCGGTGTCGGTCAACAGGTTGCCGGTCACTGGGGTGTAGCCGCTGACCACGAACTCGTTGGTATACGTGGTGGTGGTGTTGAGGCTGGTGGTGATCGAGCTGGCCAGGCCGATGCCGCCTGCGCTGACACGGATCTCGTAGGCACCTGGGCCCTGGTTCTGGAAGGTGTAGGCCGAGCCGCCGCCGAGCAGGCTGATCAGCGAACTGCCGGGCACAGACTGCACAAGCACGTACTGGCCGGTAGCCGTGTTGAGTTTGTAAAGGGCGATGGTGGTGCCGTTGAGCAGGCCTAGCAGGTTGGCGGAGTTGAGCACCACTTGCAGGTTGGCGGTGGTATCGGCGGCAACGCTGGTGTCATAGACCGCCTGCCGCGAGCCGATCAGCGGCAGGGACAGCGTCCCCAGTGTGGCGCTGCCGGTGTCCACCCGGTTTGCCAGGCTGATGTTGGTGCTGTCGATGTCGTTGACGGCATCGACCACCGTGGCGGGCGCGCTGAGGTTGCTGTCGCTCCAGACCTCCGTGGCTTGCGGGCTGTCGATCCGCACATAGAGGTTGGCGACATCGGTCAGGCCGTTGCCGTGCACCAGTTGATAGCTGAACACGTCTACTTTGCCGACGCTGGATGGGGTGCCGTTCGGCGTGTAGGTGTAGCTGCCATCGGCGCGGATCACCAGGGTGCCATACAGGCCTTGCACTTCGGTGGCGCTGCCGGCGGTGACGTAGCTGCCGTTCTTGAGCACCTGCAGCACGGCGCTGCTGTCCGGGCCACGGGCATCGGTGGTGCCGTCGACACCGGGGTCGGTGATGACGTTGCCGGTAGTGGGGGTACCGGTGCCGGTGAACTCGGTCAGGCTGGAGGTTTCGATGTCCAGCGTGGTGGTGACGTTGGTCACCAGGCCGATGCCGCCGCTGCCTACGGTCAGGCGGTATTCACCGGCCTGCAGTTCGCCGATGTCGACCTGCACCCCCTGGCCCAGGGGAAGCAGAATCAGGTCTAGCAGGCCCAGGCTGTTACCGGTAGCCAAAGTCACCCAGGCCCCGGACGCGTCTTTTACCTGCAGGGTGAAGGTGGCGTTGTCGAGCAGGGCCAGGGCACTGCTGGTGGTCAGCGTCAGGGTCGGGTCCGCCGTGGTGCCGGCGTCGACGGTCCAGGTGTAGGTCTTGCTGAAGCCCGCCAGCAGTGTGGTGAAACTGTCGGTGTAGGTCTGCGTGGCGACAACCGGTGCCAGGTTGACGGTGGCGGTGGCCAGGTTGTCGCTGGCGATCACCGGTGCGTTGGCGTCGACGTCCGGCGCAGTGATGTTGACGTTGCCGGAGACGTTATTGCGTGGGTCGGTGAGCGATACCGACAGTGTCTGACCGTTGTCCTGGGCAGGGGTCAGGGTTACGGAGAAGGTGCCGTCGGGCTGCACCGTGCCGGTTTGCAGGACCGTGCCGGTGGAGCTGCGCACCGTGACCGTGGCGCCAGGCTCGCCGCTGCCGGTCAGGGTGCTGCCGTCGGCGCTGATCACCAGGTTGCTGGCGAGCGCTGGCGGGGTGAGGTCTGGAGCGGTCAGTGCGGTGCCGGTCGAGGTGTTGCCGGTGGCATCGGTCAAGGTGACAGTCAGGGCCTGGTTGTCGATTTGCGCCGCCGCCAGGCTGACCACGAACAGGCCGTTGCTGCCCACTATGGCGGTGCCCAGCACGGTGCCTGCAGTGTCGCGCACGGTGACGGTGCTGCCGATCTGGCCAGAGCCGCTTACCGTGGTGCCGTTGGCGTTGATGGCGGCCACTGGCGCGGCGGGTGGCGTGGTGTCCGGTGCTGTGATGCTGGCGCTGCCGGACTGGTTGCCGGCGGCATCGGACTGACGCACGGTAAGCAACTGCCCGTCGTTCTGCGTGCTGGTGAGGGTGACGGTAAAGCTGCCGTCGGGTTGTACCACGGCGCTGCCCAACGGACCGCCCGGGCCGGTAACGGTGACTGTCGCGCCGGGCTCGCCGACACCGGTCAGTACGGTGCCTGCTCCGGTCACGGCAAGGCTGGTCGGTGCAGTCGGCGCCTGTGTGTCCGGTGCGGTATAGCTGGTACTGCCCGAGGTATTCTGTGCAACGTCGACCTGCGTCACACCGAGTACCTGGCCGTTGAGCTGCGCGCTGGCCAGGTTGATGCTGAACACGCCGCCAGCGTTGACTACGCCGGTGCCGAGCACATTGCCACTGGCATCACGCACGGTGACCGTGGCATTGGCTTCACCGGTCCCGGTAAGCACCAGGCCATTGGCGGACAGCGCCGTGACCACCGGGTTGGCCGGCGGCGTGGTGTCGGTTGCCTGCACGAATACCGGCTGCGATTCACCGCCCACCAGAGCCACGGCAGTGACCGAGAGCGATTGCCCATTCAACTGGGCGCTGTCGAGCTGGAGACTGAAGTCGCCGTTGAGGTCCGCTGCACCCGTGCCGATCAAATTGCCCTCATCGTCATAGACACGGATGGACGCCCCGCTGGTGGCGTTACCCGTGAGGGTCAGGCCATCGGCGTCCAGCACCACATTGGTGGGGGGCGCTGGTGGTGGGATAAGCGGGGTGATGTAGGTCTGCACTGCCGAGGTATTGGTACCGTCGCTTTGGGTCACAGCCAATGTCGCGACCGAGCCAGGTGCAGGTTCGAGTTCGATGGAGAAGTTACCGTTGGCATCGACCACGCCGGTGCCAATCACATTGCCTGCCAGGCTGACAGTCACTGTGGCGTTAGGCTCACCGCGCCCGGTCAGCACGTCGTAGTCGGTATTGATTGCCAGGTTGGTGACCAGAGCAGGTGGTGACGTGTCGGCAGCCTGGTAGGTGGCTGGCAGCGAGGCGTTGCCCGCCTCATCGGTGGCGACCACGGTCAGCAATTGGCCGTTGTTCTGCGCCGGGCTCAACGTGACGCTGAAGGTGCCGTCTTCGGTGGCCTGGACGGTGCCGACAATGATGTTGTCCGGGCCACGCACAGTGATGGTACTGCCGGGTTCGGCACTACCGATCAGCAGCGTGCCCGTCGGGTCCAGCGCCAAGTCGGCAGGTTGCGCTGGTGGCACCAAGTCCGGTGCGGTCACTTCGAATGGCGCGGAGGGGTTGCCGGTGACGTCCTGAGCGACGACGGTCAGTACCTGGCCGTCGATCTGTGGGGTTGTCAGGTCAAGCACGAAGGTGCCGTCAGGATCGATCACGCCTTGGCCGACCATGTCGCCACGGTCGTTCATCACCGTAATGCGTGCCCCCGCTTCGCCGCTACCGATCAGCTGGGTGCCGCTGTCGTTGAGCGACGCGACAACGGTGGCCGGGGGCGTGGTATCGACCGCGGTGACCGAGCTGATGGGCGATATGTTTTCGCTCTCGTCTGTCAGGGTTACCTGAAGGGTTTGGCCATTGAGCTGCGGCGAGCTGAGGTCAACCACGAAGGTACCGTCGGCATCCACCGTGGCGGTGCCGATTTCAGTGGTGCCCAGGTACACCCGTACCGTGGTGCCTGCTTCGCCGACGCCGCTTAGCTGATCGCCGGCAGCATTGAGGCGCAGTTCGGTTGCCGGTGCAGGTGGCGTGAGGTCGGGTGCATCGATCGTGACCGGCGCGCTGATGTTGCCGGGTGGGTCGGCCTGTTGTACCGACAGCACTTGCTGGTTGATCTGGGCTGGCGCCAGTTCCACAGAGAAGCTGCCATCGGCGAGCACAGTGGCCGAACCGAGCACTACGCCTGCGGCATTGGTCACCGTGACGGTAGCGCCCGGTTCGCCAAGGCCGGTGACCACACTGCCATCGGCATTGATGTCAACCTCGGTGAGGATGGCCGGCGGCGTGAAGTCAGGCGTTTGCAACGTGGCGACTGCCGACACGTTACCGGCTGCGTCGGCCTGGCTGAGGCTGAGCAGTTCGGCGTTGCCCAGCGCCGGGTTGAGGGTGACGGTGAAGTTACCGCTGGCATCGACCACTGCCGTACCGATTTCGTCGCCCTGCGCGTTGCTGACGCTGACCTGCGCGCCGGGCTCGCCGCGGCCGGTCAGGGTAACCCCGTCGCTGGAAATCGCAAGCTCAGTGGGGGCGGCCGGTGGAGTGGTATCGGCTGCAATGATGGCGCTGGGGTCGGACTGGTTGCCGGCGGCATCGGTCTGTATCACTTGCACCTGCTGGCCGTTGGCCTGCGGCGCGCTGAGGGTGACCTGGAAGGTACCGTCGGCGCGGACCACAGCGCTGCCCAGTGTGCTGCCATCGGCAGCCAGCACTTTGACGGTGCTGCCGGCCTCGCCAGTACCGTTGAGCAAGCCGCCGCCGCCGGCAAATGCCAGGTTGCCCGCAGCATCAGGTGCCACACGGTCGGGCGCAGTCAGGCTGACACTGTCGGACTCGTTGCCCGCTGCGTCGGTCTGCTGTGCACTGAGCTGTTCGCCATTGATCTGTGCGATGCTCAGGCCAATGCTGAAGTTACCACTGGCATCGACCACGGCGGTGCCCAGGTCGACACCGCCTTCGCCGATCACGGTGACTGTGGCGCCCGGCTCACCTCGGCCGGTGAGCGTCAGGCCGTCGCTGCTCAGCACCAGGTTGGTCAGCGGTTGCGGGGCAGTGGTGTCCGGTGCCTGCAGGGTCGCAGGCAGCGAAGCACTGCCATCGGTGCCCACGGCATTGACCTGCAAGACTTCGCCGTTGGCCTGGGCGCTGTCGAGGTTGACCGTGAAACTGCCGTCATTGCCCACTGGCGCAGTGCCCAACAGCACGCCGTCAGGGCCATACACATTGACGGTGCTACCAGGGGATGCATTGCCGGTAACCACCAGGCCATCGGCTGAGAGCGTCAGGTTGTCCGGAATGTCCGGTGCCAGGTTGCCCGGCGCGGTCACGGTCTGTGCCGGCGAGGCATTCTGCGCGGCATCGGCCTGGGTCACGCTGAGGCTGTCGCCGGCGGTTGCCGCAGGGCTGAGCGCTACGGTGAAGCGGCCATCGCTGCCGACCGTGGCGGTCCCCAGCGAGGTGCCGTCGGGCGCACGCACGGTGACCGTGGCGCCGGCTTCGCCAGTACCTGTAAGGCTGGCGCCGTCGGCAGCGACGGCCAGGTTGGCGACGGCGGTGGGCGGTGTGGTATCGGCAGCGGTGTAAGGTGCCGCAGGCGACACGTTGCCTGCGGCATCTGTGGCGGTAACCTGCAAGGTCTGGCCGTTGGTCTGGGCGCTGCTCAGGGTGACCTGGAAGGTGCCATTGCTGCTGGCCACGGCGGTGCCCAGGATATTGCCTGCGGCATCACGCACGGTCACGGTACTGCCTGCTTCGGCGCTGCCGCTCAGCTGCAGGCCGGTACTGGCCAGGGCGAGGGCGGCCGGCGCCGCCGGTGGGGTGAAGTCCGGCGCTGTTACTGCAACAGGAGGTGATGTGTTGTTGCCCGCGTCGGTCTGGGTCACGCTCAAGTTCTGAGCGTTAAGTTGCGCACTGGTCAGGGTGAGGGTGAAGCTGCCGTTGGCGGCCACCACGCCTGTGCCAATGATGGTGCCATCGGGGCCGCGCACGGTCACGCTGGCACCCGCTTCACCCAGGCCGGTGAGGGTCAGGCCATTGTTGTTGAGCACCACATTGCTCAGTGGGGCTGGTGGGGTGAGGTCGGGTGTACTGAGGGTGACAGCAGGCGAGGTGTTACCCGCTGCATCCACCTGGCTCACGCCGATGGCCTGGCCGGTTGCCTGTGGGGTATCGAAGGTGACCGTAAACCGGCCATCGGCGCCCACGGTCGCGGTGCCGACCACGGTGCCGGCAGCGTTGCGCACCTGCACGGTGGCGCCGGCTTCACCGCTGCCAGACAGCTGTTTGCCGTCGGCGCTGAGCACCGGGTTGTCGACCGCAGCCGGGGGCGTGCGGTCCGGTGTTGCCAGGCTCGCCGGGCCAGACACATTGCCAGCGGCATCGCTAAGGGTGACCTGCAAGGCGCTGCCGGTGGTCTGTGCATTTGGCAGGGTGACCTGGAACTGGCCGCTCTGGTTGACGGTACCTGTGGCCAGTATCGCGCCACTGGCATCGCGTACGGTCACCGTCGCGCCCGCCTCACCCTGGCCGCTGACTACGGTTGCCGCGCTGTTCAGGCTCAGGCCGGTGGCAGCATCAGGCGCTTGCAGATCAGGCGCCTGCAAGGTTGCGGCGAGCGAGGTATTGCCCGCGTCGTCGCTCTGGGTAACGGTAAGGTTCTGGCCATTGGCTTGCGGGGGGGTCAGGCTGACGCTGAACAACCCATTACTGCCAACGGTGGCAGTGCCCAGCTCGGTACCTTGGGCATCCACCACGCGTACGGTCGCGCCCACCTCGCCCTTGCCGATAAGGGTGCTGCCACTGCGGTCGAGGGCAAGCTGGGTGGGAGCATCCGGCGCGGTGCTGTCCTCTGCAACGATGGTGGCTGGTACCGAGGGTTTACCCCCGGCTGTAAGGCGTGCGCTGACCTGCAGGGTCTGGGCATTGAGTTGGGCGTCGCTGAAGAACACTCGGAAAATGCCGTCGCTGCCGACCGTCGCGGTGCCCAGTGTGGTGCCGCCGGAGGTCACGGTGATAAGCGAGCCCACGGTGCCTTCGCCCGTCAGGAGGAAGCCGTCGGCACTGATGGTCAGGGCGGTTGGTGTAGCGACTTCGGTGCCGTCTGGCCCGGCCACGTCGACCGTGGTCTCGTTGCCACCGTCGTCTCGGACCACTACCTGCACGGTGTCGCCGGAAACCAGGGGTGGGTCGACTTCGACAACGAAGGTGCCGTCCGGCCCGGCGGTTGCTGTGCCCAGGTCAGTGGTGCCGTCGCGAACGATGATGGTGGTGCCGGGTTCGGCCGTACCACCGATAAAGCCGCCATCCGGGCTGACCGTGATGTCGGTCGCCGCAGCGGGCGGGGTGGTATCCGGCGCGGTGACGGTCGATGCGCCAGAGTCGTTGCCGGCTGCGTCGCTGACCACCACGGTCAGGCTCTCGCCATTGGTGAGCGGGGTATCCAGCGGTACGCTGAAACTGCCATCGCCGTTCACTGCAACGGTGACGACAGTGCCATTGGGGTCGGTCACCGTGACCGAGCTGGCCCCGGGTGCGTTGCCGGTCACAGTGGTGCCGTCCGGGCTGACGCTTACATCGGTCGGCAGTGCAGGCGGTGTGAGGTCCGGCGCAGTTGCCTGGGCTGCGGTAGAGGTGTTGCCGGCAGCATCGGTGAGGGTGACGTCGAGGTTCTGGCCATCCAGTTGGGCCGGCGACAGCGGCACGCTGAAGTTGCCGCCCACCGGCACCACGACCGTGCCCAGCAGATCGCCGTTGGCATTGCGCACTTCTACGGTGGAGCCCACCTCGCCGTTGCCTTGCAGCGCTGTGCCATCGGCACTGACTTGCAGGCCGGTCGGCGTGGCGGGGCCGGTTGAATCGTCAGCGGTGAAGGTGGCCGATGGCGAGGTATTGCCCCCGCCGTCGACAAGCACTACCGACAGGACTTCGCCGTTGGTCTGGGGAGGTGCGAGGGTCACGGTGAAGCTGCCGTCGGGCTGCACTTGGGCATCGCCCAGCAGTTGCCCGCCGGCATCGCGCACTTCTACGGTGGCGCCTGGCTCACCCTGCCCGCTCAGCACACTACCGTCTGCGCTCAGCCCCAGGCCTTGTGCAGGTTGCGGTGCTTCGAGGTCGTTGGCGGTTATGGTGTCGGCAGCGGAGGTGTTGCCCGCAGCGTCCGCCTGGCTGACGGACAGCGTCTGACCGTTGAGCTGAGGTGGGTCGATGTTCACCCGGAAGCTACCGTCGGCCTCCACCACGGCGGTGCCCAATACTGCGCCGCCAGTGCCGGTGACGCGCACTTGCGCGCCGGGTTCGCCGCTACCGGTAACCACGGTGCCATCGGCGGAAAGGGCCAGGCCGGTAGGGGTGTCGGGCGCCTCGTTGTCCGGAGCAGGCAGGTCGACCGCTGCTGACACGTTACCGGTCGGGTCGCGTTGTTCCACGGTCAAGGCCTGGCCATTGGTCTGTGGAGGGTCCAGGGTAAGTTCGAAGGTGCCGTCGCCAGCCACCTCGACGCTGCCCAGCATAGCGCCGTCGGGGCTGCGCACGATCACGGTGGCACCCGGTTCGCCGGTGCCGGTAACGGTGGTACCGCTGGCGTCGATGCTCGGGTTGCCGATGAGTTGCGGCGGGGTGCTGTCTGGTGCGGTGAAGTCGACCGGGCCGGCACTGTTGCCGAGATTGTCGGTAGCCTCCACGGTGAGGGTTTCGCCATTGCGCTGTGGCGGGTCGAGGGTGACATCGAAGCGCCCGTCGGCGCCGACTGTCGCGGTGCCCAGCACGGTACCGTCCGCCGCACGTACAGTGACGATCGAGCCGCTCTGGCCCTGGCCGGTCAGGTGCAGGCCAGCGCTGTCGACGGCCAGCCCGGAAGGCTGCAGAGGCCCGTCCAGGTCCGGCGCGGTCAGGGTTGCGGTCGAGGTGTTGCCCGCAGCGTCACGCAGTACCACGTCGAGCATCTGGCCATCGGACTGGGCCGGTGTCAGTGTGAGGGTGAAGACGCCGTTCGCGCCGACCACTGCAGTGCCCAGCACCGTGCCCTGGGCATCGCTCACCTGCACGCTGGCCCCGGGTTCACCGCGGCCAGTGAGGGTAGCGCCATCGGCGCTCAGTTGCAGATCACTGGCCGGGTTGGGCGGGGTGATGTCCGGTGCGCCGACCTGGGTCGGCAGTGAGCTGTTGCCGTCGGCGTCCAAGGCCACCACATCGAGCAGCTCACCATTAGCCTGAGCGGGATCAAGGGCGACGGTGAAGTTGCCGTCATTGCCCACTTGCACGCTGCCCAGCACATTGCCTTGGGCATCGCGCACCTCTACCAGGCTGCCCGCCGGAGCGGTGCCGCTGACGGACGAGCCATCGGGGGCTACCACCACCCCGGCAGGGCCTTCCGGGACGGGGGTCTGTGGCACGATGATGCTGAGCTCAGGCGACGGATTGCCGGCTGCATCGGTTTGCACCAGCACGATGCTTTCGCCCGCAGCCACCGGAGCATCCAGTTCGACCAGGAAGGTGCCATTGGCTGCCACGGTGCCACTGCCGATGACATTGCCGTCGGCATCCAGCACTTGCACTGTGGCACCCGCTTCACCGCGGCCCGATATCACGACGCTGCCGGCGCCCACCACCACGCCGGTGATGAGGGCCGGGGCAGTAATGTCCGGGGCGGTATAAGCCAGTGGTGCGGAGCTGTTGCCGGCGGCATCGGTGACTGTGATGGCCAAGGCTTCACCGTCGGCCTGGGCAGGGTCGAGGGTGAGGCTGAAGCTGCCGTCCGGCCCGACGATAGCGCTGCCGATCAGGGCTCCGGAGGCGTCGCGCACTTGCACCCGTGCACCGGGTTCGGCATTGCCGGTCAGCGTTTGACCATCGCTCAGCGTCAGCCCGGTCGGTTGCCCGGGGGCTACCAGGTCCGGTGCCGTCAGCGGGCTTGTCGTTGATACGTTGCCAGCGGCATCGGTCAAGGTCACTTGCAGCGACGAGCCATCGGTCACGGGCGGGGTCAGTTGCAGGGTAAAGGTGCCATCAGGCTGCACCGTCCCGGTCCCCACGACCTGGCCCTGGTCGTTCGATACGGTTACCGTTGCTCCTGCTTCACCGCGCCCCGAGACTGTACGGCCATCGGCGCTGATGATCAGGCCACTGGCGGGCGCTGGCGCAGTGGTGTCACCACCGCCCGTGTCGATGTCCGGCGCGGTGACGGTGCCGGCAGTGGAGGTGTTGCCGGCGGCATCGGTGGCCGTTACCTGTAACTGCTCGCCGTCGACCAGCGGTGGGTCGAGGGTGATGCTGAACGCACCGTTGGCGCCCACGACCACGCTACCCAGTACCGTGGTGCCGTCCGCTGCGAGCACGCGCACAGTACTACCTGGTTCGGCACGCCCGCTGACTACTCTGCCGTCAGCGCTGACGGCCAAGTCGGTCGGTTGTGCGGGCGGCGTGGTGTCGGGCGGGTTGCCGACCCCGTCATCGGGTGCGTTGACGGCTGTTGCGGGTGAGGTGTTGCCAGCGGCGTCACTGGCTGTGACTTGCAGCGGCTGACCCTCGGTTTGCGGGGGTTGCAGGGTGATGCTGAACAGGCCGTCGGCACCTGCCACGGCGGTACCCAGCACGGTACCGTCGGCGGCACGCACTTGCACGGTGGAGCCGGGTTCAGCGCGGCCGGTTAGTGTGGTTCCTTGCTCGTTGACGGCCAGGTCGCTGGGGGCCAGGGGGGCGGTTGCATCCGGTGCGGCCACGTTGCCCGGCTGCGAGACGTTGCCAGCAGCATCGGTCAAACTGACATCCAGGCTTTCGCCATTGACCTGGGGTGGGTTCAAGGTCACGGTGAAGGTGCCGTCGGTGCCCACAGTGCCGCTGCCGATCAGGTTGCCGGCGCCGTCGCGTACATTCACCGTGGCACCGACCTCGCCGCGGCCAGTCAGGCGCAGGCCATCGGGCGAAACCAGCAGGTCTATGGGCGTGGCGGGTGGCGTGGTGTCGCCTGGCGCAGAGCCGTCGCCGCTGCTACCGCCTCCACCACCGCTGCCTGCGGCGGCGGCAGCGCCGCCAACGCCCAGCAGGCTCAGCCCGGCAATCGCCCAGGTCGGGGTTTCGCTGCCAGCGCCGCCGATGCCTGCGACCAGTTCATCGAGCGAGGCGACTTCCTCGAAGGTGAAACCGGTGAAGGCTTCGGCATCGTAGTTGGCGTGCCACAGGGTGCCATCTTCGCCGACGAAGACCATGTCACTGCCGACACCCGCCTGGTCCACGGCAAAGAAGTTGCCGACGGTAACCTTTTCCCCTGACTTGAGTGTGACGATCAGGTCCTGACCCCGACGGGTCACGGTTGCCACCTGGTCAGGCGCAACGGGCATTTGCACCACGCCTGGGCTGTTGAGCGTGATATTGCCCCAGGCATTCTGGGTGGCGACGGTGGTTTGCTTGTCGGCGACGACGATGTTGTCCATGGATGCTCCCTGCTGGTGTGCGGCACACAGGGGCACCGTTGGCGATCCTGCTGGCGCAACCGCTTGTGCAGTAGCACGCAGCCCGGTCGTATAACGGCCCTGTTACCGATGGTAAGGGAGATATAGCAGCCCAACGGAAAGCAACCAGAGGCTTTCTGGGTTAATCCTTTGGTAGGAAACGCGTCTAGCGCAGGCCCAGGCGCCGAGCCAAGCGGTTTAAATTGGCGCGATCCAGGCCCAGTTCGCGGGCGGCGGCGGCCCAGTTGTCCTGATGGCGCTGCAGGCAGGCATCGATGATCTGGCGTTGGTAGCCGTCGACAGCTTCGCGCAAGCCACCTTCGGCCAGCGACGGCGCCGGCAGGGGCGCAGGGGAGGGTGCCTGTACCCCGCCCGCCACGGTACGCAGGTCCAGGTCACTGGCTTGCAGGGTAAGGATGCGTGGCCGGTCCGGGTGCTGGCCCAGCGCCTTGAGGGCTGAGCGACCGATCAGGTGTTCCAGTTCGCGCACGTTGCCGGGCCAGTCGTAAGCCAGAAGCGCCGATTGCGCTTCGTTGCTCAGGCGCAGGCTGTTCAGGCCCAGACGTGATCGATTCTGTTCGAGGAAGTAGCCCGCCAATAGCAGCACATCGCGCCCACGCTCGCGTAGCGGCGGAACCTGCAGCGGGTACACGCTCAGGCGGTGATAGAAGTCGGCGCGGTAGTTGCCGTTGCGCACCTCGGCGGCAAGGTCGCGGTTGGTTGCTGCGATCAGGCGCACATCTACCGTGTGTTCGCGGTCTGAGCCCAGGCGCTGCAGTTGCCCGCTTTGCAATACCCGCAGCAGCTTTGCTTGCACCGCCAGCGGCAGTTCGCCCACTTCGTCGAGAAACAGCGTGCCGCCGTTGGCCAGTTCGAACTTGCCGCGACGCTCACCGTGGGCGCCGGTAAAGGCCCCGCGCACATGGCCGAACAGTTCGCTTTCCACCAGCGTGT
>Ga0247820_10000491_pt1 | contig 21012 bp, 14 predicted proteins | sample 13C_Glucose_Day1_2_FD_192480 | JGI IMG/M metagenome (GOLD analysis project Ga0247820, IMG submission 192480) | Soil microbial communities from agricultural site in Penn Yan, New York, United States - 13C_Glucose_Day14 | ecosystem: Environmental > Terrestrial > Soil > Agricultural land | place...
GCCGAACAGGGCATGTTCGGCGCTGATCAGACTGTCGTCGTCGAACGAGGGCGGGCTGAGGATCTTCGCGAAGTCGGCATGAATCGAGGCGGTATCGTCGACGATCAGAATCCGCCGGTTGGTCCGCGCCAGCAATGAATTCATCGACATGCCCCGGGACCGGTGGCTTTAGGGTGGGGCGTGTGCATAGGGGGCATCCTTTCCCTGATCACCTGGCCGAACGTACAGATTATGGATCCGAGTCAGCTGAGCATAGACCTCTGTCCAGCACTTCGCGCGATTGAATGAACCGAATCATTTTCCGGATCATGCGCAAAATCATCTAGCCTGAAGGTCAGGCTCCGACAATAGGGGATGTTTGTCCGGATCCTGGCCGCGATACATTTGTTTCACTTGAGGTGACGCCATGGAAGAGCAACTCCCCACGACATTGACCGATAAACCCAAGGTGCTGCTGGTCGATGATGAGGAGTCGATCCTCAACAGCCTGCGTCGCCTGTTGCGCGGCCAACCCTACGACGTGCTGCTGGCCACCAGCGGGGCCCAGGCTCTGGACATCATGGCGCAACAGCCCATCGACCTGGTGATGACCGATGCGCGCATGCCCAATATGGACGGCGCCACGCTGTTGGCCCATGTCCATCAGCGCTACCCCGACACCACCCGGATCATGCTGACCGGTTATGCCGATCCGTCGGTCATTATCAAAGCCATCAATGAGGGGCAGATTCATCGTTACATCAGCAAACCCTGGCACGATGAGGACATGCTGCTGACGTTGCGACAATCCCTGGCCTACCAGCACTCCGAGCGTGAACGCTTGCGTCTGGTGCAGCAGACGTGGGATCAGAACGAGCAATTGAAGCTGCTCAATGCCACCCTGGAGAAACACGTCGCCTCCCGGACCGCCGAGCTGCAGCAGACCGCCGACATGCTCGACCTGGCCTACGAGGAACTCAAGCACAGCTACGTCACCAGCACCGAGGTGTTCTCGCTGCTGGCCAACCTGCGGTTACCGCCGCCCAAACAAACCAACCGCCAGATCATCGAGCTGGTGCGGGTCTACTGCCAACGGCATCACCTGGATGAAGGCACCGGTCGTGACCTGACCATGGCCGCGGCGCTCTACAACATAGGCAAGCTGAGCTGGACCGACAGCATGATGACCGCGCCGGCGGACCTGCTGCATCACAACGATCGGGAGCGCTACCGCGGTTATCCGAAACAGAGCGAGTCGCTGTTGATGACGCTCGAGCCGATGAAGGATGCGGCGCGGCTCATTCTTCACCATCAGGAGCGCTGGGATGGCAACGGCTTTCCCGACCGGCTCAAGGGCGAGGCGATTCCCTTCGGTGCACGGCTGCTGAAACTGGCGGTGGATTTCATCGAGTTGCAGCGTGGGCTGATTCTCGAGCGGCAGATGAACAGCGATGAAGCACTGGTCTACATCCGCAACTATGCCGGGCGGCTCTATGATCCCGGGATGGTGGAGGATTTCATCCAAGTCTGTGCGGCGTACCTGAGCGATGTCTCGTTGGCCGATCCTTCGGTCAAGGTGCTGACCACCCGGGAGGTGGCGGCGGGCATGATCCTGGCGCGCAATCTCAATGCCGACAATGGCATGTTGCTGCTCAATGCCGGCAAGGTGTTGAACGGGGCACTGGTGGAAAAGTTGATCGCCTTCGAAGCCATGGAAGGCGCGAAGTACGCTATTTTTGTGACGGTGCCTGAGAATGTGAACGGCGCAATTCTCGAAGCGGACACTATTGCCCCAGCCCTGTATTGACCCCCCTGTAGGAGCGAGCTTGCTCGCGATGGTGGTGAACGATGACGCGCGCTGTCTGGATGAACGCGGCGCCCTCACGTCCATCGCGAGCAAGCTCGCTCCTACAAGGGGCAGCAGTGCTCTGCAGATGTTTTTCCGCGTGACGACGCCTCGGCCGTCATGTGATTCTTGCACCTTTTTACCCAAGGCCAGATCCGCCCCATGACCCTATCCAGCGTCTCGCCCCGTATCATCCGCATCGCCGCCGCCCTGCTGATCGGCCCCGACGGCCGCACCCTGCTGGTCCGCAAGCGCGGCACCGAAGCCTTCATGCAACCGGGCGGCAAGATCGAAGCCCATGAGCAACCGGTCCACGCCCTGGCCCGTGAACTGGATGAAGAGCTGGGCCTGGTCATCGATCCGGCGCGCGCCACCTGGCTGGGGCAATTTTCGGCACCGGCCGCCAACGAGCCGGGTTTTGTCGTCCAGGCCGAACTCTTCCAGCTGACCATTGACTCAAACGTGTCCCCGGCGGCGGAGATCGAAGAGGTGCGCTGGATCGATCCGGCCACCGACGGCGATCTCATCCTGGCGCCATTGACACGGGACCTGATCCTGCCGTTTTATCGAGCCTCGCTGACCGCGATCGCCTGATCATTCACGCCAGGGAACTGCCATGATCCCGCTTCAAGACTTGCTGATTTTCGCCGCCGCCGCGTTGCTGATGGTGCTGACACCGGGGCCGAACATGATTTACCTGATCTCCCGTTCGATCTGCCAGGGGCGCAAGGCCGGCGTGACCTCGTTGCTCGGCGTGGTTGCGGGATTCTTCGTGCATCTGTTCGCCGCAGCTGCCGGTTTGACCGCCGTGTTCCTCGCGGTGCCAATGGCTTATGAAGTGCTGAAGTGGGCCGGCGCGCTGTACCTGATGTGGCTGGCCTGGCAGGCGGTCAAGCCCGGGGCGCGATCGCCCTTCGAGGCGCAGCAATTGCCGCCGGATTCGTCGCGTAGACTGATTACCATGGGCTTTCTGACCAGCGCCCTGAATCCGAAGATCGCCGTGTTTTACCTGTCGGTGTTTCCGCAGTTCATTACGCCTGAGCATGGCTCGGTGTTTACCCAGAGCATTATCCTCGGCCTGACCCAGATCAGCGTCAGTTTCTGCGTCAACCTGCTTATCGCCCTGTTCGCGGCCGGCATTGCGTCATGGTTTGTGAATAACCCGACCTGGCTGGCGCTGCAGCGTTATTTCATGGGCTTCGTGCTATCCGCGTTGGCAGTGCGGCTGATGCTCGAGCAACGCAGGGCGGCTTGATCGTGTGGATTGAACGGCTGGATACCAGGCATGCCCTGGCTTATCGGGCACTGATGCTCGAAGCTTACGACCTGCATCCCCAGGCCTTTACCTCCACCGTGCGCGAGCGTGCGGTGATGCCGTTGGGCTGGTGGGAATCGCGCCTGACCGGCAAGCTCGACGCGATGTTCGGCGCGTTCGAAGAGGGCGGGCTGGTGGGCATCGTCGGCCTGGCCTTCGAACCCAGGGAAAAGGCCCGGCACAAGGCAACATTGTTTGGCATGTATGTGTCCGGCAGCGCCCGCCGGCGCGGGTTGGGTTACAAGCTGGTCCAGGCGGTGTTGGCTGAAGCGCAGGACCGTCAGGGCTTGAGGCTGGTCCAACTGACCGTGACCGCCGGCAACGGTGCGGCGATCGACCTGTACAAGCGTTGCGGCTTCATCCAGTTCGGCCTCGAACCGATGGCCGTGCGGGTGGGCGAGGCGTACTTCGACAAGCTCCATATGTGGCGCGAGATCTGAACCCACCACAGATCCCTTGTAGGAGCGAGCTTGCTCGCGATGGACGTGAGGGCGCCGCGTTGATCCAGGCGCCCCGCGTCATCGTTAACGTCCATCGTCGGAACGCCGCCCGGAGCAAGCTCGCTCCTACAGGGGAATCAGCGAACGGCGCTGACGCCATCCAGGGTCGAAAACGACGTGTCCTTGGCCGTCAGCAAAAAGTCGCGCATATACGGCGCATCCAGCATGTCGGCGCGAATCCCCGCATACAAGGTCGCGAACAACCCTTTCTCACCCAGGCGCTTGGCCTTCACATAACCCCGTGAGCTGTATTCATGCAGCGCCCAATGCGGCATGCCACACACCCCGCGTCCGCTGGCCACCAGTTGCATCATCATCACCGTCAGTTCCGAGGTGCGGACCTGGGCCGGTTCGATGTCGGCCGGCTCGAGGAAGCGGGTGAAAATGTCCAGCCGATCACGCTCCACCGGATAGGTGATCAGCGTTTCCGTCAGCAAATCTTCAGGGACGATGTAGGCCTTGCCCGCCAATCGGTGCTGGTTGGCGACCGCGAGCATCGCTTCATAGGTGAACAGCGGCACATAGGTGATCCCGGCCAGTTCCAGCGGATCGGAGGTTACCACCAGGTCCAGGTCGCCCCGGGCCAGGGCCGGCAGCGGGGCGAAGGAGAAGCCCGAGGCCAGGTCCAGTTCGACCTCCGGCCAGGCATCGCGGAACTGGTCGATGGTCGGCATCAGCCACTGGAAGCAACTGTGGCACTCGATCGCCATGTGCAAACGCCCCGCGGTGCCACCGGCCAGCCGCGCGATGTCGCGCTCGGCGCCACGCAGAAGCGGCAGGGTGGCATCGGCCAACTGCAGCAGGCGCAAACCGGCGCTGGTGAAACGCACCGGTTTTGTCTTGCGCACGAACAGCGGCATGCCCATGCGCTCCTCCAGCTCCTTGAACTGATGGGACAGGGCCGACTGGGTCAGGTGCAGCCGATCGGCGGCATCGACCAGGCTGTCAGCTTCGCGCAAGGCATGCAGGGTCTTCAGGTGACGGATTTCAAGCACCGGGGGCTCCATGAGGAAAACTTGTGATCAACACGAAAAGGTTGAGTTTGTCTCATGTTGGCTTTGCTGTCGACAATAGCGCCATGTTTTACAGCAACTTTTATGGAGAGAAATTTCAACATGGCCTTGGCACACACACTGGGTTTCCCGCGCATCGGCGCTGACCGCGAACTGAAAAAAGCCCTCGAAGCCTACTGGAAGGGCGATCTCGACCAGGACGCGCTGGAAAGCGTCGGACGCCAGCTGCGCGCCAATCACTGGCAAGTGCAGCAAGACGCCGGGATCGACCTGCTGCCGGTGGGCGACTTTGCCTGGTACGACCAGGTATTGACCCATTCCCTGACCTTCGGCGTGATCCCCGAGCGTTTCGACAGTGCCAGAAATGAACGCGGCCTGCCGACGCTCGACACCCTGTTCGCCATGGCCCGTGGCGCTACCGCCAGCTGCTGCGGCGGCGACCATGCCACAGCGCAATACGCCCAGGAACTGACGAAGTGGTTCGACACCAACTACCACTACCTGGTCCCGGAGTTCAGCGCTGATCAGCAGTTCAAACTGAGCTGGGAACAGCTGTTCGATGAAGTCGACGAGGCCAAAGCCCTCGGTCACAACGTCAAACCGGTGATCATCGGCCCGCTGACTTACCTGTGGCTGGGCAAAGCCAAAGGCGACGACTTCGACAAACTCGACCTGCTGGAACGTTTGCTGCCGGTCTACAACGAAATCCTCGGCCGCCTCGCCGGGCAAGGTGTGGAATGGGTGCAGATCGATGAGCCGATCCTGACCCTCGATCTGCCCCAGGACTGGAAAAACGCCTTCGAACGCGCCTATCACATCCTGCAATACTCGCCGCTGAAAAAGCTGGTGGCGACCTACTTCAGCGGTCTGCAAGACAACCTCGGCCTGGCGGTCGGCCTGCCGGTGCAAGGCCTGCACATCGACGCGGTGCGTGCCCCCGACCAATTGCTGCACGTGCTCGATCGCCTGCCGACCTACAAGGTTCTCTCGGTAGGCCTGGTCAATGGGCGCAACGTCTGGCGGTGTGAGCTGGAGCCGGTGCTGGCGCAACTGCAATTTGCCCAGGAACGTTTCGGCGACAACCTGTGGGTCAGCAGTTCCTGCTCCCTGCTGCACAGCCCGGTGGATCTGGAGCGCGAGGACAAACTCGACCCGGAACTGAAAAGCTGGCTGGCGTTTGCCGTGCAAAAGTGTGGTGAGATCGCGGTGCTGCGTGATGCCCTCAACGATCCGCAATCGCCCAAGGTGCAAGCCGCCCTGGCCGAAAGCCGTGCCGTCCAGGCGAGTCGTGCCGAGTCGCCGCGTATCCATAAAGCCGAGGTACAAGCGCGCATCAACGCCATTGGCACCGCGGACAGCCAACGCCATTCGCCGTTCGCCAAACGTATCGAGCAGCAGCGTGCCCGGCTGAAGTTACCGGCGTTCCCGACCACGACCATTGGCTCGTTCCCGCAAACCGCTTCGATCCGTCTGGCCCGCCAGGCGTTCAAGCAAGGCAAGCTGTCGGCCAACGATTACACTGACGCGATGCACAGCGAAATCCGTCACGCGGTGCAAGTCCAGGAGCGCCTGGGACTGGACGTGCTGGTGCACGGTGAAGCCGAGCGCAACGACATGGTCGAGTACTTCGCCGAGCAGCTCGATGGTTATGCCTTCACCCGGTTTGGCTGGGTCCAGAGCTACGGCTCGCGCTGCGTCAAACCGGCGATCATCTATGGCGACCTGAGCCGGCCCGCCGCCATGACCGTCGACTGGATCACCTATGCGCAAAGCCTGACCGACAACGTCATGAAAGGCATGCTGACCGGGCCCGTGACCATGCTGATGTGGTCGTTCCCCCGCGAAGATGTCTCGCGCAAAATCCAGGCGCAACAACTGGCGCTGGCCCTGCGGGATGAAGTGCTGGACCTGGAAGCCGCCGGCATCAAGATCGTGCAGATCGACGAAGCCGCGTTCCGCGAAGGCCTGCCGCTACGCCAGGCACAATGGCAGGAGTATCTGGACTGGGCAGTGGAAGCTTTTCGCCTGACCGCGTCCGGCGTTCGGGACGAAACCCAGATCCATACCCACATGTGCTACAGCGAATTCAACGACGTGATCCAGGCCATCGCCGCGATGGACGCCGACGTGATCACCATCGAAACCTCGCGCTCGGACATGGAGTTGCTCGAGGCCTTCGAAGCCTTCGACTACCCGAACGACATCGGTCCGGGCGTCTACGACATCCACTCGCCACGGGTGCCGGACACGGCCGAAATGGTCAAGTTGATGAGCAAGGCGGTGAAACGGATTCCGGCCGAGCGGCTGTGGGTCAATCCGGACTGCGGCTTGAAAACCCGCGCATGGCCTGAGACAGAGGCCGCGTTGGTGAACATGGTGGCGGCGGCGCGGCAGTTGCGCAGTCAGTTGGCGTAAGCGCTGGAGGTGCGCCAGGCACAAAAAAACCGTTGAGCTTTCCCGCTCAACGGTTTTTTCATGTCAGCGAATCCACCGGGATGACTGGATGCATGCCCACGTTTTCACTTTGAACTCAAAGCCCTTCGAAGTGAGCAACGACGCCTGACCGCTTGCCGATATCCGCGTAGGGCAGGTCGGCGTTGTCGGCATGAGTCAGAAACCGGTGCGCAGGCAGTTTCAAGTGAGCTTTTTCGAATTGTCGCAGCACCGGCTTTGCGCTGGAGTAATGAAAGTGGGCATACCACAGTAATGCGGCAGGCTCGAGCGTCAGATCCCGGATTTCGTATTCCTGCATATAGTCGTTGCGACCGTCCTTGCGTTTACCGAGGTTTTTAAGTGGACTGGTTTTACGGATGTCCACGGCATTCTGACCGAGCAGATCCTCGAGCATCCCATCCGTGGGTTTTTTGGTAGTCAGCGTCTGGCGGGTGCGCATTGCCCGCCCAGTGGTTGTAAGTGCTCCGGCCTTGTCGCGCAGTTGTTGAATGAGTGGGTTCTGAGCATCTGTCGCCTGGATGCGATCGGCACGGCGGCTGAGTTCGCCTGCTTCGCTGACCATCATGTGTTCCAGGTCAACCGGAAGCATGTCTTGATCGGCGTAGGCCTCAACCCTGGACTGATACGTTGGCTGGAAATCCAGGCGGGTCCGGGCTTCGTCCACCATTTTTGCGAGATTGATTCGGGGCGGGGCCGGTGTTTCGATTGACGGATTCACCCGGCGGAATTTGCCATCGCTGGTGGGCTCCCAGACTTCTCCCTCGTTGACTTCGAAATACCGCTTTGTCTTTTTACTGTCCCACTTTTCAACCCCGATCTGCCAATGGTTGTCATAGGTGGGAAAGATTTTCCTGTCGGTTTTCCCGACAGGTACCGCGGGGGCCGTTTGATCAATGCCCTTGCGGGCCCATTCAGCCATCTTCTCGATGCCTTGCAGCAACGGTTCAACTGCCTCCATGTGGAAGTGTTCCGGGTAGCCGGTGGTCCAGGCCCTCATCCCACGACGGAATTGCGTGTACAGCGCAATGCAGTCCTGGAGGATCTCATTACGTTGGTCTCGCGTGCGGCTCACCTCCGGGAGACAGTCTTGCGTATACAAGGCGCGATCGACGTTGGCACGAAGTTCCTCTGTCTGTCCTCGCAGATAAAGCCAGGACACATCGTTGGTTGGGCCGATGCGTTTGACAATTTCCAGGCGGAAAGCGGTTTTCAGATACGTCAAATTGGCTTCGGTGAGTTTTGCGTTCAAAGCCTCGATATCGGGCCTTACTTGATCCTTGTCCTTTTTGAGGCGGATGCGATCAAACCAATGGTTGGCATCACGCTTGAGCACTTCCATTTGATCCAGTTTGAGCACGTACTCCTCGCGCAATTGACGGATCTCTTTCAGCGCACTCAAACGTTGGCTGACTTCGTCGATTGGCAACTCGATCAGTTTCGCGTTCAGAGTCCCGATCCGATTCAACAAGGGGAGGGTGCTGTTTGAGGTCAGGATCGTACGGTGCCTGAATCGATCCGCGAGCAGCCAGGCGCAGCTGCTTTGCTGCTCGACCACGGACCGCTGTTTCCCCCCCTGAGTCATGGGTTCCAACTCAACGAGCGCCTCGTATCGCCGGGTGGCTGTTTCAATATCGCTGAGACACACGGCTTCGGCCGCGGGCCTCAGTGCTGCTTTATTTGCCGGGGCGGACGCGTGGAACTGATTGATCGTTTCACTGTTTTTCTTGACCACGGCATCTAATTGGCCACGAAGGTCTTCGGCTGTCGCGGTCAACTGTTGCTGGCGGCGAAACCTTTGATCGGCCCACCAGCGCGGCAATCGTTGACGAATAGTCTGCGGCCAGAGTGGATCAAACACATTGGCCACGTGCCCGAGTACCTGCCCGCCACCGAGTACGCCGTCTTCGAGGGTCGTCCCATGGACGCCGTACCAGGTGTCCCAATGGCCTGTTTCATCCAGGGCGATGGGTTGCTTGTAGGTCTTTCGCGAATTGCCGGACAAACGCCAGTTGGGTGCATCTTTGCTGAGTTCCACCTGGAAGATGCGGCCCTGGCGGACGATGAAGTCACCGTCGGCATGCCGGTAAATACCTCGGTAAAGGCCGTGAGTGGCGGGCTGCACACTTGAGAGCGAGATCGGTTTTTCATAATCGTAATCGGCGAAGCGTGCCACTGCGTGTCGCGCTTGACGTTGCGAGAGGCCATGCATCGCGGGTACATGTCTGGCCAGTCGCTGAAGCTGGCGAGCGCGCGTGAGTGAGCGAGCCGCTTGGGAAACGGCCGAGAATGCCACTTCGCCAGGCAGCAGATCCATGGCGGCGTCGATCAGCGACACCAGCATCGATTCGACCTCCGCCAGGCCATCGCCCACCTCTCCGCGCAAAAAGGCCGCCACCGCCAGGTTCGCGCTGGTCCAGGCATCGTAGAGGGCGAAAGCGCTGCCAATGAAGGGCAGCATGCCCATCGCCATTTTTATGTAATTGAAGGCGCGCGGGCCTTTCAGGGCGTAACGCTCCATGTACAGCGCATCGTTGGAGCGGGAGGTACCGCGATGGGCCTCGATCAGGCGCCCCATGTGCGCATTGAGCAGGTGAGCGGCCAGTGAGGTGGTGGCCGGCCAGCTCACGCCGACACCGATCAATGCGTCGAAGTTTTTCAGCATGGCCTGATTGATGCGGCTTTCATGAGCCCGCACGCTGCCCTGCAAGGCCCTGCCCGCCAGGTAGGTCACCCATTTGTCATGCGCGCACAGATTGAACAGGGCCTTGCGCGCGGCTTCCAGGCTGTCGTAGCGGCGCAGGAATTGGCCGTCGGGGCTGTCGGGCAGGTACAACAACGTTGTTGCGCTGATCTGCTCTTCGATGAAGGTCACACCCGACAACGTGACGGGGCCTTCATTGGGCGTGTCCTCGCCACCCGGGTTCAAGCAGGCCGGCAGCAAGACGATGCGCTTGCCATTGGCTTTCCACGCTTGGGGGGTGGTGGCGTCGATGGCGATCTTCAGGGTGTTCAGGTCGTGTGGGTCGATGTGTCGTTGCAGGCGCGCGAATTCTGCCTGCAATTCGAGCATCAGGCGCCAAGGTTCGATCAGGCTTGCCCGGCGATGCTCCTTGACGAAGACGGACTCGGTGGTGGCCCCCATGAAAGCGTCGCGGATCAGCTGTTCGTAGGCCTTGGGCAGGTCCAGTTCCGGCAGGACGCGTTTCAGATAGTCACGGGTGATGCCGCTTGTCAGGGTCTGACGTTCGGCTGCATCTGCCGACGTGACTTCCACCCGCATGAAGCTCAAGCGCAGTGAAAGCGGCTCCAGGTTCATCGACGGGGTGTTGTCGATATTGAGTTGCGCCAACTCATCCAGAGGCATTTTGCTGCGCGTGGCACTGGGGATCAGCGCGAGCTTATAGCCCGACTGTCCAGGAGCGGGATCGAATTGCTTTTCCCATTTCACCGAATCAGGCAAATCGATCTGCACCTCGAAACTGCCCTCGATGGCGAAGTCCTTGCGCAGGCGGGCGTGCAAGTGTTTGCGGGTGAAGTCATCACGCGGTTCCAAGGCGATGGTCATGAGCGCGTGGCTGTGTTTCATCGCCGGGATATACGCCTCGATCAGGCCCTTGAGTCCCTTACGCTCGTTCTCGGTCAGCTTTCTGAGCCAGTCCGGCAGGCTGGAGGCAAGGGTAGCGCTTTGGCTTTGCTCCTGCAGATGGGCGAAGGCCTGGTTTCTGGCGGCGTGCACCGGTACCTGCAAGGTGGCCAGTGCACGTTTGCGCAGAATGTTCAGTTGTTCGTCACGTTGCGCGTCCGCGGCTGCAGCGACGTGACGCTGGCGTATTGCACCGGCTTGTTCTTCGAAGTCGCTGGTCAATTGATCCAGGCCATACAAAAGCGCGTCGCCGGTGATTTTTTTCGGCCGCACCGTCAATCCGTTGTTCTGATCGTGGATCTTGAATATCTGGCGTTCCAGCTCGCGACGGTTGGCGAACCGTTGCAAGCCACCACCGGTGCCGATCCAATAGAGCAACACGCTGTGCGGCGCGTTGGCATCGGCGAGCGCATCCGCGCGGGTCACGATAAATACACCTTTGAGTTCCTGGGTATTGAACGTGGTCTTGTCACCGTCCTGTTGGCTCATCGACAGGGTCAGGCTGGCCGCAACCGCGTCTGGGCCGGGATCGTCGGGGGTATCGAGCAGGGCCTTGAGCAGCGTGTATTCATCCTCATCCAGTTGTTTGAGCGCCAATTGCAGCGCGGCCTCGGCGTGCAGTCCGGCCTTGTGCGCGCTGTGCAGGACGGTGAATTCACTCTGGAAAGTGACCAGATCCGTTACTCGCGACCGATTGAGCAATCCAGAGGCCGCCTTGTCAGCCGCTTGTTCGGCGGTTTCCAGGGCTTTGAGCGAGTCCTTGAACGTTTTCAGGCCCTCACCCTCGCCAGCCTCTTCCACCAGTGTTTCCAGTGCATCGCGCTGCTTTTTCAGTGCCGCCTGACGCAAGGACCAGGGGATATCGGCATAAAGGCTGCCGAACAGCGATGCTTGATCGGGCTCGGTAAGGTCATCGGCAGCTTCCAGCCTGGGAGGGGAGGCGAAGACGGTGAGGTGGCTGCGCTGTTGATCTATCCGGTCGGCCTGGACCAGCGATTGCGCGCCATGCGCCGCCAGCCCGGATTTGCCGGGCGTTCCATGACGCAGGCTGGTGACCTGGGATTGCGACCGATCCGCAAACAGCTCGCTGGCACCCACGCCCATGGGGTCGGTGCTGGCGGTGTATGCATAGCGAATGTTGTCGGTGGGCAAGCCGGTAGGGACGAGGGTCTGCCGGGACAACCAGGTTTCCATGTCGCTGCGGGTGTCGAATCGCTGGATGGCGACGGGCCGGCTGGGCAGATACAGCCATTGGGCGACTGTCGCAGGATCCCCCACGCTGATGACCCACGCGCCTTTGGGTTTGATCCTGCTGCCGTTGCTCAAGATCAGCGCCAGTTGCTCGGTGTGGACGGGCTGGTTGTCCAGCGTCAGCGCGCCGACGGGCGGGTCGATGAGCAACTGCAGGGGTTTGAACTGTTCTGCCGTCAGAGATTTTCGGGCTAGAGCCAGGTGCGCGGCCGCTTCGAAATGCTGACGGTACAGCTGCGTGGCCCGCTCTTTTCGCGACACCGCCGTGCCGGGAGCACGCTGCTCCCAGAAGGTTGCCCAGCGTTCGCTGTGCGCCTGTACCGGGTCAAGCGTCTTCAGTCGTTCGAGTATTTGCAGCGGGGTCAGGGACGACAAGGCGTGGCTTTGATCCAGGCCGGTCACAGTGCAGTCCTGATCCAGCGTGGTCTCCAGGGTCGGGTGTTGCAGAACGAAGGCGCAGGCCTGGGTAAAGCTGACAAACCGTTGCGGCTGCTGATCGGTGGCGGCAAACAGCAAGCCGGCGTGTTGTCCGTCCAGATCCAGTTGCTGTTTGAGCCGTTGCTCGAGCGTGTCGCGGATGCCCGGGCTGTCGGTCATCAACTCGCGCAAGCTTTGGCTGCTTTCGCGCCAGCGTGCCGAAGCCTGCAGAAACAGGCTTTCGTCCGGGAGGAAGGACATCGGGGAAAAGGGCGGTATGACAGCCGGCACAGTAAAGGGGCCGTCGAAGAGCAGTCTGTCGGTCATGGCAATAGGGCTCGCAGTGGTGGAGCGGCGGTATCCACTCCTTGAGTGAGCCATTTAAGGCAAGTCCGGCGGGGCATAGGCACTACATAGTTACCGCACCGACCATTGAGCGATATTCATCAAACTGTCACGCAACTGTGGCAGCGCGCTTGAACGAATATCATCAGACTCGCGCTCTACTGGGGTTCTGCGTTTTGGTGTTTTTTCATGCGTGCTTTGTTTCTGTCGGCGGCCGTATTTCTGGCCGCGTTGTTCAGCCTGCCTTCCTTGGCGGCGTCTCGTTGTGAGGTGAACGTTCCAACCGAACGGGTGGATCTGGCGCAGGTGAGCCTGGCGTACCAGAGCATCGGCCGTGCGTCGGATCCGGCATTGTTGTTGGTCATGGGCCTGGGCGGGCAGTTGATCCACTGGCCGGACGAGGTGGTGGTCGCGTTGTGTCAGCAGGGTTTTCGGGTGATCCGTTATGACAATCGCGATGTCGGTCTGTCCACCTGGCGGCAAACGCCCGTCGACGCCAACCTGACCTTCGAAGTGCTGCGCTACAAACTCGGTCTGCCGGTGGCGGCGCCCTATACCCTGACCGACATGGCTGACGATGCCTTCGGGCTGATGGATGCCTTGCGTGTCGAGCAGTTCCACGTGCTGGGCGCCAGCATGGGTGGCATGATCGCCCAGCATATGGCGGCCATGGCGCCAAAGCGGGTCGAGAGCCTGACCCTGATCATGACCAGCTCCGGTGCCGAAGGTTTGCCGGCACCGAGTGCGGCGCTGGTGCAGCTCCTTTCACGCCGAAGCGCGCCCAATCGCGAAGTGGCGCTCGAGCAGCAGGCCGATCTGCTGGCAGCACTGGGCAGCCCGACGGTCAGCGATGATCGACAGGCTCTGCTGGAACAGGCGGCGCAGTCTTATGACCGGGCGTTCAATCCCTTGGGCGTGGAGCGCCAGATCATGGCGATCCTCGCGGAACCGAGCCGGGTGACGCTGCTCAATCGGTTACGGGTACCGACGCTGGTGGTGCATGGCACTGCCGATCCGCTGTTGCCGGTGATGCATGGCGTCCACTTGGCGGCGCATATCCGCGGCAGTCGGTTGAAGCTGATTCCGGGCCTGGCCCATCGATTCCAGGAAGCGTTCAAGGCGCCGTTGCTGGGGGCGGTGTTGCCGTACTTGCAGGCCCACCGCGAAGATACTTCGCATTGGGCGCAGGTTGATCCGCTGCCGGCGCCAAATCTCCTGTAACCCCCGCAACCCCTGTAGGAGCTGGCTTGCCAGCGAAGAGGGCGTATCAGGCGACATCGACGTTGGATGTACCGGCCTCTTCGCTGGCAAGCCAGCTCCTACATTTGACCTTCGCCAGGCACAGGATTTGTGTACATCCCGATCCCTCAGTGACTCAACCCGTACTTCTTCACCTTGTCGAACAGCGTGGTCTTGGCCATCCCCAGTTCGTGGCTGGCCTGGGTCAGGTTGCCGCCGCTGCGTTGCAAGGCGTCGTTAAGCAGGTTGCGTTCGAAGGCTTCCACGGCTTCGGCGAAGGCCAGGCCCTGATTGTTGCCGCTGGTACCGGATTTCTTGAAGGCCGGCAGGCCGAGCGCGAACCGTTCGGCGACATTGCGCAGTTCACGGACGTTGCCTGGCCAGTCGTGGCTCATCAGATTGGACAGGGTCTGGTTGTCCAGCTCCGGCAACGCGCGGTCGAAACGCAGGGATGACTGCTGGAGGAAGTGTTCGAACAGTTGCAGGATGTCTTCGCGGCGCTCGCGCAGCGGTGGCAGTTCCAGGGTTACCACGTTGAGGCGGTAATACAGGTCGCTGCGGAATTCGCCGGCCTTGCTCGACTCGTCCAGGTCGGACTTGGTCGCCGCGATCACCCGGCAATCCACCGCCACGCTCTGGTTCGAACCCAGGCGTTCGAGGGTGCGTTCCTGCAGCACCCGCAGCAGTTTGATCTGCATGGGCAGGGGCATGCTTTCCACTTCATCGAGAAACAGCGTGCCACCGTCGGCATGTTCGATCTTGCCGATCCGCCGTTTGCCGGCACCGGTAAAGGCGTTGGCTTCATGGCCGAAGATCTCGCTCTCGAACAGGTTTTCCGGCAGGCCGCCGCAGTTCAATGCGACGAATTGTTTGGTGTGGCGACGACTGAAATCATGCAGGCAGCGCGCGACCAGTTCCTTGCCGGTGCCGGTTTCGCCTTCGATCAGCACGTTGGCCGAGGTATCGGCAACGTTGGCGATCAGTTCCCGCAGGTTCTGCATGGCCGGCGAGCGGCCGATGATGCGGCCTTCCAGGGAATCCCGTTCCGCCAGTTGCCGGCGCAACGAGGAGACTTCCCGCGCCAGGCTGCGTTGTTCCAGCGCACGACGGGCGACGTCCACCAGGCGTTCGGGAGAGAAGGGTTTCTCCATGAAGTCGTACGCGCCTTTCTGCATGGCGCCCACGGCCATGGAAATGTCGCCGTGACCGGTGATCAGCACCACCGGCAGGCTGCGATCACGGGCCTTGAGCCGGGTCAGCAGCTCCATGCCGTCGATGCCCGGCAGGCGGATGTCGCTGATGACAATCCCGGCAAAGTTATCGCCGACGCGCTCCAGCGCTTCTTCGGCGCTGCCGACACCTACGCAGGGAATGTCTTCCAGGGTCAGCGCCTGCTGGCAGCCGAGCAGCACATGGGGGTCGTCTTCGACGATCAGAACACTCAGGTCGTTATTCATATTGGCTCGGCGTGAAGGGGGCTTACCAACGGTAAACTGAGGACAAAGGTGGTGCCACCGCTGGCCGGGTGTTCGACGCCCAGGTGGCCGCCGGTGGCCGCGGCCAGGCTCGCCGACAGCGTCAGGCCGAGGCCCAGGCCCTGTTCGCCGGGTTTGGTGGTGAAGAAGGGTTCGAACAGATGCTTGCGCGTTTCGGCGTCGATGCCATGGCCATTATCGCGCACACGCAGGCGATATTTGCCGTCGAACATCTCGCCTTCGAGCCACAGCTCTGGCAATGGTTGGGCCTGCATGGCATCGAGGGCGTTGCCGATCAGGTTGACCAGGATCTGCTCCAGTCGGGTCTGGTCGATCTGCACCTGCAGGTCGGCGAAGTCACGATGCAATTGCAGGTGCGCGCCTTCCACACGACTGCCGAGCACTTGCAGGGCTGCGTCCACGGCCTTGCCGAGGCTGGCCTGGCCTTTGTCGTCGCCGCGACGGGCAAAGGAGCGCAGGCTGGCGGTGATCCGGCCCATGCGGTCGATCAGTTCGTTGATGGTCTTGAGGTTGGTGCTGGCGACGTCCAGCTGACCGCGCTCCAGAAAGCGCACCGTGTTGCCGGACAAGGTCCGCAGGGCGGCGAGCGGCTGATTCAATTCGTGGGCGATGCTGGTGGACATCTGGCCAATGGCGGCGAGTTTGCCGGCCTGCACCAGTTCATCCTGGGCGCGGCGCAAGGTCTCTTCGGCCTGTCGGCGTTCGCGGATCTGGCCCTTGAGCCGTTCGTTGCTGGCGCGCAGGTCGGTGGTGCGTTCGGTAATCCGACGCTCCAGTTGATTGTTGGCTTCCTGCAAGGCTTCCCGGGCGGCGAGGCGGGTGGCGATCACTTTGCGCCGCTCGTTCCAGGCGATCAGCAGGAACGCCACCAGGGCAAACGCCACCGCCACCAGAATCCCCTGGTTGATTGCTTCACGCCGCAAATCCTGAAGGGGGGTGAGCAGGGTGAAATTCCATGGGGTGTCGCTCAGCGGGCGGGTTTGCGACAGGTAGCTGATGTTTTCTTCTTCGGACATCAGCTCGCTGTTGGCCGGGAAGGTCAGTTTTTCCTCGCCTTCGGCCAGTTTTTCCCGGGCCAGAGGTTGCAGTTCGTTCAGCGGAAACCAGTAGTATTGCAGGCTGCGGGCCAGTTTTTCCTTGGTCTGTTCGCTGAGCGGTATCACCGATTTCAAGCGCCGCGCCGGATCGCTGGAAAGAATGATGATGCCGTTCTCGTCGCTGACGAAGGCCTCCAGGCGTGCCCGCTGCCAGCGTTCTTCCATGGCTTCGAGGCGGACTTTGACCACCGCCACGCCGATGATCTTGCCGCGTTCTTCCAGGCCGTGGGCCAGGTAATAACCCGGCTCGCCGCTGGTGCTGCCGATGCCATAGAAGCGTCCCGGCTGACCACGAACGGCGTTCTGGAAGTAGGCGCGAAAGGACAAGTCTTCGCCCAGGTAACTGTCGACGTCGCGCCAGTTGCTGGTGGCCATGACGCGCCCGGTGGTGTCCATCACATAGATGGCCCGACTGCGGCTGCGCCGGTTCAGGCCTTCGAGGTATTCGTTGACCGTTTGCCGGTGTTCGGCTGACGGGTCGGCCAGCAATCTGGAAACGCTGGATTCGAGTTCCAGCAGGCTGGGCAGGTAGGTGTACTTGCTGATCTCGCTCTCGACGGCGCGGGCGTGCAATTCCAGCTGTCGCTGGCCGTTCTCGCTGAGGCTGCGGATCCCGTAGTGTTCGCTGATCCAGAAGCCGAGGTAACCCAAGCCGATCATCAGGGCGATGACCAGCGGCGGCAGGAACAGATGGCGGATCAGACGTGGTTTCACGGCGAGTGATGGCGGCGCGGCGCGGTAAAGAGTGGGGTCGCATTTCATCACAGATGCCTTGGGTCAACCACAACACTTGCTTGTGAATCGCCGACGGCCCCCTGTAGGAGCCGGCTTGCTGGCGAAGCAGGCGACGCGGTGTGTCAGACAGACCGCTTTCGCTGTTGTAGGAGCCGGCTTGCCGGCGAAGGCGTCTTCATGGGCGCTGCACGGCTTGAAGCCGCCTTCGCTGGCAAGCCAGCTCCTACAGGGGGAACGGTGCCCTTTCTTAGTGCTGCAGAATCTTCGCGAGGAAGTGCTGCGTCCGTTCGGCACGCGCGTTGATGTCGCCGAAGAACTCCTCTTTCTTGCAGTCTTCGATGATCTTGCCCTGATCCATGAAGATCACCCGATCCGCCACTTTGCGGGCAAAGCCCATTTCGTGGGTCACGCACATCATGGTCATGCCTTCGTGGGCCAGTTGCACCATCACGTCCAGCACTTCGTTGACCATTTCCGGGTCTAGCGCCGAAGTCGGTTCGTCGAACAGCATGACGATCGGGTCCATCGCCAGTGCACGGGCAATCGCCACGCGCTGCTGCTGACCGCCGGAAAGTTGCCCGGGATGCTTTTTGGCGTGGGCCGAAAGACCGACGCGCTCGAGCAATTGCAGGGCTTTCTTGGAGGCCTCTTCCTTGCTCCGCCCCAACACCTTGATCTGCGCGATGGTCAGGTTATCCATGATGCTCAGGTGCGGGAACAGTTCGAAATGCTGGAACACCATGCCCACGCGCGAGCGCAGTTTCGGCAGGTCGGTCTTCGGGTCGGCGATGGAGGTACCATCGACCACCACATCGCCTTTCTGGAAGGGTTCCAGGGCGTTGACGCATTTGATCAGGGTGGATTTGCCGGAGCCGGACGGCCCGCACACCACGATCACCTCGCCTTTTTTGACCTCGGTGCTGCAGTCAGTCAGTACCTGGAAGTCCCCATACCACTTGTTGACGTTCTTGATAGAGATCATACGGCGAACCTTTTTTGCAGACGCTTGACCAGCTGCGAGGCGGCAAAGCTGATGATGAAGTAGGTGAAACCGGCGAAGATCAGGAACTCGTTGGAGCGCCCGATGATGTCGCCACTGGCACGGGAGGCATTGAGGAAGTCCACCAGGCCGACCGCGTACACCAGCGAGGTGTCTTGAAACAGGATGATGCTCTGTTGCAGCAGCAGCGGGGTCATCTTGCGGAACGCTTGTGGCAGGATGATCAAGCGCATCATCTGGCTGTAGTTCATGCCCAGCGCCTGGGCAGCACCCATCTGGCCCTTGGGAATCGACTGCACGCCGGCCCGGACGATTTCGCAGAAGTACGCTGCTTCAAACATCATGAACGCCACGATGCACGAGGCGAACGCGCCGATCGGCGTGTCTTCGCCGGTGATCCAGCGCAGCACGAACGGCACCGCCAGGTAGAACCAGGTGATGACAAGCAGCAGCGGGATCGAACGGAAGTAGTTGACGTAGGCGCCAGCGATGTTCGACAGCAGTTTGCTGTGGGACAGGCGCATCAGCGCAAGGATAGTGCCGAGGATGATCCCGCCGACGACGCCCAGCGCCATCAGTTGCAGGGTCATGACCATGCCGTTCCACAAACCCGGCAGGGACGGGATGATGCCCGAGAAGTCGAATTCCATCATTTACCCCCTACGGAGATCAGGCCCGGTACGGCAACTTTCTTCTCGACACCGCGCATCAGCAACATCAGGCCCATGTTCAGGGTGAAGTAGATGAGCGTCGCCAGGGTGAAGGCTTCGAACAGGTTGGCGGAGAACTCGGCGGTCTGCTTGGTTTGCGCCAGCAGTTCCATCAGGCCGATCAGCGAGGCCACGGAGGAGTTCTTGAACACGTTCAAAAATTCCGAGGTAAGCGGCGGAATGATGATCCGGTAAGCCTGGGGTAGCAGCACATTCCAGTAGATCTGCGGCAGCTTGAAGCCCATGGCGCGGGCAGCGGATTCCTGGCCGCGAGGCAGCGCCTGGATACCGGTACGCACTTGTTCGCAAACGCGAGCAGAGGTGAACAGGCCCAGGCACACGACGACGCTGAGGAAGGCCGAAGTGGTCGGGTTCAGGTCCTGTTTGTACCAGTCCTGCAGGTTTTGCGGCAGCAGGTCGGGTACCAGGAAGTACCAGATGAACAGCTGCACCAGCAGCGGCACGTTACGGAAGAGTTCGACGTAACAGGTCGCGATGCCCGACACGATGCGGTTCGGCACCGTGCGCATGACACCCAGGATCGAGCCCAGCAGCAGCGCGATGATCCAGGCGGCGACGGCGATGGCGATGGTCCAGCCCAAACCGGAGAGGTACCAGTCGAAATAAATCTCGCTGCCCACGCCGGTGGACTTGAAGAAAACGCCCCAGTCCCAGTTGTAATTCATTAGGGTCTCCCCTCGGATTCGATCGATGTACAAATACCCGCCAGGGAAAACTCCGTTCCCGTGACCTTTACGGTCAGGCACACACGAGCGGCTCGACAGCCAACGGTTCGAGTGTTTCCAGAAAATGCCAGCAGGGAGTGACCATCCCTGAAAGGGCAGAGGCCCTCTCAGGAGATAAGGTTAGTCAGAAATCAGGATTTCTTTTCGTCAGCCGCTTTATCGGTCGGGTTGGCGATCAATTCCTTGATCTTGTCGCTCATCGGGAAGTTCAGGTTCAGGTTTTTAGGCGGGATTGGCTGCATGAACCATTTTTCGTAGATTTTGTTGATCTCGCCCGACTTGTAGGTGGCGATGATCGCGTCGTCGACCGCCTTCTTGAACGGTGCGTCGCCTTTGCGGACCATGCAGCCGTAGATTTCGTAGGACTGGGCAGTGCCGGTCACCGACCAGTCGGCAGGCTTCTTGGCCTTGGCCATTTCACCGGCCAGCAAGGCGTCATCCATCATGAAGGCCACCGCGCGGCCGGTCTCCAGCATCTGGAAGGACTCGCCATGGTCCTTGGCGGAGATCACGTTCATGCCCATCTGCTTGTCGGCGTTCATCGACTTGAGGATGCGCTCGGACGTGGTGCCGGCGGTCGTCACGACGTTCTTGCCTTTCAGATTGTCGAAGTCCTTGTACTCCGAATTGGCTTTGGACAGCAGGCGAGTACCGACTTCGAAGATGCCGACAGAGAAGTCGACCTGCTGCTGGCGCTCGACGTTGTTGGTGGTGGAGCCGCACTCGACGTCCACGGTGCCGTTCTGCACCAGCGGGATACGGGTTTGCGAAGTCACGAGGTTGTATTTGACCTGGAGGTTGGGCATGTCCAGGTCTTTCTTGATGGCTTCAACGATTTTCAACTGGATATCGTGGGAGTAGCCAACCGGCTTGCCGGAAGCGTCCGCGATATAGGAAAACGGGATGGAAGCGTCACGATGCCCGAGGGTGATGGTGCCGGACTCCTTGATCTTCTTCAGTGTGCCGGTGAGTTCGGCAGCAAAAACTGGAGTGCTAATCAGAGCGGCAGCAATGGCTGCGCCCAGGATATGGGGAACGATGCGCATCAAATTTTCCTCGACATTGTTTTTTTTATGGAGCCAGTTCATCGGCCCTTTTGTGCTTCGAATGGCTGCCGGCTACTGAAGAGTCCGCGTAACAGGCATTCGTCCAAGAGTGTAGAGCATGACTCGTGCCAGGCCAGGCGCTACAGATCAACCTATTGATTTATAAGGGTATTAAATATT
>Ga0247820_10000494_pt1 | contig 20980 bp, 20 predicted proteins | sample 13C_Glucose_Day1_2_FD_192480 | JGI IMG/M metagenome (GOLD analysis project Ga0247820, IMG submission 192480) | Soil microbial communities from agricultural site in Penn Yan, New York, United States - 13C_Glucose_Day14 | ecosystem: Environmental > Terrestrial > Soil > Agricultural land | place...
TGGCGGCTGCTGCGAGAACGCGACGTGCTTCCGGCTGGCAAGAAGCAGAAAGAGCAGACGCGATGACCACAACGACCCTGAACCATCCGGGCAAGGCCACGACGGGTCGCCGGGAGCGGCACCCGGGCCAGGCGAGGAACCTGGTGGCTCGACTGGTCACCCACCTGTGCGTCCTGGTCGGCGTCCTGCTGTCGCTCTTCCCGTTCTACTGGATGCTGGCGATGTCGACCAACACCACCGCCGACATCTTCGCCTCCCCTCCGAAGCTGACCTTCGGTCCCCACTTCGTCGAGAACGTCCAGAACGTGCTCTCGAACATCGATCTGGTGGGCGCCTTCGTCAACACGTTGATCGTCGCTGGAGCCCTGGCGATCTTGGTGATGCTGTTCGACTCGTTGGCCGCGTTCGCCTTCGCGAAGTACGACTTCCCCGGCAAGAACGCGCTCTTCGTGATCTTGCTCGCGACGTTCCTGGTGCCGGGCAGCCTCTCCCTCGTACCCAGCTTCGTGCTGATGTCGGCCTTCGGTTGGATCGGCGACCTGCGTGCCCTGATCATCCCGGGCGCGGCCAACGCCTTCGGGATCTTCCTGCTCCGCCAGTTCGCCTCCGCCTCGATCCCCGACTCGCTGATCGAGTCTGCCCGGATCGACGGCGCCGGGTTCTTCCGCACCTGGTGGTCGGTGGGTGTGCCGATGCTGCGGGGCGGACTGGCGTTCCTGGGCATCTTCACCTTCATCGGCGCCTGGAACGACTACGTCTGGCCGTTGGTAGTGCTCGTCGACCCGCAGCGCCAGACCCTGCAGACCGCCCTGGCCACGCTCAGCTCGGTCTACGCCACCGACTACGGGATGATCATGGCCGGCGCGGTGATCAGCGTGGTGCCCTTGATCGGGGTGTTCATCATCGGCTCGCGCCACTTCATCGCCAACATCGCGGCGGGCGCCCTGAAGGGCTGACGACTCCGTCCTCGCCGTCACACCCTTCGGGTATAGAGGAGGAGATCGTCCAGCGTGCCGTCGCCGAGTGGCTCGCTGGCCGGCTGGACTCCGTTGCGGACGTAGCCGGCCGCCTCCGCCACCCGTCGGGACGCGGTGTTCCCCGCGGCGCAGCGGATGATCATCGAGTCGGCCAGGTCCCGGTCCTCGACGTGGGCGGTGACCGCCCGGACGGCTTCGGTGATCACGCCCCGGCCGCGGGCACCGGGGTGTGCCCAGTAGCCGATCTCCAGCCGCCGGGCGTAGCCGCCGAACCCCTCCAGGCTGACCGCACCGAGGCACCGGTCCTCGGCATCGGCGACGCACCAGGCCCAGCCGGTGCGGCGGGCCGCCATCTCGCGGACACCCTCCAGGTAGTCCACGGCATCCCCGCTGTCGTACGGCTGGGGGAGCGAGACCAGCCAGTACGCCGTGACCGGATCTGCGCAGGCCTCGACGATCCGATCCAGATCGGCCTCGGTGAACGGCCGGAGGCTGATCCGGTGGCCGGCCAGGGTCGGCGGTGGCGGCCAGGAGAGATCGATCCTGGGGTCATCGGCGGTCATCGTGGCCTGCCAGCCGTCCAGCAGCTCGCCGCGATGGGACAGCAGGCACCGAGCGGAGCCGTCGAACCGGAAGCCGGCAGCCGCGGCCGTCCGCCGGGAGCCCCAGTTTCCGACCACAGCCTGCCAGCGGATCGCCTGCACGCCGAGCACGTCGAAGGCGTGGTCTCGGACCAGACGCAGCGCCGCTGTCATCACCCGGTGCCCCCGCGCGGCCGGGTGCAGGCCGAAGCCGACCGAGAAGAGCTCGGGCTCGCGCGGGTGCAGGTCGATGCTGCCGGCGAACGAGAGCGGTTCCCGGTTCTCCCCGGCGAGCAGCTCGATCGCCCAGACGTACGGGCCACCGCCCTCCCAGCCGTACGGGATCCTGCTCAGGAAGGCCCGAGCCTCGTCCTCGCCGTAGCCGCCGGCAGGAGTGGGCACCGTGGTCCACCGGATCGTCTCCGGGTCGCGGCACTGCTCGACGATCCCCGGGATGTCGGACTCCCGGTGGGCCCGCAGCAGCACCCCGGCCACCGGGTCGACCAGGACGGGGACCAGGTCGGGGAACAGGTCGTCGGCGGACATGTGCCCATCCAAGCGGAGCCGGCGGCAGACTTCACTACGATTGCGGAGGTGACTCCCAGCGCCTCCGGCACCGTGACCACCCGACGATGACCTCCGAGCTGGTCCTCAACATCGCTCTCATCCTGTTGTTCATCTGCGTGGGTGGGGTGTTCGCCGGAGCCGAGATGGCCTTGGTCTCACTCCGCGACAGCCAGGTCAAGCAGCTGGCCCACCGCGGCTCCCGCGGCCGGACTGTCGCCCGGTTGAACGAGAACCCCAACCGCTTCCTGTCGGCGGTGCAGATCGGGGTCACCCTGGCCGGCTTCCTCTCGGCCGCCTTCGGCGGGGCGACGCTGGCCGCCGCCCTCAGCCCGGCCCTGCAGGGCTGGTTCCCCGGTCTGCCGGCCACGGTGGCCGACACCATCGCCCTGGTGATCATCACCGCGATCATCAGCTACGTCTCCATCGTGCTCGGGGAGCTCACGGCGAAGCGCCTGGCCCTGCAGCGGTCGGAGGCGTTCGCGCTGGCGCTCGCCCCCTTGGTCGACTTCATCGCCCAGCTCGCCCGGCCGGTGATCTGGTTGCTGGGCGTGTCCACCGACGTCGTCGTGCGCATCCTCGGCGGCGATCCGAATGCCGGTCGCGAGGAGGTCACCGACGAGGAGATCCGGGCCCTGGTCAGCGGCTCCTCGACCCTCGGCGACGAGGAGCGTCGAATCGTGGACGACGTGTTCGACGCCGGGGCCCGGGGACTGCGCGAGGTGATGCTGCCCCGGACCGAGGTGGACTTCCTGCCCGGGGACATGCCGGCGTACAAGGCCGTTCGTGAGGTGCTGCAGGCACCGCACTCCCGTTATCCGGTGATGGGCGACTCGGCCGACGACATCATCGGCTTCGTGCACGTCCGCGACCTGCTCGACCCCGAGGTGAGCAACCGGTCCACGCCGGTCGCGGACCTGGTCCGGCCCGTGGTGAGCCTGCCCGACACCGTCCGGGTGCTCCGGGCGCTGTCCGACATGCGCCGGGAGAGCTGCCACCTGGCGATCGTGCTGGACGAGTACGGCGGCACGGCGGGCATCGTGACCATGGAGGATCTCGTCGAGGAGCTGGTGGGCGACATCACCGACGAGTACGACGTCGTGGTCGCGCCGCAGCAGTCGCGGCCCGACACGATCGAGGTCGACGGGCTGAGCACCCTCGACGACTTCGCGGAGCAGACCGGCTTCGAGCTGGCCGAGGGGCCCTACGACACCGTGGCCGGGTTCTTCATGGCCGCCCGCGGGCAGCTCCCGACGCTCCAGGCGACCGTCGAGGTCGACGCGGTGCAGTCGGGGCACGACGACGAGACCGTACGGCTGGAGCTCAAGGTGACCGAGCTCGACGGCCGCCGCGCCGCCCGGCTCGACGTCAAGCGGGTGCCGGCCGAGGCGCCCGCAGGAGTCGATCCGGCACCCACCGATGCGTCGGCCGGCGAGCGGAATTCCGGCTGACGCCCGGCGACCCCGTGGAACAATGACGGTCATGGCCTCCGACACCCACCGTCCCCGCGCGCTCTCCCTGGCCCAGTCGACGTCCGACTCGCTGCACCTGGGCAACTATCTCGGGGCGCTCCGGCAGTGGGTGCCGATGCAGGACGAGTTCGAGGCCTTCTACGGGATCGCAGACCTGCACGCGCTCACCCTGGACCAGGATCCGTCCCTGCGCCGGGAGCAGACCCTGCTCGGCGCCGCTCAGCTGCTGGCCGCCGGGATCGACCCGTCGCGGTCGGTCGTGTTCATCCAGTCGCACGTGCCCGAGCACACCCAGCTCGCCTGGGTGCTCAGCTGCCTCACCGGCTTCGGTCAGGCCAACCGGATGACCCAGTTCAAGGACAAGGCGGCCAAGGCGGGCGCCGACGCGGCGAACGTCGGGCTGTTCACGTACCCGATCCTGATGGCCGCCGACATCCTGCTCTACCAGGCCGACAAGGTGCCGGTCGGCGAGGACCAGCGACAGCACCTGGAGCTCACCCGGGACCTCGCCGTCCGGTTCAACGCCCGCTACGGCGACACGTTCACCGTCCCGGAGCCGCACATCATCCGGGCGCTCGGCAAGATCCAGGACCTGGCCGATCCCACCGCGAAGATGAGCAAGTCGGCCACCTCCCAGGCCGGGCTGATCAACCTGCTGGACGAGCCCCGGGTCAACGTCAAGAAGATCAAGTCCGCGGTCACCGACTCCGACCGCTCGATCGCGTTCGACGAGGCCGCCAAGCCCGGCATCTCCAACCTGCTGACCATCCTGGCCGCGCTGACCGACACGCCCGTCGACGTGCTGGTGACCGAGTTCGAGGGCCGCGGCTACGGAGACCTGAAGGGCGCGGTGGCCGAGGCCGTCAGCGACTTCGCGACGCCGTTCCGCGAGCGGACCCTGGAGCTGCTCGGCGATCGGGCCGAGCTCGAGGCCATCCTGGCCGACGGGGCCGAGCGGGCCCGGGACGTCGCCGCCAAGACCGTCGCCGACGTGTACGCGAAGGTGGGGCTGCTGCCGGCTCGCTGAGATCCGGCACGACGGGTACGGAATGCGCACCGACACGACGGACTGGCTGGCCTACTGCCTGGCCAAGCCGGGCGCCTGGCGGGACGAGCCGTGGGACGGTCAGGTGGTGGCCAAGGTCGCGGAACGGATCTTCGCGTTCCTCGGCCCCGCGCCGCCGGTGGTCTCGATCGGGGTCAAGTGCGGGAACCGCGAGGCCGCCGATCTGTGGCTGGAACGCCACCCCGGCGCCGGCCGCTGGATGCCGCACCTCGGCGCCGGCGGCTGGAACTCCTACTCCGTGGACGCGTTGACCGACGACGACGTGGCCGAGCTGATCGACCGGTCGTACGAACTCGTGCTGGCGAGGCTGCCGAGGTCGCGACGTCCGGAGTGAAGCCTCAGACGAACAGGCAGAACGGGTGTCCACTCGGGTCGAACAGCACCCGGACATCGTCCTGGGGCTGGAAGTCGGCGAGCACCGCTCCGACGGAGATGGCCCACTCGGTGGCCGCGGTGAGGTCCTGCACCCGGATGTCCAGGTGCTGGGTCGCGTTCTGACCACCCTCGACGGACGGCCACACGGGCCGTCGGTACCGGCGCTCGCCCTCGAAGTTGAGGGTGGGGCCCGGCGCGGCACCCGCCGGAGGCTTGAGCTGGGCCCAGCCCGGGTCGTCGCCCTCGGGCGGGTCGTCGCCGGTCACCTGCCAGCCGAGCAGCCGGCGGTAGAAGTCGGACTGACCATGAGGATCGTCGGTGCCGATGGTGATCGAGGTCAGCTGCAGCTGGGGTCGCTCCATGCCCCAGTTGTACACGGATCGATGGGGTCTACAGCTCGATCGTCGGGCTGACCACGGTGTGCGGCGAGCCCGCGGCGTCGGTGGTGTGCAGGGCGAACTTCGCCAGTCCGGCCGGCAGGTTCTCGATCACGAAGCGACCGTCGTCATCGGCGTGCGTGCGGCGCGCCTCGTCGGCCAGCAGCACCTCCACCAGCAGTCCGGCACCGGGGGCGACCCAGCCGTCGACCCGTACGCTGCCGTCCGGCTGCGGGCTGATCGTCACCATCGTGGTCACGGTCTCCGCGGTGAACGTGATGGTCCGGACGGACTCGGTCGAGGCGCTGCGGGCGCCGCTGGCGGCCAGATCGAGCTGGGTGAGGGTGGCCAGCTCGGCGTGCAGGGCGTCCAGCGTGATCTCGAACTGGATCCGCTCCACCAGACCCTCGGGCACGGGATCGGTCTCGTCGTAGAGCACCTGGAGGGAGTCGAGCAACGCGTAGTCCGCTTCGGTCAGCGGTTCGGCGGCCAGAACGAGCTCCGGGTCGTCGGCGGTGACGTCCTCGCCGTCCCGGCCGGGGCCCTGGTGGTCGTAGGTGTTCATCGTGCCTCCCAGGCAGGATCGGCGGCCAGGACGAGCCGGAGCTTGGCCAGGCAGCGGCCCCGGGTGGGTCCGATGCTGCCCTGTGGCATCCCGAGGGAACGGGCCAGCTCCGCGTAGTCGGGGCGGTCGGCGAACGCGATCACCCGCAGCAGGGTCTGACACCGTTGGGGCAGCGTCTGGATGTGCTGCCACAGCCTGCTCTGGGAATCCGCGGCCACGACGTCATCCTCCACCGACTCCTCACTCGGCGTCTGGTCCTGCCCGATCGCGGAGTCGAAGTCCTCGGGCCGGACCCGGGCGGCGGCCTTGGCCACGCGCCAGGCCTCGCGCCGGGTGGTGACGATCATCCACTGGAGGACCGCCTGCGGCTCGGTGATCGTGTCCGCCTTGCGGACCAGGGTCAACCAGACCGTCTGCAGCACGTCCTCCGCGGCCGCGGTGTCCAACCGGACGGCGCGCACGGTGTGCCAGAGAATCGGGGTGAGCGTGCGGACGAGGTCGGCCATCACCGCCTCGTCACCGGCGCGGTAGGCCGCGAAGAGGCGACCGGCGCGGGTCGCCAGTCCGTCCTCCAGCTTTCCGGGCATCGGAGGTCTCCGTTCGTCGGACCGGTCGGGCACCGGCTGATGGGGCTGCTGTCGTGAAGACCTCGGATTCGTGCTCACACCTCTTGGATGAGTCTGCTCGGTGCGGTCTGATACATCCAGGGCCGGTCTGATACATCCAGGGCCAACGCACCACCAGAACGCTGCCGCGCATCCGGCCCCCGCCGTGCGAGGATCGTGCGCGACCGAGATCCGATCCGACGGCAGCTGGAGGAGCCCTGACCGCGAACCCCGATCCCGACGGGTCCGTGCTGCTCACCTCGACCGACGTCGAGGAGCTGCTGCGGGCCGCCGTCGACCACGGCGGCGGGGCGCTGGTGAGCTGGCAGCTCGACCACGTCGACGCGCACCCGCAGCGCTCGACCACCGCGACGTACACCGCCGTGGTCGACTGGCCGTTCGGCCGTCGGAACGAGCTGCTCGGCGCCAGCGTCCGGGCCGGGGGACGGACGGAGACCGACGAGCGTGCCGTCATCTTCGCCGACGGGCTCCGGGAGGTCGCAGTCTGGCTCTACCCCCGCGACCCCGACCTGCCTGGGCTGATCCGGGCCGCCTACCCCGAGCAGGTCGCGGCCCTGCTGCACGCGTACGAGGTCACGCCCGAGCTGCTCGAGGCCGACCAGGTCGAGCTGGAGATGATCGGCTACCGTCCGCGGCGCCGGGCCGTGCTGCGCGCCACGGTGCCGATCGGCGGCCGTCGCTCGGTGTTCTACATCAAGGTGCTCCGGCAGAAGCTGTTCGAGCCGACCCTGCGCCGCCACCAGCTGCTGCTGGGTGCGGGACTGCCGGCTCCGCAGGTCGCCGCGGCGACCGACGACTGCCTGCTGGTGCTGCCGCAGCTGCCCGGCCGCCCGCTCGCCCAGGCGATCTTCGACCCCGAGCCGCCCTGCACCGCCGAGCAGCTGGTCGGTCTGCTGGACGCCATGCCCCGCGAGGTCGCGACGCTGCCCAGACGGAACCCGTGGACCGACGCGATCGACCAGTACGCGGCGATGGTGGCCGCCGCCCTGCCCCCGCTGGAGGGTCGGCTGCAGTGGCTGGTCGACCAGGTCCGCGGCGGACTGGCCGGGGTCGAGCCCGGCAGCGAGCCGACCCACGGCGACTTCCACGAGGGACAGCTGTTCGTGGCCGACGGGCGGGTCACCGGGTTGCTCGACATCGACACCGTCGGTCCGGGTCGCCGCGCCGACGACCTCGCCTGCCTGGTCGCCCATCTGTCGACCGTGCAGCGGATGAGCACGGTCCAGGCCGCGCGGGTCAGCCAGCTCGTCCGGACCTGGATGCCGGTCTTCGACGCCCGGGTCGACCCGGTGGAGCTGCGGCTGAGGGCCGCCGGCGTGGTCGTCTCCCTGGCCACCGGCCCGTACCGGGGCCAGGAGCCTCGCTGGGAGACCGAGACCGAGCAGATCATCGACGCCGCCGAGCGACTGGTCCGCAGCGCCGGCTGACGACGCGGGGAGTCGTCCGTGGTCGGAGGATCCGAACCGGCGCGACTGGCCTGACCCGGCCTGAGGATGAGAGAGCTCTCATCCTCAGGCCGGTGGCTGCGGTGTACGGGTCACCGACGCTGGACGCCGAGCTGGAGCAGAGCGGACTGGTGGTGGACGCCGAGGCCGGCAACCGGGCGAACGCCGCCCGGACCACCCCGCCGCCGGCGGCCTCGGCACCGACCACGGCCGCGGCGGCACGCGACTCCACCGCGAAGCCCAGTCCCACCACCAAGCCCAGCAAGAAGAGCGAGCCGTCGGGGAAGAAGACGGTCTCCGCCGCCAGCCCGATCAGTCCGAAGTCGCCGAAGTCTCCCGACACCCCGGGCTGACCCCCGAGGTCCGACAGCGGACCAGCCTCAGACGGACAGGCGGTAGCCGGCACCGCGGACGGTGGCGATCCGATCGCTGCCGATCTTGTTGCGCAGGTAGCGCACGTACACGTCGACCACGTTGGAGCCGGGGTCGAAGTCGTAGCCCCACACCCGCGACAGCAGCTGCTCGCGACTGAGCACCTGGTTGGGGTGCCGCAGGAACGTCTCCATCAACGTGAACTCCCGCGCCGACAGCTCGACGGACGTGCCGGCCACCGCCACCACCCGCGTCCTCAGGTCCAGACTCAGGTCGCCGTGGCTCAGCACCACCGACTGGGCCGGGGCAGTGTCCCGCAACCGGATCCGGACCCGGGCCAGCAGCTCCTCGAACCTGAACGGCTTGGCCATGTAGTCGTCGGCGCCGCCCTCGAGTCCCGCCACCGTGTCGGTGACCGAGTCCCGAGCGGTCAAGATGATCACCGGCAGGGTCGAACCCTGCCCGCGCAGGGCCTCCAGCACGGCGAAACCGTCCATCATGGGCAGGCCGATGTCGAGCACCATCAGGTCGAACTCGCCGGTGCAGGCGTAGTCCAGGGCATCGGGTCCGGTGCGGGCCACCGTGGTGGACAGACCCGCCGCCCGCAGGCCCTTCTCGACGAACGCGGCGATCCGCGGTTCGTCCTCGGCGATCAAGATGGCGGCCATGTCACGGTTTCTCTCGTCGTCGGGTTGCTCGGCGGTGGCGGCTCGGCGGCCTGAGGCCGTACGGGCGTGTCAGGGTCCTGCTCCGAACCGGCGAGTCCGGCATCAGTCTCGGCGTCGCTGTCGAAGGACCGGCCCGACCGAGGCAGGCAGAGCGTGAAGGTCGAGCCCACCCCCACCTCGGTGGCCAGGGCCACGCGTCCGTGGTGGGCCAGCGCGATCGCATCCACGATGGCCAGCCCGAGACCGGCGCCGTCGTCGGTGCCCGGCGACTGCGCACCCGTCGGGTCGGTCCCGCGCCCGAACCGCTCGAAGATCCGTCCCCGGTCATCGGGAGCGATCCCGGTGCCCTCGTCGCGCACCCACAGGCGCACCTCGGGTCCGTAGATCCGACCGCCGAGGGCGATCACCGAGCCCGGTGCGGTGAACTTGAGCGCGTTGGCCACGAGCTGGATCAGGGCCTGCGCGATCCGCTGGGGATCGAGGGTCACGACCTCGTTGCTGGTGGCCTCGATCAGCCAGCGCCGGTCGCCCAGGGCGATCACCTTGTCCAGCACCCCGGCGAGCAGATCGGCGACCACCACCGGCTCCGGCTGCACGAAGTCGGGCCGGCGGGCCTTGGCCAGCATCAAGATCTCGTCCACCAGGCGGCGCATCCGGTCGAGCTCGTCGATGGCCAGGTCGCGGGTCTCGATCACGTCGGTCGGGTCGTGGGGGTCGATCAGCTCCAGGTGACCGCGGACGATGGTGATCGGGGTCTTGAGCTCGTGTCCGGCATCATCCAGCAGCCGGCGCTGGTTGTCGAAGGAGGCCGACAGCCGGTCCAGCATCGCGTTCATCGTGCGACCGAGATCGCCGACCTCGTCGCCGGCCAGCTGGTCGACCGGGATCCGCTCGCTCAGGTCGGTCTCGGTGATCCGCTGCGCCGTACGACGCAGGGACCGGAGCGGGGACAACAGCTTGCCGGCCACCTGGTAGCCGACGATGCCGATCGCCACCAGGGCCACCAGCGCCACGCCCGCGTAGGTCAGGTGGGTGCGGATGATCGGCTGGAACGCGAGTCGGACGTCGACCGCGGCCACGTAGTGCCCCAGGTCCGGGGAGCCCTTCACCTGGACGGGGATGGACATGAAGGCGATGTCGGGATGACCCGCCGTCGAGATCCGCTGCAGCACCACCGGCTGGCCGGGGCGCACCGCCGCGGCGGCGGCGATCAGCTCCGGGTCGTCCTCCAGGGACTTCTGGCTCGGCTCCTCCGAGCTGGGCACCCACTCCACCTTGCCGTTAACCAGCCCGATGATCGCCTCGTCGGGGTCGGGGACGGAGCTCTTGATGGCCAGCCAGAGCACGTCACCGGGACCGGTGATGGTGCGGCCGGTCTCCCCGCGACCGGCCAGCGCCGCCACGGTGTTGATCTCCTCGTTCTCTTGCAGCAGCGAGTTGCGGATGTTGTCGAGGGTCTGCTCGCGGGCGATCAGGTAGGAGACGCCGCCCGCGCCCAGCATGCCGATGGCGGTGGTCACCAGGACGGCGGTGAGGATGCGGGCGCGGACGGACAGGGGGCGCCAGGGCACGGGTCGGTGAGAGGTGGGCCGCGTCGAACGCCCGGCTCGGTCCCGGGTGCGGTCGGCAGGCATCAGGCAAGCATGCCAAAGTCGTGAGCGGGTCGAGATGAGCCGACGGTGAGAATGCTCTCATCATCGCCGGCGAGGCACGGTGAAACGAGAGGACGACGATGCGAGGTCAGACCGAGTCGGGCACCCCGTTCGAGCCGGTCTACGGACCGGACGCGTTGGACGGCTTCGACCCGGCCACCGCGCTGGGTGCGCCGGGCGAGTTCCCGTACACCCGGGGCGTGTACCCGTCGATGTACACGACGCGGCCCTGGACGATGCGGCAGTACGCCGGCTTCGGCACCGCGGCCGAGTCCAACGCCCGCTACCTCGAGCTGATCGCCCACGGCACCGCCGGTCTGTCGGTCGCCTTCGACCTGCCCACCCAGATGGGCATGGACTCCGACGCCCCGCTGGCCGGCGGTGAGGTCGGCAAGGTCGGGGTGGCCATCGACTCGATCGACGACATGCGGACCCTCTTCGCCGGCATCCCGCTGGGCGAGGTGTCGACCTCGATGACCATCAACGCCCCGGCCGCGGTGCTGCTGCTGCTCTACACCCTGGTGGCCGAGGAGCAGGGGGTCGAGCTGTCGGCGCTGACCGGCACCATCCAGAACGACATCTTGAAGGAGTACATCGCCCGGGGCACCTACATCTACCCGCCGGCGCCGTCCTTGCGCCTGGTCAGCGACACGTTCGCGTGGTGCCGCGAACACACCCCCCGGTGGAACACGATCTCCATCTCCGGCTACCACATGGCCGAGGCCGGGGCGACCCCGGCACAGGAGGTCGCGTTCACCCTCGCCGACGGGATCGCGTACGTGGAGGCGGCCCTGGCGGCCGGTCTCGCGGTGGACGACGTCGGCCCACGGCTGTCGTTCTTCTTCGTCTCCCGGACCACGCTGCTCGAGGAGGTGGCCAAGTTCCGGGCCGCGCGGCGGATCTGGGCCCGCATCATGACCGAGCGGTTCGGTGCGCTCGACCCGAAGTCGGCGATGCTGCGTTTCCACACCCAGACCGCCGGGGTGCAGCTCACCGCCCAGCAGCCCGAGGTGAACCTCGTCCGGGTGACGGTGCAGGCCCTGGCCGCGGTGCTCGGCGGCACCCAGTCCCTGCACACCAACTCCTTCGACGAGGCGATCGCGCTGCCCACCCAGAAGTCTGCTCGGCTCGCGCTGCGCACGCAGCAGGTGCTGGCGTACGAGACCGACATCACCGCCACCGTGGACCCCTTCGCCGGGTCGTACGTGGTCGAGTCGCTGACCGACGACCTGGAGGCCGAGATCGAGCGGCTGATGGGGGAGGTCGCCGACCGGGGTGGGGCGGTGGCCGCCATCGAGGAGAGCTACCAGAAGGGCGAGATCGAGCGGTCGGCGTACGACGTCACCCGCGGTGTCGACGCCGGTGAGCGGGTGGTGGTGGGGGTGAACCGCTACCAGCTGGCGGAGGAGGAGCCGTACGAGCCGCTGCGGGTCGATCCGGCCATCGAGGCCGCGCAGACCGAGCGGCTGGTCCGGCTCCGGGCCGAGCGCGATCAACCAGCTGTAGACGCCGCCCTGGCGGCGGTCCAGGCGGCGGCCGCGGGCACCGCCAACGTGCTGGTACCGCTCCGGGAGGCGCTGGCGGCCCGGGCCACGGTGGGCGAGGTGTGCGACGCTCTCCGCGAGGTGTGGGGGACCTACCAGCCGACCGAGCGGTTCTGACCGAGCACGCCGCGGCAGGAGTCGAGGGAGAGTCACCATGAGCCAGTTCGACACCATCGTGGTCGGCGCGGGCGTCTCGGGGCTGACTGCGGCCCGGGTGCTCGCCCGGGCGGGGCAGCGGGTGCTGGTCCTCGAGGCCCGTGACCGGATCGGCGGACGCACCTGGACCGATCGCAGCGGCGGTCGGGTGACCGATCTCGGTGCCTCGTGGATCCACGGCATCGACGGCAGCCCGGTGGCCGCGGCGGCAGCGGCGTTCGGTCTGCCGACCACGGAGTTCACGGTGGGGGCGTACCAGCCGGACGGTCGCCCGATCGCCTACTACGACCCCGACGCCCGACGCCTCAGCGATGAGGCCGCGCAGCGGTTCGCCGCCGACCTCCACGGGTTCGACGATGAACTCGCCCGCACGGTCGCCGCCTCGACACCGGGGAGCTCGTACGCCGACGTGGTGGAGGCGACCCTCGCTCGGCAGGACTGGGACGCCGACCGGACCGAGCGGGTGCGGGAGTACCTCCGGCACCGCACCGAGGAGCAATACGGCGTCTGGATCGACCACCTGGACGCCCACGGCCTGGACGATGACGCCGTCGACGGCGACGAGGTCGTCTTCCCCGACGGCTACGACCGCCTCGCCGCACACCTGGCCGTCGGGCTCGAGGTGCGGCTGGAGCACGTGGTCCGGCACGTGCGCTGGTCGAGAGAGGGCGTCACGATCACGACCGACCGGGGCGACCTCGCCGCGGACCGCGCCGTGGTGACCGTGCCGATCGGGGTGCTGAAGTCCGCCGACTTCGTGATCGAGCCGGCGCTCCCCGAACCGGTGGCGGGAGCCGTGCGGCGCCTCGAGATGAACGCGTTCGAGAAGATCTTCCTGCGGTTCCCGCGGCGGTTCTGGGACCAGGGGGTCTACGCGATCCGGCAGCAGGGTCCGGCCGGAGCGTGGTGGCACTCCTGGTACGACCTGACGCGGCTGCACGGGGAGCCGACGCTGCTCACCTTCGCGGCCGGACCGTGCGCGCAGCAGACCCGCCACTGGGACGACGACCGCGTGGTCGCCTCCGTGCTCGCGGCGCTCCGTCGGCTCTACGGCGACGCCGTCGAGCAGCCGGTGCAGGTGCACGTCACCCGCTGGCAGGACGATCCGTACGCCCGAGGCTCGTACGCGTACCTGACGGTCGGGTCCACGCCGGAGGACCATGATCTGCTGGCCACGCCGGTGGGTGGCGTGCTGCACCTCGCCGGGGAGGCCACCTGGACCGAGGATCCCGCAACCGTCACGGCCGCGCTGATGTCCGGTCACCGCGCCGCGTGCACCCTTCTGGGCCGCGGCGTCCCGGTCGAGCGCTTGTGGAGCGAACGCACCGCTGGTTAAGCAATTCACTTCAGTTCGACGAAGTGAAGTCCTATGCTTCATGCCATGGTGATGGTGTTCGCGCTCATCGGAGACCTGGTCGGATCGCGCCGGCCGATCTCCCGGTCCGACGCGCAGGCGGGCCTCGAGACGGCCCTGCGCGCGACGAGCAGCGTGGCCCCGCCCATGGACCGGCTCGAGTCGACGGTCGGTGACGAGTTCCAGGGGGTGTACGCCGACCTCGGCCAGGCGACCCTGGCGTCGCTGCTCGTCCGCCTGAACCTGCCCGCGCCGATGGACGCGCGCTGTGGCATCGGGGTGGGTGAGCGCGAGGTCTCCGGCGGCGACCGGACCCCGATGCTGCAGGACGGCGAGGCGTGGTGGGGTGCCCGTGCCGCCCTGGAGGCCCTCGGCGAGCCGCCGGGTCGCGGCCGACACACGGCGTACGCCGATCGGTACGCCGTGGGCGCCGCGGGCCCCGCCGAACTGGTGAACGCGTTCCTGATCGTCCGCGACGGACTGGTCGACCGGCTCAACGACCGGTCGCGACGGATGCTGCGTCGCTCCCTGGAGGGAGCCAGTCAGCATCAGATCGCGACCGAGGAGAGCATCAGTGCCTCCGCTGTGTCCCAGGCCTTCGCCAAGGGTGTCACCGCCGTCCGCGATGCTCAGCGCATGTTCTCGCTATAGCCCGGCCTTCTCCAGCGCATCTTCGTAGACCTCCAGGGCGTCGCCTTCGGACAGGCCGGACGCGACGGCGCTCTCGTACACCTTCTCCAGGCTCTGGCCGACCTCCTCGTAGCGCGCCAGCCACCGCTCCTTGTCCGTCCGCCAGTAGCCGATGATGGTGAAGCGCTCGGTCGGCCAGCCGAGCTCGCGACGGACGTACTTGCGGACCGCCCGCGACTCCGCCGCCTCGCCGGCGAACCAGAGATAGCCGGGGCCCTCGGGCAGCTCGATCTCCTGCAGCGCCCGGAGCAGGCGGCTGGGGCCGCGGCCGTTGCCGCTGCCCGACCACCACGTGTAGGTGGCGTCGGCCGGGCTGTCGATCTGCTGGGTGTCGGACGGCTCGGTGACCTCGGCCAGCACCACGGCCCGCTGCCGGGCGGGAAGCTCCTCGAGGATCCGACCCAGCGCGGGCAGGGCGGTCATGTCGGCCATCAGCAGCTGCCAGGTGGTGTCCGCGGGCGGCGTGTACCAGCCGCTGGCCGGGCTGAGGTAGACGACGTCGCCGGCGCGGGCCTGGATCGCCCAGGTGGCGGCGGCGCCGCCCTCGTGACGGACGAAGTCGATGACCAGCTCGCCGGTGTCCGGATCGACGCGGCGCACCGTGTAGCTGCGCATCTCCGGCTCGTCGTCGGCCGGGTAGTCCAGGGTGCCGTCGTCCCGGCGGACCGGGGCCGGGGCCTCGCGCTCCCCGGGGAGGGGGAGCACGACCACCAGCCGCTCGTCGGGGTCGCCGCTGCTGACGAAGCGACGCAGGTCCTCGCCGCCGAAGACGATCCGGATCATGTTCGGGGTCAACGCCACCGCCTCCCGGACGTCGGCACGGTAGTAGTCGGAGTAGTAGCCCACGGGTGACCTTTCCTCGGTTCGGCGGCGCTGAATAAGGCGAGCCTATCCTTCCTCGACCTGCCCACGTCTCAGCGTCTCGGCCGGAGCCGGCCGGCAGAGTGAGAAACTGACCGGGTGCAGGTGCAGACGTCCACGAGCTCGCGGCTTCAGCTGATCCACGAGGAGACCGATCGACGGTACGACGATCTGGTCACCCTGCGTCGCGACATCCACGCCCATCCGGAAGTGGGCCACGAGGAGTACCGCACCACCCAGCTGGTGGTCGACACCCTCGCCCGGGCCGGGCTGCACGCGGAGGTGCTGCGGGTCGGCACCGGGGCGGTCTGCGACATCCTCCCGGACGGGGTCGGGTCGCCGGACGATCTCGTCGGGCTGCGGGCCGACCTGGACGCGCTGCCGATCCAGGACGGCAAGAACGTGCCGTACCGGTCGGTCACCGACGGGGTCTGCCACGCCTGCGGTCACGACGTGCACACCTCCGTGGTGCTCGGGGTGGGGCTGGTCCTTGCCCGACTCCGGGAGGAGGGGCAGCTGCACCGTGGTGTCCGGCTGATCTTCCAGCCGGCTGAGGAGACCAGCCCCGGTGGTGCGGTCGACGCGATCTCCTGCGGGGTGCTGGACGGGGTGAGCGAGGTGTACGCGCTGCACTGCGACCCGCGGACCGAGGTGGGCCAGATCGCTCTGCGGGTCGGCCCCATCACCTCGGCCGTGGACCAGGTCACCGTCACCGTGACCGGCACCGGAGGTCACACCTCGCGTCCGCACCTGACCGCCGACCTGGTCGGGGCCCTCGGGGCGCTGGCCACCGAGACCCAGCTGCTGCTGTCCCGGCGGGTCGATCCACGGAGCGGGCTGTCGATGATGTGGGGCCGGATCCACGCGGGATCGGCGGCCAACGCCATTCCCCAGGTCGGTCTGATCGAGGGGACGCTGCGGGCGCTGGACGAGAACGGCTGGCGGGCGGGCCAGCAGCTCATCCCCGAGCTGATCAAGCAGATCGTCCAGCCGTTCGGGGTCGGGGTGGAGGTCTCCATCACCGCGGGGGTGCCGCCGGCCGTGAACCACCAGCTCGGGGTCGAGCGGCTGAGCCAGGCCGCCGGGTCCGTCCTCGGTCCGCGGGGCGTGACCGCCACCGACCAGTCGCTGGGCGGCGAGGACTTCGCCTGGATGCTGCGTCAGGTCCCCGGGGCGATGGCCCGGCTGGGTGTCCGGCCCGTCGGCCGGTCGTCGGTGGCCGACATCCACCAGCCCACCTTCGACGTGGACGAGGAGTGCCTCCGGGTCGGTGTCGCGACGCTGGCTGCGGTGGCGAGCCGACCGAGCCAGCCCGTCGACTGAGTCAAGGGTGGATCTGTGCACCGGGTCCGGGCAACGGGGCAAGATTTCCCAGATCGTTACGCGGATTGGCAGCAATCCCTGAGGGTCCGGTTAGAGTCTGTGAGAATCACGGGCCGGGCCGACGATGCGTACGGTCGTGAGTTCACCGGACAACAGATTGTTTCGTTCCATCCTGCCGAGGAGGCATGAGTGAAGAAGACGTTCCTGGGCCTGTGCGCCGCCGCTGCTGCGGCGACGCTGGCCCTCGCCGGGTGTGCCCAGGCGCCGGGCACCGAGGGCAGCGGCTCGTCCGCCGCGCCGAGCGGTGACACCAGCGCCGCCACAGGTGACTTCAAGGCCTGCATGGTCTCCGACTCCGGTGGCTTCGACGACAAGTCGTTCAACCAGACGTCGTACAAGGGGCTGACTGACGCCAAGGACCAGCTCGGCATCGCCACTGGTGAGGTCGAGTCCGCCACCACCGCGGACTTCGCCAAGAACATCCAGTCGATGGTCGACGCCAAGTGCAACATCATCGTCACGGTGGGCTTCCTGCTGGCCGACGACACCCTGGCCGCGGCGAAGAAGAACACCGACATCAAGTTCGCCATCGTCGACTCCAACGACCCGAAGTTCGCCGGCGTGACCAACCTCAAGCCGCTGGTCTTCAACACCGCGCAGTCCAGCTTCCTCGCTGGCTACTTCGCGGCCGGCATGTCGCAGACCGGCAAGGTCGGCACCTTCGGCGGTCTGAACATCCCGACCGTGACGATCTTCATGGACGGCTACGCCCAGGGCGTGGCCTACTACAACCAGCAGAAGAACAAGAACGTCTCGGTGCTGGGCTGGAACGCCGACAAGCAGGACGGCACCTTCGTGCAGTCGGACAAGCCGTTCGAGGACGTCAAGGGCGGTGGGCGTGCGGCCCAGGGTCTGACCAGCCAGGGAGCGGACATCATCTTCCCGGTGGCCGGTCCGGCCGGTGAGGGCGCGCTGCAGACCGCCAAGGCCAGCGGCGGCAAGGTGAACGCCATCTGGGTCGACACCGACGGCTGCGTCAGCGCCCCGAACTACTGCGCGAACATCATGACCAGTGTCTACAAGGGCATGGACGTCGCCGTGTTCGACGCGATCAAGGCGGCGCAGGACGGCTCGTTCAGCAGCGATCCGTTCGTCGGGACCCTGGAGAACGAGGGCACCGGGCTGTCGCCGTTCAACGACTTCGATGCCAAGGTTCCGGCCGAGATGAAGACCGAGCTCGATGCCCTCAAGGCGGACATCATCTCCGGCAAGATCACGATCGAGTCGAAGGCTGCCGAGACCCTCAACTGATCTCAGCACGACGAAGGGAGACCCGCCAGGGTCTCCCTTCGTCGGCTTCGGTGCGACTTCTAGAAGAGACCGTCGCCTTCGGCGCCGACTCCTGCAAGGATCGCCCCAGACCCGCGAGCAGCCTGTGAGGAGGACTGGTCCGTGAGTGTTGCATCCGAGCCGGACACCCCTGAGCCAGACACCGGGGGGTTGCGGCTGCGCGGGATCACCAAGCGCTTCGGCTCCCTGGTCGCCAACGATCACATCGACCTGGACATCCGGCCGGGCGAGATCCACTGCCTGCTGGGTGAGAACGGTGCCGGCAAGTCGACGCTGATGAACGTCCTGTACGGGATGCTGCAGCCCGACGAGGGTGAGATCACCATCGACGGACGACCGCACACCTCCCGCACGCCGAAGGAGGCGATGGCGGCCGGGATCGGCATGGTGCACCAGCACTTCATGCTGGTCGAGGTGTTCTCCGTGGCCGAGAACCTGATCTTGGGCCGAGAGCAGAGCACCGCCGGGGTGCTCAACATGCGCCAGGCCCGGAAGACGGTCCGTGAGCTGTCGGATCGCTACCGGCTGTCCGTCGATCCGGACGCCTTGATCGAGGACCTGCCGGTCGGCATCCAGCAGCGGGTGGAGATCTTGAAGGCGCTGGCCAACGATGCCACCTACCTGATCTTCGACGAGCCGACAGCCGTGCTGACCCCGCAGGAGATCGACGAGCTGATCACGGTGATGCGGTCGCTGCGGGACGAGGGCAAGGCCATCGTCTTCATCACCCACAAGCTGCGGGAGGTGCGGGCGATCGCGGACAAGATCACCGTCATCCGGCGGGGCAAGGTGGTCGGCACCGCGCAGCCCAGCGACTCCGAGGGCCAGCTGGCCGAGCTGATGGTGGGACGCGCGGTGAATCTCCTGGTGGACAAGGAGGCACCCCGCCGCAGTGACACCCCGCGGCTGGTGCTGGAGGGGATCTCGGTGGCCAACACCGCCGGTGCGCTGGTGGTGGATGGGCTCGACCTGGAGGTGTCGGGCGGCGAGATCGTCTGCATCGCCGGGGTGCAGGGCAACGGGCAGACCGAGCTCGTCGAGGCCCTGCTCGGTCTGATCCCCATCAGCCAGGGCACGGTGACCCTCGACGGACGCTCGATCACCAAGCACACCCCGAAGCAGAGCATCGCCGACGGCTTGGGCTACGTGCCCGAGGACCGCAAGCACGACGGCTTCGTCAGCTCGTTCTCGGTGGCGGAGAACCTGGTCCTGAACACCTTCGACGAGCCACCGTACGCGAAGGGACCGGCCCTCGACCTGGCCGCGATCCGGCGCAACGCCGAGGACCGGGTGGCCGAGTTCGACATCCGTACGCAATCGGTCGATGCACCGATGACGTCGTTGTCCGGCGGCAACCAGCAGAAGGTCGTGCTGGCCCGTGAGCTGTCGCGACCGCTGTCGGCGCTGATCGCCAGCCAGCCGACCCGCGGGGTCGACGTCGGTGCGATCGAGTTCCTGCACGGTCGGCTGGTCACCGAGCGTGATCGCGGTACGGCCGTGGTGATCGTCTCCACCGAGCTGGACGAGGTGGTCGCCCTGGCCGACCGGGTCGCGGTGATGTATCGCGGCCGGCTCGTCGGCATCGTGCCACCCGACACCTCCCGAGAGGTGCTGGGTCTGATGATGGCCGGGGTGCCGACGGAGGAAGCCTTTGCAGCCGCCTCCGTGGTGACGGCCGCCGAAGAGGACGCGACCTTCGAAGAGGAGGTGGGACATGAGTGAGGCGAGCGAGCCGACGACGCCGGTGCGTCGCCGTCGCCGGCAGATCCCGTGGACCGACGTGATCACCACGGTGGCCGCGATCGTCCTGGCCTTCATCGTGGGCGCGATCTTGATGATCGTCTCCGACACCGAGGTCCGCTCGACCTACGCCTACTTCTTCGCCCGGCCCTCCGATGCCCTCATCGCCAGCTGGGACAAGGTCAGCAGTGCGTACGGTGCACTGATCGCCGGCTCGCTGGGGAGCTGGCAGGCCATCACCGAGACCACCGCCCAGGCCGCCCCGCTGATCTGTGCGGGGCTGGGTGTCGGTCTCGCGTTCCGGGCCGGTCTGTTCAACATCGGCGCCCAGGGGCAGGCGATCTGGGGCGCGATCCTGGCCGCGTACGTGGGCTTCACCCTGCACCTGCCCCCGGTGCTGCACCTGCTGGTGGCGGTCGTCGCGGGCGTCGTCGGAGGCGGCATCTGGGGCGGCATCGTCGGCTGGCTGAAGGCCCGCACCGGTGCCCACGAGGTGATCGTGACGATCATGATGAACTACATCGCCGCCGGACTGCTGGCCTACTTCCTCACCACCGCGGCGTTCCAGCGGCCCGGGCGGACCGATCCGATCTCGCCGATCATCGACTGGAACGCCACGTTCCCCCGGCTGACCGGCAGCCAGCTGCACCTCGGCTTCGTGGTCGCCCTGGTCGCCGCCGCGGTCGTCTGGTGGATCCTCGATCGCTCCACCATCGGCTTCGCGATCAAGGCGGTGGGCGCCAACCCGCACGCCGCGGCCACGGCCGGGATGAGCGTCGGCACCACCACCATCATCACCATGACGCTGGCCGGGGCACTGGCCGGTCTGGCCGGGGTGCAGGCGGCCCTCGGGCCGAGTGCGTCGGGGGTGCCGGTGCCGTTGTCGGCCGGAATCGTGGGCTCGATCGGGTTCGACGCGATCACCGTCGCCCTGCTGGGCCGGTCCAAGCCGCTCGGCACGGTGCTCGCCGGTCTGCTGTTCGGAGCGCTGCACGCGGGCGGGTTGGCGATGCAGAGCGTGGCCCAGACCCCCCTGACCCTGACCACGGTGCTGCAGGCCCTGATCGTGCTGTTCGTGGCCGCGCCCGCGCTGATCACCACGATCATCCCGTTCGTCAAGACCCGTAAGGTCCGACCGGTCGGACCGACGACCGAGGGAGGCCTGGCATGAGCCGGCCCGATCCGATCACGGACGCGCCGACCACCGTCGGGCCGGCTCATG
>Ga0247820_10000496_pt1 | contig 20946 bp, 20 predicted proteins | sample 13C_Glucose_Day1_2_FD_192480 | JGI IMG/M metagenome (GOLD analysis project Ga0247820, IMG submission 192480) | Soil microbial communities from agricultural site in Penn Yan, New York, United States - 13C_Glucose_Day14 | ecosystem: Environmental > Terrestrial > Soil > Agricultural land | place...
CTCAAGGTCCACGCGGACCGGCCCGCCGGGCAGCACCGTGGCGCCCGGTGCCTCGCGGATGAGGGGCTGGAGGTCCAGCACCTCGAAGACCCGCTCGAACGACACGAGCGCTGTCATGACGTCGACCCGGACGTTCGACAGCGACGTCAGCGGGCCGTACAGCCGGGCGAGGAGGGCGGTGAGGGCCAGCAGGGTGCCGATGGTGAGGGTGCCGCTGACCGCCATGAGTCCGCCGAGCCCGTAGACCATCGCGGTAGCCAGCGAGGCGACGAGAGTCAGGGCGACGAAGAAGATGCTGCGGTTCATGGCGATCCGCACCCCCATGTCGCGAACCCCCCCGGCGCGGTCGGCGTACTCCGCGTCCTCCCTGGCCGGCTGGCCGAACACCTTGACGAGCAGGGCGCCCGCGACGTTGAAGCGCTCGGTCATGCGGCTGCCCATGTCGGCGTTGAGACCCATCTGCGCGTGCGTCAGGCCCGCGAGGCGCCTGCCCATGATGCGCGCGGGGATGAGGAAGAACGGCAGGAGCAGCAGGGACGCCACGGTGAGCTGCCACGACAGCGTGGCCATGGTGCCGATGATCAGGGCGAGCGACACGACGTTGCTGACGACGCTGGAGAGCACAGAGGTGAACGCCTGCTGCGCCCCGAGGACGTCGGAGTTCAGCCGGCTGACCAGTGCCCCGGTCTGGGCTCGGGTGAAGAAGGCGATGGGCTGGCGCAGGACGTGGGAGAAGACCTCGGTGCGGAGGTCGAAGATGAGCCCCTCGCCGATCCGGGCGGAGAACCACCTCTGGACGAGGGTCAGCACACCCTCGGCGACCGCGATGCCCGCCACGACCAGTGAGATCGTGATGACCACCGACTGGTTGCGGGGTGTCACCCCCTCGTCGATGAGCTTGCGCAGCAGCAGCGGCGTGGCGACCACCAAAGTGGAGCCCAGCACGACGAGCACGACGAAGACCGCGATCTCGCGGCGGTACGGCCGGGCATAGCCGAGCACCCGCCGGGCAGTGCCCGGGGCGAGCTTGCGGTCCTTGACCGAGTCGTCCTTGGTCAGGGAGCGCATCGCCATCCAGCCCTGCATGCTCATGGGCACTCCTTCGCGCCGGAGACCTCTTCCGCAATGGCTCTCATCGCGCTCTTCTCGTCGTCTTCGCGCCGGTCAACGCTGCGGCACGGTCTCTGATTCCCCACCGCTGTCCACCAGCATCGCCCGGACCACCGACAGGCCCTGCAGGCGCGGCCCGCGACGGGACCACAACCGCTCGAGGAGCGCCTTCGTGGGTCAGGCGCCGGCCTGCGCGCGCGTCACCAGGTCGTGCAGGAGCCGCCCCTGCGCCTCCCGCTCGTTGCGCAGCTGCTCGTCGCGACCCGCGACCCCCGCCGACCGCAGCAGGGGCTTGAGCGCGCGGGCCGCCGGCTCGGGGGCGGCAAGAATGGCCGCCACGAGGTCCGCGGTGGTGGCGGTGAGCTCGTCCACGGGTACCGCGACCGAGGCCAGCCCCGAAGCCACCGCCTCGGCGGCACCGACGGCCCGTCCGGTGACGCAGATCTCGAGTGCCTTGCTGTAGCCCACGAGGGCGACGAGCGGCCCGGTCCCACCGAGGTCCGGGACGAGCCCGAGGGAGGTCTCGCGCATGGCGAAGTGCACGTCGTCGGCGACCACCCGCAGGTCCGCGGCCAGCGCGAGCTGGAAGCCCGCCCCGATGGCGTGGCCCTGCACGGCCGCCACGACGACGGCGTCGACGTCGGCCCAGGCCGTGAAGCCGCGCTGGTACGGCGCGATCGTCTCCGCCATGGCCTCGGCGCCCTCGGCGGCGGGCGCCAGCAGGGAGACCTCCCCCGCGACCCCCTCGGGCGTCAGCATCCCGAGGTCGATCCCGCCGGAGAACGACGACCCGTCGGCCTTGAGCACGACGACTCTCACCTCGGGGTCGAGGTTCTCGGCCACCTCCGCCAGGGCCAGCCAGAGGCTCGGGGTCTGCGCGTTCCGCCGGGTCGGGTTGTCGAGCACGACGGTCAGGACGGCGCCGTCGCGGGACACGCGCAGGTGCGGGTGGGGCCGAGTCGTGTCAGTCACCTCGGCAGGCTACCGGCCCTGGGGGCGACGGGCGGCGGGCACGCGCTGCCGGCTGTCGGCTCGCCTGAGCACGAGCTGCGCGACCGCGTCGGTGTCCCCCAGCGTGCCCGGCACCATGACGACGCCCGCCTCGGCACATGCTGCAGCCATGCGGTCGCGCAGGATCCCCTCTGACACCATGAAGGACACCGCGACAGCCCGCCGGAGGCCCGCGGGGAGTCCGGCCAGCACGGCCGGCAGCGCCTGGCCGCCGTCGAGGGCCGCCACCCGCCATGGCCCCCAGGGTCCCTGCGGCGGGTGCGCCGCGAGCGTCCGCACGATCGTGGCCACGGCAGCGCTGTCACTCGAGCCGGCGGCATACAGCACCACCGCGGTGCCGGGGTCGGGCTCGATGCCGGCTGCATCGAGGACCTCCCGGATCCCTTGCAGCAGCGCCGGATCCGGGCCGAGAGGGTCGGTGGCCCAGAAGGGTCCGGTCGCGGTGGCGTTCATGCCGGCGACGGCCTCGGGCACGTCCACCCGGACGTGGTAGGCGGGTGTGAGCAGGATGGGCACGACCGGCCCGCTTCCCGCGGCCCGCGCAGCCTGGCCGGGCGTCGGCGGGTGGTGGTCGAGGTATGCCGTGTGCACCGGCCGGGAGGGCGCGAGGGTACGGACCCGGGTGGCCAGCGCCTCGACCCCGCGGGCGTGCCGGGGGTCCGGCGACCCGTGTGCCAGGAGCACGACGGGGGTGGGGGCAGCGGTCACCTGTCGAGGCTACCCGCGGAGGTCGCCCAGCTGGTCGCGCACGCTCACGACGTCGCCGACCACGACGATCGCGGGGGCCCTCACCCCCGCCGCCTCGGCGTCGGCGGCGGCGTTGGTCAAGGTGGTCACCGTGGTCCGCTGGGCGTCGGTCCAGCCGGACTCGATGAGGGCAACCGGGGTGTCCGCTCTGCGGCCGGTCCGGATCAGCCCCGCCGCCGTGTCCGCGAGCCGGGTCACCCCCATGAGGAGCACGAGGGTGGCGTCGGCGGGGGCGTCCTTGATTGCGGCGGTGACGACGTCGGAGCCCTCGTGGGCCGAGGCGACGACGAAGGAGGCGGTGATGCCGCGGTGGGTGACGGGGATGCCGGCGGCTGCGGGGACGGACACGGCTGACGTGACCCCCGGCACGACCTCGACGGGCACGCCGTGGGCGGCACAGTGCAGCGCCTCCTCTCCGCCACGGCCGAGGACGAACGGGTCACCGCCCTTGAGGCGCACCACGTTCCGCCCGGCGAGGGCGTGCTCCACGAGGAGCTCGTTGATGCGGTCCTGACCGACGGGGTGGTTTCCGGCGGTCTTGCCCACGTCCACCACCTCGACGTCGGCGCCGAGGGTGGCCAGCAGGCCGCGGGGGCCGAGGCGGTCGGTGACGACCACATCCGCGGCGGCCAGCAGCGCACGTCCACGCACCGTGATGAGGTCGTCGGCGCCGGGTCCGCCCCCGACGAGCGCGACCCGGCCGGCGGCTCTCGGCCTGCTGGCCTGCTCTGCCGGCCGCACCCGGCGCACGGGCAGGGTGCCGCTGTCGAGGGCAGCGGCCACCGCGTCGCGCACAGCGACCGCCCTTCGCGGGTCCCCACCGGCGGTCACCGCCACGGTGATCCCCTCGGCGGCACCGGACTCCGCACCGCGCGCGACCGCCGGAGTCCACGCGCTGGAGGCCGAGGCGTCGTCGGCGCGCACGCACCAGATCCGCGCGGCGTCGGCGTGGGCCGCGACGGCGGCGTCCACGCCGCGGTCCCCCGTGGCGGTGTGCACCAGCCAGGCCGGCTCCGGGGAGACCAGGTCGCCGACGACGTAGTCGCGCTCGTGCCAGACCACCTGTCCCGCGGTGTGCAGGTCGCGCAGGTCCTCCGTCACCCACGGAGCGACGACCTCGACGGCCGCGCCGGCCGCGACCAGCCCCGCCGCGCGGCGGGACGCCACCGGCCCTCCGCCCACCACCAGGACACGGCGGTCGCGCACGTCGAGGGTCAGCGGGTAGCCGGGGGACGCCATCAGATGCCCTCGCCCGCGCTGCGGTCCGGCGCCTGCGCCATGCCCGCGGCAAGGGTCGAGCCGTCCGACTCGTCGATGAGGAGGAACGCGCCGGTGCGACGCAGCTCGCGGTAGTCGTCGATGGCGACTTCCTCGGCGAGGCGAAGGCGGACCCGGCCGATCGCGTTCAGGCCCAGGCCTTCTGGCGCGGACTGCTGCTGCAGGGTCGCGATGTCGAGCTGGTCGACGATGTCGTCGACGAGCGCGCGCACGGTGCGTGTGCCGACCCGGAGCAGCACCCGGTCCCGCTGGCGGAGCGGGCGGTCCGAGAGCACTGCCACCGTGCCGGTGAGCGAGCGGGTGAGCAGCCCCGGGTCGTCCGCCGCGGCGATCAGGTCCCCACGCGAGACGTCGAGGTCGTCCGCGAGCCGGAGGACCACCGACTGCGGCGCGAACGCCACATCGAGCTCCTGCACGGCGCCGTCGGCCCCGGCACGGTCGATCCCCACCACCGCAGTGCGCCGGCCGGACGGGAGGACGACCACCTCGTCCCCCGGGCGGACGACGCCGGAGGCGAGCCTGCCGGCATACCCGCGGTAGTCCGGGTGCTCCGCCGTGCGCGGGCGGACGACGTACTGCACCGGCAGGCGCAGGGCCTGGGTGTCCGGGCTGGTGCCCACCGGCACGGCCTCCAGGTGCTCGAGCAGCGTCGGCCCGGAGTACCAGGTGGCCCGCTCGGAGCGGTCGACGACGTTGTCGCCGAGGAGCGCCGACACCGGCACCGCGACGACGTCCTCGATCCCGAACCGCGCGGCGAGCTCCTCGAACTCCACCACGATGGCCTTGAAGGCGGTCTCGTCCCAGTCGACGAGGTCCATCTTGTTGACTGCCAGCGCCACGTGGCGCACGCCGAGGAGTCCGGTGACCGCGAGGTGACGGCGGGTCTGCTCGACCACGCCGTGCCGGGCGTCGACGAGGATGAGGGCCAGCTCCGCGGTCGATGCCCCGGTGACCATGTTGCGCGTGTACTGCACGTGACCCGGGGTGTCGGCGAGAACGTACGAGCGGGTGGCCGTCGAGAAGTAGCGGTAGGCCACGTCGATGGTGATGCCCTGCTCACGCTCGGCCCGCAGGCCGTCGGTGAGCAGCGCCAGGTCGGTGGCCTCCAGCCCGCGGTCACGGCTGACCCGCTCGACCGCGTCGAGCTGGTCCGCCAGCACGGACTTGGTGTCGTAGAGGAGGCGCCCGACGAGGGTCGACTTCCCGTCGTCGACGCTGCCCGCCGTGGCGAGGCGCAGCAGGTCGTGCCGGGCCACGGGTGCAGGGTGCGGGTCTCCCTCTCTCGGAAGGGCCTCGGCGGGGGCAGGTGCGTGCTCGGTGATGGTCATCAGAAGTAGCCCTGTCGCTTGCGGTCTTCCATGGCAGCCTCGGAGAGGCGGTCGTCGGCGCGGGTGGCGCCACGCTCGGTGAGCCGGCTGGCACCGACCTCGCGGATCACGGCGGCGACGTCGGCGGCGTCGGAGTCCACGGCACCGGTGCAGCTCATGTCGCCGACCGTCCGGTAGCGCACGAGCCGGGTCTGGGCCTCCTCGTCGGCCCGCGGGCCGCCCCACTCCCCTGCGGTCAGCCACATGCCGTCCCGCGCGAACACCTCCCGCTCGTGGGCGTAGTAGATGTCGGGGAGCTCGATGCCCTCCCGCTCGATGTAGCGCCAGACGTCGACCTCCGTCCAGTTCGACAGCGGGAACACCCGAACGTGCTCGCCCGGGGCGTGCTTGCCGTTGTAGAGGTCCCAGAGCTCGGGGCGCTGGCGGCGCGGGTCCCAGGCGCCGAAGGCGTCCCGGAGGCTGAAGACGCGCTCCTTGGCGCGGGCCTTCTCCTCGTCGCGACGTCCTCCGCCGAAGACCGCGTCGAAGCGGCCCTCCTCGATGGCGTCGAGCAGCGGGACCGTCTGGAGGGGGTTGCGCGTGCCGTCAGGGCGCTCGCGCAGCCGCCCGTCGTCGATGTAGTCCTGCACGCTCGCCACGACGAGCCGCACGCCGAGCCGCTCCACGGTGGCGTCGCGGTAGTCGAGCACCTCCGGGAAGTTGTGGCCGGTGTCCACGTGCAGCAGCGCGAACGGCAGCGGCGCCGGGGCGAACGCCTTGAGCGCCAGGTGCACCATGACGACCGAGTCCTTGCCGCCGGAGAACAGGATCACCGGCCGCTCGAACTCGCCGGCCACCTCGCGGAAGATGTGGATGGCCTCCGACTCGAGGTGGTCGAGGTGGTCGAGGGTGTACTGGGCCGGCAGGGCCTGCTCGGCGGCGCGGCCGGCGGTCAGCGTCGTCGTGCTCATGTGTGCAGCCCGCATTCTGTCTTGTTCCTCCCGGCCCAGCGGCCGGCTCTCGGGTCCTCCCCCTCAGCCACGGCACGCGTGCATGGCGCGCAACCGATCGAGGCATAGCCGCTCTGCCGCAACGGGTTCAGAAACACGTCGTTCTCCTCGACGTAGCGGTCGAGGTCCGCCTGCGTCCACTCGGCGAGCGGGTTGAGCTTGACCATCCCGCGACGGGCGTCCCAGCCGATGATGTCGATGTCGGTGCGCGTCGGGGCGTCCTCGCGGCGCATGCCCGTCACCCAGGCGTCCGCGGTCGACAGGGCGCGCTCGAGCGGCTCGACCTTGCGGAGGGCGCAGCAGAGGTCGGGGTTGCGGTCGTGCAGGCGGGGGCCGTGCTCGGCGTCCTGCTCGGCGACGGTCTGGCGCGGCAGGATGGTGCGGATCGTGACCGGCAGCATCGCGGCGTAGGCGTCCCTCGTCCCCAGCGTCTCGGCGAAGTGGTAGCCGGTGTCGAGGAAGAAGACGTCCGCCTCGGGGATGGTGGTGCCGACGAGGTGCACCAGCGCCTCGTCGCCCATCGAGCTCGCGACGGTGAGCTTGTCGCCGAACGTCTCGGCGCCCCAGCGCAGCGCCTCGCGGGCTGCCTCGACCCGCAGCTCGTATGCCGCCTGCTCGCCGTCAACGGCGGGGCTCACCGCGGCAACGCGGTGCGCACCGTCCTCGACGAGGTGCGTGAGCTCGGCGGCGTTGCGCGAGGGGTGCGTCGTGGTGGTCGGGCTCATCGCTGTCCTCCTCCAGTTCGTTCCTGCTCGGCCAGACGTCCGGGGATCTGCGTGGTGTCGACCGTGACGAGGCCGACAGTGAAGACGCGCACACACGCCTGGCAGGACCAGGCGCCGGTCGGCTCGGGCACGGGTCGCAGGTCCTCCTCGGCGCAGAACGGGCAGTAGAAGATGGCGGTCGTCGCGCGGCTCACCGGAGGTCCTCCTCGTCGGCACGGCGGGCCCAGGCCGCAAAGGACTCCTGCGGCTCGCGCTGCTCGAGGTAGCGGCCCGCCAGGCGCTCGACGTAGTCGGGCAGGTCCTCAGCGCGCACCTTGAGGGCGCGCGTCTTGCGGGCGAGTGCCGGGTCGCTTCCGAGGCTCCCGCCGAGGTGCACCTGGAAGACCTCGACGAGCTCGCCGTCGACGCCCTTCTGCACCATGCCCTTGAGGCCGACGTCGGCGACCTGGGTCCGGGCGCAGGAGTTGGGGCAGCCGTTGACGTGGATGGAGAACGGCGCGTCGAAGTCGGGCAGCCGGCGCTCGAGCTCTGCCACGACGGTGCGCGCGCGGGCCTTGGTCTCGACCAGCGCGAGCTTGCAGAACTCGATGCCGGTGCAGGCCATCACGCCGCGGCGCCACTCACTGGGCACGCTCGGCAGGCCCAGCTCGTCGAGTCCGTCGGTGAGCGCGGCGACCTCTGCCTGCGGGACGTCGAGCACGAGCAGCTTCTGCTGGGCGGTGAGGCGCACGCGACCCGACCCGTGGCGCTCGGCCAGCTCCGCCACGGCATACAGCGTGGCGCCGCTCACCCGTCCCGCGACCGGGGTGACGCCGACCCAGAACCGGCCGTCCTGCTGCGGGTGCACGCCGACGTGGTCGCGGCGGTGCTCCGGCGGCGGCTGCGGGGCCGGACCGTCGACCAGGGCGCGGCCGAGGTACTCCTTCTCGAGCACCTCTCGGAACCGCTCGGGACCCCAGTCGGCCATGAGGAACTTCAGGCGGGCGCGGTTGCGCAGCCGGCGGTAGCCGTGGTCCCGGAAGATCGAGACGACGCCCTTCCAGACCTCGGGGACCTCCTCGAGGCTGACCCAGGCGCCGAGGCGCTGGGCGAACATCGGGTTGGTCGAGAGGCCACCGCCGACCCACACGTCGAAGCCGGGCCCGAAGTCGGGGTGATGGACGCCCACGAAGGAGATGTCGTTGACCTCGTGCGCGACGTCCAGGCTGGGCGAGCCGGAGATGGCGGTCTTGAACTTGCGCGGCAGGTTGGAGAACTCCGGGCTGCCGATGTACCGCTCGAGGATCTCGCGCACCGCGGGCGTGCCGTCGACGACCTCGTCGGCGGCGATGCCGGCCACTGGGGAGCCGAGGATCACGCGCGGGGTGTCGCCGCACGCCTCGGCGGTGGTCAGGCCCACGTCCTCGAGCCGGTCCCAGATCTCCGGGACGTCCTCGATGCGGATCCAGTGCAGCTGGATGTTCTGCCTGTCGCTGATGTCGGCGGTGTCGCGGGCGAACTCGGCGCTGATGCCCGCGACCGTGCGCAGCTGCTCGACGCTGAGGGCACCGCCGTCGCTGCGGACGCGCAGCATGAAGTACTGGTCGTCGAGCTCGGCAGGGTCGAGGCTGGCCGTCTGGCCGCCGTCGATGCCGGGCTTGCGCTGCGTGTACAGGCCCCACCACCGCATCCGACCGCGCAGGTCCTCGCCCGGGATCGAGTCGAAGCCCTGCTTGGCGTAGATCTCCTCGATCCGTGCCCGGACGTTGAGCCCGTCGTCGGCCTGCTTGAACTCCTCGTTGGGGTTCAGCGGCGTGCGGTCACCGTCGGCCCAGGCGCCGGTGGCCTTGCCTGCCTGCCGGTTGGGGCGTGCGGTGCGCGGCGTCGTATCGACTGACACTGGGGAGTCCTTTGCGTATGCCGAGGGGAACTCGTCGTGGGGACCAGTGTGCGGGTCCTGAGTTATGGATTCTATAACTGTCCATTATTTGAACCCTGTTCGACGCCCCGGCTCCTAGGACATTCGTCCCTTCTGCCCGACCCGGCGCCCGCGGCACCATCGGAGGAACAGCCACGTGTCCACACGGATTCCCTGCTCGCCCGCGGAGACCGGGGCGACGCCAACGGGTCCGAGCGGAGGGAGCAGCACCATGGCCGAGCACGTCACGGCAGGACGTCCCGCGAGCGCTCTGCGGAGGGTCCTGGTCCCTCTGGCCCTCGCCCAGTTCATCTGCAGCTTCGCCGGCTCGAACATGAACGTGATGATCACCGACATCAGCGAAGACCTGGGCACCACCGTGCAGGGCGTGCAGGTCGCGATCACCATCTTCCTGCTGGTCATGGCGGCATTGATGATCCCCGGCGGCAAGCTGACCGACCGCTACGGGCGGAAGCGGCTCTTCACGCTCGGCCTGGTGGTGTACGGCATCGGCGCGCTGCTGAGCGCGATCTCCCCGGGCCTGGGCATCCTCATCCTCGGCAACTCGATCCTCGAGGGCGTCGGCACGGCGCTGCTGATCCCGCCCGTCTACATCCTCACGACGCTGCTGTTCACCGACGTCGCCTCACGCGCCCGCGCGTTCGGGGCCATCAGCGCGGCGGGAGGCGTGGGCGCCGCAGCGGGGCCGCTCATCGGCGGCCTCATCACCTCGGCGATCAGCTGGCGGGCGGCCTTCGTCTTCCAGGCGCTGGTCGTCGCGGCGATCGTCCTGCTGAGCCGGCGGATCGAGGATCCCCTCCCTGCGGACCCGACGCGGCCCTTCGACACCGGCGGAGCCGTCCTGTCGGCCATCGGCCTCATCCTGGTCGTCATGGGCATCCTCGCGACCGACAACAACATCTGGCTCATGATCGGCCTGGTCGCCGCCGGTGCCCTGGTGCTGCTGTGGTTCTTCCTGTCGGTGCGGGCCAAGGAGCGTGCGGGCGAGGAGGCCCTGCTGTCGACGGCCCTGTTCCGCAACCGCACGTCCAACCTCGGGCTCATCACCCAGAACGCCCAGTGGCTGATGCTCATGGGGGTGTCGTTCACGGTTGCGGCCTACCTGCAGGTGGTGCGTGGCTACGGCGCGGTCGAGAGCGGCGTGATCTTCACGGCGGCAACGGTCGGCCTGCTGGCGTCGTCGCTCGCCGCCGAGCGCTTCGCGAGGCGCCGCGCCCAGAGGACCCTCATCATGGCGGGTTTCGCCCTCACGATCGCCGGGATCGCCGTCTTCCTCGTCATGGTGGGCAGGTCCCCGAGCGTCTGGGCGTTCGCACCCGGACTCTTCCTGATCGGCCTGGGTGTGGGCGCCATGCTGACCCCGTCGGTCAACGTCGTGCAGTCGGCCTTCGGCGACGAGCTGCAGGGCGAGATCTCGGGCCTGTCGCGCAGCGTGTCCAACCTGGGCTCGTCCCTCGGCACCGCGATCGCCGGCACGATCCTCGTGGCCGGCATCACGGTCACCCCGGAGCGCTCCTACGGACTCGCGCTCGCCGTGCTGGCCGTGATCGGCATCGTGGGGCTGGTCGCCTCGGCCATGCTGCCCGCGAAACCTGCTCCCGCGACGACGGCCGCACAGCAGGCAACCGCCTGAGACGTCGTGTGGCGCGGCGGCGGCGTCAGGCCAGGGCGATGAGGTCGCGGTAGTCCTGGCCCCACAGGTCCTCGACGCCGTCCGGCAGCAGCAGGATGCGCTCAGGCTCGAGGGCGTCGACGGCGCCCTCGTCGTGGGTCACCAGCACCACCGCGCCCTTGTACGTCCGCAGCGCGCCGAGGATCTCCTCGCGGGAGGCGGGGTCGAGGTTGTTCGTCGGCTCGTCGAGCAGCAGGACGTTGGCCGAGGACACCACGAGCATCGCCAGCGACAGGCGGGTCTTCTCCCCGCCCGAGAGCACCCCCGCGGGCTTGTCGACGTCGTCGCCGCTGAAGAGGAACGACCCGAGCACCTTGCGGACCTCGGTCTCGCCGAAGCTGTCGGGCGCTGCCGACTTCATGTTCTCGAGCACCGTGCGCGAGACGTCGAGGTTCTCGTGCTCCTGGGCGTAGTAGCCCATCCGGAGGCCGTGGCCCGGCTCGACCTGCCCCGTGTCGGGCTCATCGACGCCGGCCAGCATCCGGAGCAGCGTGGTCTTGCCGGCACCGTTGAGACCCAGCACGACCACCCGCGAGCCGCGGTCGATGGCGAGGTCCACGTCGGTGAAGACCTCCTGGGAGCCGTACGACCGCGACAGCCCCGTCGCCCGCAGCGGCGTCCTGCCGCACGCCGCGGGATCGGGGAAGCGCAGCCTCGCCACCTTGTCGTGGGCCCGCTCCCCCTCCACGCCGGCGAGCATCCGCTCCGCACGCCGCATCATGTTCTGGGCCGCGACGGCCTTGGTGGCCTTCGCGCGCATCTTCTCCGCCTGCTCCATGAGCGCGGCCGCCTTCTTCTGGGCGTTCGCCAGCTCCCGCTTGCGCCGGCGCTCGTCGGTCTCGCGCTGCTGCAGGTACGCCTTCCAGCCGACGTTGTAGAGGTCGAGCTCGGCTCGGTTGGCGTCGAGGTGGAACACGCGGTTGACGACGGAGTCGAGGAGCTCGACGTCGTGGCTGATGACGACCAGGCCACCCCTGTACCCCTTGAGGTAGTCGCGCAGCCAGGCGATCGAGTCGGCGTCGAGGTGGTTGGTCGGCTCGTCGAGCAGGAGCGTCTCGGCGCCCGAGAAGAGGATCCGGGACAGCTCGACCCGACGCCGCTGGCCACCGGACAGCGTCGACAGCGGCTGGCCCAGCACCCGCTCGTCGAGGCCCAGCGCGGAGGCGATGGATGCGGCCTCGGACTCCGCGGCATACCCGCCCCTGGTGGTGAACTCGCCCTCGAGGCGCGCGTAGCGGCGCATCGCCTTCTCCCGGGCGGCCTCGTCGCCGCTCGCCATGGCGGTTTCGGCCGCGCGCATGTCGGTGATGATCCGGTCCAGCCCACGCGCGGAGAGGACCCGGTCCCGGGCCAGCACCTGCAGGTCGCCGGTGCGCGGGTCCTGGGGCAGGTAGCCCACGTCCCCGGTGGCGGTGACGCTGCCGGCCGCGGGCTGGCCCTGGCCCGCGAGGACCTTGGTGAGCGTGGTCTTCCCGGCCCCGTTGCGCCCGACGAGACCGACACGGTCCCCGGCGGCGAGACGGAAGGTCGCGTTGTCGAGCAGCAGGCGCGAACCCGCGCGCAGCTCGATCCCGCTTGCGGCGATCACTACAGACTCCAGACGTTCTCGTGGGGGCCGCGGCACTGCGCCGGGCACGGGGCGTGGGACGCCCCGTTGGGGTTGCGGTTACGCCGCTGACGGGCTGAGATCACTAGTCTACGAGAGTCAGCCGGTGCGGCTGGCCACACCCATGTCCGGTGGAGGGCCGATGAGCTTCAACGAGGACGTCCAGCTCGACACCTCCCAGGTGTCCTCGGGCGGCAGGGGCGGTGGCCCCGGCGGCATGGTCGTCGGCGGCGGCCTCGGCGGCATCATCCTGCTGATCATCGCCCTCATCTTCGGCATCAACCCCGGCGACCTCCCCGGCACCGGCACCGACACCGGCGGCGGGCAGGTCGAGAGCGCCGGAGACCAGAGCGGCGAGGCGTTCTCCGAGTGCAAGACCGGGGCGGACGCCAACAGGAACGACGTCTGCCGCGTGATCGGCACGGTGAACTCCGTGCAGGCCTACTGGGCGGCCGAGCTCCCCCGGTACGGCAAGGAGTACCCGCCAGCCAAGACCGTCCTGTACAAGGGCGCGACGCAGTCCGGCTGCGGCACCGCGTCCAACCAGGTCGGGCCGTTCTACTGCCCGCTGGACAACAGGGTCTACATCGACGCCGACTTCTTCTCCATCCTCAGCTCGCAGTTCGGCGCCGACGACGGCGCGCTCGCGCAGGAGTACGTCGTCGCCCACGAGTACGGCCACCACCTGCAGAACGTCCTGGGTCTGCTCGACCGGGCGCAGCAGGACCCGAAGGGGCCCGAGAGCGGGGCCGTGCGGGTCGAGCTGATGGCCGACTGCCTCGCGGGCGTCTGGGCGAAGAACGCCACGACGACGAAGGACAAGGACGGCGTGGTCTTCCTCAAGCCGCTCACCGAGTCCGACATCCGGTCGGCTCTCTCGGCCGCCGCCGCGGTGGGTGACGACCAGATCCAGCAGAAGACGCAGGGCCGGGTCAACCCGGAGTCGTGGACCCATGGCTCGGCGGAGGCCCGCCAGAAGTGGTTCCTCACCGGTTACAAGCAGGGCAACCTCAACGCCTGCGACACCTTCGCCGTGGAGTCGGTCTACTAGTCCGCGGCGGTGCCGGGGTGTTCCCGGTCCACGGCGTCGCCGGGACCGTTGGCACCCTTGGCCTCCCGGCCCGGGCGACCGCCGGGTTCGTCGAGGTCGATCCACACGGCGCGGGCGCGCCGCAGCGCGTCCTTCAGGACGGGCAGCCGCGGGTCCGGGAGGTCGTAGAGCTCGCGTGTCGGGAGGTCACCGAGGTGCGCCAGTCGCGGGTCGGTGAGGACGTCGCGCACGAGCGCGCGGTCCCCGCCCACGACGAGCCCGTCGAGCGTTCCGCGCGGCAAGATCCGCAGGGCGTGCTCGGCCACCGCCCGCACGAGCTCGTCGGCCTGGTTGCCCCGGCGGCGCGCGAACCGCTGCTGGGACCAGCCACCGGCCGCGGTGCGGGACTGCACGTACCGGGTCCCGCACTTGTGCTCGGTGAGCTCGCTCCGCTGAGCCAGCCCCACGGCATACCCGCCCCGGCGGACCAGGACAAGACCCAGCGGGTCGTGCGGGAACGACGTGCACACGGCTGTGGCGCCGTCCCCGCCCACCGCACGGACGACGGCGCCCTCCTCGGTGAGGTGGGCGCCGTCGTGTCGCTCGGCGAAGCCGTCCAGCCAGCGGCCGACTCGCTCTGGGCCGACCTCGAGCCGTCGGGTCACAGGTTGAAGCCGAGTGCCCTGAGCTGCTCGCGGCCGTCGTCGGTGATCTTGTCCGGGCCCCACGGGGGCATCCAGACCCAGTTGACGCGGTAGGAGGCGACCAGGCCCTCGAGGGCCTGCTGGGTCTGGTCCTCGATGACGTCGGTGAGGGGGCAGGCCGCGCTGGTGAGGGTCATGTCGATGACCGCGTGGTTCTGGGCGTCGACGGTGATGCCGTAGACGAGCCCGAGGTCGACGACGTTGATCCCGAGCTCGGGGTCGACGACATCGCGCATGGCCTCCTCGACGTCGGCGACGTTCGCGGGCAGCTGCTGCGTGTCGGTCATGCTGTCTCTCCTCTGGTCTCGGGTGAGAGGTCGGTGCTGGTGAGGTCAAGTCCTGTGCGGTTCAACGCGTCGGTGAAGGCCATCCATCCCAGGAGGGCGCACTTCACCCGCGCGGGGTACTTCGCGACGCCGGCCAGCGCCACGCCGTCGCCGATGACCTCCTCGTCGCCGGGGTCGGCCCCCTTGGAGGTCAGCATGGCGCGCATCGCCTCATGGGTGGCCAGCGCCTCGTCCACCGTGTGCCCGATGACCTCCTCGGCCAGCACGGACGTCGAGGCGGTCGAGATGGAGCAGCCCAGCGTGTCGTAGGAGACGTCGCGCACGACCGCCTCCCGGCCCGCGCCCTCGAGGTGGACCCGCAGGGTCACCTCGTCGCCGCAGGTGGGGTTGACGTGGTGCACCTCGGCCTCGAACGGCTCGCGAAGGCCCGCGTGCCGCGGCCGCTTCGAGTGCTCGAGGATGAGCTCCTGGTAGAGGTCCATCAGCCGGCCAGCTCCGAGCTGGTCCCGAAGACCGCCGGGACGCGGTCGAGCGCTGCGAGCATCGCGTCGACCTCCTCCAGCGTGTTGTATGCCGCGAAGCTGGCGCGCGCGGTCGCGGTCGCCCGGAAGCGCCGGTGCAGCGGCCAGGCGCAGTGGTGGCCGACGCGCACCGCGATCCCCTGGTCGTCGAGCACCTGGCCCACGTCGTGCGCGTGGACGCCGTCGACCACGAACGAGACGGCGCCGACCCGGTCCCTGGTGTCGACCGGACCCACCAGGCGCACCCACGGGCGCTGGGCGAGGCCGGTCAGCAGGGCCTCTGTCAGCAGGTGGTCGTGGGCGGCGACGCGGTCCATGCCGAGGGCGTCGAGGTAGTCGATCGCCGCGCCGAGGCCGACGGCCTGCATGGCATTGGGCGAGCCCGCCTCGAAGCGCTGCGGCGGGGCGGCATACGTGCTGCCCTCCATCCGCACGGTCTCGATCATCGAGCCGCCGGTGATGAAGGGCGGCATCGCCTCGAGCAGCTCCCCCCGGCCCCACAGCACGCCGACCCCGGTCGGGCCGAACATCTTGTGACCCGAGAAGGCGGCGAGGTCGATGCCGAGGTCCTGCACGTCGAAGGGCAGGTGCGGCACCGCCTGGCAGGCGTCGAGCACGGTCAGCGCGCCCACGGCACGCGCGGCCTCGACGAGCTCACGGACGGGGTTGACGGTCCCGAGGACGTTGGAGACGTGCGCGAAGGCGAAGACCTTGGTGCGCTCGGTCAGGAGCCCGTCGAGGCCGGACAGGTCCAGTCGCCCCTCGTCGGTGACGGGAACCCAACGCAGGGTGGCTCCGGTGCGCCGGGTCAGCTCCTGCCACGGAACGAGGTTGGCGTGGTGCTCCATCTCGGTGATGAGCACCTCGTCGCCCTCGCGCAGGTCGAGACGCGAGTCCTTCGCCTGTCCGGCAACCGAGTTGGAGAACGCGTAGGCCGCGAGGTTGAGCGACTCCGTGGCGTTCTTGGTGAAGACCACCTCGCCGGGCTGGCCGCCGATGAAGGAGGCGACCCGCGCCCGGGCGCCCTCGTAGCGGTCGGTGGCCTCCTCGGAGAGCTGGTGCGCCCCGCGGTGCACTGCGGCGTTGGCCTCTTCCGCATACGCCCGCTCGGCGTCCAGCGCCTGCGCCAGCCGGTGCGAGGTGGCACCGGAGTCGAGGTACACCAGCGGCTTCCCGTCGCGCACCGTGCGCGACAGGATCGGGAAGTCGGCCCGGATGCGGGACGACTCCCCCGCGCTGAAGGGCGCTGCGGTCATGACGTGGTCTCCAGGGGCCCGTCGGGTCAGGCCGTGGCGGGCAGGTAGCGGTCGTAGCCCTCCGCCTCGAGGCGGTCGGCGAGCTCCGAGCCGCCCTCCTCGACGATCTTGCCGTCGACGAAGACGTGCACGAAGTCGGGCTTGATGTAGCGCAGGATCCGCGTGTAGTGCGTGATCAGCAGGACACCCACGTCGGTGGTCTCCTTGGCGCGGTTGACGCCCTCGGAGACGACGCGGAGCGCGTCGACGTCGAGGCCGGAGTCGGTCTCGTCGAGCACGGCGATCTTCGGCTGGAGCAGCTCCATCTGGAGGATCTCGTGGCGCTTCTTCTCGCCGCCCGAGAAGCCCTCGTTGACGTTGCGCTCGGCGAACGCGGGGTCCATGCGCAGGTTGCCCATGGCCTCCTTGACGTTTTTGACCCAGGTGCGCAGCTTGGGGGCCTCGCCGTCGACCGCGGTCTTGGCGGTGCGCAGGAAGTTGGACACGGTCACACCGGGGACCTCGACGGGGTACTGCATCGCGAGGAACAGACCGGCGCGGGCGCGCTCGTCGACCTTCATCGCGAGGACGTCCTCGCCGTCGAGGGTGACGGTGCCTCCGGTGATGGTGTACTTCGGGTGTCCGGCGATGGAGTACGCCAGGGTGGACTTGCCCGAGCCGTTGGGGCCCATGATCGCGTGGGTCTCGCCGGACTTCACGGTCAGGTCGACGCCGCGCAGGATCTCCTTGACACCGTTCTCGGTGTCGACGGTGACGGTCAGGCCGCGGATTTCCAGGGTGGACATAGGTTTCAGCTCTCCTTGGGAACGGCGACGTAGACGTCGTCACCGTCGATCTTGACGGGGTAGACAGCGACAGGCACGGTGGCCGGCGGGCCGGACGGCTCGCCGGTGGCGAGGTTGAACCGCGAGCCGTGCAGCCAGCACTCCAGCGTGCAGCCCTCGAGCTCGCCCTCGGACAGCGAGACGTTGGCGTGGGTGCAGGTGTCGTTCACGGCGTGGACGTGGCCGTTCTCGTCGCGGGCGATGGCGACGATCGTGCCGTTCACGTCGGCAGCAGCGACGCCCACCTCGGGCAGCTCGTCGAGCCGGCACACGCGCACGAAGTCCGCGTCGGTGAGCTCCTGCACGGCGGTGTTCTCGGCCGTCATGCAGCGCCCTCGATGCCCTCGAGCTCGGCGTCGAGCGCCGCCATGAGGTGCTCCTGAACCTCGGGGACGCCGATGCGCTGCACGATGCTGGCGAAGAACCCGCGCACCACCAGACGGCGGGCGACGGCCTCGTCGATGCCGCGCGACTGCAGGTAGAACAGCTGCTCGTCGTCGAAGCGGCCGGTCGCCGAGGCGTGGCCCGCGCCGACGATCTCGCCGGTCTCGATCTCGAGGTTCGGCACCGAGTCGGCGCGCGCCCCGTCCGTGAGGACGAGGTTGCGGTTGAGCTCGTAGGTGTCGGTGCCCTCGGCGCTGGCGCGGATGAGCACGTCGCCCACCCAGACGGTGTGTGCGCTCTGGCCCTGCAAGGCGCCCTTGTACTCGACGTTGGACTGGCAGTGCGGCGCCTCGTGGTCGACGAAGAGGCGGTGCTCCTGGTGCTGACCGGCGTCGGCGAAGTACACGCCGAGACCCTCGAAGGACCCTCCGGGGCCGCTGTACCGCGCATTGGTCGAGACGCGCACGATCTCGCCACCGAGCGTGACGACGATGTGCTTGAGGTGGGCGTCCCGCCCGATCAGCGCGTCGTGCTGCGCCACGTGGATGGAGTCGTCATCCCACTCCTGCAGGCTCACCACGGTCAGGTCGGCGCCATCGCCCACGCGGATCTCCACGTTGGCGTTGTGCTGCGCCGAGCCGGAGTGCTGCAGGACGACGGTGGCGCGGCTGTGCCGACCGGCCTCGATCACGGTGTGGCCGTTGCCGCGGCCGGCACCGGTGCCGGTGAGCCGCACGAGCACCGGGGCCGCGAGCTCGGCCTCCTTGGGGATGCCGACGTACAGGGCACGCTCGGTCCCCGCCCAGGCCGTCACCGCCGCGCGGTCGGCCGGCCGGAAGGCGCTGCCGACACGCTCGTCGTCCATCACCAGGCTGAGGAGCTCGACCCCGTCGGGGGCGTCCGACGACACGGTGACGGCGCCGTTGGTGCTGCCCTCCTCGGAGAACAGCCCCGAGAGCCGGTCGACGGGGGTGAAGCGCCACTCCTCCTCGCGGCCACCGGGGACCGGGAAGTCCGCCACGGCATACGAGGTCCTGCGCTCGGCCCGCGACTGGTTCGGGACCATCGTCTCGGCCGAGTGGGTGTGCGCCCCCTCGGTGGAACGGGGCTTGTCTGCCAGAAGGCTCATCAGCCGACGGCTCCTTCCATCTGAAGCTCGATCAGGCGGTTCAGCTCGAGGGCGTACTCCATGGGCAGCTCGCGCGCGATGGGCTCGACGAACCCGCGCACGATCATGGCCATGGCCTCCTCCTCGGTGAGGCCGCGGGACATCAGGTAGAACAGCTGGTCCTCGGACACCTTCGAAACGGTCGCCTCGTGGCCCATCTTCACGTCGTCCTCGCGGATGTCGACGTAGGGATAGGTGTCGGAGCGGCTGATGGTGTCGACCAGCAGGGCATCGCAGACCACCGAGCTCTTCGACCCATGGGCCCCCTCGAGGATCTGCACCAGGCCGCGGTAGGAGGTGCGCCCGCCGCCACGGGCCACCGACTTCGACACGATGGTCGAGGAGGTGTTCGGTGCGGCGTGGACCATCTTGGAACCGGCGTCCTGGTGCTGGCCCTCGCCCGCGAAGGCGATGGACAGCGTCTCGCCCTTGGCGTGCTCGCCGAGGAGGAAGACGGCCGGGTACTTCATGGTGACCTTGGAGCCGATGTTGCCGTCGATCCACTCCATGGTGGCGCCCTCGGCGGCGGTCGCCCGCTTGGTGACGAGGTTGTAGACGTTGTTCGACCAGTTCTGGATGGTCGTGTAGCGCACGCGGGCGTTCTTCTTCACGACGATCTCGACGACCGCGGAGTGCAGCGAGTCGGACTTGTAGATCGGCGCGGTGCAGCCCTCGACGTAGTGCACGTACGAGCCCTCGTCGGCGATGATCAGCGTCCGCTCGAACTGGCCCATGTTCTCGGTGTTGATCCGGAAGTAGGCCTGCAGCGGGATGTCGACGTGCACGCCCGGCGGGACGTAGATGAACGAGCCACCCGACCAGACCGCGGTGTTGAGCGAGGCGAACTTGTTGTCGCCGGCCGGGATCACCGACGCGAAGTACTCGCGGAAGAGGTCCTCGTGCTCGCGCAGGCCGGTGTCGGTGTCGACGAAGATGACGCCCTTCTCCTCCAGGTCCTCGCGGATCTGGTGGTAGACGACCTCCGACTCGTACTGCGCGGCGACGCCCGCGATCAGGCGCTGCTTCTCCGCCTCCGGGATGCCGAGCCTGTCGTAGGTGTTCTTGATGTCCTCCGGCAGCTCGTCCCAGGTGGTCGCCTGCTTCTCGGTGGACTTCACGAAGTACTTGATGTTCTGGAAGTCGATGCCCGAGAGGTCGGAGCCCCAGTTCGGCATGGGCTTCTTGTCGAACAGGCGCAGCGACTTCAGGCGCAGCTTGAGCATCCACTCGGGCTCGTTCTTGCGCGATGAGATGTCGCGGACGACCTCCTCGCTCAGGCCACGCCGAGCGGAGGCGCCAGCGGTGTCGCTGTCAGCCCAGCCGTACTCGTAGCGCCCGAGGTCTTTCAGACCCGGGTTCAGCTCTTCGATGTGGGTGCTCATCGCGTAGACCCTTTCGTGGTTTCAGCGGAGGTGGTGGTCGTGGTGTCGGCGGAGGGGTCGGTGGCAGCCGTGGCCGGGGCTGCGGGGGTGGGGACGAAGGTGGTGCACACGTGGTCGCCGTGGGCGAGCGTGGCGAGGCGCTGCACGTGCACTCCCAGGAGGCGCGAGAACGCATCTGTCTCAGCGTCACAGAACTGCGGAAATTCCCGGGCGGCGTGCTGCACGGGGCAGTGCCCCTGACAGAGCTGTATGCCGGTCAGCGCGCTGCCGCTCGCGGCGCCGCCCACCGGGCGCGCCGAGGCCGCGAAACCGTCCCTGGTCAGGGCCCGCACCAGGGCTGCGGTGCGCTGCTGCCGGTCCTCGCCCGCCTCGGCGAGCTCGGCGGCATACCGCTGCTCGAGCTCGCCCACACGCTGCTGGACGAACCTGGTGACGGCGCCCTCGCCGGCCTCCTCCGCGAGGAAGCGCAGCGCCTCGGTCGCGAGGTGGTCGTAGTCGGACTCGAGGGCCTGGTGGCCGGCCTCGCTCACGACGTAGGCCCGGGCGGGCCGACCCCGGCCGCGGTGCCCGGTGACGGCCTCACGCCCCGTGACGAGGTCGAGCTCGACGAGGTTGTCGAGGTGGCGACGAACCGCCGCCGCCGTCAGGCCGAGCTGCTCGGCAAGAGTGCCCGCAGTGATGGGACCATGCTCGCTGATCGCCTGCAGGACGCGGTCGCGCGTGCGCGACTCGAGGACGTGCGGCTGTGCCGCAGCGTCCTGGCCCTCGTGTCCGGCGATAAACACAACATGAATGTTACGTAATTCCCGGGACCACGTAAAAGGAAGGGCACCCTAACCTGCTCAGGATCCAGCAGGACCCCGGGCCGGGCACCCCGCCCGGGTGGGGCCGGGGCCCTCCCGGCGCGTCAGTCGAGGAGCCCGCGCTCGCGCGCCACCGCGACGGCCTCGCCGCGTCCCGCGGCCCCGAGCTTGGCCATGATGTTGGAGACGTGCACGCTGGCGGT
>Ga0247820_10000500_pt1 | contig 20847 bp, 18 predicted proteins | sample 13C_Glucose_Day1_2_FD_192480 | JGI IMG/M metagenome (GOLD analysis project Ga0247820, IMG submission 192480) | Soil microbial communities from agricultural site in Penn Yan, New York, United States - 13C_Glucose_Day14 | ecosystem: Environmental > Terrestrial > Soil > Agricultural land | place...
CCCCACCGCCGTCCACCCCACCCGCGCGGGGGCCCTCCGCCCCGACCGGAGAGGATACGGCGGACAGCGGTTAGCACCCGCCGCGCAAGCCCCGTCCGTGGGCGACCCCGTCCCCGGGCCGTTTCCCCCGACCGTCACTCGGGCGCGGCAGCCCGCACCAGGGCCCGTCATGCCGTACGCCGGAAAGAGACTGTGAAGCCGTCATGAGAACCGCGAGGCGGTCGGCACCGACCGACCGCCGCACATCCGCCGTGCCGGCGGCGCTGCCGCGCCGGGCGCCGCTGCCCGCGCACCATCCGGAGCCCGTCCTGGACGTGGTGGTGCCCGTGCACAACGAGGAGAACGACCTGGAGCCCTGCGTCCGGCGGCTCCACGCGCACCTCGCGGAGAACTTCCCCTACTCCTTCCGGATCACCGTCGCCGACAACGCCAGCACGGACCGCACCCCGCTGATCGCCGAGCGGCTGGCCGGGGAGCTGCCCGGGACGGAGTGGATACGGCTGGACGAGAAGGGCCGCGGCCGTGCCCTGCACACCGCCTGGTCACGGTCCGCCGCGCCGGTGCTCGCCTACCTGGACGTGGACCTGTCCACCGACCTGGCGGCGCTGCTTCCGCTGGTGGCCCCGCTGATCTCCGGGCACTCGGACATCGCGATCGGCACGCGGCTGGCCCGCGGCTCGAGGGTGGTGCGCGGACCGAAGCGGGAGATCATCTCCCGCTGCTACAACGGGCTGCTGCGCGGCACCCTCGCGGTGAGGTTCACCGACGCCCAGTGCGGCTTCAAGGCGGTGCGGCGGGACGTCGCCGAGCGGCTGCTTCCGCTGGTCGAGGACCAGGAGTGGTTCTTCGACACCGAGCTGCTGGTGATAGCCGAACGCGCCGGACTGCGCATCCACGAGGTGCCGGTGGACTGGGTGGACGACCCCGACAGCCGCGTCGACATCCTCGCCACGGCACTGGCCGATCTGCGCGGCATGGCCCGGCTGGGGCGCGCGCTGGCCGGCGGCAGGCTTCCGCTGGCGGCGCTGCGCCGGCCCGGGGAACTCGACGAGGCCGCCGGGCTGCCGCCCGCCCTGGTCCCCCAGCTGATCCGGTTCGCCACCGTCGGGGTGGCCAGCACCCTGTTCTACCTGCTGCTCTACAGCCTGCTGCGGCCCGTCGCGGGCGCCCAGACCGCCAACGCGCTGGCCCTGCTGGCCAGCGCCGTCGCCAACACCGCCGCGAACCGCCGGCTCACGTTCGGGGTGCGCGGGCGCGACGGGGTGCTGCGCCATCAGCTCAAGGGGCTGGCGGCCTTCCTGGTCGGCCTCGCCCTCACCAGCGGTTCGCTGGCCGTGCTGCACCGCACCGCGCCCGGCGCCGGCCCCCGCGTGGAGCTGCTGACGCTGGTCGCCGCCAACCTCGCCGCGACACTGCTGCGCTTCCTCCTCCTGCGGGCCTGGGTGTTCCCCGGCCGGCGCTCCTCCCGTACGACAGGATCCTCCGCCTCATGACCACCGTCGGGACCAGCCAGGCCGGCCCCACCCCGTCCAGCCCGCCCGGGCCCGGCGACGCCCCGCCGGCCGCTCCGGACCCCCGGGAGCGGCTGCGCCGCGCCGCAGCGCACTACGGGCCCGTCCTCGCGATGTACGGCGCGCTGAAGCTGGTGGGCTTCGCCGTCTTCATGTACCTGCTGGACTCGGCGGGCGACTTCCGCGAGAAGAACCCGCGCTTCGGCGGCGGCGCCCACACCTGGGACGTGCTGGGCAGCTGGGACGGCTGGTGGTACCAGCAGATCGCGCTGCACGGCTACGACCCGGCGCTGGAGCCGATACCCGGCGCCACCGGTCTGATCACCCTCAAGGGCAACTCGGCGGCCTTCTTCCCGCTGTACCCGGCGCTGATGCGGATGGTCTCGGAGGTCACCGGGCTCGGCCCGTACGGCGCCGGCATGACCGTGTCGGTCGTCTTCTCGTTCGTCGCGGCGCTCGGCATCTACGCGGTGACGGCCCGGCTGGGCGGGCGGCGCGCCGGTCTGGTCGCCGTCGGGCTGTGGGCGGTGTGGCCCGGCTCCGGCGCGGAGTGGGCGGTGTACTCGGAGTCCCTGTACACGGCGCTGGCGGCGTGGGCCTGCTACGCCGTGATGACCCGGCGCTGGCTCACCGCGGGCGTGCTGACCTTCACCGCGGGGCTCGCCCGGCCCACCGCCGTGACCCTGGTCGCCGCCCTCGCCGTCGCCGGGCTGCTCGCGGTGTGGCGCCGCGAGGAGGGTCTGAAGCGCCCGCTGATCGCGGTGCTGATCGCCCCGCTGGGCGTGGCCGGCTATCTGGGCTGGGTCGGCTACCGGATGGGTGACTGGGGCGGCTACAACAAGCTCCAGGACGGCGCCTGGGCCCACAAGTTCGACTTCGGGCGGCACAGTCTCGACGTGCTCACCTCGGTGCCGGTGGGGCACACCGACTACCTGTTCGCGATGCCGATGGAGGACATGATCGGGGTCGGGGTGGTGCTGCTGGTGCCGGTGCTGACGGTGCTGCTGATGCGGCTGCGGCCGCCCGTCGTCCTCGTCGTCTACACCGTGCTGTCGTATCTGATGGTGATGGCCACCCAGCAGTACTTCGGCAACGTCTCCCGCTATCTGCTCCCGCTGTTCCCGCTGTTCGTCCCGCTGTCCCTGGCCATGCGCCGGCTGAAGTGGCCCTCGCTGGCCGCGGTGCTGGGCACGGCGGCCGTGGCCTCGGGCTCGTACGCCGGGTACGTCCTGTTCGAACTCGGTGTGCCGTAGGCCTACGGTGGAGGCATGGGCGCCGGGACCGTGACGCTGTTCCTGTGCGGCGATGTGATGCTCGGGCGGGGAGTCGACCAGATCCTGCCGCACCCGGGTGATCCCGCGCTGCGGGAGGAGTCCGTGCGGGACGCCCGCGGCTATGTGGAGCTGGCGGAGGCGGTGAACGGCCCGATCCCCCGCCCGGTGCCGTTCCCCTGGCCGTGGGGCCGGGCGCTGGAGGTGCTGGAGGAGGCCGCCCCGGACGTGCGGATCGTCAATCTGGAGACATCCGTGACGCGGAGCGGCGCGTTCGCGCCGGGGAAGGCCGTCCACTACCGGATGTGTCCGGCCAATGTGCCGGCGCTGACGGCGGCCCGGCCCGACGTGTGCGTCCTCGCCAACAACCATGTGCTCGACTTCGGCCGCCCGGGGCTCCGGGAGACCCTGGAGGTGCTGGCCGGGGCCGGCCTGGGGACGGCGGGCGCGGGACGGGACGACGGCGCGGCGTACGCGCCGGCCGTGGTGCCCGTGGCGGGCGGCCGGGTGCTGGTGTTCGCCCTGGGGATGATGTCGAGCGGCATCCCCCCGGGCTGGGCCGCGACGGAGGAGCGGTCCGGGGTGGCGTTCCTCGCGGAGCCGTCGCCCGCGGCGGCCGAGGCGGTCGTCCGGCGGATCCGGGGGACGAAACGCCCCGGCGACGTCGTGGTGGTGTCCGTGCACTGGGGTTCCAACTGGGGCCACCATGTGCCGCGCGGCCAGATCGACTTCGCGCACGCGCTGGTCGACGGCGGTGCCGACGTCGTCCACGGGCACTCCTCGCACCACCCCCGCCCGGTCGAGATGTACCGCGGCCGGCCCGTCCTGTACGGCTGCGGCGACTTCGTCGACGACTACGAGGGCATCACCGGGTACGAGGAGTACCGCGACGAGCTGCGGCTCGCCTGTCTCCTGTCGGTCGGCGCGGACACCGGCCGGACGGCCGCCCTGCGCATGGTGCCGCTGCGGGCGCGGCGGATGCGGCTGGAGGCCGCCGCGCCGGAGGAGCGGGAGTGGCTGCGCGAGACGCTCGACCGGGTCAGCGACGCGGACATCGCCCTGGACGCCGCCGGCGCACTCACCGTCTCCTGCGACGGGCCCTGAGCGGCACCCTGCACCGGGCCAGGCGGACCACCGCCCCCACCCGCCGGAACCGTGAGCGGGCCCCCCGCTCGGCACCCCGGCAGCACCGCCACAGCCCTGTCCACGACCGCCACGGGCACCACGGCGCACCCCCGCGCACCCCGCGCCGGCCCCGCGGGGGCGCGTCGTGGTATGTCCGGGGCGTTCCGTCGCGGCGTGATTCGTCCGCCGACCCCCGGCGGTCCGGAACGCCGGGCCGACGGCGGGGGCGGGCAGTAGCCTGAGCGGATCCGGCCCCGGGAGCTTGCGATGTGGAAACGCGGGAAGCACGCACGGCGTCCGAGCACCCCCGCGCTGGAGCTGTGCGACCTCTGCGCGAGGACGTTCCCGGCGGACGAGGCGGTGACCGGCCATGTCGCGGACTCGTCCTCGGTCCACCCCACCCGCGACCGGTACGACGGTCTGCGCCGCGTCACCGCCTGCTGCGAGGCGCACCTCGGCGTGATCCGCGAGGCGTACGGGCGCCGCCCGTTCGTCCAGGAGGAGCTCTGGGCGGGCAAGATCGCCCGGGTCATGGCGTCCGGCCCGCCGGTGGTCGGCATGGAACGGCTGGCCCGCCGGACCGGACTCCACGAGGCGGACATCCGGCGGGCCATCACCTGGCACAACGAGCGGCGCCGGCGGCTGGACGAGTGAGCCGCGACCCCGTCAGGGGGCCGCCGTCACACCGCCTGCGGCTGCAGGAAACGGGCCAGCAGATCGTCCAGGCTCACCATGCCGGTGAGCCTGCCGGATCCGTCGCGGACCACGGCGAGCGAGGCCCGGCGGCGGCGCATCAGGTCGATCGCGTCGCCGACCGTGGCGTCGTCCGTCAGCTCGGGCACCGGACGGGCCAGGGCGCGGGCGCCGGCCGCCCGTCCCCGTGCGCGGGCCACCAGGGCGTCACGGGCGTGCACCGAGCCGAGGACCGTGTCGTGCTCGCGGACCAGGAGCCGGGTGCGGCCGCGGGCCGCGGCGACGCGCAGGATCTCCTCGACGTCCGCGCCGCCCTCCACCCAGACGATCCCGGCGGCCGGCACCCGCAGCTCCCGCAACGGGGTCTCCGGTTCGGTCAGCGAACGCGTCAGCAGCTCGGAGTCCGTCTCACTGATCAGTCCGAGCCGCTCGGACTCCGCGACCAGATGGGTGAGCTGCTCCCGGTCGTGGACGGGGGCCAGCTCGTCGCGCGGGGTGACCCGGCACAGCCGTACCAGGGCGTTGCTCACCGCGTTGAGCAGCCGGATCAGCGGCCGTACGACCTTGACCACGGCGCGGAAGGGCGGCGACAGCAGCATCGCGGACCGCTCCGGGTGGGCGATGGCCCACGACTTGGGGGCCATCTCGCCGACCACCATGTGCAGGAACACCACCACGATCATGGCGACGGCGAAGGCGACGCCGTAGCTGACCGCGCTGGGCAGGCCCAGGTCGTGCAGCAGCGGGTCGAGTTCGTGCGAGATCGCGGGCTTGGACACCGAGCCCAGGCCCAGGGTGCACACGGTGATGCCGAGCTGGGCGCCGGCCAGCATCAGGGACAGCTCGCGCATTCCGGCGAGGGCCGCCCTGGCGCCGCGGCGGCCGTCGGCAGCGGCCTTCTCCATGCGGTGCCGCTTGGCGGCGACCAGCGCGAACTCGGCGGCCACGAAGAATCCGCTGCCGATCAGCAGCAGCACGGTGACGAAGAGCGCCATCGGGAAACTCATGCCTGCTCCTCCGCCGTGATGTTCCGTCGCTCGATCCGCACGCGCTCGGGCACGTGCCGGTCGAGGGTGCGTACGTCGATCACCGCGGCCGCGCCGTCGGGCAGTCCGACCGTGAGCCGGTCCCCGATGGCCGGGAAGCGGCCGAGCCGGTCGACGATCAGGCCGGCCACGGTGTCGTAGTCCTCCTCCTCGGGGAGCTCGACGCCGGTGGCCTCGGCCACCTCGTCCAGGCGGCGGCCGGCGTCCACCAGCCAGCCGTCGCCGTGCGCGACGGCGACCGCGGTGACGGTGTCGGTCTCGTCCGCGATGTCGCCGACGAGTTCCTCGGCGATGTCCTCGTAGGTGACGATGCCGGCCACGCCGCCGTGCTCGTCCAGGACGACGGCGAACTCGTCGTCCCGCTCCCTCATCCGGGTGACGGCGTCGGGCAGCGGGAGGGTGTCGGGGAGGAACAGCGGCCGCCGGGCGACCTCGCCGGCCGTGGTGCCGGTCAGCCGGTCCGCGGGCAGGCGCATCAGCTCGGCCACGCCGACGACGCCGTCGACGTCGTCGGGGTGGTCGCCGAGCACCGGGTAGTTGGAGTGGCCGTGCCCGGCGATCAGCTCGACCGCTTCGGCGGCGGTGGCGTCCTTGCGGACGAAGACGGCGTCCACGCGGGGCACCATCACCTCGTCCAGGGTCCGCTCGGAGAACTCCAGGGCGTGGTCGAGCAGCGCCGCGGTGTCCTTGGGCAGCGCGCCCTGCTCGTGGGACTCGCCGATCAGATGGCCCAGCTCCTCGAGGGTGGCGCCGTGGTGCAGCTCCTCCACCGGTTCGATGCCGGCCCGGCGCAGCAGCCTGTTCGCCGCCGCGTCGAAGACGTGCACGAGGGGGCCGACGACCTTCAGATACGCCAGGGTGGAGCCGGCCAGCGCCTTGGCGAGCCGCTCGGGCACGGCGATGGCGAGGTTCTTGGGGGCCAGCTCGCCCAGCACCATCTGCACGACCGTGGCCAGCACGAAGGCCAGCACGACGGCGATGCCGCTCACGGCCGCGTCGGGGATGCCCAGGCCGGACAGCGCGGGCCGCAGCAGCGCGGACACCGACGGCTCGGCGATGAAACCGACGACCAGTCCGGTCACGGTGATGCCGAGCTGGGCGCCCGACAGCATGAACGACAGCCGTTCCAGCACCTTCAGGGCACGGGCGGCCTTCCGGTCACCGGACTCGGCGGCACGGGCCAGGGCCAGGCGGTCGGCGGAGACGTAGGCGAACTCCTGGGCGACGAAGTATCCGGTGCCGGCCGTCAGCACGAACACGGCCAGCAGTCCCAGGAGGGCGTTCGCGGTGCTCATCGGCGCCCCGATCGCGAGGGGGCGTCGTCCCGCCGTGTGCCGTGCCCGGGGACTGCGTGGCGGGATGGTCGGGGGCTGTCCCCCGAGGGGTCCGTCGGTCTGGCGGACAAGTGGTGGCTCCTTCTGCGGGTGGTACGTCGCGACAACGAATCCGGCGGGGATCGTGTTCCCGGCGCCGGCGGACGGCGGTCAGGTGGTGACCGGGGCCGCCGGGCCGACCAGCTCGGACAGTACGTCCTCCATGGTCACGAAGCCGAGGACGGTGCCGCTCAGGCCGACTACGGCGGCGAGGTGGCTGCCCTCGGCGCGCAGCGCGGTGAGGGTGTCGTCGAGGGGGGTGTCGATGCGCACCCGGGTGACCTTGTGCAGGGCGGTGCGCGGGAAGGGCCGGTCGCGGTCGGCGGCGCCGAGGGTGTCCTTGATGTGCAGGTAGCCCAGGACGGCGCCGTCGGGGCCGGTGACCGGGAAGCGGGAGAAGCCCGCCTCCGCGGCCAGCCGTTCCAGCCGGGCCGGGGTGATCGTGTGTTCCACGGTGCGCATCCGCGGCACGGGGACGAGGATCTCGCCGACCGGCCGGGTGCCCAGTTCCAGCGCGTCGCGCAGCCGCTCCCCGTCCGCGGGGCCGAGCAGCCCGGCCGCGCTGGAGTCGACGACCATGCGGGCGAGCTGGTCGTCGGTGAAGACGGAGCCGACCTCGTCCTTCGGCTCGACCCGCAGCAGCCGCAGCAGGACGTTGGCGAAGGCGTTGACGCCGAAGACGAACGGGCGCAGCGCCCGGGTCAGCGCCACCAGCGGCGGGCCCAGCAGCAGGGCGCTGGGCACGGGCGCGGCGAGCGCGATGTTCTTGGGCACCATCTCGCCGATCAGCATGTGCAGATAGGTGGCGAGGGCGAGCGCGATGACGAACGCGATCGGGTGCACCAGGCCGGCCGGGAGTCCCACCGCCCCGAAGCCGGGTTCCAGCAGGTGGGCGATGGCGGGTTCGGCGACCGCGCCGAGCACCAGGGAGGAGGCGGTGATGCCGAGCTGCGCGGTGGCCATCATCGCGGAGAGGTGCTCCAGCGCCCACAGCGTCATCCGGGCGCGCTTCTCGCCCGCCAGGGCGCGCGGCTCGATCTGGCTGCGGCGCACCGAGATCAGCGCGAACTCGGCGCCGACGAAGAACGCGTTGGTGATCAGGGTCAGGACGCCGATGGTGAGCTGCAGGGCGGTCATCGGGCTCCCTCCGCGACCGGGGCGAGCCGCGCCGGGGCCGGGGCGGTGACGCGTACGCGGTCGGCGCGGTGGTGCTCGACCTCCAGCACGTCGAGCCGCCAGCCGTCGAGGTCGACCGTGTCCCCCGGGACGGGGATGCGGGCCAGACGGGTGGCGATCAGGCCGGCCACGGTCTCGTACGGGCCCTCCGGGGCGGTGAGGCCCACGTCGGTGAGCCGGTCGAGGCGGAGTCCGCCGCCGGCCTGCCACACCGCGCGCCCGTCCGGCGTGGCCGGGGCGGACAGCAGGTCGGGCGGTTCCAGGGGGTCGTGCTCGTCGCGGACCTCTCCGACGACCTCCTCGACGATGTCCTCCACGGTGGCCACGCCCGCCGTGCCGCCGTACTCGTCGATGACCACGGCCATGGTGCGGTGCGCGCGCATCCGTTCCAGCAGCCGGTCGGCGGGGAGGCTGTCGGGGACCAGCAGGGGCGGGGCCGTGAGGTCGGTGACGGGCGTGCCGGACCGCTCCCCCGGCTCCAGGGCGAGCACGTCGCGGATGTGCACGGTGCCGACCACCTCGTCGAGGCTGTCCCGGTAGACCGGGAAGCGGGACAGGCCTGTGGCGTGGCTGAGCGCGGCCGCGTCGGCGGCGGTGGCGTGCGCCTCCAGGGCCCTGACGTCGACCCTGGGGGTCATCACGTTCTCGGCGGTCAGCTCGCTCAGGTGCAGGGTGCGGACGAAGAGTTCGGCGGAGTCCGCCTCCAGGGCGCCCTCGGCGGCCGAGTGACGGGCGAGTGCGCCCAGTTCCTCGGGGGTGCGCGCGGAGGCCAGTTCCTCGGCGGGCTCGAGGCCGACGCGGCGCACGAAGCGGTTCGCGGTGCTGTTCAGGTGCCCGATGAACGGGCCGAACGCGGTGGTGAACGCGCGCTGCGGGCCCGCGACCACCTTGGCGACCGCCGCCGGCCGGGAGATCGCCCAGTTCTTGGGCACCAGTTCGCCGACCACCATCAGCACCACGGTGGACAGCAGCACGCCCAGCAGGGTGGCCACCGCCGGCGCGGCGCCGCCCAGGCCGGCCGCCCGCAGCGGTCCGCGCAGCAGCGCCGCGAAGGACGGTTCCGCCAGCATGCCGATCACCAGGGAGGTGACGGTGATGCCGAGCTGGGCGCCGGACAGCTGGAGCGTCAGATGGCGGACGGCCTTGAGGGCGCCCTCGGCGCCGCGTTCGCCGGCCTCCGCGGCGCGTTCCAGGTCACCGCGCTCGACGGTGGTGAGCGAGAACTCGGCCGCGACGAACACCGCGCAGGCCAGGGTCAGCAGCACGGCGAGCAGGAGCAGCAGGATCTCGGTCACCGTGCCACCCCCGCTCCCTCGATGGCCGCATGACACGGACGGCGGGAGGTGGCACGGCTGCTACTGGGAGGATCACCCATCGGGAGACCGTCGCTCCTTCTCAAACGTGTGGGGGAAAAGTGTGTGGAGGCACAGGATGTCCCGGCTCCGCATCAACTGTAAAGGAGACGCAAAGTCTTTCCCAGGCCGGTTCCCTCTATGCTTCTACTCGTTTGTAGAAGTTATATCGTGCGCCGCCCCGCGGGCGGCACTCTTTTTCCGGATCACACGCACGTGAAGGAGTGGACGCCGCCATGGTGTTCAAACGACTGCTCGGCTCGCTCGGCGTGGGCGGACCCACCGTCGACACGGTGCTCGACCCCGGCCCCGTGCTGCCCGGTGGCGCGCTCACCGGCCGGGTCTTCCTCAAGGGCGGCCAGGCCGGCTTCGACATCGAGCACATCACGCTGGAGCTGGTGGCGCGGGTCGAGGCCGAGCACGAGGAGGGCGAGCAGGAGGGCACCGTCGCCTTCGAGCGGTTCACGGTCGGCGGCGGTTTCCGCCTCGACGAGGGCGCGGAGCACGCCGTCCCGTTCAGCGTGACGCTGCCCTGGGAGACCCCGGTCACCGAGCTGTACGGACAGCCGCTCGGCATCGTGCTCGGCGTGCGCACCGAGCTGTCGGTGGCCGGGGCGAAGGACAAGGGGGACCTGGACCCGCTGACCGTCGGGCCGCTGCCCGCCCAGGAGGCCGTCCTCGAGGCGTTCGGCGCGCTCGGCTTCGGCTTCCGGTCGGCGGACCTGGAGTACGGGCGCATCGGCGGCACGGGGCAGCAGCTGCCCTTCTACCAGGAGATCGAGATCACCCCGTCGCCGCAGTACGCCGACCGGGTGAGCGAGGTCGAGGTGACCTTCCTGGCCGGTCCCGGCGGCATGGAGGTGGTCCTCGAGGCCGACAGGCGCGGCGGGTTCTTCTCCGGCGGACACGACGCGCTGACCCGGTTCACGGTCGGCCACCACGACTCCCGCGACTGGACCGCCGAGGTCGACGGGTGGATGCGCGCCCTGGTCGAGCATCGGGCGGCCCACGGCGGCCACGGCGCCCCCTACGGAGCCCACGACCACGCCGACCACCACCACGGCGGCCACCACGGCTCCGGCCCCGGCATCGGCACGGCCGTCGCCGCGGGCGCCGCCGGGCTGGCGGTCGGCGTGGTCGGCGGGATGGTCGCGGCGGAGGTCGTCGACGAGATCGGGGACTTCTTCGAGGGCGAGGAGGAAGAGGAGTAACTTCTACACTTACTGTAGAAGTTCCGGCGTCCGGAGCACCCGGGTCCGGACGCCCCCTCCAGACACCGACGGAGTACTCATGGCCCTGTGGGACCGCCTCAAGGAGTCCGCATCCCAGATGCAGACCCAGCTGACCGCCAAGAAGAACGACCTCAAGAGCGGCGCCTTCCGCGACGCGAGCATGGCGATGTGCGCCCTGGTGGCGGCCGCCGACGGCACGGTCGACCCGGCCGAGCGGCAGCGTGTGGCCCAGCTCATCGCGGGCAACGAGGTGCTGCAGAACTTCCCCGCCGACGACCTGCGCCGCCGCTTCGAGGAGAACGTCGGCAGGCTGACGGCCGACTTCGCCCTCGGCAAGGTGAGCGTCATGCAGGAGATCGCCAAGGCGAAGAAGAAGCCCGCCGAGGCGCGGGCCGTGATCCAGATCGGCATCGTCATCGGCGGCGCCGACGGCGACTTCGACAAGGACGAGCAGGCCGTGGTCCGCGAGGCGTGCTACGCCCTCGACCTGCCGCCGCACGAGTTCGACCTCTGACCGGCCCGGACCCCGCGGCGGCCGGCCGCGGGGTCACAGGGGCGTCGCCGCGTACAGGATGAGGACCATCGTCACGGCGGAGTTCGCCGACGACATCGCGGAGACCGCGGTCCCGGCCGCGGCGCCCCACACCGCCAGGCCCACGACGGTGAACAGCGACGGCAGCCGGCGGGCCGCCGGAGCGGGCCCGAGCAGGGCCGCGACCCGGCGCGGCACCGGGCCCGCCGCCGCGAGGCCCGCCAGGGTGGCCACCGGGGTGCCGCGCGACACCAGGGCCGCCTTGCCGATCGCCCGCGCCACGGCACGGCGGCTGCCGACCGTCCGCGCCGCCTCCTCGTCCGCCCAGCGTTCCGCCGTGTACGCCACCGCCGTACGCAGCGGCCGCAGGAAGGGGTTGGCCCGCGCGGCCAGCTGGACGGCGAGCAGGAAGCGGTGGTGGCGGGCGGCGAGGTGCGCCCGCTCATGGGCGAACAGCGCCCGGCGCTCGGCCGGTTCCAGACACTCCAGCAGGGCCGTGGTCACCACCACCCGGTCCCGCCGGCCGCCCGGCAGCGCGTAGGCGTAGGGCACGTCGTCCGGCAGGACGACCGCCTCCGTCTCCCGCAGCCCGGCAAGCGCCCGGTGGGCGCGGCGGCGCACCCGGCCGTGCCGCCACAGCGTCCGGCCGCAGGCCGTCAGCACCGCGCACAGGGCGGGGATCGCCGCCTTCCCGGCCACCTCGTCGTAGGGCACGGCCGCGCGCACCTCGGGGTCCGACCAGCCGTCGGGCAGCGGGTTACCGGGCAGCTGGGCGGTGCCGACCACCATCAGCAGCACCAGGCACACCGTGCTGCACACCGCCATCACCGCGGCCACCCCGGTCAGCAGCCGGGTCGCCGTGCGCGGGTGCAGATGCTGCTCGGCCAGGCGCGCGATCGGCCATGCCGTCAGCGGCAGCACCAGTGGCAGCAGGACGAACACCCCCATGGTGTCTCAGACTTCCCCTTCGTCCCTGGAATGGCCGAGCAGGTCCCGCAGGAGGCGTTCGTCGTCGGGTCCGAGGCCGGTGACGAAGCTGGCCAGCACCGCCTCCCGGTCGCTCTCGGCGTCCAGCACCTTGCGCATCCGGCTCGCGGCCAGTCCCGCCTGGTCGGACGCGGGGGTCCAGGAGAAGGACCGGCCCGCGCGCTCCCGGGTGACCACACCCTTGGCCAGCAGCCGGGTCAGGATGGTGATGACGGTCGTGTAGGCGAGGTCGTCGCCCACGCGCTCCTGCACCCAGCCTGCCGTCGCCGGGCCGTCCGCCTCCCGCAGCGCCGCCAGGACCAGCGCCTCCAGCTCACCCTGTCCCCTGCGCCGGGACCGCTCCCGCTGCTCCGTCACGTCCCGCCTCCCTTCCGCCACCGCCTGTTCGCCGCGCGGCCATCGTATAGACGCCGCCGGAGAGAGCGCGCCACCCCAACGCTCTCTACAGTGATGTAGATTCTGCCCCTGGCCCGTGCCACGGAGAAGGAGCATTGCATCCATGTTCGGACTGAGCGAGCTGGCTGTCGTCCTGGTCGTCATCATCGCCGTCCTCGCCGCCAAGAGGCTCCCGGACCTCGTCCGCTCCGCGGGCAAGTCGGCCCGCATCCTCAAGGCCGAGGCCCGCGCGATGAAGGACCAGGACCGGGCGCCGGAGACGCCGGAGACGCCCGGGACCCCGCGGATCATCCAGGGGGAGACGCTGCCGCCGTCCGCCCCCGCGTCCGGATCCGCCGAGCGCGCGGGTGACACCCCTCCGGAGGGCCGTCCGGCCCGCTGACGGCCGGCCGGAGCTCCTCTCCCGCGAGCGGGGGCCGAAAGGCCCACACCCGGGGCCGGACGGCCCGTGGTGTCTCCCCCCGCACGGGGCCCACGCTGGCATCGAGGGCCCCGGAACCGCCGTTCGGCTGTGGCGGCGGGCGCGAAAGGAGACGGAGCGATGACATCCACCACCACTCTGAGCGCGGGTCTCCCGGCCGAACACCGTGAGGCGCTGATGCGGCACGCCCGCGAAGTCTCCTTCGACGCTGGGGTCCGCCTGTTCGAGGAGGGGCGGCGCGCCGACCGGTTCTGGATCGTCCGGACCGGGACCGTCGCCCTGGACCTGCAGGTGCCCGGCCACCGCGCGGCCGTGATCGAGTCCCTGGGCCACGGTGAACTGATCGGCTGGTCCTGGCACTTCACTCCCGGACTGTGGCACCTGGGCGGCGAGACCACCAGCCCGGTGCGGGCCTGGGAGTTCGACGCGGACGCCGTGCGGGAGCTGTGCGCCGCCGACCCCGAGCTCGGCCGCGCCGTCGCGGCGTGGGTCGGCCGGGTGGTGGCCCAGCGGCTGCACGCGACCCGGGTCCGGCTGCTCGACCTGTACGCCCCGTACGGCAGTGGAAGCAGGTGAGGAACATGACCGGCAGCCCGTACACCGTCAGTGACGTCATGACGCACACCGTGGTGGCCGTCGGCCGGGACGCCCCGTTCAAGGACGTGGTCCGGCTCATCGGGGAGTGGAAGATCAGCGCGCTGCCCGTGCTGGAGGGTGAGGGCCGGGTCGTCGGCGTCGTGTCGGAGGCCGACCTGCTGCCCAAGGAGGAGTTCCGCGACAGCGACCCCGACCGGTTCACCCAGCGCAACCGGCTGGCCGATCTGGCCAGGGCGGGGGCCCTGACCGCCGGGGACCTGATGAGCTCCCCCGCGGTCACCGTCCACGCCGACGCGACCGTCGCGCAGGCGGCGCGGGTGATGGCCCAGCTGAAACTGAAGCGGCTGCCCGTGGTGAGCGACGAGGGCATGCTCGAGGGCATCGTCAGCCGGGTCGACCTGCTGAAGGTGTTCCTGCGGACGGACGAGGAACTCGCCGAGGAGGTCGGCCGGGAGGTCGTCGCCCGCCTCTTCCCGGACCCGCCGGAGCCCGTGCGGGTGGAGGTGGCCGACGGCGTCGTCACCCTCACCGGCCGCATCCGCAACGCCTCGCTGGTGCCGGTCGCCGCCCGCGCGGTGCGCGCCGTCGAGGGGGTCGTCGACGTCGAGTTCCGTCTCGCCGACGGTTCGGCCGGGCCCCGGGGCGCCGCGGCCGCCGGCTGAGAACGGCGGCTCCCGTCCGGGTGGCCTCCGCCCGGACGGGGAACCCCGCAGGCATCGGACCTCCGCACGGAAGGAGCGGCGATCATGCGAGCCCACCTCGGCGATCAACTCGTCATCGAGAGTCCGGCGACCGGCATCACCCGGCGCGACGGCGAGATCGTCGGACTGCACCACGAGGACGGCACACCCCCGTACGACGTGCGCTGGTCGGACACGCACGAGGTGTCGCTGGTGTTCCCCGGACCCGACGCCCATGTGCGGGCGCTCGGCGAGGAGCCCGGACCCGGCGAACCGGACCGCACGCCCGGCCCCGGCGACATCGGGCGGCGGGTGGCCACGGAACGCGAACGGCAGGGGCTGACCCGCGAGGAGACGGCCCGCCGCGCCCGGATGGCGCCGGACTACCTCGCGTATCTGGAGGAGCACCCGGGCGACCCGAGCCTGGCGACCCTGGTCAGGCTGGCCGCCGCGCTGGGCACCAGCGTCCAGGCGCTGCGCGGGGGCGGCGTCGACCTGCCGCCGGGACGGGGCATGGCGCTGCTCCACCCCGAGCTGCGTGACCTGGAGCCGGAGGAGTGCCGTGCCCTGCTGTCCACACACGGTGTGGGGCGTGTCGCGGTGACCACGGCCGAGGGGCCGGCGGTGGTCCCGGTGAACTACGAGGTCGTCGACGACGCGATCGTGTTCAGGACCGTCCCCGGCGCCCTCCCTGCGGCGGCCGTGGGGGCGGAGGTCGCCTTCGAGGTCGACCGTATGGACGAGGCCATGAGCCGGGGCTGGAGCGTGCTGGCCGTCGGCCCCGCACGGGCCGTCACGGAGCCCGGCGAGGCGCGACGGCTCACCGAACGCGCCCACACCACGCCGTGGGCCGGGGGCGAGCGCGAGCTGTGGGTGTCGATCCGGCCCGCCCGTCTCACGGGACGCCGTATCACCCCGGCCGACGGGTGAGCGGCCCGGCTGCGCCCTCTGCGGTCAGCCCGTGCGCTCCCAGCCCCGGCGGGGCGGGCGGGTGCCGAGCCGCGCGTCGCGGCTGCGGTAGACGATGTACGGGCGGGTGAGGTAGCCCAGCGGCGCGGTGAGCATGTGGACGAGCCGGGTGAAGGGCCAGACGGCGAAGAGCAGCAGCGCGCTCAGCGCGTGCAGCCGGAAGAGGACCGGGGCGCCGGTCATCAGGTCCGGGTCGGGCCGCAGGAAGAAGATCGAGCGGAACCACGGGGAGACGGTCTCGCGGTAGTTGTAGCCGCCGCCGACGATGTTCGCCGCCACGGTCGCGGCCAGGCCCAGCCCGATGGTCACCGTCAGGAACAGGTACATCGCCTTGTCGTTGCGGGTGGTGGCCGAGAAGACCGGGCCGACGGTGCGCCGGCGGTAGATCAGGACGGCCAGCCCGCCGAGGGTGCAGACGCCGGCGACGGTGCCGAGGACGACGGCGAGGACGTGGTAGGTGTGCTCGCTGACGCCGGCCGCCTCGGTCCAGCTCTCCGGGACGACCAGTCCCCCGACGTGGCCCAGCGCCACGACGAGGATGCCGAAGTGGAACAGCGGGCTGCCGACGCGCAGCAGGCGACGTTCGTAGAGCTGGGAGGAGCGGGTGGTCCAGCCGAACTTGTCGTAGCGGTACCGCCAGACGTGGCCGAGGACGAACGCCGCGAGACTGAGGTACGGCAGCACCACCCAGAGCAGGATGCCGCCGGTGCCGGACTCCGCGGCCAGGGTGACGGCTCGGCCGTGTGCGGTCATCGGGGGCCTCCTGCCGGCGGGGCGGGCGTGTACCGCGGGGGCGCGTAGGGATCGAGGCCGACCTCCTCGCCGGGCGGGCCCTCGGCGGCGAGCCGGGCGACCGCCTCGTGCTGGTCCCCGGCGAGCGGGGGCAGGGTCGCGGAGACGGAGTCCAGCAGGGCGGCCCACGGGGAGTTCTCCTCCCGCAGGGCGAGGCGCAGCAGCTCCAGGCCCGCCCGGTGTCCGGTGAGCAGACGCAGACCGGCCGGCGGGTCGATCGCGGCGAACTCCAGGACGACGGCGAGGTGGTCGGGCAGTTCGTCGTCGGTGAGCCGCAGGCCTCCCTTGGCGTAGGTCTGTTTGAGCCGGAGCAGGGCGACGCCCCTTTTGCGGGTGTCGCCGTGGGCGTAGTAGGTGAGGTAGGGGCAGCAGCGTCTGCGGTGGTCGAAGGTGGCCACGTAGGCGGCGGCGAGGGCCTCGGTGCCGGTCTCCTCGGCGTGCCCGGCGAAACGGAGCAGGGGTTCGCGCACCTCGGTGGGGAGCGCGGGGGCGGCCCCGCGGGCCAGGGCCAGATGGCCGGCCTGCCGCTCGTCGGGGTAGCCCAGGAGCAGGGACTGGAGCTGCCAGGCGTGGGGGTGCCACGGCTGGACGCGTGGGGCGGGCTTGAGCCTGAGCCGGTTCCTCATGACCTCGGTCCGCCCTTTCCTGCGCCGTGCGGGCCGTCGCCGTGCTCCGGCGGCGCCGGCGGCTTCGGCGGGAAGAGCCCGGGTGGGCTGCTTCTGCCGTCCCAGTTGAGGAGGTTGACGCGGCCGGCCTTGTCCTCGGGGGCGGCGTGGGTGTCGGAGAGCTGCCGGTCGCGCAGGGCGCGGTAGTTCTCCACCGCGAGGGGCGCCGCGCCGCCGGACGCCTCGCCGAAGGGGCCGGAGCCTCCCATGCCCGGCCCGCCCTCGTAGTCGAGGCTGCACTCGGTGGCCAGTTCCTCGAGGCCGTGGGCCTGTTCGGCGTGCGCCTCGGGGATGACGTACCGCTCGTCGTACTTGGCGAGGGCCAGCAGCCGGTACATGTCGTACATCTGCTCCTCGCTCATGCCGACGGCCTCGGGCACCGAGGCGTCCGGCTCGCGGCCGAGGTTGATGTCGCGCATGTAGGCGCGCATGGCGGCCAGCCGGCGCAGTACCGCGTCCACGGGCGCCGGGTCGCCCGCGGTGAACAGCTGGGCCAGGTAGTCGACGGGAATGCGCAGGGCGTCGACGGCGGCGAAGAGGTTGCGGTGGTCCTCGGCGTCGTGCCCGGTGTCGCGGACGGCGTCGACGACCGGGGAGAGCGGCGGGATGTACCAGACCATGGGCATGGTGCGGTACTCCGGGTGCAGCGGCAGCGCCACCCTGTACCTGTTGATCAGGGCGTGGACCGGTGAGCGCCGGGCGGCCTCGATCCAGTCGCGGGGGATGCCCGCGCGTTCCGCGGCGGCGGTCACCTCGGGGTCGTCCGGGTCGAGGAACACCTTCCGCTGGGCCTCGCAGAGGTCCGTGTCGTCGGGTGCGGACGCGGCTTCCAGCACCCGGTCGGCGTCGTAGAGGACGAGGCCGATGTAGCGCAGCCGGCCGACGCAGGTCTCGGAGCAGACCGTGGGCAGGCCGACCTCCACGCGCGGGAAGCAGAAGGTGCACTTCTCGGCCTTGCCGGTGCGGTGGTTGAAGTACACCTTCTTGTACGGGCATCCGGTGACGCACATCCGCCAGCCCCGGCAGCGGTCCTGGTCGACGAGGACGATGCCGTCCTCCTCCCGCTTGTAGATCGCGCCGGAGGGGCAGGAGGCGGCGCAGGACGGGTTGAGGCAGTGCTCGCAGATGCGCGGCAGGTAGAACATGAAGGTCTGCTCGAACTCGAACCTGATCTTCTCCGAGACCTCGTTCAGCAGCACGTCGTTCTCACTGGTCGCCGCCGACCCGCCGAGGTCGTCGTCCCAGTTGGCGGACCAGGAGATCTTCATGTCCTTGCCGGAGATCAGGGACTTGGGCCGGGCGACCGGGGTGTGTTCCTGCAGCGGGGCGTTGGTCAGGGTCTCGTAGTCGTAGGTCCAGGGCTCGTAGTAGTCGTCCAGGGACGGCAGGACCGGGTTGGCGAAGATCGTGACCAGCTTCTTGAAGCGGCCGCCGGCCTTGAGCGCGAGCCTGCCCTTCCTGTTGAGCTCCCAGCCGCCGCGCCACTTCTCCTGGTCCTCGTAGCGGCGCGGGTAGCCCTGGCCGGGGCGGGTCTCCACGTTGTTGAACCACACGTACTCGACGCCGCTGCGATTGGTCCACGCCTGCTTGCAGGTGACCGAGCAGGTGTGGCAGCCGATGCACTTGTCGAGGTTCATCACCATCGCCATCTGGGCCATGACCCGCATGTCAGTACTCCACCTCCTGGTTCGCACGCCGCCGGATGACGGTCACCTCGTCGCGCTGGTTGCCGGTCGGGCCGAGATAGTTGAAGGCGTAACTCAGCTGGGCGTAGCCGCCGATGAGATGCGTGGGTTTGATCAGCAGCCGGGTCAGGGAGTTGTGGATGCCTCCGCGCCGGCCCGTGGTCTCGGTGCGGGGGACGTCGATGAGCCGGTCCTGGGCGTGGTGCATGTACACGGTGCCCTCGGGCATGCGGTGCGAGACGACGGCGCGGGCCGCGACGACGCCGTTGCGGTTGACGGCCTCGATCCAGTCGTTGTCCCGCACGCCGATCCTCGCCGCGTCCGGCGAGCTCATCCAGAGGGACGGCCCGCCGCGGGACAGGGAGAGCATGAACAGGTTGTCCTGGTACTCGGAGTGGATGGACCACTTGTTGTGCGGGGTCAGGTAGCGGACGGTCAGGCCGAGTTCGCCGGTCTCGCCGGTGCGGGGCTCGCCGAACAGCGCGTGCATGTCCAGCGGCGGCCGGTAGACGGGAAGTTGCTCGCCGAGGGCGGCGATCCAGTCGTGGTCGAGGTAGAAGTGCTGGCGGCCGGTCAGGGTGTGCCAGGGCTTGAGGCGTTCGACGTTGACGGTGAACGGGGAGTAGCGCCGTCCGCCGGTCTCGGATCCGGACCACTCGGGTGACGTGATGACCGGGACGGGGGCCGCCTGGGTGTCGGCGAAGGTGATCCGCCTGCCCTCGTGCTCGGCCGCCAGATCCGCGAGCCGGGTGCCGGTGCGGGCCTCCAGGGTGCGGAAGCCCTGGGTGGCGAGGTGGCCGTTGGTGGTGCCGGACAGCGCGAGGATCGCCTCGCAGGCGTGCGTGTCGCGGGCGATCGAGGGGCGGCCGTCGGCCGGTCCGCCGCGCACGGTGCCGTTCTTGTGCCGCAGCTGGTCCAGTTCGCGGCCGACCTGGAAGGTGACGCCCTTGGTGGTGGCGCCGAGGGAGTCCAGCAGGGGGCCGAGGGCGCCCATCTTGGCGGCGACGGCGCCGTAGTCGCGTTCGACGGTGATCAGTCGGGGCATGGTGCGGCCCGGGACCGGTGCGCACTCCCCCGCCTTCCAGTCCCGCACGCGGCCGTGCGGGGTGGCCAGCGCGTCGGGGGTGTCGTGCAGCAGCGGAGCGGCGACCAGGTCCTTGCGCACGCCCAAGTGCCCGGCGGCCTGACGGCTGAACTCCTCGGCGAGGGTGTGGAAGATGTCGAAGTCGGTGCGGGTCTGCCAGGGCGGCGCGATCGCCGGGTTGAAGGCGTGCACGAAGGGGTGCATGTCCGTGCTGGACAGGTCGTGCTTCTCGTACCAGGTCGCGGCGGGCAGCACGATGTCGGAGTAGACGGTGGTGCTGGTCATGCGGAAGTCGAGGGTGAGCAGCAGGTCGAGCTTGCCCTCCGGCGCCTCCTCCCGCCACACCACGTCCCGGGGCCGGGCGCCGGGCGGCGCCTCGGTGGCGCGGACCGAGGAGTCGGCGCCCAGCAGGTGTCTGAGGAAGTACTCGTTGCCCTTGGCGGACGAGCCCAGCAGATTGGCCCGCCACACGGTGAGCACCCGCGGGAAGTTCTCCGGCGCGTCCGGGTCCTCGCCCGCGAACCGCAGCCGCCCGGCGCGGAGTTCCTCCACGACGTGGTCGCCGGCGGGGCGCCCCGCGGCGTCGGCCTCGTCGGCGAGGTCCAGCGGGTTGCGGTCGAAGGTGGGGTACGACGGCATCCAGCCGAGCCGCGCCGACTGGGCGATCACGTCCGCCGTGGACTTCCCGGCGAACGGGCCCCCGGGGCCGGCCGCGGCGAGGGTCTCCGCGGAGAACGGGTCGTAGCGGAACTGGTCGCTGTGCAGGTACCAGTAGGCGGTCTGGATCATCTGGCGGGCGGGGCGGTTCCAGTCGGAGGCGGTGGCGATCGCCGAGTAGCCGGTGATCGGGCGGACCTTCTCCTGGCCGACGTAGTGGGCCCAGCCGCCGCCGTTGACGCCCTGGCAGCCGGTCAGGGCGGTCAGGGTCAGGAAGGCGCGGTAGATGGTGTCGGAGTGGAACCAGTGGTTCGTCCCCGCGCCCATGACGATCATCGAACGGCCGCGGGACTCCTCCGCGTTGGCGGCGAACTCCCGCGCGATCCGCGCCGCCCGGTCCGCGTCCACGCCGGTGACCGCCGCCTGCCAGGCCGGGGTGTACGGCTGGTCCGCGTCGTCGTAGCCGGTGGGCCAGTCCCCCGGGAGGCCCTCGCGGGCCACCCCGTACTGGGCCAGCAGCAGGTCGTACACGGTGGTCACCGGGCGGCCGCCCACCCTGCGGACCGGGACCCCGCGGCGCAGGCGTCCCGCCGCGCCGTCCGG